>Ga0073928_10002738_pt1 | contig 29443 bp, 22 predicted proteins | sample PaiPotPPA55metaG_FD_76969 | JGI IMG/M metagenome (GOLD analysis project Ga0073928, IMG submission 76969) | Iron sulfur acid spring bacterial and archeal communities from Banff, Canada, to study Microbial Dark Matter (Phase II) - Paint Pots PPA... ...
AAGCAGCAAACGAATTCCAAAAGATTCTTGACCATCCCGGCGCCGTGTTTACGGCACCCTTTGGAACGCTCGCGCATCTCGGCCTCGGTCGCGCTTACGTTTTGCAAGCCGACAATGTCAAGGCCAAGGCGGCGTATCAGCATTTCCTCGCACTCTGGAAAGATGCCGATCCTGACATTCCTGTCCTTATCGCCGCGAAGACCGAGTACTTGAAGCTGCGATAACAAACCCTTGTTAAAAACAGGGCATTCATTGCATTGAGACTTGCGGTAAACTGCTGGCACTGGAGGAGCAAAATGCCGGCTAGTCCCAAACTGATCACTCCTAAGAACGGTGAGCATGTTGCAAGCAGTCAGCACGAAGGCGTTTTTGAGGTTGTTTTTGTCAACTCACTCATGCAGACGGCAAATATTCGGTTGATAGATGGGACCGGGCATGTTGTGCCGAATGTACCGTGGACTGCATTAACAGCTCTAAACAAAAAGTGAGCCGTTTGTGGTCGCGATCATCTCATAAAACGGAAGCTCATCTTGCACCAATGACTGGTTTCAACCTGGCTTCGAATAAATGAGTCGAATTAGCACCCGTGATTGGTTTCAAGAGTTTCTACCGCGACGCGGTTACGAGCGTAGTCACTTTTTCAGCCGATGCCGGCCAGCTTCTCTTCAGAAATTGATCGCGGGGATGACGATTTCGGGATATTCATCGAACGATTGATGTGCCCCGCCTTGGACGCTCAGCAATCGTGCATTCGGGAGCTTCATAGCCCATTCTCTGCCGCCCCATAGGGAGCATTTCTATCCTTCGTTCCATGAATCGTGAGGACCGGCATCGAAATCTTCGCAAGATCGGCGCTTGTCAGATTTATAGTTTGGTTAGATGCCTGGTAATCCGAGTTACCAAGCGTTGCAATACCCTTCCTAAGCCACAGATCGGACTCTGAACGAGCCACGTGTGGATTGCTGTAAGAAAATCGTATGGCGCGGAAGATAGAAGCGGGGCCGGCGCATGATTTCGGCCCTGCTTCTACGACGTGTTACTGGTGGAGGTTATTTTGTTCGGACTTTACCGGAGTCAGCTGCCCGACAAGCCCGTGCTGTCCCATGTCTGGGCCGGCCGTGAAATAGCAGGCATTGAACGGTCCGGTGGCGGCTCCTTTGCCGCCTGTGTTCGGCCCGCTCGGGAAGCCTGCAATTCCGCCGTCTGCAAAGCCGAGCGCCCACAATCCATCGATACGGATCGCGTTGCCGGACGGATCGAGTAGCACGTCGATGAATTTATGGTTGAATAGATCGAACGCTGCAATATTCCCCGTTCCGTGATTGGCTACGAGCATCGTATGAGCGAACTGGCCGAAATCCTGCGAAGCTAGAGCGATTCCGTAGGGAGCATCCAGCCAAGGCCCGCTCTGCAATCGCGCCAGAAATTGGCCGGTAGAGCTAAAAACAGCGACCCAACCTTGCGGGCCATTTCCGCCCGGCTGCGTGGATTGATAGGTGATGAATACATCCTGTCCAATCTCCTGGATGTTGAACGGAGCCAAAGAGGCCGGCAACTCGGGATCGATAAACGCGTGAGGTCCAAGTGGTACCTGCACCAGGCTGTCGTTGAACACTTCGATTTGACCGTTAAGCGCATTCACCGCGTAAACGAAATATGCGCCGCCGATTTCAGCGATGGTCATTGCTGTGTACGATGCCTGGCCATTTCGATTCACCAGGATGCTGGCGTTCAGGAAGTCACCGCCTGCTCCGGGCCATCCCAGAATGGTGCCCTGCTGTGTTACGAACATGAAGAAGGCCGGATTTCCCGGGCTTGTGTTCACGCCAGAATCGCCGCTGAAGGTCGTTCCCGTCACCTGCACAGGAGTCGAGACTCCAGGCGCAGACGGGATATTCACGACGAGCCCGGCGGGAACGCCCACGCCGTTGATGAGTGACGACGTTGCAGAGCCGTTGTTCGCCACCCACCAGGGGCCGAGGATGCCACGGGTGAGCCCAATTGGGTTGATTAAGTTCGAGTCTGTATTTGCGGCAATTCCGCTGACATCGGCTGTGAGGTTTTTAACCACATAGTTCTGTGCCGAGGCCACGCCGGTGAGTGTGAGAATAAGCATTCCTTGCAAAAGTCCGAGCGTCAACCAGCACAATCCCGATTTTCGAGCTGAATCGTTCATAGAAGCCTCCGCGAAAGTTTTTAAGAGCTTTTTCGGTGCATGACGAAATCGAATTATTCGCCACAAAGGGACGTACGCCCGGTTCAGCACGCTGAATGGCACAATCGCTTCCGAGGAGAAAATCGTTGGTAAAATGAAGGTAAAACGCGGCGAGCTTATCTCGCAATCACTTGCGGCGAATGGTCAAATCTACAAGCCGTAAAATGGAGTTCTCAGGTCGCCATGCCGACGCGCTTGTACAGTTTTTTGTACGTTCTATGGCTCATCACATACAAGTCTACAGGCCACCCGGAGCAATCTGGTACCATCTGACGTACTGAGTACCGATGTCTCGAAACGAGATTACCAGCAATCCGCCAATTTTAGAGCCCGCCAAGAACTGCTCACCAGAAGCGCGCCGCTTTCAATTCGGTGCTTTCGAGCTGGACTTGCGCAGTGCGGAAATTCGGAAGCAAGGCGCCAGGATCAAATTGCAGGAGAAACCGTTTCAGCTTCTGGTGTTGCTCCTTGAGCGGACCGGCAACGTTGCGACCAGAGAAGAACTCCGCCGCGGACTTTGGCCCGCTGACACGTTTGTGGATTTCGATGCCAACCTGAAGACCACCGTAAACAAACTGCGGCAAGCTTTAGGCGATTCAGCCGACAATCCAGTTTTTATCGAGACGGTTCCGCGCCGCGGCTACCGCTTTCTCGCGCCGGTTGCGGTTATGGAAGAAGGCCGCAGCATTTCCGCGCCTGAGCAAGTTCCGGCGGTCGCTGGTCCCCAGGGTTTACCGGTACTCTCGAGTGCGGGCGTTGAGAATGCATGGGGTTCGCGGCGTCTGGCGGCTGCGGGATTGTTGTTTGCATCCCTGGTTACGATCGCAATCTATTTTGCGCGGCCAAAGCCACGGCTCGCGTCCGGGAGCTTGCCCGGCACCGGTCGTGCAGTGCTGATCGTGCTGCCGTTCGATAACCTGAGCGGCGACCCCTCGCAGGAATATTTCAGCGATGGGCTGACCGACGAAATGATTACGCTGCTCGGCCGCCAGTATCCGCAAAGCCTCGCGGTAATTGCGCGCACTTCCGTCATGCAATACAAGGCTGCGCGTAAATCATTCGTCCAAGTATCGCGTGAAGTCGGCGGCGTGGACTACGTCCTGGAAGGAAGTGTCCGGCGGTCTGGCACGCGTATTGCCGTCAACGCGCAATTATTTCGCGTCCAGGACCAAGCCAGCCTCTGGGCAGAAACGTACGAAAAGGAAGTGAGCGACGTGCTCGCGATCCAACACGAAGTTGCGGACCAAATCGCGCATGCGCTCGTACTGAGACTTGCGCCATCTCCGGACGCAATTCCTGCTGCGCCGCTCAATCCCGAAGTTCATAACGCCTACTTGATGGGCTTGTTCGAAGCGAACAAGCGCACCGAAGATGGCATTAAGAAAAGCATTCGCTTATTCGAGAAAGCGATTCAGGTTGATCCTTCCTATGCCCCAGCCTATGCGGGCCTAGCCAATTCGTATCTGCTCTCTGCGGGCTGGTTGATTATGAGCCCGGCAGTGGCATATCCGAAGGCGAAGGACGCAGCGTTGCGCGCTGTTCAGTTGGACGAAAATCTGGCGGAAGCGCACACGACTCTTGCCGAGGTCCGCCATGAATACGAATGGCTATGGGCGGACGCGGAGCGAGAATTTCGACGTGGCATCGAGTTAAATCCGAATTCCGCTATTGCGCACAAAAGCTATGCCGAGTTTTTGATGCATGGCGGCAGGAATGTTGAAGCTATCGCTGAAATGGAGCGCGCCAGGGATCTGGACCCGCTCTCGCTGATTGACGATTCTCTGCTCGGCTTCGTTTACATGAACGCAGGGCAGAATGACCGCGCGATTCGGGAATGTGAGAAAGTAATTCAGCTCGATCCGCAATTTGCGCCGGGACATTACTTTATCAGCGGCGCGTTAATGCGCGCGAGTCGATATGATGAGGCAATTTCGCATTTGCGAACCGCAAAGAATCTGACGAACGGAGGGAGTTTAATCACCAGCGGCTTAGCTGGCGCCTACGCGAAATCGGGCCGTCGTGCTCAGGCCCTGCATGAGCTTCATGGACTTCAAGAACGCGGTAAGCACGCCTATGTCTCACCGTACGGTTTGGCGCAAGTGTATGCGGATTTAGGAAATAATCGCGCTGCTCTCGGCATGCTGGAACGCGCTGCTACGGAACATGCATTCGAGCTGATGTTTCTGCGCGTGGATCAAAGTTTCATTGCACTTCACGACGATCCGCGCTTTCAGCAGCTCCTAAAAAAAATTGGTTTCCGCGCCTGACTGCGCCGTAACAATACGTCCGGCGCTCTTCGACTTGAGAAAGAAGGTTTGGTGTTAATTAGTGCACACGAATCACACGATTGGTTACCGTACGTCACGGCGATATCGTCAGAGCGTTATCAAGCACCGGACACCGAAGATCTAGTGTTCAAACGCCTGAATCCAGACCGTGCGGACTAGCGCTTTATTGACCGGTGAAGTGAGCCGTTTGTGGTCGAGATCGCCTGATACAACGGATGCTCATCCCTTGCGAAGCGATAAGGGCGAACTGTTAAGAACAGATGCCGAAACCGCTTTCGATTTTTCGTGCGGCGCTACCGACTCAGCCTGCTTCTGCGCTTTTGTGCTCTTGGTCGGTGGCTGAGTCTTCCTGACTTCCCAAGCTTTGCGCAACTCTTCGCGTTGCGCCAGCACGTACGCTTTGGCCTCGTCAAAGCTGCGATAGACACGCGTGCCCTTGATCATGTTGCAAGAGCGACAGCATGCCGCCAGGTTGCGCGGATCCCGTTTTCCCTTGCGAGCCCTTGGAACGATGAAGTCAACCGACATGGCCAGAGCATTCTCGAAGCTGGCGGTGCCGTCTAGTCCGCAGTACTGGCAAAGATATTGATCGCGTTCCAGAATTTGCAGGCCCTCCTGCTTGGTCACCGGCCTGTCCACGAACCGCAAAGTGGTAAGGTCTAATGGCATTGGACGCCTCCCGAACCGAAACCTCTCGACCAGCGCTGGGTTTCTGGTTTCGGTTCTGCCTTTGCGCAGACCTTAAGGCAGGCGCCCTCTTATGTCAAGCCCAGCCACTTCATAGGTGATTCCCCGCACTGCTGGTAATAACGGACTTCCCGACAGTTGTCGGAAAGCAAAGTCATGATTGTTCATTTTGAACAGAAATTGTTGCATTTCGCTTCACACGGATGTAAAAGGAAAAATAGCTCTAGAGCTGCGGAGGAGGCATGACTCCACCGGATCTAGGACGAATCACAGCTTAAAATAGCACCGCTGCTGCGGTGCGCGCAGGCGGCATCTCTTGCGGATCTCGCCATGCAAAAGCAAAGTGACGCAAATGGGGAGCTGCCAAGCTCCCCATTGCGTTTCACTCTGTTTTTGGGCCGTCTAAATGATGCTCAATTTCGATCATAGGCCAATCAGGATTGTGCCCGAGTAACGCCGAACGGTGGATCGAACTTCTCGGTCAGAACGTATGTGCCTTAAAGGCACTTACCGGACCGATTTGACCATTCGAGCTGTACCGCATAGTTACCCAGCGTCTTCGTTTGCCACGCACAGATATCGCCGATCTCTCCATTGGCGTCGTCGTACCAACCCTGTCCTGGGATCGGATCTGTGATGGCCTCACAGAGTTCGTGGGACGTCGTTGAGGTGAGAGCGTCGAACACAGCAAGCCCCCCGGTGCAACCGGAGCATGCAGGATAGGGCATAACGGCGTAGAAAATGTTGCTGTTGACGGTGTCATGATACCCGCAGAATGCCTGGCACGAGGCGCTGCCTCCCTGGATCACTTGCACGCCCGGAGGAAGCATAACGAAATAAACAGTGTTTGGGGTTGGAGCCGGGATATTGGTGCCAGCAGAGATTTCCTGTTGGAGCATTTTTTGAATAGCGCTGTCCTGCACTGAGCTACCTGGATCGGGTGTGGTGAGAGTCGTGGTTCCAATACGCATGCCGTGGCCGATCTGGTTTCCAGGGACGCTGTATTCGGCCCTGGTCGAGCAGCGCACTGGTGAGAATGAAATCGAAGAACTGATTGACGCGCTGTACGAAATCGCTTTGCGGTGGCTGCTGCCAGGCCGAACCCCAGAAAATCGTGAAGACTTGAACGGCGGTGAGCAAGGGACCGTTACGGTAGGTCAGCTGAGGGGCAGCCTGTGCGACGGCTGCTGCGGCTTCAGGGCGATGCAAGGGGACGATGCGGATGGGATGACCCAAATCGGTTTGCGATTTCTTCTGACGAGGCTTAGTAACCATGTTTGCTCCTCAAGACGCAGCTAGATTTTTTGTCAAAATCTCGATGAAATGGGCGGGGACAAAACGTTAACGAAGAGAAGTGGAAAAGTAAATGGTCCCGTTGACTCACGGCTTCAAACCTGTCATCCGATACACAAAGGTTTGCTTTCACACACGCGGTCGCTGGCCATCCCGCCTCGTTGCTCCGTGCGGAAATCACATGATCTACTGAATCGCTTTACCTTCCTTCGGAGAAATAGTCCAGAAACACTTATCAAGCGGAATGACCGGAGTAACATCCGCGATGCACTCTTCAGTTAACACTCGGCAGTGAAAGGAATCACTGCCGGTGTATCTGGCAGCAAACCGCGTGTCGTAAAAACTGGTATTCATTGTGGATTCGCAACGACCCACGCGCTGCTTTCGATCTCACGCCGGTAGAAGAGCTTCGGATGCTGGGCCGAATCAGATCCATCTGTGACACCTCTGGTTTCACCGCCAAATGTAAGGGAACGACCGGCACTCCTGGCTTGTTTCAACTCTTCGCTCTGGATCTGCGGCACCCGCAGGGTTGCGTAATCGAGCCATTCGCGGACGACCACTCGGCCATCTTTCGGCTCAAAATCCGCCAGTCCCTGTTCGAGCCCTTCCACGATGAGCGCGTAGGTCAATAATCCGTGACCAATTCTGGATACTTCCTGCGCTGCCTGAAAGCTTTGCGACGCGGTCAGCACATACATTCCCTTTTCATACGCCAACTGAGCCAAGCCCTTCGAATTCATGGGACCGCGGCGCATGTCCTCCGCTTCGAGCGCCTGACCCGAGTTGCAAGCGTCAATCACCAGCAGGAAACGAGAGACATCAAGAATTTCCACTGCTTTTTCCAATTCCTGATCCGAAATGCTGTGCTCAAGGATAGTGGCTACAGCTCGCTCGTCGAGTTGCGTGCGGCTACCGGAATAGCCGAGATCGTTCGGAATTAGATAGAAGCGGTCTTGAGCTGCCGTTCCATGGCTGGCAACAAACACAAAAACTTCATCTTCGGGCTGGGTTCGCGAGACCAAGGCCTCGAGGGCCATCAGAATGGACGACTTTGTGGCGTTACGGTCCTTCAGCGAAGTTATCTCGACGCGGGCGAATCGCTGCTGTTTTTCCAGTTGGCGCTTGAGTTCGGCGCTGAATCCGTCACCATCCGCCACAGCAAAGCGCAAGTTATAGTCCGGGTTCGCGTATTCGTTAATGCCGACGGCTAGGATGTAAGCGACTGGCGGCCGCGCCAGGGAAGGAGCTCCGGCAATCTCCAGATTGGCATCGACACTCTTAATGTTGTCGCTGTTGAAGACATAGGCTGTTAGGCGGTTCGCGCCCGCAACAATCGGGATGGTGGTTTCCAATGTAGCCGTCTGTTTCCCCGCAAGAACATCGCCGTGCCAGAACTTCACGAGCAATCCGTTGCGAAAAAGGCGCAGGTCCTGCGCACCGGCCAGCGCGCGTTCTACCTTTACCGTCACATGAATCTGGCGAGTAGCGACAAGAGCGCCTGCTTGGGACTCCGCGACTTCCAGGGTAATTTGCGGTTGACGCCGATCCTTCTTTTCAAGCTCCTGGCTGGGGTGGGGTCGCTTGCCGGCAAGAATGTCCGCCAACAAGTCCGGATAATAATATTCATTGAAGAAACTTTCGACCGGCGCCACATCAAAAGTATTGTTGTCGAATCGCCACAAGATTTGGTTCCATGACGGCGGAGAACCGTCGAATAGTCCGTCCGGAGTTATTACCAGCCAATCTCTGCCGTCGTAGAGCGACATGAGCGTCGCGAGAAACTGTCCACTTTGAACATCCCATAAGCGCGTCATTCCATCGAGGCTTGCGGAGGCTAGATAATCTCCTCGAGGACTAAATGCCAGCGCATTAATTGCTGCGGTGTGACCAGCAAGCGTGTGGATCTCCTTGCCGGTCGTAAGATCCCATATTTTGATATCGTAGTCCGGACCGCTGCTCGCCAGACGCGTGCCATCGGAATTATACGAGACAAGGGTTGTTCCGCTTTCGTGTCCTGGCAGAGAAATCACCCGCTGTTGAGAGCTGATATTCCAGATTTCGATCGGGCCGGAAACCTGGTACGCCATTTCGGCGACCGAAGGCATCGCCGCTCGAATGGACGCCATCGTTTGCGCATCAGCTTTGCCGGATGAGGAGGGCGACCGAACACCTGGAAATATTCCGCTAAACCTGCTTCTCTTAGGAGCAGTGAGTCCGCTGGGCAGATTGCCATTTCGCATTGCGTCCAGCATCTTTGCTTGCCGCTCTTGCATATTCGTGGTGGTGATTTTCTCTGCGACCGCCAGATACTTTCCGTCCGGGCTGTAACAGAGGGAGCCGATAGCACCGGAGTTTCCCGGACTGATCGTGCTGAGTTTCTGCCCAGTGCGAACGTCCCAGATCTCGATCGTCCCGGTCTGGGCGGTTGCAAGGAATTTCCCATCGGGACTGAAAGCGATGCTCTCGGTCGTCCCATAGGAGTGTGTCGCCGGCGTCGAGAGAGATTGCACTTGTTGTCCAGACGTGACATCCCAGATTTTTGTTTGCTGAAAAACCTGGTCTACTGGGTGACCTGGCGCTGAAGTCTGGGCTTCAGCAACTTGTCTGTTGTATTCCGCCATCGCTGCGGCCATCCCGTTTTTCTTATTCTTCCTAATGGCTTCCTGCAATTTCTTCTTGTCGATAGTCGGTCTTGGCGTGATCCCAGCTTGCGCGTCCGCGTTCAGCTTCTCGATTTGGGCCGCACTCTGGCGGTACGTTACCGCCAGAAACTTCTCGTCGGCACTGAATGCCATCAAGTTTGGGAGCGATTCCGACGCCACGGCGAGAATTGGTAGTTTTGTCTGATGCTCAATGTCCCATAAGCGGACGTCCGCGCCTGATTGACTGGGTTCGGCGAGCAGCGACCCCTTAGAACTGACCAATCCGCTGTTATCGCTTGGCCCCGCCAAGACCGGCTCGCCCCGTCCCGAACCAAGATTCCACTTTGTTCTTGCACCCGAAAACAACAAGCCTCCGCCCGCGCTGAAACTGAGGCTCCGCGCCGGATTCACGGGACCGATCAAACGACCAGACTCTTGACCCGATAAGGCGTCAAGAATGCGGATGCTCCCATCATAGTTCCCGACCGCGAGCCATTTGCTGTCCGCACTCAACTCGATCGCGGCGGGCATAGCCATGCCATAGACGGCGCTTTTTTCCACTTCAACGCCGTAGAGCTCGGACTGGCGCTCCACGTCCCACACGGAAAGATGGTTTCCATGGGCGAAGACTGCGAGTTTTCCATTGGCGCTGAGGAATTGTGCATCCTTAAAATCGCCAGGCGCCATCTCCAATTTATAGCTCAACATCCGCGGCTGAGATTTGGAAGTTACATCCGAGATATTCACAAACGCGCCGGAAACCGAAAGGAAGAGAACGCGCCCGTCCGGCGGTGTCGCAAAGCGTCTTCCATTCAATATTGTTTGTGGAATTTCTCCAGGCAGCACAACCTCTCTGCTTTGTTGCCCCGTTTCGACGTCGGTAAAATGCACGACCGTGCTTGTTATAATCGGGGCAGGCGCGTTGCGAGTCACCTGAGCCCCTGACGTTTGCGGCGACAGCGTGACCAACTCGCGTCCGTCGCGGGTCAATGCAAAATCAGTCATAAAGAAACTTGCGTGAAGGGAACGTTGCACTTCTTGCTTCTTGTGGCCGGTAGAGAGATCCCAGATTTTTGTCGATTCGCCATCGGCGCTGGCAAGCAATCGGCCATCGGAGGAAAAAGCAAATCCACGGATACCCATCACCGCCATTATCTTGTTGCCGCCTCCAGGCGTCGCCAAAACCTCCTCTCCGGTGACAGCGTCCCAGAGGCCCATGCTGGAATCCGAGTACCCGGCGGCAAGCAAACGGCTGTCGGGGCTGAATTCTAGTGCGGTCACTCCCGAGGAAGAGACACCGATTCCTCCTGTGTGGCCGGTCAAAAGCCTGAGCTGGCGGCCGGTCGAGAGCTCCCAGAGATGAATCGCCAGTTCGCCGAAACCGCCCGACGCTAGCAACTTGCCATCGGGACTGAAAGCCATCGAACGCACCGGGGCGCTTTGACCCGTTTGCAAAATCAATTCCGGGGCCACCGGCTCGGTAGTGGAGCTCGGTTGTTGCGCGGGCAAAGGAAATCCTGAGAGGGCGAAAGCGACCAGAACCAGCGAAAATTCAGTGCTGATTCGACTCGCGAAGCTGGTCAGCGATCGCGAAGTCCTCGTCCGCAAGCGGACTAGTGACAGACACCTGATCATAAATTTCCCCTCTCTTCTCATGATAAACAGCGACATTAGGGTAGCGTTTAATCAAGTTGGAATAGGCTTCAAGCGCGTCGAACCAAAGCCGATGGTCCGTAAGGATCTGAGCGCGCTCCGCAAGTTGCATTTCGTCAGCGGCACCCGCGTGGTCGAGCGCGGTAGAAATTCCGGCAATTTCGCTCGCCGGAATTCGAACAAAGCTCGATTTCGCGGAAGCGCGACCCAAGAGCCCTACTTCAGGCTGAACGCTCCATTCGTATAACATATCGGCCTGCAAGGAGGGCGCATCGGCGGGATAGTGAAACTCTCTGCCAGTTGCACGCGATTTATAGAGGAGACTACCCTTCTCGTCGAACAGTCGGAACTCGAAGTTCTGGGCTTGCGCCGAGTGCGTCCAATTGAAAATCGGGTAGGCACTATAAACCCTCGCAAGGCGCGGAGCGAGCAGAACTGTGATCCCGCCGATGTCTCGGGTGCCGCCACCTACTTGGGTGCTCGTTTGCGCAGTTTTGTCTAGCTCGAATCCCTTGAGGTCTATGTGTACTCGTTTCTGAAGGTGCGTTGTGGGCTTTGCCTCACCGGTAGGGGCGGAAGGTTGCGAAGCTTCCTTCGCTTGCGGCGACTGTTGCTGTGCGGAAGTGGCAATGGTAATCGAAATACAAAAGCACAAGACGCCAATTTTCACGTTTCACCTCCGACGGATCTTAAAATTCTCTATCGAAGCGGCTTGTTCGTAACGGTGTAAAGGCGAATCGTACCTTCGAGTCCCCGAACCGAGGTATCTCCGAGTTCCTGTAAATCTGAGAACTCCTCCTCTACGGCGTCGAACGTACTCGCGCTAAGCACAATGGCAGTTCCCAACTCTTTGGTGAGACCCTCCAGTCTCGACGCAAGATTTACTGTTTCGCCGATCACTGAATATTCAGCCCGGTTCCGCGATCCAATATTCCCGCAAGTCAACATTCCGGTGTGGATTCCGATACCGATCTTAAGGGGCGGAAATGCCGGATCATTGCGATGCCGAAGATTGAGATCGTCCACTCTGTCTAGCATATGCCTCGCGGTACGAAGCGCGCTACAAGCATCCGCTTCCATTCCCTCACTCAGCGGAACCCCAAACAGGACCATCAAACCGTCCCCCATAAACTTGTTCAGAAAACCACCGTGCGCTCGAATGACTTCGTCCATTTCTGTCAGATATTCATTGAGCCAATCGAGCACCCGGTGAGAGTCCTTACCTTCGGTTAAGGCTGTGAAGTTGCGGATATCGGAGAACAGAACGGTGGCGATTCTTTGCTCGCCGGCAAGAACCACTTCCTCGCGCCTCTCCCAGATCTGTTGCGCCACTTCAGGAGAAACGTAGCGCGAAAACAGTTCCATAAGTTGGGCACGCTCAAGGGTGGCGGCGGTGCGGTGAATGCGCTCCTGCACGAACCGATAAATCATGGTGACGGGCACGCTCAATAACAATCCCAGTATTAAAGTCGTGTATTGAAACCAGACGTGCTCCCAAACGAGAACCATTTGAGCCACGAGGTAAAGTACAAAGGTCAATCCGCCAATCAAGCCTATAGAAACGCTTAACGGAAGCCGGAGTTGTAGAAGTACCGCAAGAAGGCTTACCGCGTACAACAATATGAAAAGGTTGTGACTAGAAAACTTCCGAACCGCGTCACCGCTCAGCAAAGTTTCGATAGCTGCTGCATGAATATCCGTACCGGAAAGCCTGATTCTGGGACCAGCCTTCGTTTCTTGCCGGAACAAGGGCGTTAGCATCAAATCCCGCGCCGCATTGCTGCTTTGGCCTATAAGAACGATCTTGTCCCTTAACTCCTGCATGGGTTCCGGCGGGTTCTGAAGAAGAATTCGTGCGGAGATGTGACTAGCTATGTTCGAATACCAGGTTCCGATCAAAACCTCGTGCGCTTCGGCGGCAGAGTAAGAGATTTTCTTTCCGAGGAAGCGCACGCTGTCTCGATTCACAGGCTGCAGGCTTTCTCCGGCAAACTGCTGCGCGATCATGACGGGAAACGTGATACCTGGATTTGATCCGCTCGTGAATAAGAAGAATGACCGAATAAAGCCGTCGCTCTCCAGAGGAAGATTCGCAGCGGCGTAACCAAGCGCGCCCGGGGGTGTTTCTAAGCAGAAACCGGAGGTTTGACGGGAATCCTCCGGTTTGCAGAACTCTGACAATGGCAGGAGTTCTGGGATGCCGCCCACCTGCGCCTGGCTCGCGAGAATCACGTTGCCAGCCATAGCGAGCGCGGAACTCATAGCCGCGTCGTCGTCCCTGCCGCGCGTCTCGGTCAGAAACATATCCAAGCCGATGATTCTCGGTGAGCTTGCTGCCACGGTCTGGATAATTTTAGCAATTGTTCTTCGCGGAATGGGGTACAGCTTAAGGTCACTAAAAGTCGCCTCGTCAAAATCGACAATTACAACGTGCGGGAGTGGTTGAGCACGGCTGCCATGGTTTACAAGGAAATCGTATCCCCAGAACTCGAGGTCCTTATACGCGGTGGCCCGACTGCAGAAGCCCACAAGCGACGTTATGGTCCCAGCAAGCAACATGACTACAAAAACTTCTGAGATTCTTGGTTTCGGGGTTTTCATCGCCTGGCGGTTTATTCACCGGTGGATGCAGCTTACACCACGATGAACGATCATCACGGCCCAATCATTTTCAACGAATACGACGCTTGGCCGGACACGCCTAGACGCAGTACCCTCGCCCCGGATATCCGCACCGTTAGAAATGTCTGCTGGTGGGGAGGCCCATATAATAAAGGTTGGGTCGCAGGAGAAGCAGGAACGGGCCGCGCGGAGCGACGAATCGAATATCTAATTCTTACGGTCTAGCAACGATGAAGGGATGCGCTTGCACTTCTCTGGGGTAGAATGCTCGCGGGCGCTGTACTTGGTGCTTTTCCCGGTCGTCCCTACGTTCTTCTCCTTCCACGAAAGCAATCTCTCGGGCTGGTGCCCCATCCAGGTGGATATGATTCGTGAGGGGAAAGCGCCTCCTACCCTCCAAGTGATCAATTGCCCAAATTACGTTTATCACCTTATCGACCTCTGAAACGCCGTTCGCTATCTTTTGTGAACAATGTTAAAAAGTGTCATCCATTCCTAGCCGTACGGGAAACTGCATGTCTGAGCCGCCGGTAAAAGCGGAACTTATCGCACCCCATAAGTCAGCTATTGGGAAGAATGCAACTTTGCTTCAACGGCTTGGCCCCGGTTTGATCACCGGCGCCGCCGACGACGATCCGAGCGGCATTGCCACCTACTCTCAGGTTGGCGCACAGTTTGGCCTGGGATTGTTGTGGACCATGTTGTTTTCCTTTCCACTGATGGCTGCGATACAGGAAATCTGCGCCCGTCTTGGAAGGATTACAGGTGCGGGTATTGCTGAAAACCTCCGAAGGCACTATCCCAAGCCAATTCTTCACGGACTTGTTTCCCTCCTATGTATAGCCAATATTTTTAATCTCGGTGCCGACGTGACAGCTATGGGCGCGGCGGCGCAGCTCGTGTTCCGAGGATCTCTCAACGTCTATGTGCTCGTGTTCGGAGTATTGTCCCTTCTTCTTCAAGTCTATGTACCGTACAGGAAATATGTCCGCTATCTAAAGTGGTTGACACTAGTGCTGTTTGCTTACGTTGGGACGGCATTCGTAGTTCACGTTTCGTGGACAACAGCCATTCGCATGACACTTATACCGTCCATCTCTTGGACCAAAGATTACTTTATGGCTTTGGTCGCGGTTCTGGGTACTACCATCAGCCCGTACCTATTTTTCTGGCAGACGTCTCAGGAAGCCGAAGACGTACGACTGAACAAAGGTGAACAGCCTCTGAAGAAGAAACCTTCCCAGGCTTTCGCGCAGTTTCGACGCATTGCCATCGATACCAAGGTGGGCATGGGTTTCTCAAACCTGGTGGCCTTTTTCATCATACTGACGACAGCGACGACCTTGCACGCTTCGGGAGGAGGCAGAGGAATCCAGACCTCTGCCGAAGCCGCCAAGGCCCTGCAACCGCTGGCTGGAAACCTCGCATTTCTGCTCTTTGCCCTGGGAATTATCGGTACTGGCTTATTGGCCATCCCTATTTTGGCCGGTTCTGCCGCGTATGCCGTCGCGGAAACGTTCCGTTGGCGTGCCAGTCTTGAAAGCGAGCCGCGTCAGGCACCCAAATTTTATATGGTTCTCGCTGCCGCTACGATCATTGGCATTTCGCTGAACTTCTTTGGGATGGACCCAATCCGCGCACTTTTCTGGTCAGCTGTGATCAACGGCGTTGTGGCTGTGCCGCTTATGGTGACGGTCATGCTCATGTCTGCCAACAAGACCATCGCAGGGAAGTTCCCGCTTCCGCGTTACCTCCGCATCATCGGGTGGAGTGCAACTGCCGTTATGTTTCTGGCGTCGCTGGCTTTTATTGTGAGTGGAGTGGCCGCGTCCTTCTAGTAGGTACTCGATAAAGTAAACACTCCGTCTGACTACCTAATTAGCGCATTTGCCGGAAAAGTGGAGTAATGGTACCGAAGATATCCGATTATGCAACGGAACGTCCAAGTGGGAAACATGGGTAAGGACTTTCATATTTAGGCGATGCGATTACCAAAAGCATTGAAATCCTCTGCGTTAGATCGAAATGTCACAGTGCTAACCGCATGTGTAATCGTTAATTAAACGGTTCAACTCTCGGCTGTAGATTTGGCCGCCAAAGTGCGATTGCAATATTTAGCTGCGTCGTGGCTCAAATACTACCAGGCCCGCTTGGACACTTCTCAGCGTGTCAATTAAGTGGGTTAGCGCGACTTATGCTTGGGCTCCATCGAGAGGATTTATGAAGAAGAAAGTTGCCGGAATCGGTCTCGCTTTGTCCCTTTTGGGCTTGTGTTCTTCCATATCGATCGCCGGCTTGCGCAATCCAGGCCCCCCGTGTTACGGCTACGGTTGCCGGGGATTCGAATCGGCGAAGAACAGCCAGCCGAAGTCGAGCCAATATCGAAAATCAAAGAGCAACCGCGACGCTCAACTGTCCACTGATCAGGACAGCTCGGCATCCTCGAACCTCTCGCGCTAGTGCGCTGTAGTTTTTGCATTCGCCGCACACCGGAGAAGTGCGTAATCGTCCGGTAATCCGACGCGCAACCAAAATTTTCCGTTAGTGTCTAGCTCGTAGAAGCTCAAGATTCAATGTAGGACGCCGACTATCCCGAGGTCCAAAGGGAAGAGCGGAATTCTGGTTTCGACTAAAGTGCCGGGTTCGGCGCGTGATAAGGTCAGCTCGCCGCCGAATTGGCGCACCCGTTCGCGCATACCGGTTATGCCTACACCCAAGTTCGAGGAATGCGTCTTGGCCGTCATTTCCTGAGGCAATCCTTTGCCGTAATCTCGAACGCGTATCACCACCCATTCCGCCTGCTTGTCGATTTCCACGCGGGCACTGTCGCTGTTCGCGTGCCGGTATACATTGGTGAGAGATTCCTGAACCACGCGAAATATCGTCATTTCCATATCTTTTGCAAGGCGGGGGAAGATTTGCGGCGTTAAAGTCAGAGAAACCTGAATGCCGCTTCTTTTCACCATTCCATCTATATACCAATATAGTGCCGAACGTAATCCTGTCTCATCGAGCAAGGGAGGATGCAAGAGATAAGAAAGGTTCCGAACTGTAGAGATAGCGGTGTCCGCTATTAGACAGGCTTGGTCGTTTCCGCTGCCTTTCGGTAACATCATCTTAAGTGCACTCAATTGTTGGCCTAGCTCGTCGTGAAGGTCGCGAGCGAGTCGCCGACGCTCTTCGTCTTGAATGACCAATAGCCGCCCGGACAGCTTTTGAAGCTCTAAGGTTCGCAGCTCGATGACTCGTCGGGATTGGTCCAGTTCTGTCACGCGCTGGCGCAATTCCCGGTTAAGAGCCTGCACCCGTTCCTCCGCTTGCCTTCGATCCGTCAAGTCTTGGGTTACTTTGGCAAAGCCGGTGAGACTGCCATCGATTGAGATTAACGGAGTAATAATGACGGATGCCCAGAAGGACGTACCATCCTTCTTGACACGCCAGCCTTCGTCGGCGAAGCGACCTTCTTTACGGGCGAGCATCAGCTCGCGTTCGGGCCAGCCGCTCGCGACGGCTTCGGGAAGATAGAACTTTGAGAAATGCATCCCGACGATCTCGTCCCGACTATAGCCCTTCAGAGCTTGGGCACCTGGATTCCAGGTTAGGACTCTGCCTTCTGGGTCGAGCACAAAGACGGCGTAGTCTCGTATGCTTTCGACAAGAAGACGATAGAGATCGGTCTGCTCGGCTGGAGTGCCACGTGGGCGGTCAATTGGAACCGGTAAGCCTGCCTTATGAGGTTCTTTCAAGGGAACTCCGAGACTCCCGTATGGACGACCAAGCATTACTTGCAACTTCACCGTCGGCAATACAGGAATTGCTGTAGCGCGCGGGACCGGTCGGGTCTACAAGTGGAATTTCGCGCCTAGTGCCATCCGGTCTGACAGGAGGAATAACTCCGGTTAGCTCGTTACTCGGGTCCATGCGGCCACTAGCGCCGGTAAATTTCACGGTTTGAACACACCTCTGGCTCTGATCAGCACCGCAACATATCTGGACAGGGTCCTTTCCGGCAAGGATGACTCAGTGTGGCGCTAGCATTTTTGGAGAAACGGCCCCATCGGTGCTTGCACGCTTCCGGCGGCGTGAAACCCTCTTCTCGTTCAGAGGTGTGCCGTTTTTGGAAGCGGAGGCCGGGCAGTAGATCAGATACCGAACAGTCCAGAAAAACCCAACGCCGTTCTACACGGTTAAGGAAAATCTGTTCAGAATTGCACCGGAGCGAGGAATTTTTATCGGGAACTCTGATCAAGGGACCGGAACGGTATTTTTATAGGGTGTGCAAAACGGTACACAATACGTTGGAGCGAGATTCTATAATTGCAAACCGAGGGAGCAAGTATGAGCGGACTCCAATCAGGATGGCAGGACTACCGGCAAGCGACGTTAGGGACAAGTCCACTGGACCTCGCTGGGCAGATTGCGGCGGCAGAAGAAGCCGTCTTTTTGCGCATGGAAGAATTACGCACCAGTTCAGACGGACAGATCGAGCGCCAGGCGATTGAAGATGCTATACGTCTTTTGTCAGTTCTTAAGAATGAAATACTGAGATCAACATTTGCAATCGAGACTGAACAGAGACTTTGCTCGGGGACTTAATCTCCCGACGAATCTACGGAGTTGCAATCAAACGACCATATCTTAAGCCTTCAGCGACAACTTCGTCCCTCGCCGGAGAGAAAACTTCCGGAAGCTAATCAAGTATTAGGCGCGTAGTCCGCGAAGAGAAAGTCATGTCTCAGTACGTCGAGAACTATCTCGAAATTGGTGAAAGGCGTCGCCACAAGCGCATTCTGGTCTCGCCGCAAACCTTCGTAAAACTTGGTAAAAACGGAGCTGGAACTATCCTGAACATCAGCGAAGGCGGTTTGGCTTTGGCTTCGGCGGAGATTCTGAGCGGAGACCACTTGGCGCCGATGCGATTTCAACTGTCAGGATCTCAGGAGTGGATTGAGACAAACGGGGAGATTGCATGGATCACTAAGTCGAAAACGGAGGCCGGTATCCGGTTTGTTAATCTTCCAAAGGATACTCGAAAGAAAATACGAAACTGGATTTCTCAGAACGCCGGATGAATTTTCCAGACTGACGCTGGTCCTGCCGAAGCTTTCCCTCATCGACGCGATTAGGACTTGGTCTAGTGGCAAATCCGTTGTGCCCGGGTCAGTAGAAGCGTACGATGCGCCAAACAGAGGTCGAAGTCGCATATTCTGGGTCAAATCGATTAAACGAGGAGGAAGCATGTCCATAGTGCGAGTGTGTTTTTTGATCATCTTCGTGTTGCTTCCTGTAGTCGTGGGCGCACAGACCAAGCAGCCTGCGAAAGAGTCTCCTGCGCGGGATGCAAGCAGCTCGATGATTGTAGAACCGGGTTCGGAAAAGTGGGGTGACGTACCGGCGGCCGCGATGGTCGGCACACCGTCTGTTGAAATGGGCGGCACGGTGCGCGTCGCTGTTTTGCAAGGCGATCCGATGACGGCGGGGCACAGCTATACTCTGCGCCTGTCGTGTACCGACGGAACCAAGATCGCACCGCACTGGCATCCGACGACTGAAAACGTTACGGTGATCAGCGGCGCGGCTGCCGTAGGAATGGGATCGAAGTGGAATGACGGGGCGCTGAAAGATGTGCCCACGGGTGGATTTTTCTGGGCGGGTGCTCATATGAAACACTTCGCCGAATGCAAGGGCGATACGATTTTGCAGGTACACGGAATCGCGCCCTTTGTGATCAATTTTGTCAGCGCTGATGATTCTCAACCAGCCAAGAAACCGATGTAGCCGTGTATTAACTTCCATCTAGCCGACCAACCGCCCGGAACGCGGAAAATTGAATCCAGGCCGCCTCGATAAGTAATATGGCCTGTTGGCAACAACGGACTAAGGACGTAGGTCGAGACGCGCAGCCTTTCTATTGCGAGTCGAAGGACTTGTTCCAGCCTGTACCGCGGTACTTCACTCCTCGCGGAGCAGAATCATGGGATCAACCGACAGCGCGCGGCGGGCCGGAATCCACGTGGCCAGTAATCCCAGCAGCGCCATAGCTAGAACTACACCAGCCAATACCAGCGGATCTCGGGGAGTTGCCTGATATACGATGAGCGCGAGCACCTTACTCGCGACAAATCCGAGCAGCAATCCAGCTGTCGAACCGATCGTGAGCAATTTGAAGGCGCGTCCCAGCGCTGCCTGTAACACTTCCTTGCGTTGCGCGCCAAGTGCAACTCGAATCCCCAACTCCCGCAGGTGCTTGCTGACGGAGTACGCCGCTATTCCGAAAATGCCAGTTATGGACAGCATCGCACCCATGGCTCCGAGTACACCGAGCGCCACCGTCGCCACCTGGGGAGGAAACAGAGTGCCCGCGATTTCATCGAGCCGCGATTCAATCATAACGGGCAGCCCTGGGTCGAGTTGGTGCAGCGTGCCGCGTATGGCTGCGCCGAGCTGCTCTGGATTGTGGCTTGAGCGCACCACTATCCATGTGGAATTGGAGGGCCATTGAAGGATAGGGAGAAACATCGCGGGTTGTGGTTCTTCGGTGAGTTTCCCGTACTTTCCGTTTTCAGAAATGCCCACCACCTGAATGCGCGTTCCATCCGGTAGCTTATAATAACCACCGATCGCGTTTTGCATGGAGCCAAAGATTCTACGGGCAAACTCCGCATTCACCACGGCGACCCGGGGCGAGTCCTTATCGTCATGCCAGGTGAAAGCCCGGCCGGACAGCAACGTAGTACCCTCGGCCTGAAGATACTCGGGAGATACGTGATAGGTGTAGGCACTCACGGCGGCACTCGATGGTCGCAGATTTGCGGTTCTATCGGTAAAGATATCGGAAATGGTCTGGTCATTTAGTAGCAGCGCATCGGTTAGTCCGACAGACTGTACGCCAGGAATCGCCGCGATGGCATCGAGCATTCGGTTTTGCATGATGGGGACTCGATCGGCGCTGTAACCTGCCATGGGCAGATCGGCGCCTACCAGCACGGAGTTATGCGGTTCAAAACCGAAATTGCTGTGCGTGGCGTGCACGAGCCCACGCAGAGCAACCAGCGAAGATGTCACCAGCACGGCACAGATCGCGATTTGAACTGCCAGTAATACGTCTCGCGCGGTGATGCGCCGCCCAACCCCGGCGCTCGATCCCCCTTTGATGACCTGATATGGATCCGTACGCAGCACCTGCTTTACCGGGACTGCTCCGAAGAGCAATCCGCTGACTAAACTAAGCAGCAACGCTAATCCGTAAACGCTGGCATCCGGGTTCACCGGGGTGTGCATGGGGAAATTCCCGAATGGCTGCCATTCGCTTAACCAGCCCAAAAATAACACGCCGGCCCAAATTCCTAAGGCGCCACCGACTAGCGAAATCAACAGGGACTCCGTAAACAGCCCGCGCAGAATGCGTGCACGACTCGCTCCCAGAGCGAGTCGCAGAGCAAGTTCACGGGAACGGTCGGCGGCGCGTGCGGCAAATAAGCTGCCAAGGTTGGCGCATGCGGCCAGCAAAATCAAACCCGCGAGCAGCATCAATCCCGCAATAAATGCCTGTACGCCAGGCGCAATCTGATCGCCTAACAGGTTTGGCCGCGCCAAGGAGAAGCCCGCCTGGCGTTCGTCTTTGGGATAAGTTTTCTCCAGATACGACCCAATCGAATTGAGATCGGCGGTGGCCTCGGCCGGAGTGACTCCCGTCTTTAAATGTCCCACGACCATGAAGACCCACCGGCTGGCCCGATCATTCAGGTCATTCGTGCCAGCCACCTGCTCGTGGTTCACCATGGGCACGAAGAAGTTAGGAGAAACGAACACAACAGTCCCGCGAAACTGAGGCGGCGCGACGCCGATGATGGTAAACGGATGCTTGTTCAGTTGAAGCGTGCGGCCCACGACGCTAAGATCATCGTGAAAGTGGCTGTGCCAATATGTGTAACTGAGGACGATATAAGGAGCGCTGTTTGGGCCATGATCGTCGGAGAGGTTGAAGAACCGGCCGAGGTATGGCCGAATCCGCAGTGCGTCAAAGTAGTTGTAGCTCGACTCCATGCCCCAGATAAGGGATGAACCCGCGCCCGTATTCATCGCTACCTGAGTGATCGTATAAGCTGCCAGGCCGTCAAAGCTGTGGTTGCGGTCACGCAGATCGAGATAGTCGGGATAGGATTGGCTCGTGTCCTTATCGCTAGCGCGCTCGATTAGATAGAGGCTTTCGGCTTGAGGCACGTTGAGCGGGCGCAGGACCAGGCCGTTCAGAACGCTAAAAACGACCGCGTTCGCGCCGATGGCCATCGCCAGCGTCAAAACGGCGGCGATGGTAAATCCCGGAGTCTTGCGCAACATGCGGAGAGCGATGCGCACATCCCGCAGCGAATTTTCGATGAAGAGCAGTCCGCTCTTGGCTCGGTAGTCTTCTTTGATGGCTTCCCTGCCGCCAAACTTCAGGATGGCTTGGCGTCGTGCCTCGACCGACGACAAACCGGCGCGAATATTTTCGTCGGTTTGCAGAGCGATATGGGTTTCGATCTCTTCGCGCAGGCGTTCGTCTTGTGCGCGCTGGCCTGTCATCAAATTGAGTAAGCGGTTGAGAAAGCGCCTTACGAATTTCATGACAAATCCTCCGCTTTGGCTTCGAAGAACCGCCCGATGATCGCCGCCGTTTGTTCCCAGTCCTGAGTCTCGATCTGCAACTGCTTGCGTCCTTCGCGTGTCAGTCGATAAAAGCGAGCCCTGCGATTATTCTCAGAGGCGCCCCACTCAGAGGCGATCGCGCCTTCCTGCTCCAGCTTCAACAGCACGGGATACAGGGTCCCTTGATTGACGGCAAGCAGATCTCCGCTGATCTGCTCGATGCGCCGCGCGATTCCATAGCCGTGCAGCGATCCCAGCACGTCCAGAGTCTTGAGGACCATCAATGCCAGCGTGCCTTGCAGCACGTCCGTTTTTTGTTTCATAGCACCCCGTTTTGGTTTCCAACAGGAAGGATGACACACCTCCTTTGGGAAAGCAACAGGGCAGCCGCATGGAAAGTACGATCGTGTGTTTGGACCTTATTGCCGATTCCGGGCGGATGACGTTAGCGCTTTAAGGAGCATCGGAATCAGTACGATCAGATTGCCGAGAAGTATGGTGACAATGGCCTGCACCCAGTTCATGCCTACAGCTATGAGGCCGGAGGCCAGCATATACCTCGGAATGCAAACGCTCATGGCAACCCAGAGGGAAGCGTAATTGTAGATGCCCCAGGACCGTTTCTCCGGCGGGATGGGAGCGAGATCAGGATTGTATAAGGCGGGTCGGTTTGTGTAAGCGACATGCACTCGCCGGGGGGTGAAGCCAGAGAAGGTAGCGGAAGTGAGAGGAGATATCCAGCATTCAGAGGTTTCCTGCGCCAATTTCATCTTCCCTAGCCAGGGTAATTTGTGGTATTCGTTTCGCTTCGGGAGCGAATAATAACGATACTGAGGAGCCGAAGTGAAAACCCTTTACTTCCTCGCTGTATTAGCTACTGCGTTGTCTCTGTTTTCTTTCGACGCCCGAGCTCAGAATGCCATTTCGACCGGCTCGATTTCTGGCCAAGTTACAGATACTACTGGCGCCGCGGTAGTCGGCGCGGCTGTGACATCGGAAAGCGTCGAGGCAGGCGTGAAGCTGAACACAAAAACCAACGGCGCGGGATTTTACACTTTTCCTTCGCTGAGTGTGGGCGCCTACAATATCACCGTCAGTCAAACGGGATTTAAGACCACCAATATCAACCACGTCATTGTCCAAGTCGGGCAAAACGCTTCCGGGAACGTTTCCCTGCAAGTGGGTGACCTGACGCAATCTGTCACGATTACTGCCGAGGCTCCGCTTCTTCGGGCTACAGAATCTACGGTCAGCACCGTCGTAGACCAAAATCTAATCGAAAATTTGCCGTTGAGCGGACGGCGCTACACCGACTTCGTGCTGCTTACCCCTAACGTGACTGCCGACGGAGATTTCGGGTTGGTTAGTATGGCTGGTCAGCAAGGTGGTGCCGACTCCGGCTTCGCCAATGGCAACGGTTCGAATTCTTTCACCGTGGACGGTGCGAACGCCACCAGCAATTATTTTGGTGAAGCACGCGGCCGGACGCGTGTGCCCTACGTGTTCGGTGAAGAATCGATTCAGGAATTCCAGGTTACGGACAATCCGTACAACGCCGCGTATGGAGGCGCGGGAGCCGGATTCGTAAACGCCGTAACGAAATCGGGAACCGATGCTTGGCACGGAGGCGCGTTCTATTACAACCGCAATTCTGGCGTAGGAAACGCGAATGACGCTATCGATAAGGCCAACGGCGTTCCTCGGCCGCTCGACGTGCTACAGCAATTCGGTGCGGATCTAGGGGGTCCAATCATCCATAACAAAGCCTGGTTTTATTTTGACTACGAACAACAGCGCCGTAAACAACCGATCTCAGTAATTAATTCGCAATTTGCTGGCTTGAACGGCGACCTGGCAGGAAATTTTGGAATTGCGGATGGTACGCCGTTGCCACCTTCGAATGCACCATATCCAGTACCAGGCAGCTTCTCTACGGTTCCGGCACCAGCCGATCCCAACTATCCAGCCTACCTTCAGCAAGTGTCCAACGCTCTGGGCGCCATAGATCGTAACTTGGTCCAAAGAGCGCGACGTGCCGACAATCTATCTTTCTTCCCGAAGTTCGACTGGCAGGCCACGGCCGCCGACCACCTGACCTTGGTTTATAACTACAGCCGGTTCAATTCACCCGGAGGCGAAATCACGTTCAACCCGGTGGCCACCTTCGGTGCCGAAAGCCTTTCAAATAACTTTGTGCGCGACCACCACGTTAGCGCGCACTGGACGCACATTTTTAAGCCAACGCTTTTGAACGACATTTCCGTAAGTTTTCTTCGCGATCAACAAATCGAAACGCCATCGGGCCTCACTTCTCCTACCCTCGGCCAGATCGAGTTTTTCTCACCAACCTTCTTTGAACTTGGCAATCCGACGTTCTCGCAAGGAAACAATAAAGAGTTCCAATGGCAGATAAATGACCACGTGACCTTCACCACCGGACATCACACTCTCAACTTCGGGTTCGACTTCAACCGCACGCACGTGACTGATTTCTTTCCGGGCAATTTCGATGGCACTTACGCATTTTCGAGTCCAGAGGGCTTTGCTCTGGGACGTTACGCCTTTTTTACTCAGGCTGCCGGCAATCCCGTTTTTCCGTTCACTTTTCCGTACTACGGATTTTACGTGCAGGACAAATTCCAAGTGTCAGAAAAACTCACCCTGGACTTTGGAGTGCGCCAAGATTTCCAGGTTTTTTCGCAGCCCCGGGCTAACACTACCACCGGCGACCCACTCGTCGCGCAATTAACCGGGCAATTTCCCAATCAGTACAATAGATTTGCGCCGCGCATTGGTTTTGCCTATCAGCCAATTTCGAAAACGGTTGTTCGCGGCGGGTTTGGGATATTCCGCGAGATCCTCGACGGCATTAATTATGAAAACTCAGTGATCTCCAATGGACTTGCCTCCCAACAGGCCACCACTTTTGTTCCCTTCAACTCCGCCCTGGCCCCGAATCAGCAGACGATCGTTTTTCCGAACGCGTTTTCGAACACAAGTGGTTTCGGCCCATCCTCGAATCTTTCAATCGTGGATCCCCACTTTAAGATTCCTTACATTATCGAGTCGAGTCTGGAAGTCCAGCGCGAGCTGCTCGCGAATACCACGATCACAGTCGGGACAATGTGGACACACGGCGTGCACCTGTTAGCCTCGAGCGCATACGATCGAAATCTTTTGGCGCCCACCGGCACAACTACGTACTTCTTTTGTCCCCCTGGAGTCGGCCAGGGCGGCGCCACCCCGGACCCCACGCCTGCACTCTGCCCGGGAACTGTTAGCGCACCGACTCTTGATAGCGGATTGTTGGTGGAAGGCCGTTTGTCCCCGGCAACCGGCCAAATCAATGCGTTGATCAGTCCAGGAGTGAATAATTACAATTCTCTTTACCTGCAGATTCTCAGGCGAGCTTCACGCGGACTTTCTTTGATGATCTCCTACACTTTTTCTAAGGGAACGCAGAGCGGGGCGGACTTCAATAATCAGTTCGATCTGGGCAACACACACGGCCCAACCCTTCTCGATCAGCGCCACCGGCTTTCTATAGCGGCCGTGTACAATCCGGATGCCTCGGGACTTTCAAATGATGTCCAGCGGCATCTGCTCTCGAATTGGACTATCAGTACAGTAATGCAATTTAATTCAGGCCGGCCATACACCGGACTGCTAGCCAGCTCCTGCACTGGCACCAATCTGGCGAATTGCGGCTCCAGTGGAAACGACACGATCAACGATAGCGCTATCAACGAATCTACGAACAACACCGCTTTGGGAATCGCGGGCGCCGGTCCCGTTCCGGGAATGGGCTACAATTCGTTCTACGGTCCGTGGATTAACGAAATTGATCTCGGCTTGACCCGCGCTTTCCATGTTACCGAGCGACAGACCATCGAGATTCAAGCGCAGGTGTTCAATTTGTTCAATCACCCGAACTTCTTTGTGCAGGCCGGTGCCGGAATCAATCAAACCCAATACGATCCTGTGGGTCCAAATTGCGGCGACGGGGCGAGTCCCAACCAAACTTGTTTCCTGGTGCCTAGCTCAGGATTCAAAACGCTCGAATCTATCAACCAATTAAACGGGCCACGAACATTTCAATTCTCGTTCCGCTACCGTTTCTGATCGAATGAAGCGCTGCTTTACATAACTCAGGCCCCGAAAACGCCCCTGCGTCGAGCCTCTTCGAGACGCACCTCCAGATACTCCCACAGAGCTGGACAGCCCGCCTTGATTGGAGGAGCGATGCGGCGGACCACACGCTCATAGGTGATGCCATTTTCACGCCAACTTTGCCCCTCATTGGCTAGGTTTTGCAGCACAGGCATGGCTCGGTCCACGGCACGGGCGAAACGGGCTTCCGGAGTTTCGCCGCCCTCGAACTCCTGCCAAAGTGCAAGAAAACTCGCCCCTTGATCTTCTGGCAACATCCCAAAAATCCGCGTCACCGCTGCTATCTCGGCCGCCTTGCGGTCTTCCCAGCCTCCTTCTACGAAGACCAGGGTGTCCCCGGTATCGATTTCGCCGATGTCGTGTACCAAAAGCATGCGGATCACCCGATTGGTATCTATTGATGACTCGGTATAGCGCACCAGTGAGACAGCCAGCATTGCAAGTTGCCAGCTGTGCTCCGCAGAGTTCTCGTAGCGATCAAGGCCCACCGGCCGGACTTTCCGCGTCACCCCTTTGAGCTTCTCCAATTCGAGGATAAAGTCGATGATCTGTTGCATGCTCCTACCGTTTTTCCTTAAGAAATCTCAACGGCTTCTCGGCATTTCGGCTCTCCTTCGACGTACTTGCCGCCGTTGACCAGACTCCTGCACTCATCTTCAACCTGGGAGTATCTGTCCCTCGCGGCACTCTCGCTTTCAGACATGCCACCCGGAAGGGCTAGTTCGACATCGTAGCGACCGCGATTGGCGTTTCGCCTTCCAGAAAGGGTTTGAATTTCCACTGCTTGACGGCGTCTATAGCAGCCTGCATTAGCAGAGGGTGACCGCTTACAAACGTGGCCGATGACAATATGTAGCCTAACTTTCCCGCCAATTTTGACTGCCTTTGCTATCGGGGGCACTGTTGGTTCCACACGTTGCGTGACAAGCCTTGTGGCTTCGGCTGTGGACACAGTCTTCGGCGTGTCGGTCTGCGCGGCTGCTGTTAACGCGCAGAGAAACAGCACGACTGGGAAGGTAGCCCGAATCATGTGCGGGATGTTACCAGAGTAGACGGGCCGCTCAAAACGAAGGACGGGTAACTCGGAAGAAAGGAAAAAGGCGTTGAATTGGAACGTTCCTCCCGCTGCTTCCCAGCAAACCGTAGATCAAGTGCTTGCTAAGTCGGGACTAACCGGGAGCTAGGTGGCAATGCTATTTAACGTGTCGGAGTCGGAGCTCACTGTAGCTTGTTAAATGAGAGTTACTGCGGGCTATGATGAACACGCCCCGCTAGGCCGCGCCGCGGTTCCCGATTCTTGAGTAGGCAAAGTCTGCGGATTAGGCACTGTGTACGGAGTGGTCCCGGCCAGCGTCGCGACACATTCCGCCAAGACCTGCGGAAGTGGCAGCGCCGGTAACGGCAAATTGTTCGGCAGAGAAGTATCCGTCTTCGCGAAATTGAACGCGCTCGTCATATCTCCAACCGCCGCGCGCCGCCACGCGCTCAAGTTCGGCACTTCCGCGCCAAATCGCGTCTCGAGGAATCGCAACACCGAAGTATGATCGAACAAATCCGACGACACGAACCCGCCGCGGCTAAATGGAGAAATAATCAACATAGGGACCCGAAATCCCAACCCGATTGGCCCGGGTATCGGCGGATTTCCTATTACTGTCGGGTCCGGCACCGCCGGTGCAGTGACATATTCCCCCGGAGTTCCGGGAGGTGCTGTCAGCGGAGGAACGTGATCGAAAAATCCGCCGTTCTCGTCATAGGTCGCGAATAACACCGTCTTCGCCCATTGCGCCTGATTGGCGCTCAGAGCGGTAACGATTGCTGACAGTGTGATCTCACCAAAAAAACTGGGCGCGGGCGGGTGGTCCGAATCCACTATCGAAGCGACTATCCACGATACCTGCGGCAGGTTCCCGTTTATCGCATCGTTCAGAAAATCCACCGGAAAGTTTGGCACGAACGCGTTTTGATACAGCGGCGATGTGGGATCTTGAAAATTCTTGAAGTAGGACAATACGTTGTCAGAGAAAATAGTGTTCAGAATATTCTGGTCCGGTGAAGTATAGACCTTCCATGAAATTCCACGGGCCTGCAGTTGCTCGGGCATGGTCGGGTAGGTTAGCTTTCCGAAAAAACTCGACCGGTTCAGTCCCAGCGTTTGAAGCAACGGCCCGCCATTCTTTCCATCCGGGTCGATCGAAGCGGCCACGGTGTAAAGGCGGTTGGGATCGGTGGGGCCTATCACCGAGCAGAAATAGTTGTCGCAGATCGTGAACCCATCGGCTATCGCATAGTAATAAGGAATGTCCAGACGATTGTAATAACCCATCGTCAATACGGCGTCGTTTGGCGCGGCGGCAAGCCGCGAAGTGACGAATCCATCCATCGCTCCGTTGTCCCAACTCTGGTGCTGGGGCACCCAATCATGTGTAATGTCGTGGGTACAAGCCGCATTCGTATTGTTCGTGTCCAAATGAAACGGCTGCAGGATTCCCGTGGGTGGATTTCCGGTGTTTGCTGGGTCAGGTTGCTCGAAGGCCGCACTTTTATCGGAGAATCCACGCACGCCGCGGTAGCTGCCGAAATAATGATCGAACGAGCGGTTCTCTTGAATCAGGATCACTACGTGCTCAATGTCCGTTAACTTTGCGCATGTCGATGGAGGAGGATTTCCGCCGCCACCGCCGATACCGCCCATCCCGCAACCAGAAAGAAGCGCCGTGCCAATCCCTGACGCGGCTGTGGCCCCGCTAATTTTCAAGATTTCTCTGCGCGTAAACTTCCGGTAGTTCATAAGAGAGGTCCCTATCCCAGGAAAGTTGGATGCCGACTTGAAGGCAGCCGTTACCTGACCACCTCTACGCAATAAACAGCGGCAACCCGGAATGTTTTTGACGAAGCCTGCGTGCGAAGCGGCGCGTCAGTCGGTGCCCCGTAAAGAGGATTGGCCTTACCTGCAAACACTCAAACATCCTTGATACGGCCAGTATCACGGCGTGAATCAGGCATATCTATTACTTCCAAGTATGCTGTGACTGGGAACCTCTAGCGTTGACGTCCTAAATTGTTGCGGTTTTGCGAATCCGACCCGTTGTCACTTCCACTTTGCATTTCATAAGCTATGTTGAGCCTTTTTGATAGTGTCCCCTGCAGCCCCCATTAGAAATGTCCCCTACACTGCGACCTCCTGAGGAGGTCCGGTTGAAGAGGACAGCGATGAGTACGAGGGAACTTCGACGAGCAGA
>Ga0073928_10002739_pt1 | contig 29421 bp, 32 predicted proteins | sample PaiPotPPA55metaG_FD_76969 | JGI IMG/M metagenome (GOLD analysis project Ga0073928, IMG submission 76969) | Iron sulfur acid spring bacterial and archeal communities from Banff, Canada, to study Microbial Dark Matter (Phase II) - Paint Pots PPA... ...
CCGGTTCCCGGCGCGACGTCGGAGGTCGGCTCGGGGACGGCGCCGGTCGCCACCCGGTCGGGGTACCGGCCGGGGTCGACGCTGCCGTGACGGCCGAGCCACACGAAGCCGACGGCGGCGCCGACGCAGGCGAGGAGGCTCACCCAGGCGTTCACGCGCAGCCCGAGGATGAGGTGGGCGGGGTCGATGCGCAGGTTCTCGAGCCAGAACCGGCCGAACGTGTACATGGCGATGTACAGGGTGATCGACTGGCCGCGGCGCAGCCGGAAGCGCCGCTCCACCGCGAACAGGATCCCGAGCAGGACCGCGCAGTACAGCGACTCGTACAAGAAGGTCGGGTGGAAGGTCTTGTACTGCTCGTAGCCCTTCGGCCGGTGCACGGGGTCGATCTCGAGCCCCCACGGGAGCCGGGTCGGCTCGCCGAACAGCTCCTGGTTGAAGTAGTTGCCCCACCGCCCGATGACCTGGGCCGCCAGCAGCCCCGGGGCCATGGCGTCCACGATCCCGACCGTGTCGAGGTGGTGGCGGCGGCCCATGACGACCACCCCGATCACGCCGCCGATGATCACGCCCCAGATCGACAGGCCGCCCCGCCAGATCTCGAAGACGCGGAGCCAGTCGTTCTTGAAGAGCTGGTAGTCCGTGGCGACGTGGTACAGCCGGGCGCCGACGACGCCGCAGATGACGACGACGACGATGATGTCGCCGATCTCGCGTCGGGGATGCCCCCACCGCTCCCAGCGCCGCTCCGCGATGAGGGTGCCGATGACGACGCCGACCGCCAGCAGCAGGCCGTACACGTGGAGGGGGATCGGGCCCAGGTGCACGGTGCCGTTCGACGGGCTGGGGAGGAACGCAGGGATGCGGGAGGCCATCGGCGCCTGATCGTACGGGTTCAATGAATCGGGTCTCAGCGTCGATACTGCCGGGCATGAAGCGGTTGGCCCCGGCGGCCCTGGCGGTGGTGGCGCTGGTCGTCGTGGCCGCCGCGTGCACGCCCGCCGGCCGCCCGCCCCCGAACCCACCGCCGGGTGGAGGCCCGCCGCCCGGCGCGTCGACCGGTGACCAGAACGGCCCGCTGAACGGCTGCCCGGTGTTCCCGGCCGACAACCCGTGGAACACCGACATCTCGAACACCACCACCTACCCGGTGCTCTCGAACTCGTCGCAGATCGTCAGCCAGGTCCTGGCCGACGACAGCAACCAGAACCTGCACGCCGACTTCGGCGGTGGCGGCGCCTACGGGATCCCGTACGTGACCGTGCCGGGGACCCAGCCGTCGGTGCCGATCAACTACACCGAGTTCGGGAGCGAGTCGGACCCCGGGCCGTTCCCGATCCCGCTCGGCGCGCCGGTCGAGGGCGGCAGCTCGAGCACCGGCGACCGGCACGTCATCGCCATCGACCGCGACCACTGTCGGCTCTACGAGCTGTACCACGGGTACCCGCAGCAGAGCTCCTGGAACGCCGGTTCCGGCGCGACGTGGGACCTGACCTCCGACGCGGTGCGGCCAGCCGGCTGGACGTCGGCCGACGCGGCCGGCCTGCCGATCTTCCTGGGCCTGGCCCGCTACGACGACGTGACGAGCGGCGCCATCAACCACGCGCTGCGGTTCACCGTCCACACCACGTACCGGGGCTACGTGTACCCGGCCCGCCACTGCGCGTCGAGCAACACGAACCCGAACGAGCCCGCGATGGGCATGCGGTTCCGGCTGAAGGCCTCGTACTCGCTCGCCGGCTTCCACGGGGAAGCCCTCGTCGTCCTCCAGGCGCTGAAGAAGTACGGGATGATCGTGGCCGACAACGGCACCAGCTGGTACATCACCGGGGCCGCCGACGCCCGCTGGGACGACACCGACCTGGACCAGCTGAAGTCGGTGCCCGGGAACCAGTTCGACGTCGTGAACACCGGAGCCGTCACCGCCTGCTGATGGCATCCTGAGCCGCGTGCGCAGCGGGCCGCCGACCCCCGACCCGGTGGGGCCGGGCCAGGAATCGGTGTGGGACTACCCCCGGCCGCCGCGGCTCGAGCCGACGACGCGCCGACTGCGGGTGGTGCTGGGCGGGTCGGTGATCGCCGAGACCCGCCGAGGCTGGCGGGTCCTCGAGACCAGCCACCCGCCGAACTACTACTTCCCGCCTGCCGACGTGGCGCCGGGCGCGCTCGAGCGCGTCGACGGGTCGTCGTGGTGCGAGTTCAAGGGCCGCGCCCACTACTTCACGGCCCGGGCCGGGGACCGCGTCGCGCCGGAGGCGGCGTGGGGCTACGACGACCCGAGCCCCGGCTTCGGCGCGCTCAGGGGCGCGGTGGCGTTCTACGCGGGCCGGGTCGACGCCGCCTTCGTCGACGACGAGCTCGCCGTGGCCCAGCCGGGCGGCTTCTACGGCGGCTGGATCACGAGCGACGTGGCCGGGCCGTTCAAGGGCGCGCCGGGCACGCTCGGCTGGTGACGCGCCCTACTTGACCAGTCGCGACAAGCGGCGGTCGGCGAGCACCTTGCCGCCGGTCTGGCAGGCGGGGCAGTACGTCACCTCGTGCGATTCGTACGACACCCGCCGCATCGGCTCGCCGCAGCGGGGACACGGGAGCCCGGTGCGACCGTGCACCTCGAAGTGGCCACCGAGCTTCGGCTCGGAGAGCCCACCGGCCCGGGTCCGCTCCTTGGTCAGCCCGTCCGCCAGCACGCCGCGCACGGCGTCGAGCAGCCGCCGGCGCTGGTCGGCGTCGAGGCTGGCCAGCGTCGCGTAGGGCGACAGCCCGGCCCGCCACAGCGCGTCGTCGGCGTACCCCCGCCCGACGCCGCTGACGGTGTGCTGGTCACGGAGCAGCGTGTGGACGCGTCGGCGGTCGTCACCCTCGAGGATGAGGCGCTCGAACTCGGCCGAGTCGGGCTCCGGACCGAGCCCCTCGAGCGGCCCGTCGTCGCCCGGCGCCAACACCCACCAGGCCGCCTTCCGCTCGGTGCCGTGCTCGCGGAGCAGCACCGCCGTCTCCCCGTCGTCGCCGTCGTCGCCGTCGAAGCGCAGCCGCACCACGCCGCCCTTCCCGCCCCTCGTCGTCTTCGGCGGCTGCTCGAGATCGATCCGCCCCGCCTGGGAGAGGTGGACGAGGAGGCGGAGACGGCCACCGAGCTCGACCACCAGGTACTTGCCGCGCCGTCCCACTCGCTCGACGGTCTGCCCGACCGCCTCGTCGGGACTCGGCCGCACGGTCTTCAGGCCCGCGAAGCCGATCGGCTGCCAGCCGACGAGCCGGTGGCCGCGCAGCGCTTCGTCGAGGCGCTCGGCCAGCGCCTGCATCTGGGGCAGCTCGGGCACGACGCCAGTTTGGCCGCCCCGTCGGCGGCCCCGTCCCCGACCCGGGCCGGCCGGTCAGCGCCGCCGGCTCGGCTTCGATCCCATGCGGCGCAGGATGGTGCGGCGGCGCTCCTGGAGGTCGGCGAAGGTGAGGCGCTCGACGTCGGCGGGGACGAGGAACCCGGCCTTGATGGCGTCGACGTCGACGCGCGTCGCGGTGGGGTCGACCCCCAGCTCCCGGACGAGCTGCTCGCCGTGGTGGGTGAGGAAGTACTGGTGGATGTGGACGATCTCGCCGATGAGGTCGAGGTCGGGGGCGAGCGTCGCGGTCGCCCCGTTCAGGAACATCAGGTTCTTGACGAACAGCATCAGGTCCTTCGGCGCGTGGGCGCCGTAGCCGAGCAGCTTCGTGACGAGGCCCTCCAGCTCGTCGACGAGCTCGGTCGCCGACATCTGGGTCGGGTCCTTGACCGGCTGGTCGAGCTCGAGGTCGTCGAAGACGGCCCGGAGGTCGGTGTCGGGCGGGAACGCGCCGAGGTCGCGCAGCGCCGCCAGCTGGCCCCGGACGTCGCCCGACGTGCCGGTGAGGAGCAGGCGCAGGAAGGCGAGCCGCTGCGGCTCGGCGAGCCGGCCGGTGATCCCGAAGTCGAACAGCACCGTCCGGCCGCTGGGCTGGACGAGCAGGTTCCCACCGTGCAGGTCGCCGTGGAAGACGCCGTGGAGCATCGCTCCTTCGAGGCAGGAGATGAGCCCGGCCCGCAGCACCTCGGTGGTGTCGACGCCGGCCCGGTGCATCGACTCGACGTCGTCGAACGCGAAGCCGCGGAGCCGCTCCATGACGAGCACCCGCTCGGTCACGAGCGTCGGGTGCGGGCGCGGGACCACCATGGCCCGCTGCTCGGTGACGGCCAGGATGCGGGCGAGGTCGATCATGTTCTCGGCCTCGAGCCGGAAGTCGAGCTCCTCGACGATCTGCTCCGCGAACAGCTCGACGAGCGCGGGCGGGTTGGCGAGCGCGGCGACCGGGATCCGGCCGATGAGGTGGGGGGCCAGCCAGGCCAGCGCCCGCACGTCGGCGCGCATGAGCGCCGCCACCTGCGGGCGCTGCACCTTCACGACCACGTCCTCGCCGGTGCGCAGCTGGGCCTCGTGCACCTGCGCGATCGACGCCGCCGCGAGGGGCTCCTCGTCGAACCGGGCGAAGAGATCCTCGATCGGAGCGCCGAGGTCGGCCTCGACCACGGCCCGGATGTCGGCGAACCGCTCGGGCGGGACCTGGTCCCGCAGCTTCTTGAACTCGGTGACGAGCTCGTCGGGGAAGAGCCCCTCGAAGGCCGACACGATCTGGCCCAGCTTCACGTAGGTAGACCCGAGGCGCTCGAAGCTCCGCCGCAGCCGCCGGGACAGGCCGGCCCGGGACCGCGGTGTGCCCCGCTCCCGCGCGTACCAGACGCCGACCGCCCAGCCGAGGCTCGTCGCCGAGCGAGCGAGGCGACCGAGCGGCGGGATGCGGTGCGCGGCGAGTAGGCCCGGCACCTGGGCCCGGGTGCGGAACCGGACCGTGTCGAGGTCGCGCTTCCATGCCAGCTGGTCGGGGTCGACGACCCAGGGTCCGTGGTCGGTGAACGCGAAGGTCGCCACGTCCGGCGCCGGGACCGCTGCCATCAGCGGCGGGCGCGGGCCGAGCCGGCCGGGGTCGCGACGCCCCGGTCGGCGAGCACGGCGTGGGCGCAGTTCCGGCCGTTGCGGGCGATGACCGACCCGCCCGGATGGGTCGCCGCGCCGCAGAGGTAGAGGCCGGGCGCATCGCTGCGGGGCGCGAAGCGGCGGTCCCACATCTGGTCGGGGAGGATCTCACCCTGGAAGATGTGGCCGCCCGACAGGCCGAGGCGCGCCTCGATGTCGGACGGGGTGAGGACCTGGCGCTCCTCGACACACGACGCCACGTCGGGCGCGAACCGCGCCACGGCCGCCAGCGCGGCGTCGGCGAGCGCGTCCGGTGACGGGGGCGGCGCGCCCGCGGCCGGGTCGGGCACGTACTGCGCGAAGACGCTCATCGTGTGCTGGCCGGGCGGCGCCACGCTCGGGTCGTACGCGGTCTGGAAGTAGAGCTCGCACCACTCGAGGGCCGGCTCGCCGCGGCGGGCGGCGTCGCAGGCGGCTTGCGTGGCGTCGATGCCGCGGGCGATGTCGACCTGGGCCCGGTGGACGCCCGGGTCGCCGTCAGCGGCCGGGAAGGTCGGCAGCCGCGAGAGGGCGCAGTTGACCTTCAGCACCGGGCTCGTCGACCGCCACCGGCCTGCCCGCGCCGAAAGGCGGGCCGGCGGGTCCTCGAGCAGGGCGACGGTTCGCTTCGGGTCGAGGTTGGCGACGACGACGCCGGCGTCGATCCGGTCACCGCCCTCGAGGCGCACCCCGACGCCGGGCTCGATCGTCGCCACCGGCGTCCCGCTGGCGACCACCGCGCCCGCGTCCCGGGCCGCGTCGGCGAGCGCGAACGACACCTGCCCCATCCCACCGGCGACGAAGCCCCAGCCCCCGAGGAGGCCGAGCCGGTGGTGGGCGTGGACCCACGCCGTCCCCGGATCGCGCGGGCCCGCGAAGGTGCCGATGATCCCCTGGCCGTGCAGCGCCGTCCGCAGTCGCTCGTCGCGCACGTGGTGCTCGATGACCGTTGCGATCGGCGCGTCCAGCAGCACCTCGGCCGCCTCGGGGTCGTCGGCGAACAGCGCCTCCAGCTCGGCTCGGGTCGGGGCCGGGTCGTCCCACGTGTCGCCGAGCGGCCCGCGCCGCAGGCGGTCGCGGATGCGATCGAAGAGCGCCTCGTAGGCGAGGAACCCGTCGACGTCGCGCGGGCTCAGCGCGGCCACTGAGGCCGCCGTCCGGTCGGCGTCCCGCCACTGCGTGAGCGCGCGGCCGTCCTCGAACGGCGTCCACTGGGTCGGGTCGACGAGGAGGGTGCGCAGCCCGTACCGGTGGAGGTCGAGCTCCTCGATGACCACCGGGTCGAGCAGCCCGACGAGGTAGGCGCACGGGCTGACGACGAACCGGGGGTCGGCGAACGGGCGCTCGATGGTGCACGCGCCGCCGAGCTGGGCGCGGCGCTCGAGCACGAGCACGGAGCAGCCGCCCCGGGCCAGGTACGCGGCCGCGGTGAGACCGTTGTGCCCGCCACCAACCACGACGACGTCCCACCGCCGGGCCGCCAGCTCGCGCAGGGGCGCGGGCAGCCCGACCTGACCGTCGACCGCGGCCGCGGTCGGCCCGACGACGGCCGGACCCGCGTGGCCGCCCGACGCCGCGTCGGTCACCTCAGGTCGGGCCCGCGAAGTACGGGTTGCTGGGGCGCGCCCGTGCGTCCAGGACCGCGGTCGTCGCCGGCCCACCGGCGGCGCCGGCGCGCAGCGCCTCGAAGGTCGCGGTGCGGTTGTTGGTGTACACGGCTTGCTCGTCCGCGGCGGCGGGCGAGACCCAGACCGCGGCCACCAGCAGCAGCGCGCCGACATCGGCGGCTCGCACCACGTCGGCGGCGAGGGCGTCGGCGACCCCGCCCGCCACGCCGGCCTGGGCGGCGCCCCAGGTCAGCTGCTCGTGGCGCTCGCCGGCCAGCGGGGCCTTGTTCACGAAGAGCGTGGGCGGCTGGACCGGCAGGTTCGGTTGCAGCACGACGACGAAGGGGACGTGACCGGCGCGAGGCATCGCGAGGGCGGTGACCCACGCCGTCTCCGCCGGGCCACCGCGCCAGCCGAGCACGGTGTTGAGGTGGGCGGCGTCGCCGGCTTCGCCAACGAAGGACTCGCCGATCTGCGTGCCCCATCGCTTCCTGCCCTTGCTGCCGACCACCTCGGCGACCGTACACTCGCCGCGTGCGCACGGCCGCGGCGGCGGAGCTCGTCGACCGGGAGCGCTATCCGATCGCCGAGCTCGACGAACCGGCTGGTCGCGCGCTCGTGGAGCGCTGCCGCGCTCAGGTGGCCGAGGTCGGCGCGTGCGAGCTGCCCGGCTTCCTCACCCCGACCGCCGTCGACGCGCTCGCCGCCGAGGCGGCGGGACTGGCGCCGCTCGCGCACCGCAGCCGCGTCGAGGGGACCTGCTACCTGGACTTCCCCGACGAGTCCTTCCCCGAGGGCCATCCCCGTCGGGTGCTCGGCCCCAACGCGACCGGCGCCGTCCCGTACGACCAGTTCCCGCCCGACTCCGGGATCCGCGCACTCTACGAGTGGGACGCGCTGCGGGACTTCGTCGCCGCCGCCCTCGACGAGGCCCGCCTCTACCCGTACGCCGATCCGCTCGGAGCGCTCAACCTGGCCGTGATGGAGGCCGGCGACGAGCTGGCGTGGCACTTCGACCAGACCGACTTCGTCGTCTCGCTGGCGGTGGTCCCGGCGTCCGTCGGCGGTGACTTCGAGTTCGCGCCCCGGATCCGGACGTCCGACGACGAGCGCTACGAGGACGTGGGGCGCGTGCTCCACGGCGACGACGGGCCGGTGCGGCGACTCCCGATGACGCCCGGCACGCTGCTGCTCTTCGAGGGCCGGTACTCCCTCCATCGCGTCACGCCGATCGCGGGCGATCGGGCCCGGCTGGTGGCGCTGCTCGCCTACGACACCAAGCCGGGCACGACGAGCAGCGAGCTGCTCCGGCTCGTGCGATACGGCCGCGCCGGCTGAGCGCCGCCGCCAAATCCGATGACCGCGCCGCGGCCACCATCCACAAGGCTTCGGGAGCGAGCCGGTAGGTTCGACGCATGGCGAGGCTGTGCTCGCGCCCAGGGTGCAGCGCAACGGCCGCGGTGACGTTCAACTTCGACGGGTTGAACCGGATCGTGTGGCTGAACGGGCTCGCCGAGTCGCCGATCTTCACGGCCGGCGACCTGTGCTGGCGGCACGCGGAGCGACTCCAACCGCCGCGCAACTGGGAGGTCCGGGACCGGCGAACCACCCGGGTCCTGCCGCCCGGGACCGCGGCTCCGAGCCGCCACCAGCCGCCGCCGACCCGGCCCAACGGTGCGCCCGCCCGGCCCGCCCGAACCGCGGCTCGTCGGCGCGCCAAGCCGGAGCACCTCATCCCGGTCGACGCACCGGCGAACACACCGCTGCTCGCCCGCGCCTTCCGCGGCGTCGGCGGAGCTTGAGCGGGCCGGAGCCGCCTCGCCTCCCCAAGACGCGGCTGAGCCGCGCCTGGCTGCCCGCGCTGCACGCGGAAGCCCGACAGCGGCGCGGCCAGCGCCGGCGACTGCGGCGGGCGATCCTCGCCTTCGCCGCTGTCGACCTCGTGATCGTGGGTTCGATCGTCGTGGTCATCGTCCTGGTGAGCGGCAACAGCAGCCGCTCGAAGCCGGCGCCAGTTCGCCTGCCCGCGTTCGTGACCGGACGAGCGCAGCGAGCGCTGGCGCCCAGCTTCCTCCGCGCCGCTCGCGAGTCGCACGTCGCGGCGTCGCTCGTCATGGCCTTGGCGTGGCGAGAGTCGGAGTGGGACAACGAACAGGTGTCAGGCGCCGGCGCGGTTGGCATCGGGCAGCTGCTCCCGGCCACGTCGAGCTACGTCGCCCGCCAGCTGCTCCACCAGCCTCGGCTCGACCCGCACCGGACCGCCGACAACATCCGCCTCACCGCCCGGTACCTCCGGTCCCTCATCGACGAGCTGGGCGGCAACGAGGCGCTCGGCGTCGGCGCCTATCTCCAGGGATCCACGTCGGTGCGAGCCCAGGGCCTCACGCCCGAGACCGTCGGCTACGTCACACAGGTGGAGGGGCTGCGGGCCGCCTTCGACCAGGCCCGCCGGCGCTGAGTGCCGGGCGCCCTGATGGCGGCGCGTCGGTCACGGACCTACATTCCCCGGCGGGGGAGGAATGACGCGCATGGTCGAGACCGTGCACTGTCCGGGGTGTCACCAGGTCGTCGACGTTGCCCGCCCGCCCGAGGTCAACTTCGTGATCGACCGCGAAGAGACCTACGACGGGGGCGGCGTCGTGACGATCCTCATCGGGCGCGTCATCGTCCACCGCTGCCAGCAGTGTCGCGACGGGGAGTGGCGCTGACGCCGGGCGCCTGCCGGCACGGCAGGGTCAGCCGCCGGCGCTGAACGCCGATTCCGCGGCCGGGCTCCTCCGCCCCGTGGAGTCCGGGCCGACGACCCGGTTCCGTCCCTCCTCCTTGGCCTGGTAGAGGGCGGCGTCAGCGGCCCGCAACACGCTGTCTCCGTCGCCGCGGTGGTGACCCGCGGCCACACCGATGCTGACCGTGAGCACGCCGGGCGGCGGCTTCCCCGCGTGCCGGATGGCGAGGGCCTCGACGGCCCGCCGCAGCCGCTCGGCGGCCACCGCCGCGCCTCGCAGGAGCAGCTGGGTGAGACCGATCACCGCGTTCATCGGCGTGCGGATCTCGTGGCTCATCGAGGCCAGGAACTGCGACTTCATCCGCGAGGCCTCCATAGCCTCGTCGCGGGCCGAGGCCAGCTCCGCGGCGGCCAGCTCGCGCTCGGTGACGTCGCGGGTGTTGACCACGAAGCCGCCAACGGTGTCGTCCTGCACGAGGTTCCGGACCGAGCCCTCCATCGCGATCCAGGATCCATTGCGGTGCCGCAGCCGGAAGGCGATGTCGACCGTGTCCCCGGGCCGCTGGAAGAGGTCGGCGAAGACCCCCACCACTGCGCCCTTGTCGTTCGGGTGGAGCAGGTCGGTGAGCTTCGAGCCGACGATGTCGCCGGGCTCGTAGCCGAGGACCCGTCGCGACGACGGGCTCTGGTAGAGGGCGACCGCGTGCTCGTCGACGACGGTGATGAGGTCGCTCGAGTTGTGGACGAGCGACCGGAACCGGGCCGACCGCCGGCGCGCCGAGCGCCACAGCAGGAAGCCCATCGCGGCGGCCGCCGCGGCGCCGATCGCACCGAGGACGATCTCGACCCATACCAGGCGGGACAGCGCCGACTGGGTCACGTTGGCCTCGGTGGCGGCCGCGTCACCGGTCACGCTTGACAACTGCGCGCCGAGGACTCGCAGGTCCTGGATCGTCGCCGCGAAATTCGGGCTGGTCTGGTCCTCGACGAGGACGGCAGCCCCCTTCTGGCCGAGCTCCTGGATGAGGTCGCGCTCGTGGCGCAACTTGGTGAGCACAACCGGGTCAGTCGCCGCCGGGATCGTGATCAGGTCGGCGTAGCCCCCGGTGGTGTTCACGACCGGCCCACCATGGATCAGGCTGTCGGCCGCCTGCGACAGCACCGCCATGTCGTGGCCCGGGTCGGCCGGATATCCGTTGCCTTGGAGCAGCACGTCCTTGATGTAGCGCTCCACGAGCGCCCGCTGGCGTTCGGTCACGCTCACGACCAACGGCGTGTGCCGCTGGGCGTTGAGCTCGTAGGCGTTGTATCCGATCATGCTGCCGATCAGCACGAAGAACGCGAGGACGATGCCGACGATCGCCCGCTGGCGCTTCAGCGCGCCGAGGAACCGCCCCGCGCCCTGCGTCATCGCACCGTCAGCGAGACGTGCATCCCGCCCAGGTAGTGGCCTTCGAGGTTGCAGTAGAGGACGTAGTGGCCCGGCTTCAGGTGGACCGTAAGCTCGTCGGTGCCCTGATAGGAGACCCCGTTGAGCGAGTCGATCCGGTGCAGGAGTGCCGAATCCTCGTTCACGGTGAGGCCGTCCAAGCGCAGGGGCAGGCGACCGTCGGGGAGCTCGGTGCGGTCGACGTTGAACTCGTGCGTCGAGGGCCCGCGGTTGTGGACCCGGAAGGTGACGGTGCCGGCGGGGACCGACGTCACGTTTGCGTGGAACCTGAAGTCGCGCTGGGTGATCTCGACCGTCGACGAGCGGCCGGGGCTCTGGGCGCCGGCGGTCCCGATGAGGCCGGCCACGAGCGCGCCCACCGCCAGAAGGACCACCGTCACCGCTCCCCGGCGGTAGCGCGACGGCCCAAGCCGCCCAAGCCCCAAGCTGCACATCGTCTGGCATATCGGCGACAGCGACGGACTGCTTGAGCCGACGCCGGTCACGTCCGATCTGCCGCGAAGATCCCCGGCGACCGCTGGCCTTGCCCCGCCCCGCTCCAGGGGTGCTAGTGGCGCGGGCCGAAGGTGAGGCGGACGGTCCGGCCGGCCGGGACCGGAGATCCGGCGGGCGGGCTCTGCGATGTGACGAGGGCTGCTGGCGCGACGCTGGTGAACACGCCCGGCCGGAGCCCTTGACACCCGAGCTGGCGAGCCGCCTCCTGCGCCGAGAGGCCGACGACGTCGGGGACGAATGCCGGCAGCGTCGTCGCCGGGCCCGCGTCGACACAGACGACGACGATCCCGCGCTCGATTCGGCTGAGCGGAGTAGGGCCGATCCCGGGCACTTGGGATGGGCCGGGGCCGGGCAACGTCGAGTTCAGCGCCGCCGGGGCGTGACCGCTGTCGCCGCCACCGCAGGCCGCCAGTACGCCGGCGAAGAGGACGGCGCAGGCGACGCGCCGCGATGCTCGGGCGGCGGTCCGGCTATCCCGGCGCGGCACGACTGCTCACCTCAAGCACGAGCCGGTCATCGGTCGGCTCGTCGCCGGAGGGGATCGCGGTCTCCGGGCCGAGCGGGTCCGTTGCAGTCCGTCATCGCAGGTCAGCGCCTGATCGTCCCGGAGGGTAGTGGATTCGACCGCACTCGCTCGCCGGTGGCGGGCTGGGAACCGTCGACAAGCCGTCTACCGGCAGCCGGTCCGCAACAATGGTCGAATGCCTCAAGCACGCCAGATCGCACCCGCCACCGGAACGCTGGGAGTGCTGCTGCCCGGCCTCGGTGCCGTGTCGTCGACCGTCATCGCGGGAGTCCTCACCGCGCGGCGCACCGGTGAGACGCCGATCGGCTCGGTGTCCCAGATGGCTCATATTCGCCTTGGCAGCCGGAGCGAAGGCCGCAACCCGCTGATCCGCGACTTCGTGCCCCTCGCGTCGCTCGACGATCTCGTCTTCGGCGGGTGGGACCCAATCTCGGCCAACGCTCTCGAAGCCGCCCGGACCGCCGGTGTGCTCGAAGAGCGCGACATCGGGCCCATCAGCAGCGCGCTCGAGGGCGTCGTGGCGAGGGACGCCGTGTTCGACCGTGACTGGGTTAAGAACCTCGACGGCTTCCGTGTAAAGGAGGGCGCCACGAAGGCGGACCTCGCGATGGCGCTGATGGACGATATCGAGCGCTTCCGGGTCGAGAACGACTGCGATCGCCTGGTGATGGTGTGGTGCGGGTCGACCGAGGCCTACCACGAGCCGGGGGAGGTGCACGAGAGCGTCGAGTCGTTCGAACAGGGCCTCGAGCACAACCACGTCGAGATCAGCCCGAGCCAGATCTATGCCTACGCCGCGCTGCAGTCCCGTGTGCCGTACGCCAACGGCGCGCCGAACCTTTCGTGCGACCTCCCGTGCATGCTCGAGCTCGCCGATCGCAACGGCGTGCCGATTGGTGGCAAGGACTTCAAGACCGGCCAGACGCTGATGAAGACCATCCTGGCGCCCGGGTTCAAGTCGCGCATGCTCGGCCTGCGGGGCTGGTACTCGACCAACATCCTCGGCAACCGCGACGGCGAGGTCCTCGACGACCCGGAGAGCTTCCGGTCGAAGGAGGTCTCGAAGCTCGGCGTGCTCGACAGGATCTTCCAGCCCGAGGAGTATCCCGAGCTCTACGGCAACATCGACCACGTCGTCCGCATCAACTACTACCCGCCCCGCGGCGACAACAAAGAAGGCTGGGACAACATCGACATCTTCGGGTGGATGGGCTACCCGATGCAGATCAAGGTCGACTTTCTCTGCCGCGACTCGATCCTCGCGGCGCCGCTCGTGCTCGACCTCACGCTGTTCTTCGACCTCGCCGCCCGGGCGGGCGAGAAAGGCGTCCAGGAGTGGCTCAGCTTCTACTTCAAGAGCCCGCAGACGGCTGACCCCGCCCTGCCACCCGAGCACGACATCTTCATCCAGCAGACCAAGCTCAAGAACACCCTGCGCGAGTGGATGGGCGAGAAGCCCGTCACCCACAGCGAAGTCGGGTAGGCGCCCGCGGCTGACGTTGCCAGCGCGGAGTCCGGCGGCTGGTCGAGCCGGCGCGTCCTCAGCCCGTGAACCTCGGCATGATCGGGACGGGGGTCGGGGCGGCCACTTGCACCTCGACGGCGCCGACGTCGCAGCCGATGCCGCTCGGACGCGGGAGCCCACGCTGATCGACGGTGATGCCACTCGCGCCGTCAGCCTGGCAGGCGCCCAGCGGAATGGCGTCGAGGAGGGGGCTGCCTGGATCGGGCGCAAAGGTTGGCGTCGGACCGCCGTTGTTGGCGAGGGCCTGGAGGCCGGGGCTGCCCGCGCTCGAGCGGTCGCCGGTGCTCGTAAAGCCGCAGGACGCGTCGTCGGAGAAGTTGTAGCCCTGGGAGCTGCCCGCGCCTCCACTGCAGTTGACGCCGCTCGCAGCGAGGGCGACGACCGACCCGAACGCGGTCAGCCCGCCTGTATGCGAGACGTTGCCGGCATTGTTCTCGACCACGGTCGCGTACGCGAGCGTCACCGAGCCGCCGCCGACCGTGGCGATCCCGTCGCCGATGCTGCCGGTGATCGTCGAGTTCTGAGCGGTGACGGAGCCACCGCCCAGAGCGAAGACCCCGTCGTTGTTGGCGTGGTCGATCGTCGAGCTCACGAGCCTGACCGTCGCCCCGGCGGTCGCGCCGATCCCGTCGTTCGCCGCGTCGGTGATGAGGGACCGGACCACGGTCGCCGCCGCGCCCGCACCCGTGACCGAGATGCCGTCTCCGCCCGGGCCGCGGATGGTGGAGTCGTTGAGCGTCACGCTCGCGGTGTTGCTGACGCCGTTGGTCCCGTCGTCCACGGCGACGACGTCGTTGAGCGTGAGCGTTCCACCTCCGTTGACGTCCATGAGATCCTTGCCGGCGCACGTCTGGTGGACCGTGAAGCCGCCGCCGGTGATCGTGAGGCCCGTGGCTGAGGTGCGCGTCAAGGCACCGGTGACGCAGTCGGTGAGATCGATGCTCTGCGTGAGCGTGATGCTGGTCTCGTTCGGGTCGCTGAAGGCGGCGCGGAGCTGACTCTCGGTCTGGACGGTCGTGGCAGCCGCGGGCGTGGCACCCGAAGCGATCAGGACGGCGGACAGCACGGCCACGAGCCAGCCCGCCGCGTTGCGCCGCGGGTATGTCGCCATCGCGCCCCCGAAGCTTCCCTACCGTCCTGTCCTGGGTGTACCAGGCGGGAGCGGCGTGAGCGCGGACCACGCCGCCCGGCGCGCCGCTCCGAACGTGGGGCGACTACCCCGTCGTTGGTGGTGCCGCGGTCGGGCTCGGGGTTGATGTCGGAGGTGATGGAGGAGCCGGCGTGGCCGCGCGCCGGATCACGATCGACGCGTGACCGTCGCGATCAACGAGGTGCGCGACGATGGTGACGCTCCCCTCCGGAGCGTTGGTCGGGATCGTGACCAGGCCGGTGCTGGAGACCGTCGCTGCGTCGTGCCGGGCTGACGACCACTTCACCTCGCTGGTGAGGTCCTCGGTTGACGAGTCGGCGAGCCGACCGGTGGCGCGAAGCTGGAAGGTCTCGCCGCGCCGCAGGGTGAGCTGCACCGGCGTGACGTCGATCGCGCGGAGATCCCGAACCCGCTGCCGCCAGGGCGGTGATCGGTCGCCGGTGAAGTGGCCGTCGCCGTCGTACGAGGCGACGATGTCGTGCGTGCCTTCCTTGACGTCGTTGAGGGGCACGTCGGCACGGCCGCCGCTGAGGGTCCCTTGGCCGAGACGAGCGGTGCCTTCGAGGAGGTCGACCTTGCCGGTTGGGGTCCCGGCTCCCGGAATCGCAACCTTCGTGGTCGCGGTGAAGAGGATGTTCTCCCGCTCGTACGACGGGTTGGGGACGGCGGTGAGCGTGAGGACGACGGGGGCCTTGTCGATCGTCTGGTCTGGGGTCAAGGGCGCATCGCTCGGCTTGAAGTCGGGCCCCCCGAGGTACTTCGCCAGCACCGTGTGGTGGCCGATCGCCAGGTTCGACGCCGGTGCCGACGCGCCCCCGGACTGCAACGACACGGGCGAGCCGAACGGGGCCCCGTCGATGACGAACTGGACGTCTCCCGTCGGAGCGCGGTTGTTGCCGCCGAGTGGGTGAACGCGGGCCGTGAAGGTGACCGGCTGCCCGAACTTCGATGGGTTCTCGGACGACTGGACACTCGTCGTGCTGGCGACCGGGTTGACGACGTGGGTGAGCGGGTCCGACGTGCTGCCGAGATTGTTCGCGTCGCCGAGGTAGACGGCTTTCAGGACGTGACTGCCACCTCGCAGCGCCGAAGTCGTGAGCGACGTCTTGCCATTGTCGAGCCGGCCCGTCCCGACCTTGTTGTCGCCGTCGTAGAAGTCGACGCTTCCGGTGGCCTTCATCGCCGATGGGGCGGCGACGATCGAGGCGGTCAACGTCACCGGCTCGTCGACCGACGACTGGCCGGCGGACGCGGTGAGGTACGCGGTTGTCGCGCGTTTGTTCACCGTGATCGAGACGGGAACGCTCACATCGGGGAACACTCCGTTGGACGCCGTGAGCCTGAAGTTGAAGGTGCCGGCGGTGCTCAGCTGGTTCCGATCGCCGTCGTCCCAGTCGAGGAAGACGGCGTAACCCGTGTGATCGAACCGGGGCGCCGGTGGTGGCGCGCTCCCCGAGGTGCCGAACTTGTCCGGCGTCGGAAACCCGGTCATCTCGCATCGGAGCCGGTAGAAGCGCTCGCCGACCGTGCCGACCGCAGGCGTCGGACAGGTGAGGCCCGGCGGCGTGCCCGGGTTCTCGGTGACGGTGACGCGGCCGTTGCCGGCACGGACGCCGCCGACGAGCTGGGCGGCCAGGCCCGGTGCCGCGTACCCGGAGCCGCCGCCCGCGCCGCCGCTGCCGGCGAAGAGCGTGCTGCCGCCGCCGCCACCGCCGTAGTAGCCGCCACCACCACCGCCGCCGCCGGACCCGTATCCCGCCGGTGGGTGGTTGTACGAGCCCGGGTTGCCGCCAACCAGCCGCGCGCCGGGGCCAGCTCCTTCACCCTGTCGGAAGGGAGTACCCCCGCCTCCCGTCTGCGAGCCCCCGCCTCCGCCCCAGTCGCCGCCCCCCTGGCCCTCGCTGCCCGACGAGCCGCCGCCAGCACCACCGGTCGGCCACCGGTAGCCGTTCGTCCAAACGCCGCCGCCCCCGCCGCCACCAGCGACGAGGATCTGGTCGTTGAGACCCGCGCCGGGGAAGCGGACGTCGGACGCACCGCCTCCGGCGCCACCCCCGTACAGACCCCCCTCGGCACCACCGTTGAAGCCCGCGGTCGCGTAGGTGCCGTTCTTCGTGCCGCCCCGGCCGCCGACGGTGACCCGGTAGCGCTGACCGGGGGTCACCGCGACCCGAGCCGTGGTCTGGCCTCCGTTTCCACCGGGGGCGCCTTTGAACTGCTGGTAGGTCGGGCGGTCCCCGTTTCCTCCCTGCGCGCCGAACAGCGTGAAGGTCACCGCCGTCACCCCGGCGGGCACGACGTAGTCGTAGCCGCCCGGCTGATCGAAGGTGACGACGCGGGGCGACGCAGCCGACTTCTTCGTGACCGAGCCGGGCGCACGGGCGAACGCCGGCGTCGTCAAGACCAGTGTCGCCAGGGTCCCCGCGATGAGCACCACCGGCGGCCGACACCGCGCACCGCCCCTACTTGCTCGTGCCCACACGATCGGTCTCCCTGCGACCTGTCACGGCCCGGTGCTCGAAATCTGCGCGGCTCGGGCCCCTCGTACTGTCGGCACGCGATCCGGCGCCCTTAACGCGGGTGGGCGGCTTCAGGCCGCTGGCGGCTCCAGGCGGTCCGCGTGGTCAGACGAGCGGGAGCAGGAGGCGTTGTTGCTCGTCCCGCCCAGCGAGGCGGGCCGCGGCACGCCTGCAGTGCAACTGACGGGGCGCGCTCGGAGGGATTCGAACCCCCAACCTTCTGATCCGTAGTCAGATGCTCTATCCATTGAGCTACGAGCGCCTGATCCGCGATCAGTGTACGCGCCCTTGCGTGGCAAGGCTTGTGGGACTACGCGCCAAGCCGTGGGCTGGCTCCAGCCGCTCGAGCCTGGTGGTCGGGTGTGGTCACCGGTAGCCGGCGGCGATCTCCTCGAGCCACCACTGCGGCACCCCGGCCATGAGGCTGTCCCAGTTCCAATAGTCGCGCCACAGGGTGATCTGCCCGTCGTGGAGCCGATGGACCGAGACGAAGGGGAGCGAGACCTGCTCGCCGGAGCCAAAGTGCCAGTGCTCGGTGTGCTCGGTGACGACGGTGTCGCCCTCGGCGACGACGCGCTCGATGTCGTGATGGTGCGCCGAGAGCCTGGCGAGCCCCAGGCGGAGCCGCGCCGCGACCTCGGCCGGCCCGGTGGCGCCCTGCTCCGGGTGCGGCATGTCGCAGTAGAAGCCGTCCGGGGCGAAGAGCGAGCCGACCTCGTCGAAGTCGTGTCGCTCGTACAGCGCGTCCCAGAGCCGTCGGACGATCTCCTTGTTCGCTTCGGCCTCGGTCATGCGGTCGCGCCGCGCCTTGCCGCTCAGCTGGTGCCGGACGCCATCGTCTGGGCGCAGACGATCTGTCGGAGCTCCTCGACGGCGCGGGCGACCGAATCGAGCTTCTCCTCGAGGCCGGTGAGGCGGTCGGCGCTCGGCTCCGCTGTCGTCGGTCGGGCTCGGAGCTGCGCCTGGCAGCCCTGCAGCAGGCGAAGCGAGTCGCGTTCCTCGGCGATGTAACGCCCGAGGAGCTCCCCGGTGCGGATGTCGATCGAGTGGTCCTTGAAGAAGCCGTCGAAGACATCGGGGCCGTCGGTGCAGAAGCGCAGCAGACCGAGGGCCTCGATCTTCTCGAGATCGGTCCGGGACGACCGGGCGATGTCCATCTTGGACTCGAAGTCCGGGTCCTCCTGTGCTCTCACCTCGAAGCCGAGCTCGTTGATTCGCTTCGCGAAGCTCATCCCGTGCTCGCCTTCTCGGGCCGCCACGGTGAGCAGGACCTGCCGCACCGCCGGCTCGGGTGTCACGTCGGCCCAGGCGGTCAGGTAGGCGTGGGCTCGGGACTCGAGGAGCGAGATCGTGTTGAGCAGTCCCAGGTAGCTCGGCTTCTCGGGCATGTCGTCCTCCATCCAAGCCGCGGGCGGGCTCGCGGCAGCGCGTGTTCCGGGCATCGTGCCAGTCGGCGGCCGACCGTCGCCAGAACGAGCCGGGGTCGAATACAGTGCCGCGCCCTGCGAGCGGGAGGCACGACGGCATGACCGACATTCCCAACGACCCCACGCAGCCACCGGCGACGCCGCCGCCCCCACCTCCTCCGCCACCGCCGGACCCGTGGGGCCAGCCGTCGCCCCAGCCCAGCAACCAACGGTCGTCGGGCGGGACCAACGGCTTCGCAGTCGCGTCGCTGGTGCTCGGGATCCTGCAGTTCTTCTGCATCCCGCTCATCGGGACGGTCCTGGCGCTCGTCTTCGGCTTCATCGGCCGGAACCAGATCGATGCGTCCGGCGGGACGCAGGGCGGACGCGGCATGGCGACGGCCGGCATCGTGCTCGGCTTCGTCGGGGTCGGGCTGACCGTCGTGTACGTGATCGTGGCGGTGGCAACGTCCTGAGCCGTCGCGCACGGGCGGGTGAGAGCCCCGGACCTTTCGGCGTGTCACACCAGCGGGGAGCCTCTGCATGACACCAACCCAGCCACCGCCCCCGAGCACGCCGACTCCGGGACCGCCGATGCCGGGCGGAGTCACACAGCCGAGGGCCGGGAAGACGAGAAACCCGTGGGGCGTGTGGCTGCTCGCCCTCGTCACCTGCGGCATCTACAACTACTACTGGTACTACAAGATCAACGAGGAGGTCCGGGACTACGACGCGAACATCAAGGTCGATCCCGTCCTCGCGCTGCTCGCCGTGGCGTTCGGCGCCATCCTCTGCTTCGTTCCGCCGATCGTCTCGATCTACAACTCGGGCACGCGCATCCGACAGGCACAGCAGACGGCCGGCGCGGAGGAGCGATGCTCGGGCGGGCTGGGGCTGCTCCTCGCCTTCCTGGGCGGCTTCCATCACGTCTACTACCAGTCGCAGCTGAACAAGTGCTGGGACAAGTACGGCAACCCGCCCGAGGACACCGTCCTGTCGTAAGCCGGGCCCGCTTCCGAGCGGCGACGTCTCGTCCTCGCCCTGTGAGCCGGCGCACCGGTTCGAGACCGCCGGCGATGAGGTAGGACGCGGCTGTGCTCCTCGCCTTCTCGATCACGCCTGTCGGGGCCGGTGAGTCGGTCTCGGAGGCCGTGGCCGAGGCGGTGAAGATCGTCCGCGCCAGCGGGCTCCCGAACGAGACCAACGCCATGTTCACCAACGTGGAGGGGTCCTTGGACGAGCTCACGGCGCTCCTCCGCGACTGCGTGGAGGCGGTGGCGCGGCTCGCGCCCCGGGTGAGCGTCGTCGCCAAGATCGACTACCGGCCCGGCACCGAGGGGCAGCTCGGCGCCAAGGTGGCGTCGCTCGAGCGCCGGCTCGACGAGGACTGATCCTCGCCCCGTCCGGACGCGACGAGGCCCCGCCCGGCTGGGCGGGGCCTGTCGAGCTCCGAACGACACGCTACCGGTCGCAGCGGGCGTGGATCTGCGCCTCGAGCGCGATGACCCGGTCGCGGTCTCGCTGCACGCCGTCTCGCACGTGCTCGAGCCGCTCGGCGACGTCCTCGCGGTGGTGGTCACGCGCGTACTCGATCGCCTTCGTGAGCTGGTCGATGCGAGCCTCGTCGCGCTGCCGGCGGTCCTCCAGCTGGGGGAGCCGGGGCACCCACGTGTCGCAGAACTTGTCGTGCCGGGGGCCGGTCGTCGTCACCGGCTTCGGCTTCGTCGGCTGGTTCGTCGCCGCGGCGGCGACCCCGGCAGTGCCGATCGTCGCCACGCCGGCGATGACGGCTCCGGCGAGCACGCTCCTGATCTTCATGGTCCTCTCCTGTCCTCGGTTGCTCGGACGCCCGAAGACCGGCTGCTCTGTGAGGGGACGGTGAAGCCGGGGTCAGCGCTCGGCGAGCCGGTGCCGAATCGGCGCTGATTCGCGCGTCACACCTCGCACGCCGCGCGACCGTAGGAAGCGTGCTCGGTGACGAGTTCACGTCACGGCTCGCCGCGGCTCGCCGCGGCGACGAGGTCGGCTTCAGCGCGTTGTGGCGCGATCTCCAGCCGCCGCTGCTCCGGTATCTCGGCGTCGCGGCCGGCGCGGCCGCCGAGGACCTCGCGTCCGAGACGTGGGCGCGCGTCGCCAAAGACCTCGCTCGCTTCGACGGGGACGAGGCGGGCTTCCGCGCCTGGGTGTTCACGATCGCCCGGCACCGGCTGCTCGACTGGCGCCGGCGGGAAGCACGGGCCCGCACCGCCCCCCGCCCGAACGAGCAGCTCAGCCACCTCGGGGCCGCCGACGACCCGGCGGCCGACGCGCTGGAACGCGTCTCGACCGACGGTGCCCTGGCGCTCATCGCGCAGCTGCCGGCCGAGCAGGCCGAGGTGGTGATGCTGCGCGCGGTGGCCGGGCTCGACGTCGCGCGTGTGGCGAAGATCGTCGGCAAGCGCCCCGGCGCGGTGCGCGTGCTCGCCCACCGTGGGCTGCGGCGCCTGGCCGAGCTGCTCGCCGTCGACACCCCCCACGACGACCCGAGCCCGGGGGTGGTAACGCCGTGACCCCTCACGACGGTCTTCCCGACGACATGCATCGCCCGTTCGCCGCCCGCCGGGACGTCTTGACCCTCGACGAGGGCACCGCGGCGCGCCTGCTGGCGGGCCAGCTCGACCCGTCCGACGCCCCGCCCGGCTACGGCGAGGTGGCGGGCGTGCTCGCGGCGGCTTCGGCTCCGCCGCGACCGCACGAGCTGGCGGCCGAGGAAGGCGCGCTCGAGACGTTCCGAGCCGCCGCCAGCACCCGGCCGGTGCGCCGGCGGCGACGGGCCGGCCCGCTCGTCGCGGTCCTGACGGCGGCGGTGCTCGTCCTCGGCGGGGGCGCGGCGGCAACCGCGACGGGCGCCCTGCCGGGGCCCGCGCAAGGCGTCGCCCACGACGCCCTCGGTGCCGTCGGCGTCTCGGTTCCGTCGGCGCCGCAGGCGACTCGCCGGACCCCCGTCGCCCACCCGCCGACGATCAGGACCGCGCCCCGCCACGTCGCCCCGCACCCGGCCTCACACCGGCCGACGGTTCGTGCCTCGACGCCCGCGCCGACGGCACCGCGGCCAAAGCCGACCCGAGGCGGCCCGAACCGCACGTCCCTCGTCGTCGCGCTGTGCCGCGCCTACGACGCGGGCCGGCTCCGGAGCGGGGCCGGGCGCGCGTCGCGCGGCTACGAGGTGCTCGCCGGGCTGGCGGGTGGAGAGGCGAACATCCCCGGCTACTGCCGGAGCGTGCTGGGCTAGGACGACGGCGGGGTCGTCGTCGTGGACGCCGGCGCCTTGTTGACCTTCAGGGTCATCTCCATGCCGGGGTGGAACGTGCAGACGATCTTGTACGTCCCGGCCTTAGTGAACCTGAACATGTACGTGCCGCTCGACTGGTTGGGTGACTTGAACTTCTGGGGGCCGCTCGTGACCTTGACGTTGTGGGTGTTCGAGCCCGTCCAGGTGAAGGTGACGGTCGTGCCGGCCGCGACGGTCAGCTTCGTCGGCTTGAAGACGTTGTCGCCGAGCGACACCTTCGGCGGCTGGGGCGGCTTCGCCTTCGCGGCGCTGGTCGCGCCGGCCAGGCCGCCCCCGAGTACTGCGGTCAGGACGAGGACGGCGCCGATCGCCGCCGCGCGCGGCAGTGGTCGGAGTCGTCGCGTCGAGGGGTCGAGCATGGCTCGAACCTACCTGGCGACCTGTCCCATTTGGGCATCGGCATCGTCGGCCGGGGCGTCCGCGGTGAGCACCTCGATGACTGCGCCGGCGCGCTCGGGGAGGTCGACGCGGTCGTTGTCCTCGGCGTAGCGCAGGCCCTGGACGTTGAGCAGCCGCACCGGCTCGGACCCGAGCGGGAACGGGCCCCAGTGCCACGTCCCGCGGTGCAGGACGAGGACGTCGAGCGGCGCGAGCTCGAACGCCCGCACCGTCGCGACGTCGGCCGGGCCGTCGAAGGTGACGTCGGCCGGTGCCACCGCCAGCACGGCCGGGACGTTGAGCGGCATGAGGGCCTGGGTGTGGGTGGCGTGCCGGTACAGCCCGTCGCAGAGCGGCGCGCCGGTCGCCGAGTGCTGGACCTCGTCGGGATAGTGGGCGATGACGTTCAGGTTCGGGTCGGCCCACTCGAAGTGGAGGATGTGGTCGGCGTCGGCGGGGTCGGTGTCGGCGACCGGCAGCCAGCCGAACGGCGCGAACGCCTCGGCGGTGAGCGCCTCGGCCCGCAGCGACGTCGTGGCCGGCATCGGCGGCATCCTAGGGGTGGCGCCGCGGCGGGCCGCCGGCGCGCTCTACGCTCGCCGGATGGACGTGCGCTCCATCGAAGACGTCGAGCCGGTCGTCGAGCACAACGGGACCGTCCCCGTCTGGTGGCTGGTGAGCCCGCGCGAGATGCAGAGCATCACCGACGGCGGCTACCTCGAGCTGGTGAGCGAGTTCGAGGTCGCGGGGGGCGGCGAGGTCGACCCGCACTCCCACCCGACCCACGAGTTCTATTACGTGACCTCGGGGCGGGGGCTGATGCGGATCGGCGACGAGGAGCACGAGATCGGGCAGGGCGATCTGGTGCACATCCCACCCGACGCCGTGCACAGCCTCCGGCCGGTCAGCGACCACGCGCCGATCCACTGCTTCTGCTTCGCGGTCGCGGTGGCCGGCGCGGGCGAGATCGACTACACGACGCACTGACACTTGGCCCGCGTCGTCGTCACCCGACGGCTGCCCGACGGCGGGCTCGACCCGCTCTTCGAGGCCGGCCACGACGTGGTGGCCAACGAGGCCGACGAGCCGTTCTCCTCGGCCGAGCTCTGCGCCGCCGCGGGCGAGGCCGACGGGATGGTGGCCCTGCTCACCGACCGGATCGACCGGGCCGTGCTCACGGCCGGGAAGGACCGGCTGCGGGTCGTGGCCACGGTCGCGGTCGGCTACGACAACATCGACGTCGCCGCCGCGTCGGAGCTCGGGATCGCGGTCTGCAACACGCCGGGCGTGCTCGACGAGACGACCGCCGACCTCGCCTTCCTGCTCATCCTCGCCGCGGCCCGGCTCGCCAGCGAGGCCGAGCGGGACCTGCGGGCGGGTCAGTGGCCGGGCTGGGGCGTCAACCAGTACCTCGGGCAGGACGTGCACGGCGCCACGCTCGGGATCGTCGGCCACGGCCGCATCGGCGAGGCGGTGGCGCGACGGGGGGCCGGCTTCGGCATGCAGGTGCTGCACCACGCCCGGCGCGACACCGGCCGACCCGGCTACGTCGCCGACCTCGACCGGATGCTCCCCGAGTGCGACTTCGTGTCGCTGCACGTGCCCCTGACCGACGAGACCCGTCACCTCCTCGACATCCGCCGCCTCGCCCTGCTGCGAAGTACCGCGGTGCTGGTGAACACGGCCCGGGGACCGGTGGTAGACGAGGAGGCGCTGGCGGGCGCGCTCGAGCGGGGGGAGCTGTTCGCGGCCGGCCTCGACGTGTACGAGCGCGAGCCCGCGATCCATCCCCGGCTGCTGGCGGCGCCCCGCGTCGTGCTGCTCCCCCACATCGGCTCGGCGTCGCGCGCCACGCGGACCCGGATGGCTCGCATGGCGAGCCAGGGGGTCGTGGACGTGCTGGCCGGGCGCCGCCCGGCCAACCTGGTCACCCAGTAACGAGGAGCGGTCATGAGCGACGACGTCACCTGGCTCGACGCCACCGCGCAGGCGGAGCTGGTCCGGACCGGTGAGGTCACCCCGGCCGAGCTGGTCGACGCGGCCCTGGCCCGCATCGAGGCGCTGAACCCGGCCCTGAACGCCGTCATCCACGACCGCTCGGAGCGGGCCCGGACCGAGGCGGGGGCGCCGCTCCCCGACGGCCCGTTCCGCGGCGTGCCGTTCCTGCTGAAGGACGCGGTCGCGCACTCGGCCGGCGACCCGTACCACTGCGGGATGCGGGTGCTGCGCGACGCCCGGTGGACCGAGCCCGAGGACACCTGGCTCGTCCAGCGCTTCCGGGCCGCCGGGTTCGTGATCGTGGGCAAGACGAACACGCCCGAGCTGGCGTCGTCGGTCACCACCGAGCCGCTCGCCTACGGGCCGTCGCGCAACCCGTGGGGCGTCGACCGGTCGACCGGCGGGTCGAGCGGAGGATCGGCGGCCGGCGTCGCGTCCGGGATGGTCGCCGTCGCGCACGGCAACGACATGGGCGGCTCGATCCGGATCCCGTCCGGGATGTGCGGGCTGGTCGGGCTGAAGCCGAGCCGGGGCCGCGGGACGCTCGGGCCCGACTTCGGCGAGTACTGGGCCATGACCACCCACGAGCACGTGCTGACCCGCACCGTGCGCGACACCGCCGCAGTGCTCGACGCCATCGCGGGCCCGGGAACCGGCGACCCGTACACCGCGCCGCCGCCGCAACGGCCGTACCTCGACGAGGTCGGCGCCGACCCCGGCCAGCTGCGGATCGGGTTCCGCTCGGCCCGCAGCCCCGGCCTCGGCGAGATGCCGGCCGACGTCGTCGCCGGCGTCGACGCCGCCGCCGCGACACTCGAATCGCTGGGCCACGCCGTCGAGCCCACCGACATCGCAGCCCTCGACGCCCCCGGCTACGCCGAGAACATCCCGGTCATGTTCCCCGTCTTCATCGCCCGGGAGCTCGACCGCTGGAGCGAGAAGCTCGGGCGGGCGCTCGAGCCGACCGTGCTCGAGCCGTGGAACGCCATGCTCGCCGAGATGGGCCGGGCGGTGAGCGGCGGGGCGTACGTCGCCGCGCTCGAGCAGGTCCAGCGGTGGGCCCGGGGGGTGGCGGCGTGGTGGGACGACCACGACCTGCTCGTGACGCCGACGGTCTCGGCGGAGACACCCGAGCTCGGGTTCCTCGGCCCGGAGCTCGATCCGTTCGAGACCCTGTCCCGGACGGGCATCCTCACGAACTTCTCGATGCCGTTCAACGTGACCGGTCAGCCCGCGATCTCGCTCCCGCTCCACCAGACCCGCGACGGGATGCCGGTCGGGGTGCAGCTCATCGCGCCGTACGGGCGCGAGGACCTCCTGCTGCGGGTCGCCGCCCAGCTCGAAGCCGCCTGCCCGTGGTCGGACCGGCGGCCGTCGGTCGTCGCCGCGGCCTGAGCGCGGCGTCTCGTCAGGCGTCGCCCTCGATCGGCGACGGATCGAGGCCGAGGAGGCCGAGCGTCGTCGCGCCGCCGCGCAGCTCGGCGAAGAACCCCTCCTCCTTCTCCGCCCGCGCCAGGCCCTCCGCCAGCACGGCGTCGAGCTGGGCGGCCGGGATCACGGTCACCCCGTCCGAATCGCCGACGATCCAGTCCCCGGCGTGCACGGCGACCCCACCGACGACCGCGACGTCACCGACCCGCCCCGGCTGCTGCTTGGTGGCGCCCGGGAGCGCGGTGCCGACCGCGAACACCGGGAAGCCGTGGGCGGCCAGGGCGGCGGTGTCGCGGACGCACCCGTCGATGACGAGGCCGACCAGGCCCCGGGCCTCGGCGCCGGTGGTGAGCACCTCGCCCCAGTAGCCGCGCTCGGGCTCGTCGCCGACGTCCACGACGAGGGCGGCCCCGGCCGGGGCGCGCGCGACCGCGACGTGGACGGCCAGGTTGTCGCCGGCCGTGCACTGCACCGGGTAGGCGGGGGCGGCGAGCCGCGCGCCCGACCAGGCGGGCCGGATCCGCGACCGCATCGGGTGGCCGCCCGACTCGCCGAGCGTGGCCGCGCCGAGCTGGAGCAGGGTCGGGGCGGGGTCAGCGGCGGGCATCGGTGCGGCGAAGATTGGCGGAGGGACAGGGATTTGAACCCTGGAGGAGGCTAATAACCCCCTACTCGCTTAGCAGGCGAGCACCTTCGGCCACTCGGTCATCCCTCCCGGCGGCGCGAGTCTACGGCAGCGACCCGCCGGCCCCCTTCGGTACCAGACGTCATCGAAGCCCGCACCGCTGAGCGGCGCGCCATGGAAGGTGACCTGGTGTCCTGGTGTGACAACAACGCGCTCTGCCCGCGCGCACCAAAACCCGAATCAATCAGCCCTTGACAAGCCGTTCCACATCAGCCGGTGAATTTTGGCGCGACCACCACGGGCAGGCAGCTGGTGTCGCCGGGGGAAAAGGTCGCGACGACGCCGCCGTTGCCGCCGGTGCCGGGGTCGGTCACCGTCGTAGGCGCGGCGACACCGGCAGGGGAGTTCCCGCCGCCACCGCCACCGGCCGCGAACCCGCTATTGGTGCCTGGACCGGCGCCGCCGCCGCCGCCGCCGTTGATGCCGCCGCCGCCGCCGCCACCACCACCGCCGATGCCACCGTTCCCGCCGTTCCCCCCGTCATGGACCGCTGGGGTGTTCCCCGCGCTCCCGCCCGGCGTGCCCGCCGCCCCGGGACCCGCGGTGGTGCCGCCGCCGCCGCCGGTGCCACCGACGGTCCCGCCCGTGCCGTCCTGGCCCGCGGCGCCACCGTTGCCCGGCAGCGCCTGGGCACCGACGCTCCCGACGGTCACCGACAGCGACCCGCCGCCGCCGCCGCCGCCCGCGACCAGCACCGGCTGGCCGCCCTTGAGCACCGCCGAGGCGCCGCCCCCGCCACCGCCACCGCCACTGACACCGCCGCTGGTCCCGCCGCTGCCGCCGGGACCGTAGGTCGACGCGCCGCCCGTGGAAAGGCCGCCCGCGGCACCGACCTGGATCGTGTACTGATCGCCCGCGTTGACCTGCAGCGCCCCCGTCGTGACCGCGCCGCCGGCGCCGCCAACGCCGCCCGAGCCGCTGTGGCCGGTGCCGCCAAAGGCAGCGAAGGTCACACACGTCACCCCGGCCGGGACGGTGAAGGTGCCGTCGGCGGTGAAGGGGACCGACGTCGCCGCGGCACCCGACGACGCCGTCGTGGCCGCGATGAGCCCGACTGCGCCCAGGATCCCGGCCGCGACGACCACGGCTGCGCGATGGACACCCACCCGATACCTCCAACTCGACCGGCCGCGAGGGCCCGTACTCCGGGCAGGTGTCTAGCAGCCCCCGGGCTCCCTCGCATGATCCAACCGCCTTTGGGAGCCTCACGTCCGGGCTGGCTGCCGACCGCGCCCGAGCGGCCACGATGGATCAGCGGCGGGGCGCCGGAGACGGGCCGCTACCGTCGCCGCGATGGACCCGGTGGAGGCCCTCGAGCGGGTTGCGGACGGCCTGCAGCGGACCCGCGGCGCGCGGCCGAAGGTGCAGGCCTTCCGCCGCGCCGCCGACGCCATCCGGGGCCGGTCGGTCGAGGAGCTCGCCGACCTCGCCCGGGCGGGTCGGCTCACGGACCTCCCCGGGATCGGGAAGAGCACCGCGACCGTGATCGAGCAGGCCCTGGCGGGGGAGACCCCCGAGTACCTGAGCCGCGTCGAGTCGGAGGCGCCGGCCGACGGCCCGCCCACCGAGCTGGCCGGGCCGATCCGGGCCGCGCTGCGCGGCGACCTGCACTCGCACTCCGACTGGTCCGACGGCGGCCACACGATCGAGGCGATGGCTCGGGCCGCGGCCGCGCTCGGGCACGAGTACCTCGTGCTCACCGACCACTCCGGGTCCCTGAAGATCGCCAAGGGTCTCTCGCCGGCACGACTTCGAGAGCAGCTCGGCGTGGTGGCAGCGCTCAACGAGGAGCTGGCGCCGTTCCGGATCCTCACCGGCATCGAGGTCGACATCCTCGCCGACGGCGCGCTCGACCAGGAGGAGGAGCTGCTCGCGGCGCTCGACGTGGTCGTCGCCAGCGTGCACAGCCAGCTGCGGATGGACGCCGACGGCATGACGGCCCGGATGGTGAAGGCGCTCGAGAGCCCGCACGTGGACATCCTCGGGCACTGCACCGGCCGCATCGTCGTGGGCCGGGGCCGGCCGGAGTCGACGTTCGACGCCGACCGCGTCTTCGGGACCGCGGCCGCGCTCGACAAGGCGGTCGAGATCAACTCCCGGCCCGAGCGGCTCGACCCGCCGACCCGGCTGCTCGAGCAGCTCGCGGACCTGCAGGCAAAGGTGGCGATCGACTCCGACGCGCATGCGACGTGGCAGCTCGAGTGGCAGGAGTACGGCTGTCACCGGGCGGCGAAGGTCGGGATCCCGGTGGAGCGGGTGGTGAACACCTGGACCGCCGACGAGCTGACCGGCTGGGCGGCCACCCACGCCGGAACCGGATAGCGCCGCCCCTCCTCCGGCGCGTCAATGGACGGCATGGCGAACACCCTGGTGACGGAGGCCTGCCGGCTCATCGAGGCCACCGACGACCGCGTCCCGACCGCCCCCGAGCTGGCCCGGGCCCTCGACGTCTCGACCGACCAGCTCCGGCGGGCGTTCACCCGGGTCCTCGGCGTGACGCCCCGCCAGTACGGGGACACGCTGCGGCGCGAGCGGCTCCGCCGCCACCTGCGGCGAGGCCGGGACGTCACCGGCGCGCTGTTCCAGGCCGGCTACGGGTCGACGAGCCGGCTCTACGAGGGCGCGCACGACCACCTCGGCATGACGCCGGCGTCGTACCGGGCCGGCGGCGCGGGCGCCACGGTCGTGTACACGATCGCCCCGTCGCCCCTCGGGGCCCTGCTCGTCGCGACGACCGACCGCGGCCTCTGCAAGGTCGACATCGGTGACGACGAGCCGACCCTCGAGGCCGCGCTGGCGCGCGAGTTCCACCAGGCGGTGCGGAGGCGAGACGACGAAGGCCTGGCGTCGCTCGTCGAGGTGGTGCTGGCCCGCATCGAGGGCCGGGCGCCCGCCCGCGACCTGCCGCTCGACGTGCGGGGCACCGCGTTCCAGCGCCGGGTGTGGGAGGAGCTGCGCCGCATCCCGCTCGGCGAGACCCGCACCTACGGCGAGGTGGCCGCCGCCATCGGCGCGCCGGGCGCGTCGCGCGCGGTCGGGTCGGCCTGCGGCGCCAACCCGGTGCCGGTCGTGGTCCCGTGCCACCGCGTCGTGCCCGCCTCGGGCGGCGTCGGCAACTACGGCCTCGGGCCCGCCCGCAAGCGCACGCTGCTCGAGCGCGAGGGCGCGTCG
>Ga0073928_10002740_pt1 | contig 29401 bp, 27 predicted proteins | sample PaiPotPPA55metaG_FD_76969 | JGI IMG/M metagenome (GOLD analysis project Ga0073928, IMG submission 76969) | Iron sulfur acid spring bacterial and archeal communities from Banff, Canada, to study Microbial Dark Matter (Phase II) - Paint Pots PPA... ...
CGCGATCCCGGCGTGGCGTTGCCGCAGCAGATTCCGGTCACGGTGCTGTTGCGCGAAAACCTTCCGCTCAGCGACTAAGCGCCAGCGGCGCGGGTTTTTCCTGGCGGCTCAGGCCATTCCAGAGTTCGCGAATCCAGTCGCGCATCAGAAGGGCTTCGGCCCAGCGGTCGGTCGTGTCGTTGCCATCCCGGCCGATGATGGCGTAAGGCTTGGGTCCCAGCTCGCACGTAAAGACCAGCGTGTCGTCAGGACCGGCGCGCCGTTGCCACGAGGCAAACCCGTAACGCCACCAGTCGAGAAACAGGTCCACCCAGATCCGGTGCGGCTCGAACGAGATCTCTATCTGCACCTGCTCACGGCTTGCGACGCGGCCATGAAACGCCCACGATTGATCGAGAATCCGGTGCATATCCGCATGGTTTTCATCGGATACGGGCAGGGCGAATTCACGTCCGACCAGATAGTGCGAGATGTCGCCGAGCAGTTTCAGGTCCGGCCGTGCGTCGAGCAGATCGAGCGTGAAATGCAGGTCGGTCGTCATGCGGTCCCGATGCGTTTCGATATACACCGGAAAGTCCACCTGCTCCGAGAGTCTCGTCCATCCATCGATCAAGGTGAGTGCGTCATTACGCCGGCGCGGCCGTACATCCGGCTGCAAGTCGATGTGATGCACGCCGAACTCGGTGGCTATTTCAAGGACCGGTTGCAGGTCATCGACCGTACGCGGAAAACATTGTCCTTCCGCTTGCAGGCCGTGCGGTCTTAGCAAACCGCTAAGCCGGCGCACGTCGTCGCGTGATGCGTAAGAAGCGCTGACGCCGTTGAAGCCCGCTTGCGCGATCATCGTTATGTTGTCTTCAAGCGAGCGCTCATGGCCGTCGGTGTGGCGACGTTCCATTGCCCATAGCGACTGATAGATGTCGAGCCGTTGCGTCATAGCGCCTCCACGGCAAGCAACGGCTTGAGTTTGACACTGCGATCCGAGAGCAACGAAGGTTCAATGCATGCACGCCGCGCGATCAGCTCCTGCGCCACTCGAACATCGCGCGCGATTTCGCTTGCCTGTCCAACACCACTCGCGCCGACCAGCACACCATCGCGATCCAGTGCGAAGAAGATCCGCGACGCGGCGCCCGTCTCACGCACGGCCGTCGTTACGCCGAACGCGGGCATGCCTGCGATCTGGATGGTCATGTCGTATTGATCGGACCAGAACCAGGGCACTTCGGAATAGGTCTCCCCGCGGTCGAGCATGTTGCGCGCGACAATGCGCGCATGGTCCTCCGCGTTCTTCCAGCATTCGAGCCGCATGCGTCGCCGGAATAGCCGGTGCGGGAACGAGCAGACATCGCCGGCTGCAAAGATATGCGGATCATTGGTGCGCAGCGTGTCGTCCACGGCAATGCCATCTGCTACGTCGATACCCGCTGCTTCCGCCAGCTCGGTGCGCGGCTTCACGCCAATCCCTGCGATCACGCAATCGCACGCAATGGTCGTACCGTCGGAAAGCTTCACGCCCGTGACGCGTTTCATCGTAGAGCCGATGATCCTGTCGACCTGCACGGCGAAGCGCACGTCCACGCCCATTTGCCGGTGCCGTTCAACCAGATACGCCGCGACGATCTCCGGCACGGCGCGCATCAGTGCACGCGCTGCCGCTTCGATCACCACCACTTCACAGCCTCTTGCTATGGCCGTTGCCGCGATCTCCAGCCCGATGAAACCCGCACCCACGATCGCGATCTTCCGTCCCGGCAACAACTCGCCAACCACGCTCGACGCGTCCGCAGCCGTGCGCAAGACATGCACGCCCTCAAGCGTTGAACCAGGCATGCTGAGGCGTCTTGGCGCCGCGCCGGTGGCGATCAGCAGACGCTGATAAGCAACGGTATGTCCATCGTTCAGAACCACTTTGCGCGCGGCCCGGTCGATCTGTTGCACGCCAGCATCAACACGCAGGTCGATGCGTTGCTCGCCATAAAACGTCTCGTCATACAGCGCACATTGCGCCGTGGTTTTATGACCGAGCAGCACGGCCTTGGAGAGCGGCGGCCTGTCATAAGGTGCAACGCCTTCGTTGCCGAGCAGCGTGATCTCGCCGTCCCAGCCGTTGTCGCGCAACGCGTGGGCGGCACGCGCTCCGCTTTGCCCGGCGCCGACAATCACCATTGCGGGTTGGCGTTTCATGAAGCTGCCTTCGCTTGCGCCGGTACGCCGAGCAGCACTTCACCCCCTTCAATACGTACGGGGTAAGTCTTCAAATGCACGCAGACGGGCGGGCTTTTGGGCTTACCGGTGGGAATATCGAAACGTCCTTGATGCAGCGGACATTCAATCTCGCGATTGAGCACGAAACCATCGGCGAGATGCGCGCGTTCATGCGTGCACCAGCCATCCGACGCAAAAAACCCCTCGGCTATCCGATACACCGCGTAACTCGCGCCCGCGTGATCGAAGCGGATTACGTCTTCTTCGGCGATCTCGCTGGCAGCGCAGGCGGCGACCCACTCGATGTCATTCGTTTCAACGGCCACAAGAGCCTCCGGATTTGTTGGAGTGGTTCGGGTTCAGATGCCCGACTGGGTCGCAAATGAGCCGCGCGGAGCGTTTTCAGCCGGCACCTTGCGTTCGATCACATGACCCGGGTCGGAACGCTGTTTCCATAACGCGGGCACCATCTCGCGATACACCGCGTAAAGGGTCGGATAAGCCGGCGGCAACTGATCCCTGATGACTTCGTGGAGACGCGGCAGCGCGTGAAACGGCACCATCGGCAGAAGATGGTGTTCGAGGTGGTAGTTCATGTTCAGGTATAGAAAGCGGAAGACCGGGTTGATGTAGACCGTCCGTGTGTTCAGCCGATGGTCTTTCACGTTGACCGCGAGGCCCGCATGTTGCGTTAGGCCGAGCAACTGATGCAGCCAGCCGCCGTAAAAACGAGGCGTCCACACGAACATCAGCGGCAGGAAACTACGGAGCGCAATAGCAAGTCCGATCGTGCCCAGGATCACCAGCAAATAGATGCGGCATGACCAGATCATCTTCGGCTTTTCGGTTGCCGGGAGGAATGCGTCGGTGGCGGCATCCACCCGGCCGAATGCATGCCGGACGATCTTGCGGATCTCGAGCGAACTACCCAGCAGTCCGAAGAAATCGACGATGATCGGCCAGACCTTCGTCGGCCGCGCGACCTGGATTTCCGGATCACGCTCTTGAAAATACGTGTGCGTGTGATGCCTCGCATGACTCCAGCGCCACCAGTACCCTTCGCGGATCGTCATGAACGAAGACAGGTGATAGAAGGCGTCGTTGAGCCAGCGGGTCTTGAACGGCGTGCCGTGGGCGAGCTCGTGCCAACGGGCGTCGCTGGACGAATAGATTGTGCCGTAGACCAGGAAGGCCGGCACCGCCCACCACGTGCCCCAGCAGAACGCCGCCACCAGACCGGACGCGACCAGCAGCAACAGCCACGGCACGAAGTTGCGGAGGCCTTCGGCGTCGCTGCGCTTCATCAGCTCTTTCAGAACGGCGCGCGGAATGCGTGGCTGATACCACTGCTGGCTGATACGTTCGTCGAGCGTCGGGTCGGTCAGGCCGGGTTTGGCCGCATCGCCGCCACTGACGTCGGGAGTCGAGGACATAGGGTGTCTCCTGCTTGACTATGTTCAAGCGATCTTCAAACGATGTTTGAGCGCTTCCCGTCACTGCCATCTGCCGGGCGGCCTTCTTGTTGAGAGAACGATAGATGACCTGCGCTTGCCGCTCACTCAGAAAAATGATGGATTTCCATCAAGCACGGCTGCGTGCCGCGTCAGCTATGGCTAATTGAAATAGAAATTAAATTCCACAAAATTTTCATGTGAAATTTCCTTTGCATTGATGCAAACGGTCTTCTATGCTGGTGTGAACCAGCAGCCGGAGTGCTGCGTTGATCGTCAAGGAGACTGCTGTGAACAGCATGGAAGTCAGTGCGGTGACGCCTGAAGGGGTAGTTGAAGCACTGCTGCGCGGACCGGGCGCAGTGCGCATTCGCGGCGTGTTCAGCGCGGCGCAAGTGGCGGAAGCGCGCCGCGTGGTAATGGCGCATTCGCAGGACCGCGCGCAGACGGTCACGCATTTCCAGGGTCAGGCGGCTGAAGATCAGCGGCTGCATTTGCAGCGACGCGTGTGGAACCTGCTGGCCAAAGGCGACGTGTTTTCGGAGATGGCCGAGCAGCCCGTTATTGTCGCGGCCATGCGGCTATTTCTCGGCGACGACTTCATCATGGGGTCGATCGCGGCGAACCGCATCCTGCCGGATGGTCCCGGGCAAGAGCCGCATATCGATTACCCGTACTGGGATTTTCATGCGCCAACGACATTTCCCGTTGGCATCAACACGAGTTTTCCGCTCAACGCGCAAGTGACCATTCCGCTCGATCCGTTCACGGCGCAAACCGGCGCGACGGCTTTTGTGCCGCACACGCAGCATGAATTGCGGTATCCGGGCGAGGGCGATGCCTTCTTCGAACGCTGCGAGCGCATGGAAGCGGAGCCGGGCGACGCGATCGTTTTCTTCGGCGCGACGTGGCACTGCGCCATGCCAAACCACAGCACGCAGGATCGCAGCGCGGTGCTGATTCAATACTTGCCAAAGTTCGTCAAGCCGATGGAAGACCTGCGCGCGATGGTCGGTGAAACGTTCGTCAGGAACGCGAGCCCGACAATGCGGCAGTTGCTCGGCCTGAACTTCCCGTATCCGCAGAATCTCGATGCGATCGCCGTTGCGACGAACGCCGAGGGGCGGAAAAACGCCATGAGGTGATTCAGTGTTCGGGGAGTTTCAGCACGCGTTCCGGAGCGCGCGCTGATCGGCTTGTGCAGATAAGCGTCGAACGGTTCCAGGTCCTTGTTCCGCATTAGACGGCTGATACTCCGCTCCGGGGTAGTAACGTCCCGAGCATTCGTGTTGTCTATGTCCTGCCCGTCAGTCCTCTTGAAGGCCTCGTCCTTCCTCCCACGCAGCCGCTGCGGCCTCGTAGATGCCCCCGTCGCGACGCCCGACCGCCAGCACGACAATATCCGGTGGATTCTCGCTATCGCGGACCAGGTAGACCAGCCGGTATCCGACGCCTCGCAGCTTGATTTTGTAGCAATCGACGAGCGGCGATCGGAGTTCTGCGCCCGGGACCCTCGGCGTCAACAAACGCTTTTTCAACCCGCTCTTGAACAACGCCTTCAGCGAGCCATCAAGGTCCGCCCAGTCAACGAGCGCCTCCGGCACGAATCGGATCTCGTGCGCCATCAGAGGTCGTCGAGGTTGACCTTGACTGCCAGGCTCACTGACTTGAGGCGGGACTGCACCAGCGTCGCCAGTTGCCGCTCATCATAGAGCTCGGCCATCTGGGCCATGAGCTCAGGCGAGACAGTGTAGAAAGCCGGCCGGTTGTGATTGAGCACGGCCACAGGCTGGCCATGTGCCTCCTCGACTACCTTTCCGGGGTTTTGCTTAAATTCCGAGATGCTGACGGACAGCAGGCTATGAATGTTTTCCATGGCGACACCAAATAGGTCAATATTTAGACCTATTTTACACCGTCTTAGGTCAGAAAGCCCCCGTGAAATCAGAGGGTTGTTTGCGCTGCACCCCTCTCCTTATTCGTGAAATCCCCTACGGACGTTCCGAAATGATAGCGCTACCATTCGCCAATTCAAGCGCAATTGGTAGCGCTACCAAGGAGAATAAGTTTGCCATCAAACCCCCCGCCCCCCCGCAAGACCCCTGAACAACTGCGCAGCTACCGCTGGTATGGTGTGAACGATCTGCGCTCGTTCGGACACCGCTCGCGCACGGCGCAAATGGGCTATCACCCGTCCGATTACATGGGCAAGCCGGTCATTGCCGTCGTCAATACGTGGAGCGAGCTCAACTCGTGCCATACGCACTTCAAGCAACGCGTGGAGGAGGTCAAGCGCGGCGTCTGGCAGGCCGGTGGTTTCCCGGTCGAGATGCCCGTGATGACGTTGGCCGAGCCGTTCCAGAAGCCGACGACCATGCTGTATCGCAACTTCCTCGCAATGGAAACCGAGGAATTGCTGAAGTCGTACCAGTTCGACGGCTGCGTGTTGATGGGCGGCTGCGACAAGACCACGCCCGGCTTGCTGATGGGTGCGATCAGCATGAACCTGCCGACAATCTTTCTGCCCGCCGGCCCGATGCTGCGTGGCAACTGGAACGGCCGCACGCTCGGCAGCGGTTCCGACACGTGGAAGTACTGGGCGGAACTGCGCGCCGGGAAGATCACGGAAGAAGAGTGGAAGGGCATCGAAAGCGGCATTGCGCGCTCGCCGGGCCACTGCATGACCATGGGCACGGCATCGACCATGACCACCGCCACCGAATCGCTTGGCCTGACGCTGCCCGGCTTTTCGTCGATACCCGCGGTTGATTCGCGCCACGCGCAGTTCGCGTCGTTGACCGGCCAGCGGATTGTGGAGATGGTCTGGACCGACCAGAAACCATCGGACATCCTGACCGCGAAATCATTCGATAACGCCGTCACCACCGTGCTTTCCATGTCGGGTTCGACGAACGCGATCGTGCATCTGGTCGCGGTCGCGCGCCGGGCGGGTATCGACCTGACGACCGCGCGCTTCGATGAACTCGCGCGCATCACGCCGGTGCTCGCGAACCTGCGCCCGGCCGGCAAATACCTGATGGAAGACTTCTTCTACGCAGGCGGTTTGCGCGCGTTGCTCGTTGAACTGGGTAGCCTCATTGACGGCACGCAGATGACGGTGAGCGGAGCGACGCTCGGTGAAAACATCGCGGGCGCGGAGATCTTCGACGAAGACGTGATTCGCAAACGCGCCAACCCGGTGGTGGAACGCGACGGTCTTGCGGTGCTGACCGGCAACCTCGCGCCCGATGGCGCTGTCATCAAGCCGGCCGCCATGGAGCAGCACTTGCTGAAGGCGCGCGGACCGGCGGTCGTATTCAAGGATTACGTCGATATGGCGGCGCGCATCGACAGTGAAGAACTCGACATCACCGAGCAGTCCGTGATCGTGCTGCAACACGCGGGTCCGGTGGGTGCGCCCGGCATGCCGGAGTGGGGCCAGTTGCCGATCCCGCAGAAGCTGCTGAAGCAAGGGGTAAGAGACATGGTGCGGATCTCGGACGCGCGCATGAGCGGCACGAGCTACGGCGCGTGCGTGCTGCATGTGGCGCCGGAATCGTTTGTCGGCGGCCCGCTTGCGCTGGTGAAAGACGGCGACATGATCGAACTCGATGTGCCCGGCCGACGTCTTCATCTCGATGTCAGCGACGCAGAACTCGCCGCTCGCAAGCAAGCGTGGAAAGTGCCGAAACGTCCGTTCGAGCGCGGCTTTGGCGTGATGCATCAGCTTCATGTCACGCAGGCAAACAAGGGCTGCGACTTCGATTTCCTGGAAGAACCGGTGGCCGCGTCGTCGTCTGAGACCGTGGCAGCAGCAACGAGCGCGCATCGCGACGAACCCGAGATTCACTAACCTTATCCAGAACCTTTCCATGCCCTCATCCAATACCCCTGTCAGCAGCGCCGCGCTCGAGTTGTTGCGCCACGTCAGCACCGCTACGCTCACCACGCAGTTGTTCAAGCGCGGCTTGCGCAACGTGTTCCTGCAAGGTGTCGCGCCGCTTGTCAAACCCGCGCCGGGCGCACCGAACCTGGTTGGACCGGCGTTCACGCTGCGCAATATTCCGGCGCGTGAAGACCTGGATCATGTCGGCGTGTTCCAGGACCCCGACCACCCGCAGCGCAAGGCCGTGGAGAGCGCGCCGCCGGGCAGCGTGCTGGTTCAGGACTGTCGCGGCGACCGCTCGGTGGCGTCGGTGGGATCGATTCTCGCGCTCCGGCTGGCGAAGCGCGGCGTGGCGGGCATGGTCTCCGACGGCGCCGTCCGCGACAGCGGCACGATCTCCGACCTCGGCCTGCCGCTGTGGTGCGCGGGCGCGAGCGCGCCGCTGAACCTCGCCAAACATCACGCGGTGGATATGAACGTGCCGATAGCGTGCGGCGGCGTGGCGGTGTATCCGGGCGATATTGTCGTCGCCGATGTGGACGGCGTCGTGATCGTGCCGCACGAAATGGCGGAAGACGTGGCGCGCGATGCGACCGAGCAGGAGCAACTGGAAATCTTCATCTCGCAGCGTATTGATGAAGGCAGGCCGTTGCGCGGCACCTATCCACCGAATGAAGAAACGCTCGCAGCCTACGCGCAATGGCGCGCGCAAAAACAATAACGATGTTCGACCTATAACGGCTCGCTGGCACGCAGCGGGCGCAGGAGACCCAGTGAATACTGTTCCGCATGCGATAGATGAAATTCCGTTGATCAACCGGCTGGCATTCAAACTGATGCCGCTACTTGGCCTGCTGTACCTGATTGCGTATATCGATCGTTCCAATATCAGCTTCGCCAAGCTGCAGATGCTGGGCAGTCTCGGCTTGAGCGAAGTGGCGTATGGGCTGGGCGCGTCGTTGTTTTTCATCGGCTACCTAATCTTCGAAGTGCCGAGCAACGTGCTGCTGCACAAGTACGGCGCACCGCGCTGGATCGCACGGATCATGCTGACGTGGGGCATTGTTACCGTGCTGCTCGCGTTCACGAAAAACGCCACAACGTTCTACGTGCTGCGGTTCCTGCTCGGCGCTTCCGAAGCCGGGCTTTATCCCGGCGTGATCTATTACCTGACGTTGTGGTTTCCGTCGCGGCACCGGGTGCGAATGCTGGGGTATTTCACGGTGGGCAGCAGTCTGGGCAACATGGTGGGTGCGCCTATTTGCGGCTGGCTGCTGGACAAGGGTGGCCTTTTTGGTCTGCAAGGCTGGCAACTCGTTTTTATTGTCACGGGCATACCGTCCATTCTCCTGACCGCTGTCGTGCTGCTGTATTTGCCCGAGTCTCCGCTCAAGGCAAAATTCATGTCGGAGGCCGAAAAGAAATGGCTGGCCGATACGCTCGACAACGAAAGCACCCTCGCGGCGCAAACCGAAGCGGGCAAGACAAACTTCCTGAGCGTGTTGACGGAACCGCGCGTGATTGGCATGGCGTTGTATTACATGATGCTGTCCATGTCGGTGTATGGCGTGAGCTACTGGCTGCCGACGCTGGTCAAGGGCTTCGGTGTCAGCAATACCGTCAACGGTCTGATCAACATCGTGCCGTGGCTGCTCGCGACTATCGTGCTGGTGTGGTTGCCTTCGAAGTTGCGCGCCGCCGACCGGACGATGACCGCGATGCTTTGTGCGTCGGCGCTCGGTGTGATGTTCTTTCTCGGCAGCGTGTTCCTGCCGACCAACACGCTGCGTTTCATTGCGTTGAGCCTTGGCGCACCTTGCATGTATTTACTGCTGCCGTGTTTCTGGACGCTGCCGCCCAAGTTCCTGACTGGCGCTCGCGCCGCGGCCGGAATCGCAGCGATCAATTCGCTGGGTAATGTGGGCGGTTTTATTGCGCAGAACCTCGTGCCGTGGGTCCGGCAGGTGAGCGGCAGCACGAAGGCGCCCATGCTGATTCCTGCGGCATGTCTCTTTACGTTCGGTGTCGTCACGCTGATCTTGATTCGGCGTAACCGTCATGACGGTACGCAGGAGGCGGGCAATCGGAGGAGGGCGGAAGCGACCTAGAATTGTTCCTGCGACAAGGCGCGGCCGGCGTTGACTACAATACCCGCAATAGCCACGCCGAGCCTTCTTCACCCCAAGCAAACCATGCCGAACGACAAGCCGACAGACTTTCCTATCGACACCCCGGACGAAGTTCCGAGCGCTCCGCCCAAGCGCTCGCGCGGCGGTCCGAAAGGGCTGCGCATTACCGATGTCGCGGCTGTCGCGGGAGTCTCGCCCATCACGGTTTCGCGGGTTTTCAACAATCCGGAATCGGTTGCGCCGGAAACGCTCGAACGCGTGCGTCAGGTCGTGCAGAAGCTTGGATACGTGCCTAACCGGCTGGCGGGCGGCTTGTCGTCGTCGAAGTCGCGGCTGATCGCGGCGATTGTCCCGACCATCTCGCACTCGTTGTTCTCCGAGACTGTTCAGGTGTTCAGCGAGACGATGTCTAAGGCCGGTTATCAGGTGCTGCTGGCGTTGAGCAGCTACAGCGATTCAAACGAGGAAACGCTGCTCGACGCCGTGCTGAGCCGGCGCCCGGAAGGGGTGTTGCTGACGGGCGTCGCGCATACGGATTCGTTGCGCGAAAGGCTGCGCAATGTCGGTATTCCGATTGTGGAAACGTGGGACATGACCGAGACGCCGATCGATATGCTCGTCGGTTTCTCGCACTATCAGGTAGGCGTTGCGGTCGCTGAGCGGTTCCTTGCGCGAGGTGTTTCGCATCCTGGCCTGGTATCGGCCAACGACGATCGCGCGATTGCGCGTATCACCGGTTTTCGTGAGCGCCTGGTGCGCGCCGGAATTCACGATATAGCGGAGGTGATTGTCGCGCCGCCGAGTTCGGTGGCCATCGGCAAGGCAGCGTTGCCCAAGTTGCTGGAGCAGACGTCATTACTCGATGCGGTTTTCTGCGGCTCGGACCTGCTTGCTATCGGCGTGCTTGGAGAGGCCAAACGCCGGGGTATAGACGTGCCGTCTCAACTGGCTATCTGCGGCTTTGGCGATCTGGAGTTCGCTTCGGAAACCAGCCCGCAATTGACGACCGTACGTGTGGACGGCAAGCGTATTGGCATAAATGCGGCGCGCTGTTTGTTAGAGCGCCTGAAAGGCGTGAAGGAAGCGAACGTAATTGATGTCGGCTTTCAAATTGTCGAGCGGCAGACGGTTTGAGTTAGCCATCGTAAGCAAGATAAACCGCTCTAAGCCCCCACCTTATCCGCGAGATCATTGAAGTCACGCGCGACTACGTCCCAGTCCGCTTCGGCTGTCAGGTCCGTGATCTGCCTTGACCCATGTTCCGTCGGGCGCGCAACAAACGCCGTCTTGTACCCGCATTGCCTTGCTGCCGCAAGATCGCTGTTGTGCGCGGCGACCAGGCACATTTGTTCCGGCTGAAGGCCAAGGACATCGGCGGTTCGCAAGTACGCTTCAGGCATTGGCTTGTACGCCTGTACGACTTCCGCGCCCAGAATTGCGTCCCACGGAATACCGGCGCGTTTCGCCATGTCCAGCATCAGAACAATGTTGCCATTCGAAAGCGGCGCAATGATGTGCCTGGCTTTGAGCCGCGTGAGGCCGTTGAGCGAATCGGGCCATGGATCCAGCCGATGCCATGCGCGGTTCAGTTCATCCACTTCCTCGGCCGGGATGCGTGAGGAATCGATTCCGTAGTCCGCCAGCACAGCCAGCAAGTTCTCCCGATGCAACACGTCGAGCCGGACAAACGTTCTCCTGCCGCTGCGCACTTCTTCCATGGCGGGGCCATACCGGCGACGCCATGCATCGGCGAATTCCACAGGCTCGATGCCGCTGCTCCCATGTCGCGCGAGAAACGGTGCAGCGTCACGCGCGACGCCGCTGCGCCAATCCACAACCGTGCCGAATACATCGAATACGAATGCTTTTACAAAGCCGCTCAATGCCATCGCTTGCCTCTCTCGTTTGCTCCCGAGCCACGGGCTGGAACCAGCATATTGCACAAGAAATCCGCGACGTGTCACTGTTCCGTTTCAACACGTTTTTCGGCGCGAGTGTTCCGAAACGGAACGATTGATCACCCTCTGCGCCAAGCGAAAAAACCGCTCAGCCTGTGCTCATCTGCAAGACGCCCATTGGCACGCATCTCGCAAGCATGTTCCTACCGGTCACGGCAATCATATCCGTGACGGTCATTCTCACCGACATGCGAGGAGCACGCACATGAATCACGCCGAGATGCAATTTTTGAACACCGACTTCCCGTATAAAAAGCAGTATGGCAACTTCATCGGTGGTCAATGGGTCAAGCCGGTAGGTGGTGAGTATTTCGACAATATTTCGCCGATCACGGGCGAACCGTTCACGTCCATCCCGCGTTCGCGCGAAGCTGATATTGAACTAGCGCTCGACGCAGCGCATAAAGCCAAGACCGCCTGGGGCAAGACCTCGCCCGCCGAGCGCGCGAACATCCTGAACAAGATCGCCGACCGGATGGAAGCGAACCTGACGCGCATCGCGGTGGCGGAAACCATCGACAACGGCAAGCCGCTGCGCGAAACCATGGCCGCCGATATCCCGCTGGCGATCGATCATTTTCGCTATTTCGCCGGTTGCGTGCGGGCTCAGGAAGGCTCGATTTCTCAGATCGATGAAGACACGGTTGCGTACCACTTCCACGAGCCGCTAGGCGTGGTGGGGCAGATCATTCCGTGGAACTTCCCGATCCTGATGGCGGTGTGGAAACTGGCGCCCGCGCTAGCCGCCGGCAATTGCGTCGTGCTCAAGCCCGCTGAACAGACGCCCGCTTCGCTGCTGGTGCTGATCGAGTTGATCGAAGATCTATTGCCGGCCGGTGTACTGAACGTGGTCAATGGCTTTGGGCTGGAGGCAGGTAAACCGCTGGCATCGAACAAGCGGATTGCGAAGATTGCGTTCACCGGCGAGACCACGACCGGCCGCCTGATCATGCAATACGCCAGCCAGAACCTGATTCCGGTGACGCTCGAACTTGGTGGCAAGAGCCCGAACATTTTCTTCGCCGATGTCATGAACGCCGACGACAGCTACTTCGACAAGGCGCTGGAAGGTTTCGCCATGTTCGCGCTGAACCAGGGCGAGGTCTGCACGTGCCCGTCGCGCGTGTTGATTGAAGAAAGCATCTATGACCGCTTCATGGAACGCGCGCTTAAGCGCGTGGCGGCGATCAGCCAGGGACATCCGCTCGACTCGAAGACAATGATCGGCGCGCAAGCCTCGCAGGAGCAGCTTGAAAAGATCCTGTCGTATATCGATCTCGGCAAGCAGGAGGGCGCTGAATGCCTGATTGGCGGCGAACGCAATGCGCTCGACGGCGAGTTGAAAAACGGCTACTACATTAAGCCGACCGTCTTCCGCGGTCACAACAAGATGCGCATCTTCCAGGAGGAAATCTTCGGGCCGGTGGTGTCGGTGACAACGTTCAAGGACGAAGCGCAGGCGCTGGAAATCGCCAATGACACGCTCTATGGCCTCGGTGCGGGCGTGTGGACGCGCGACGGTACAAGAGCCTACCGTTTCGGCCGCGACATCCAGGCCGGGCGTGTGTGGACCAATTGCTATCACGCGTATCCGGCGCATGCGGCATTTGGCGGTTACAAGCAATCGGGCATTGGCCGGGAGAATCACAAGATGATGCTCGACCACTATCAGCAGACGAAAAACCTGTTGGTGAGTTATAGCCAGAAGCCGCTTGGTTTCTTCTGATTGAAGCGGTTGCTTGATCTGAATGGCGGGCCGCTTTTGCGGCTCGCCCTATTGCCTGTTCAGTGGAAACCCTTATGACTGAAGAAGAAGTTTCGCGCGTGGTCGCCACGCCGGCGGCAATCGAGTTGATCGAGACGCTGAAGGCCGAACACGGGCAGGTGTTGTTTCATCAGTCCGGCGGTTGTTGCGACGGCAGCGCGCCCATGTGTTTCCCGGTCTCCGACTTCATGGTCGGTTCGTCGGATGTGAAGCTTGGCGAGATAGCCGGCGTGCCGTTCTACATGAGCGAATCGCAATTCGAGTACTGGCAGCACACCCAGTTGATCATCGATTGCGTGCCGGGCAATGGCGGCATGTTTTCGCTGGAACGCCCCAGCGGGTTGCGTTTTCTGACGCGATCACGTCTTTTCGACGATACAGAATCTGCCTGGCTCGAACGTCATCCGGTGGAGCACGTTACAGGTTAAACACGGGGTTAAACGAAGAGTTAAACGCAGGGTTAAATACGGAGTCAAGCACGGTAGCAGTGGTACATTGTCGCGATCGACCACGCGACGGGCGGAGCTTGTGAGACGCTCCCTCCGCGAATGCTGGCGGAGGAGACAATGGTTATGAACCCGGTTTCTATCGACCGTTCAAGCGGATCAGGTCGATCCGCGCTGCTGGCCGGCGACCCCGCCGGCCGTATTGAAGGGCTGGATATCATCAGGCAATCGCACGAACGTTCCCGCAGCTTCGGCCTGACGGACACCATGCGTCCCGATTACGGCGTGCTCGGCGAAACCGATCTCATACTCAAGCGCGAGCAGAACCGCGCGCTCTGCACGCATGCGCTGCCCGTCATAGAAACGCTCTACGGGCAGATCGCCAATACGCACAGCATGGTCGTACTGACCGACTCCCAAGGGCTGATCCTGCATTCGCTCGGCGACGACGATTTCCTCGCCCGCGCCGACCGCGTCGCGCTGCGTCCCGGCGCGTTATGGAGCGAACAGCAGCAGGGCACCAACGCCATAGGCACGGCTATTGCTGCCCGCGACGCCACCATGGTGTTCGGCGATCAGCATTACTTGCGCGCGAACCGGTTTCTCGCGTGTTCCAGCGTGCCGATTCTCGATCCCTTCGGTGAACTGCTGGGGGTTCTCGACGTAACCGGCGATTGCCGCGGTCATAGCCGCCACACGATGGCGCTCGCGAAGATGTCCGCGCAGATGATCGAGAACCATTTGTTCACCAGCGCCTTTCCCGAAGCATTGCGAATCCATTTTCACGGGCGCCCTGAGTTTATCGGCACGTTGATGGAAGGCATTGCCGCGTTCAGGGCCGATGGCCGGTTTTTATCGGCGAATCGCAGCGCGCAATTTCAATTCGGCTTGCCGCTGGCTTCGTTACGCGCGCACAGCCTGTCGTCGTTGTTCAACGTCTCGTCGGGTGAACTGATCGACCGGATTCGCAGCAGCGCAGGTACGCCCGTCGAGCGCACGATTTCGCTGCGGCTGCATAGCGGCGTCAACGTATTTGCGAGCGTGGACCTGAGGCGCTCGACGGCCGTTGCACTCTCGGCAGATACGCACGATGTCACCGACGTCGTCCCGAGCAAACGCATGCCGGAACCGCAGCCGAAGCTCTCCGGCCTGCGTTACCTGATGACCGGCGACGCGCAGGTCGCGGCCCTTGTTGAACGGGTGCGCAAGGTGATCGGTAAAAACATTCCGATTCTTATTGGTGGCGAGACGGGTACCGGCAAAGATGTCCTGGCGAGTGCGGTGCATCGCGATTCACCGCGCAGCGGCGGGCCGTTCGTTGCCGTGAACTGTGCGTCGATCCCTGACACGTTGATTGAAGCGGAGTTGTTCGGTTACGAGGAAGGGGCGTTTACGGGCGCGTCGAAGCGCGGTGCCTGCGGCAAGATTTTGCAAGCCGATGGCGGCACCTTGTTCCTCGATGAAATTGGCGATATGCCGTTCTCATTGCAAAGCCGTTTGCTGCGTGTACTGCAAGAGCGCACGGTGACACCGCTTGGCAGCACGCGGGCCGTGCCCGTGGATTTCGCGCTGATCTGCGCGACCAATCGTAATTTGCGCGAACGCGTCACCGCAGGAGAGTTTCGCGAGGATCTCTATTACCGGATCAACGGCTTGCTTGTGACGCTGCCGCCGCTGCGCCACCGCACCGACCTGGCTGTGACCGTCGAAAAAATTCTGCGTGCCGAGCGTGCGACCGGTGCACCCATCAGGGTTTCACCCGAGGTGCTGGCGGCGCTCACGCGGCATCCGTGGCCTGGAAATTTCCGGCAACTCGCGAACGTGCTGAGGACCGCATGTGCCATGCTCGACGACGATGAAACGTGCATCGGCCTGGACCATCTGCCGCAAGATTTCTTCGATGACGAGCGTGATGCCGGGGTATCGGCGACGCCGACGAAGGACAGCGCGCGCCTGGACGATCTCGCGTTGTCGGCTGTCGCGGCAGCGCTTGAGACACACGCCGGCAATGTCTCGGCGGCCGCGCGGATGCTTGGCGTATCGCGTAACACGCTCTACCGGAAGATGGCAGCGCTCGACGAAACGCGGCGCCGGTGACGTCGCCGTCGAGTGAGACGAACGTCTCAGCAACATCGATGGTGCAATGCAGTGTGATCTCCCGGAATACGCGTGCTAAAACGTCACCATGCGTTTAGTTTTCGGGTGGCAGCGTGTCATGAATGGCGCGAGCGCACCGAATCCGCCGGAGGCTCTTCATGCCGTATGTTTCGCAGACCAGACACATCGATCGCGTGCGCAACGTGATAGAAGGCCGCATGAGCAGCCCCGGTGCCGATGCGTCGCGGCTCGCGTCTTCGTACAGGCGGTCGCTGGAGCAATATCATCTCGACCCGGGCGCAACCATGGGCCCGCGCATCCTGACCGTTCCCGAATTGCGCGATGTCCAGCAGCGCGAAGAAACCGTGTTGCGTGCCTCCGGTCAATGTCTTTCGCGACTGCATGAAACCGTACGCGAAGCCGACTACTGCGTGATGCTGACCGATGCTGCGGGCGTGACTATCGACTACCGGGTGGATCGCGATCGTCGGCACGAATTCAAGCGTGCGGGTTTGTATCCCGGTTCGTGCTGGTCGGAACGTGAAGAGGGGACATGCGGCGTTGCGTCAGTGCTGCTCGACGCCGAGGCAATCACCGTCCACAAGACCGACCATTTTCGTGCGGCATTCACTACGTTGACGTGTAGCGCATCGCCTATTTTTGGCGTGCAAGGCGAGTTGATCGGCGTGCTGGATGCGTCCGCGGTGCGTTCGCCCGAAGAGCGCGAAAGCCAGCGGCTGGTCAACCATATCGTGCGGCAAAGCGCGTTGCTGATTGAGGACGGTTTCTTCCTCAACGCGACCACGCATTGCTGGGTCTTGCTCGCGCACCGTAGCCGGCACTATGTTGAGGCGCAGCCGGAAATACTTATCGCGTTCGACGCTCGCGGTTACGCGATTGCGGCGAACCGGCGTGCGAAGGAATGTGTGCCGGGACTGGATCAGTTGCCGCGCCATGTCTCCGAACTCTTCGATATCCGCGCAGAACGCCTGCTCGATGCACGCCCTGGCCGCGATCTCATCTCGTTCAGATTGATCGGCTCGGGTTCGCCGCTGCATGCGCGTGTCAGGCAACCTGTTATGCGCGTTTCCCGAAGCCCGGCGCCTGCACCACGCGAAGCCATCAAAGCAGCGACGCAATCTGAGTTGTCGGAAGGCGAAACGCTGGAACGCGCCCGCATTGTTGCCGCCATGACCGATGCGAAATGGCGGCCCGTCATAGCGGCGCAGGCGCTGGGCGTATCGCGTGCGACCTTGTACCGGCGCATGGCAAGGTTTGGAATAGTGGCGCCGCACAGGCGCTAGCAGCAAACGAGTGTTTTTATTTTAGCGGGCAAAGAACCCGTCCCTTTTTAATCGATACCAGTCGATAGTTAGTGATCCGTATCTCATGGAGGAGCGACCATGTCTGAGCAGAACCCGAACCAAACCATCTCCAACATCCTGGAGGCATTCGAAGCCGCGCTCAAGAGCGGCGACACCGCGGCGGCCGTTGCGCTATTCGAGCCCGATGGTTATTGGCGCGACCTTGTCGCGTTCACCTGGAACATCAAGACCATGGAAGGCCGCGAGCAGATTGCCGCGATGCTGGATTCGCAGTTGGCCACCGTCAAGCCGTCGAAGCTGAAGATTGCCGATAACGAAACGGCGACCGAAGGGGATGGTGTGACGCAAGCGTGGATCACGTTCGAGACCGGCGTTGCACGCGGCACGGGTTTTATCCGCGTGAAGGACGGGAAGATCTGGACGCTGCTCACGACCATGACCGAACTGAAGGGCTACGAAGAACCGAAGGGCTTCAAGCGGCCGATGGGCGCCGAGCACGGCGCGCGTACCAACCGCACCAGCTGGAAGGAGAATCGTCAGACTGAACTGGAGACGTTGGGTTATGACAAGCAGCCGTATTGCCTCGTCGTGGGCGGCGGGCAGGGCGGTATTGCGTTAGGTGCGCGGCTGCGGCAACTGGGTGTGCCGGCAATCATTGTCGATAAGAACGAGCGGCCCGGAGATGCCTGGCGTGCTCGTTATAAAACGCTGTGCCTGCATGATCCGGTCTGGTACGACCACATGCCGTATCTGCCGTTCCCGGACAACTGGCCGGTGTTTTCGCCGAAGGACAAGATTGGCGACTGGCTCGAGATGTACACGAAGGTGATGGAGCTGAACTACTGGGGATCGACTACATGCAAGTCCGCGAGATACGACGAGGCTGCGGGCGAATGGATCGTGGAAGTCGAGCGCGGCGGAGAAAAGCTGACGCTTCGGCCGAAGCAACTCGTGCTGGCAACCGGCATGTCGGGTAAGCCGAATCTGCCGAAGTTCAAGGGCATGGATGTGTTCAAGGGCGAGCAGCATCATTCGTCGAAACATCCGGGACCGGATGCTTACAAGGGCAAGAAAGTAGTTGTGATTGGCGCCAACAATTCGGCACACGATATATGCGGCGCGCTGTGGGAAGCGGGCGTGGACGTGACCATGGTGCAGCGTTCTTCCACGCACATTGTGAAGTCTGATTCGCTCATGGATCTGGCACTGGGCGATCTTTACTCCGAGCGCGCGGTAGCGGCGGGCATGACGACCATGAAGGCCGACCTGACGTTTGCATCCATTCCGTACAAGATCCTGCACGAGTTCCAGATCCCGGTTTATAAGGCGATCAAGGAGCATGATGCGGAGTTTTATGACCGGCTGGAGAAGCGCGGTTTCATGCTCGATTTCGGCGATGACGACTCGGGCCTCTTCATGAAATATCTGCGGCGCGGGTCGGGTTATTACATCGATGTGGGCGCGGCGGACCTGGTTGCGGACGGCAAGATCAAGCTGAAGAGCGGCGTGGATGTGGTGGAGTTGAAGGAGCATTCGGTCGTGCTCAGCGACGGCAGCGAACTTGAAGCGGATCTGGTTGTGTACGCGACCGGCTATGGATCGATGAACGGCTGGGCGGCGGATCTCATCTCGCGCGAGGTGGCGGACAAGGTGGGCAAGGTGTGGGGATTGGGATCGAATACGACCAAGGACCCTGGGCCGTGGGAAGGCGAGCAGCGCAACATGTGGAAACCTACGCAGCAGCAGGCGTTGTGGTTCCATGGCGGGAATTTGCACCAGTCGCGGCATTACTCGCAGTATTTATCGCTGCAGCTGAAGGCGCGGATGGAGGGGATTCCAACGCCGGTGTTCGGGTTGCAGGAGGTGCATCATTTGTCGTGATGCCGGACTGTGACCGGCGGTGGTCGATTGTTTATCGATTGCTGCCGGGCACGCGCCAGGAGTGGGAGGCCGCTCACGCTGGGACGGTCAAGTTGGCTTTTACGGTGCACGAAGTAGTAATCTTCGTTATTGGATAGGGAGCAAGGGCACTACGATCAACTGACAATACAACCTGAGGAGCCGGGCCAATGGGAAGCACCAGCGCAGTTGCGGCAGCCGCGGTCGCCTTCGTGGGCGGCCACTTTCTCTTGTCCCATCCGCTGCGCAGGCGTTTGGTCCAGGCAATTGGCGAGCGGGGGTTCCTGGGCGTCTTTTCGCTGGTTGCAATCCTGACGTTCGGCTGGATGATCCTGGCGTACCGCAAGGCGCCCCTGACGGCGCCGCTATGGCCGGCAGGAAATATTCTCTGGGCGGTTGTGACCGTAGTCATGCTGGTCGCGTCAATTCTCCTGATGGGCTCTCTGATCCGCAACCCGGCGCTTCCCACCGGCGGCGGGCCCGCCGCATTCCCGGAAACGGCGCGCGGCGTGTTCGCGGTGACACGCCACCCGATGAATTGGTCGTTCGCCCTTTGGGGGCTGTGCCACATCGCAGTGTTCCCGGTGACCAAGAACATCATCGTCGCAACGGCTATCGTTGTTCTCGCGCTCGTTGGCTCCGCATTGCAGGACCGGAAGAAGGAACGGCTGCAGCCCGATCTCTGGCCCGTATGGGAGTCGAAGACGAGCTACCTGCCGTTCGCGGCGATCGCCGCCGGTCGCGCGCGGCTGGGCGGGTTCGGCCCGCACGCCATCTTGGGCGGCCTCCTCGTCTGGCTCGTATCGACCTGGGCTCATTTCCCACTTGCGGGCTGGGCCGCGGGCATCTGGCGCTGGCTGTAGCCGCATTTGCAGCGACATCATGTCTATACGTAGCGCATCTCTTCGAGATCGGCGATCAGTCCCGGACCCGTTGGCCGCCATGCCAGTCGTTCCTGCGTAAGCGCGCTGGATGCGGGCATGTCCCGGCCGACGAATGGACCGAGCCAATCGAAATGCGCGGATGCATCTGCCGCAGCAATGCTCTTGACCGGTACATTCAGGCCGCGGCCAATGACTTCAGCGATGGTCCGCAGCGGTATGCCTTCTTCGGCGACCGCATGGTATCGGCTGCCTGCCACGCCTTTCTGCAGCGCCAGAATGTAGAGGCGGGCTGCGTCGCTGAGGTGCACTGCAGCCCAGCAATTGAGTCCGTCGTCGACATAGGCAGAAACGCCCTTCTCCCGAGCCAGTTCAATCATCGGGCTGATGAGCCCCTGCTTAACGGGATTGTGGACTTGCGGAAGGCGCACCACCGACACGTTGACGCCACGCTGTGCTAGCGCAACAGCGGTTACCTCCGACGCCTTGCGGGGGTTCGGCTGGTCAGGATTAAAGTTGTCTTCAATAGCGGGCTTGCCGTGCGCGGAGGCACCCAGCATGGCAACGGAGGTAATGACGAAAGGGCGGTCCGAGCCGTGCAGCGTGGAACCCATTGCTTCTACAGCTTGCCGGTCTGCCTCACAGTTCGCCAGGAACTTCGAAAAGTCGTGATTGAAGGCCGTGTGGATGACACCGTCTGCCAGTTCTGCGCCGCGGCGCAGGCTGGCGAGGTCCTCAATATCGCCACGGTGCACTTCGGCTCCAACGGAGGCGAGCGACCGGGCACCCTCCTCCGAGCGCGTCAGGCCAAGCACCCGATGGCCGGCGCTGATGAGTTCGTGAACAATGGCCGCACCCAGAAAACCGGTGGCGCCGGTAACAAAAATACGCATGATGAATTCGCCTTTAGGTAGGTTGAGGGCTGCAGTCGCAGTCCAACGATGCCTAATGTAGGTTGCGGCCGTAATACGATCAATGTCGTATAGTCCATATTTTTGGATCAATCGTCTGGAAATCGTATGGACCCACTCTCAGACCTGTTGTCTTTGCTGAAACCTCGGAGCCTTGTATCGGGCGGTGTTGCAATGAGCTGCAACAGGGCGATTCAATGGCCAAAACATGACGGCATCAAATGCTATGCCGTGGTCTCCGGTCAATGCTGGCTATCGGTGGATGGCGTTACCGATCCTGTGCTTCTCACGGCGGGCGAGTGCTACGTGTTGCCGCCGGGGCCACCTTTCCGCCTTGCCACTGACCTCTCGGTAAAACCGGTTGACTACCAACTGCTGCGCGTAGCGGGGGGATTGAATACGGATATCTCCGGCAGCGAAGGAGAGGGTTGTTATCTCGTCGGTGGTCACTTTCTACTCACCGGTGGCCACGCCGACATGCTGTTGGGCTCGCTGCCGCCTATCGTGCATATCCGCAAGGAATCGGATAAAGCGGCGATGCGTTGGTCGCTGGAGCGCATGACCGAAGAGGTACGCGACCAGCAACCGGGGGGATCTTTGATCGCTCAGCAACTCGCCTACATGATGCTGGTTCAAGCACTGCGACTGCACTTGGCCGACAGCGCGAGTGCGGGCGTTGGCTGGCTCTTCGCATTGGCGGATAAACAACTGAGCGCAGCACTCACCTGCATGCACGATGACCCGGGACATCCGTGGACGTTACAGACGCTGGCCGCGCGTATAGGCATGTCACGCTCGAATTTTGCGCTGCGCTTCAAGGAGACGGTTGGAACTTCACCCATGGAATACCTGACACGTTGGCGAATGCTGTTGGCATGCGATCGGCTGAAGAATTCAGGCGACTCAATTCCTCGTATTGCCGCGTCGCTGGGCTACGAGTCCGAAAGCGCGTTCGGCAAGGCTTTCAAACGCGTCATAGGTTGTTCGCCGAGGCAGCACAGCCGGCAGACCACGCCTGCTACGTCGCCGCCATTGGTCGGGGTTGGACTTTGATTTGAGCAATGGTTGCTGCAAGAGACCCAGTTCCGACCTGACCTGATGACGGTCATCTCACCTGGCTAAACCAGGTTCGAAAGGACGCGCGGGAATCCATCCACGGACTCGACCTGCAGGAAAACGATCGTCTTTGGAAGCCTCGTTCACCGCTGCGTACTCAGGTGTTGTCCCGGTTACGAACTCCCCGTTCGTGGTGTGACAATCGATCAGTCACTCACCACCCCATGGTGCTGTTGCCCTGCACATCAATCGCCGCTCAACCAAAATGGAACAGACTATGCATCGCCATATCTATCTTGCGGCTATTCCCGTTGCCTTTGCTGCGGGCCTGTTTGTGTCTCACCTGAGCACCCCGGCTCGAGCTCAGGCGCCAGATAACAAGGTCACGGCGCAAATCATAGATCTGGCGGCGCTGACTGATGCTGATCTCGGCGCACAGATTCCGAACATGGGAACCTTGCGTTCAAAGGGCCTGGTAGCGACACCGAACGGAACCATTGCGGTGCAGACGGGCAACGTGCCAAAGCATACTCACATGGGCTCCGACGAAATCAAGTATGTGATTTCGGGAAGCGGCACTTTCTGGCTGGGAAACGAGCAGCGCCAGATTCACCCCGGGGACCTGATCATTATCCCCAAGGGGACGGTCCATGCCGGGGCCCAGGCAACCAGTGGGGAGTTCAAGGTTCTCTCGATCAAATTGCCGCCGCAAGCTCCGGGCGACATGCAAATGGTGCCCTGAGACGCGGGGCGCGGTACTGGAGAGTTGACACGCGTTCTTCGCGGCAGAGCAGCCACGATATTCGGTTCGAACGACCAGTTCTGGTCAAGTTCGGATCATGATGAATATTTATAGAGGAATCCGAACAGATTATTAATCGGCCTGAACCCACCGGCCAGAATCCGGGCACACAATGACCCGTTCGCCGTCCAGCCGGACTTGCTCTTCATCCAGTTGCAGCGCGGTTGAAGGGGAGGTGTCAAACGTAATCCCAAGTGCGTGTCCAACATGGGCGTCTTCAATGGGAAGCTCCCACGTCAGGAATATTTGGGTCCAATCCTGGTCCGGCGGGAAGTCCGCCACACTAAAACCGCTGCTGTGGCGTTGAATGACGCCATGAGGTTGGCCGGTATCGAATATCACAGCCGTACCCCGGGTCAAAGGGATTCGATGACCTGTTGAGGGGAAATGCAAGTCCAGACCCTTGTCTTCGCTCATGAAGAGATTGCAAAAGGCCGCACCGCCATATTGCGCACCGTCATGGTGGTACTTCGCGCCGCGGCACGCCATGAGCGCCACGTCACTGGAGGCAAGCACCTCGGGCAGTCCAAGCGCGCATGTCCAGTCGGACACCGCTTGTACGCAGCGCTTATAGTCCGGCCAGCGCGCTCGCGCTCGTGCTAAAGGCATTTCCTCGACGTCCCCGGGTTCCAGGATCACGCGCGTTGCTATCTCCCTTTCCCAATCCGCAAGTAGACGTGCAGAGGGCACAGGCACGTCGACCGTGCCGGTTAGCACGATGTCACTCACGCCGCGACTGCGGATGGCGTCGCCGCTCCAGAAATAGGAAGTGAGGATGTCTCGCATTCGGTGCTGTTGAGGAAGGTGATTCATTCATTGTAATAGGGCTGCCCGCGCAAGCGGCGGATGGTCTTCTGGGGCGTTGAGAGTCGATAGTGCTTGGCGAGTCTTGCTCTATCCCTTCGATACCTATCGTCCAGTTTATTGTGCCGCTTGTATCAACGACGCGTCAGTATCCCCCGTCTGCAACGCCCTAAAATTATTACCCAGGCAGCGGCCTAGGATGTAGTAGCGTCGAAATACATAATGGGTGTTGTCAAGTGGTGGCTTAGCTTTAGATCCTTTCGTATCAATTCACCCCGTGCACTGCATTGACCGCGACTTTTACCCCGCTGTGTTTTCCACCGTAGAATTGTATTGATAACTCGATCCCCTAAAGGTCAGGGTGGGTGATGCCGTTATCAATACCGTATCGTTGGTCGAACACAGCGGGGTAAGCGATGCTATCCATGCGGTCATTCCAGCGCGGGCTGGTTCTGAGCATCGTTCTTGCCGGTCTTGGTGCCGGCGGGGAGGCTGTATCTCAGGTCCCACCGGCGGGTAACGCCGGGCAGGGAAGAGTCTTCTTTCAGCAAAATTGCGCCATGTGCCACGCTGACAGCCCGGGGCCTGGAAACGCAGCGATCACGCGTCAAGGCCCCAGCCTCGTGGGTGTTTTTGGCCGGCGCGCCGGTTCTCTCCCGAACTTCAACTATACCCACGCCTTGAGCGGGTTAGGCGTGACGTGGGATTCAACGACCCTGGAGCGCTTCCTAGCGAGTCCAATGGCGATTGCGCCGGGCACGACCATGCCCGTTTCCGTCGACGATCCCAACGATCGCCGCAACGTGATTGCTTACCTCTCGACCTTGACGCTTCCGGCGCAGGTATCCACAACCGCCAACCTAACGCCCGCTCCTTCGTCTGGAACCGACCCTGGCGATTGGCGTCATGCCGCCCCGGGTGTCAAGCATCACATTACGTTGGCGGATTTGCCTGCACCCTATAGCACCACTTCGTCAGGAAACGGTCCGGAAGTGGTGAAGCAGCCCGCCAATGCCTCGTTGTCTGTTCCGCCGGGGTTCAAGGTCCGGCTGTTTGCGAAGGGTCTGTCGAATCCCCGCATGGTGCGTGTCGCGCCCAACGGAGATATCTTTGTCGCGGAGACGGCTGCGAATCGCATCAGGGTATTGCGTGCTGCTGACGGAGCGGATACGCCATCCGACAATCAGATATTTGCCGATGGCCTGGACCGGCCCTTCGGTATCGCTTTTTATCCACGGGGAAACCATCCGCAATGGATCTACGTGGCGAACAACAACTCGATTGTCCGTTTCCCGTATCAGAGTGGAGACCTTAAGGCGAGCGGCAAAGCGCAGGTCGTCGTGCCACATCTGACGGACAGCAGGGGCGGCCATAGCACGCGCGATGTGGCCTTTTCTCTGGACGGCAAGCGCATGTTTATTTCGGTTGGTTCCGGGTCGAACGTCGCCGAAGGCATGAGCAAAAAGAGTCCTGAAGGCATCGCCCGTTGGGAGGCCGAACACGGACAGGGTGCGGGATGGGATGCTGAAACCAATCGCGCCAGCATTCTCGTGACTGACCCCGAAGGCCATGAACCTCTCCACACCTTTGCAACGGGCATTCGCAATGGCGCAGGAATCGCGGTGGATCCGAACACGGGCGAGTTGTGGGCTTCAACGAACGAGCGTGACGGCCTGGGCGATGATCTGGTGCCGGACTACGTCACCCGCGTGAAAGCAGGCGGATTCTACGGTTGGCCCTGGTATTACATGGGTGATCACGAAGATCCTCGCCACGCCGGTGAGCGCCCCGATCTTGCCGGGAAGACACTCACCCCCGACGTTTTATTGCAGTCGCATTCGGCCCCGTTGGAGATGTGCTTCTATACGGCGACAACGGGCGCGGCAGCGTTTCCGGCCGAGTATCGCGGAGACGTTTTCGTGGCCTCCCACGGCTCATGGAACCGAAGTTCGCGCACCGGTTATAAGGTGATGCGTGTGCGTCTTGATCACGGGGTTCCGACCGGCGAGTACGAGGATTTTCTCACCGGTTTCGTGGTGAACGAACGTAGCGTGTGGGGCCGACCCGTGGGCGTAGCTGTTGCTCACGACGGAGCGCTGCTCGTGACCGAAGACGGCAACGACACATTGTGGCGCGTCGCCTATACGGGTCGTTAACAAATCAAGGTCGTCGGCGGCCTACGCGCAGTCACGCTGTCGCGCGGCTCGTCTTTCCAAACAAGCAGCCGTTCCCCGAAGAGCTTTTTCGTTTCTGTCAAAACTGCCAGCTTAGCGACCGGTAGCTGACCACATCCCCCTTCTATAGTTGAACCTGACCGTTCAGGTCGAGCGAGCCTGTGGGCTTCGTCGACCTGGTCGTGCTATCGCCGCGGCTTGTACACGAATCTCCGCGCGGCCGTCCACCGAATTTCATCGTGTGACATGCAGCCCGTCACACGGTTTGTTGTTCTGATGGCAACGCCCGCTCGCAGCGCTTTGCAACGGCTGATACACGGAAACCTTTACGCAAAAGGGGACACGATGACAGACGTTTTTTCCGCCTTAAGCAGTGCATCCAACGCAAATTGGCTCACGCTCTGGATGATCTTTGCCGGGTTCGGCGTCGCGCAGATAACGCTCAGCTACCTGATCTGCACGCCGCTTGAACGTAGGGCGCCGCTGCTTCACTGGTCCAGCCGCCAGCCGATGAAAGCCGACATTGCCTACACCTTCATTGTCCGGTTGATTATCTTTCCTCTAGTCGCCTACTTCGAGTATGCCGCGCTCTACAAGCTGTCCAACGGATGGCTGGACATGCACCGCATCACGATGCTGCCGCTCTCCTTCCCCGTGCCCGCATTCCCCGGGCAGACCGTTTGGGCCTTTGCCGTCAATTTCATCGTGCTCGATTTCGCTGATTACTGGCGTCATCGGCTGTCGCATCGTTTTGGCTGGTGGTACGGCCTTCATTCGCTTCACCATGCCGAGTTGCAGATGACGTTCTGGTCCGACGACCGGTCGCATATTCTGGAAGACGTCGTTACCTATGTCTGGCTGATGCTGGTTGCGTTGCTGATCGGCGTGCCGCCCTTGCAATTTCCTTTTGTGATTCTTGGATTCCGGCTTGTTGGCAGCGTGGCGCATGCGAATACAACGGCGAGCTACGGATGGGTGGGCGAGCGGCTTCTGGTCTCTCCGCAATTTCATCGCGCTCACCATTGCCCTGCGATTGCCGGCCGCAAAAGCTGCAATTTCGGCACCGCTCTTCCGTGGTGGGACGTGGCGTTCCGCACGGCAATCTTTACGCACTCGGCGCGCGAGACAGGAGATCCCAGCGCCGGTCCGGTACTGGCAACTGGCTCCTGGTGGCAGCAGCAGGCGGCAGGCGTGAAGCGCATGGTGCAACTTGCGCGTCGTCACTCTTGACCGGCGGTTGACCTATTCACTGAAGCGAAGGAGTACACAGTGACATTCATGCAGAACCCATCGTTGAAATCAGACAGCAGCAAAAATCGCATACGCGATGCGGCACCGCAGGCGAGGGAGAATTGGACCGAGCGAATTATCGATGCAACTGCCGTCGGGCAGCTCGATCCTGTCGAGTGGATGGTGCACGCGTACGATTCCTACCGTGCCAAACTGAGTGATTACACGTATCCGTGTTTCTTTGGTCAGACGGCAGAGCAACATGGCGAGGTGTTCTATGCCTTCACCGATGAACGCCTCGAAGCGCTTCGGAATGTCATGCACACCTTCGTTCGAAAGGTCGCCGAGCCGCGCTATTCACGGCACAGCCTTGCGCTCTTCTTCAAGCCCAATGCGGCACTCAGAACCCATCACGATTTCGTGGAACGCTTCTGGAGCGTGCTGACCGCCATCCGTTCGGAAGATACTGTTTCAATGGAGCCGGCGGACCCGGATCACCCACTCTGGGAGTTCGCGTTCGAGGGCCAGAAAATGTTTGTTGTCGGAACAAGTCCGACCTATGAGAAGCGGCGTAGCAGAGTGTTGGGCGACGGAATGGTCCTGCTTTTCCAGCCGCGCCAGTTGTTTGCCGATCCGGCAACCGGCCAGCCGATCAGTCGTGAAGTAAGACGGCGAATTCATGGCCGGATGCTGACATACGACGGCATGTCGGTACATCCTGACATCGGTTTTTACGGCGAAGAAACGAATCGCGAGTGGAAACAATACGTCTTGCCTGATGACAATGAACCATCGCTTGGCGGGTGTCCGTTCTTATCGAAATTCTCGCCGTGACTCTATTAGCGACCGCTTTGGAGCGTGGTGAATGACCGTTCAGCGCTGGCAAGTTTTTTTAAAGAGAGTCGATCGTGGCGGGTTTGAACCGTGGATCCGCCAGCCAATAGCCGGTCCATCGAGAAAATCTGGCATTCTATGTCGACCTCAAAACATGAACGCAGCCACGCCCGCCTGATCCTCCATGCCAAATTATCTCGATGCTTCAGCTCTCACCAAGATCGCGTTGCGCGCCGAGTCGCTGGCCATAGGGCCATGCAATTGCACCCGGACGCCGCTTGACGGCTGGAACTCACAACCGGTTTCTCTCGACGAAGGGCGCCTTGAGGAAATAGGCACGCTCATGGTGGATGATGATCCTGAGCCTAGCTATCGGGAATACCTACCGGGGGATCTGGATTATTGGTCCCCCAATGCACCTATCACGCCGCATTTTTTTCCGTATAACCGATGCAACGTATGGCAATGCACACAATGCAGCCGGCTTTATCTTCGGTACACGGAAGGCGGAGGTTATTTTGTTGACCGTCGAATTCGTGCTGTGAATTCGGCTTTGATCCAGGACGTTCCTTTGTGAATGGCTAAGAGCATTTCTTAAAAGCAGACCTTAACCGATCAACTCAATGGCCGAACGCGAACGACCGCCTCGGCCTCTTTTGGCACCTTCACCTTCGCCGCCGGCGGTATTCAGATTGGAGCCAGGCAAAGACGCTCCCGAATCATTGTCCGCGCTAGCGACGATGCTCCCCGCTTTGCAGCATTTCCCGGCCTTATTGTCATAGCAATTAATCAAAAAAACGAAACGACCGCTAAGCGCATTGCAGCAAACATCAATCGACTCCAGGTTTTATCTGCTATCCCGCGATACGGATGTCAATCCAATGTTGCGAACGGGAGACACAAAAATTAAAACAGATCACGAGTTAATTTGACGGAAATATTATCGCCCTTGCGATCAAAAATCGCGCTTGAACTACTGGCGTTACATACACCAGTAGTTGTCCAACAAATCAATAGGGGGAGATACTCTGTGAAGAAAACTACCAGCGCCATTGGCGGCGCACTGATCGCCATTGCTGCCCAATCCGCTTTCGCGCAAAGCTCAGTCACCCTGTATGGCATTGTGGACACCAGCGTCCGCTATCTCACCAACGCCAATGCGAATAACGACAGTCAGGTATCAATGGGCGTTGGCCCGATCACCGGCAGCCGTTGGGGCTTGAAGGGATCTGAGGATCTGGGCGGCGGCCTGTCCGCGGTGTTCCGGTTAGAGAACGGCTTCAACCTCTGGAACGGCCAGCTTGCAAGTTCGAATACGCTCTTCAACCGGATGGCTTATGTTGGGATTTCGAGCAACCAGTATGGCACCGTCACCTTGGGCCGCCAGAACACGCCGTTGTTCGACCAGTTAGGGAATGTCTACGACCCGTTGACCGTGGGTAACTACGATCAGGACGGCTGGTTGCCCGGCGCACTTGGCTACGGCCTGCGCCAGAACAACTCCGTCAAGTACAACGGCCAGTCCGGCGGCGTGAACGTGGAGGC
>Ga0073928_10002741_pt1 | contig 29396 bp, 35 predicted proteins | sample PaiPotPPA55metaG_FD_76969 | JGI IMG/M metagenome (GOLD analysis project Ga0073928, IMG submission 76969) | Iron sulfur acid spring bacterial and archeal communities from Banff, Canada, to study Microbial Dark Matter (Phase II) - Paint Pots PPA... ...
GCTGGAAAGCAGAACGGCAGAAGGTTATCGTCGGTCATGGCGGGCGTGGCGTGCCTCGATCCCAGCAAAGGGTTGGCTTCAGCAACCGAATCCTACGCCAGATCAAAAGCTTACGATACTCCCACCACCCCGAATCCGTCCCCGTCATGAATACGATGGGCTAGCGACAACGCCATACGCGAAAATGGTCGCGGCCGGTCCGCTGCGAAACCATCCGATATTCCGGCACCGGGATGGAAGGACATACTGCTGCGCGTGTACCGGGGCATCTCGGATGACCGGATTATGGTAAATGCAGCGGCCGTCGTGTTTTTCGCGTTGCTGGCGCTTTTTCCGGGCATAGCGGCGCTGGTGTCGATCTACGGTCTATTCGCCGACGGCAGCACGGTCAGCCAGCATCTCGACAGTCTGTCTGGAGTGCTGCCAGGCGGCGCCGTTGATGTTATTCGGGATCAAATGTCGCGGCTTACCGCCCAAGGCAAGGCGACGCTCGGCATCAGCTTCGTGATCGGTCTCGTCATCTCGCTCTGGAGCGCGAACGGCGGCATCAAGGCACTTTTTGATGCGCTCAACGTCGTCTACGAGGAAAAAGAAAAACGGAGCTTCATCAGGCTCAACGCTCTCAGCCTGACCTTCACCGCCGGTATGATCCTGTTCTTGCTATTCGCCTTGGTCGCGTGGTCGCAATCCCGGTCGTACTTAGTTACTTACCTGGCTTCGTCGCCATGGTGCTTGATGTCGCCCGGTGGCCAGTACTCCTAGTGAATGTTGCAATCGCGCTTGCCTCGATTAACCGATATGGCCCAAGTCGCGAGAAGCCACGCTGGCGCTGGGTTACGTGGGGCAGCGCGTTTGCCGCAGTAGCATGGCTCGCTGCATCGGCTCTGTTCTCGTGTTACGCGGCGCATTTCGGGACCTATGGATCGCTCGGCGTCGTCATCGGTTTCATGACATGGATGTGGCTCTCGATCATCCTCATTCTGGTTGGGGCCAAGCTGAACGCGGAGACCGAGCACCAAACGGCACGTGATACAACGGACGGCTCGCCGAAACCTCTCGGTCAGCGCCAAGCCAAAATGGCCGATACAGTCGGTTGCGCTCAGGAATGACACCTTGGCGTGAACGCTGCCGACTATTCAGCCCAAATTGGACCACCAATCGAGGACGGATGAGTTAGCTTAGGCAGCCGGCGATGCTGCGGCGGGATCGACCGCACTGCGGTTCGATGGCACTCTGGGATCGGTGGCTTTTCTCCAGCGCCGATCAAGTAGCGGAGCAAGTCGCGTCCCCGCGAAAGGCGTGAGCGGACAGTCCCGACCGGCACGTTCAGAATTCTCGCGACCTCCTCGTATGCCATGCCCTCCAGGCTGACGAGAAGGATCACGTGCCGCTGCTCGGCAGGGACTTTCGCGAGTGCTCGCTCTAGGTCTCTGAGCTCTAACGACGAAATAGCACTTCCTTCTACGGGCAAAGGATTGATGTCGTCGAGGTTGACCTGTGTTCCCCGGTTCGAAGAGCGTCTCACGTCGTTAACGTACTGATTGTGCAGCAATGTAAATAGCCATGCTCGCAGGTCTGTTCCTGGCTGGAACAGCTTCTGTTTAGCGACTGCTCGAGTCAGACAATCTTGCACTAGGTCGTCCGCTCGGGTCAGATCACGTGTCAATGCACGAGCATAGCGCCGCAGCCGCGGGATATGCTCCTCAACCAATCGCCCAAAATCGTCCATAGGCCTGCCCTTAGGGTGATATGGTTAATATGGGATATACCCCGGGCGGGAGCTTACGGTTCGCGGTGGAGTCGTAAACTTTTGAAAGCGTCCGTATCCGCCTGACGAGGCCGGCAGGCTGGGTCCCGGCGGTTCGGGGCGAGGGCGGGGCTATCCGAAAGGCGAAAACACAGAAGGGCTCACCGACGATTACGCCCCACCGCAATCGATTGGCCGTCAGGATGGGTCCAGTCCACGTTAGCTCGAGAACGGACCAGCATCGCCGGTACGTTGACCGCGCGGGATCTACTAAGCGAATTGCAGCTTTGTTTCCCTTACATCAGAACCGAAAAACAAGGTGGGCACCGATGTTCGCGAAAAACTGGGGCCGCTGAAGGACACGATTTCCGATTTTGTGAGCGATGAAGGATTAAGCCGCGCGGCCAGCATCGGTTACTCACGATTTTTGATCGCACCCCTGCCACAGATCGTCATCGCCATTGCCGGCCTCGTGTTTGGGCGTGAGGCGGCGCAGGCCGCGATCATGGGCCAGTTCAGCGGCCTGATGGGGCAGGGGCAGCGGTGATCCGCTGGCGTCGATGTTGCAGAGCACCGGCAGCCAGAGCCAGAAATCCGGAACAATTGCCACGATCAGAGTCGCTATGCTCCTGATCGCGGCGAGCGGCGCCTTTGGCGAGATCCAGTCCTCGCTGAACAAGATCTGGAAGGCCGAGCCGAAGACCGGCCTGTCGCAGCTGGTGCGGGCTCCGAATCGCCAGCATGGGGCTGGTGATGACGCTCAGTTTTCTGCTCCTTGCATCGCTCGCGGTCAGTGCCGGCCTCGTCGCGTTCGGCCACTAGGCGGAAGGCTTCTTGCCCGGCGCCAAGGTCCTGATGTCGGTCGTTAACTTCGTATCACGCGGTGCTGTTGTCGGCCGTGTTCGCCACGATCTACAAATTCCTGCCGACAAGGCGAGCGCCTGGCGCGAGGTCGCAGTGGCGCGGTCGCACGCGCTGTTGTTCACAATCGGCAAGTCGCTGATTGGGCTTTATATCGGCAGCAGCAAGGCGGCCGAGAGCTATGGCACGGCCGGTTTGCTGATTGTGATCCTGCTGTGGATCTACTATTCCATCACCTTCCTGCTCGCGCCGAATTTACACACGCCCATGCCGAGCGCTTCGGCAGTCATGCCGCCCAGGCCGAAGCGGAGGTGGCGCGGCCCGCCGCTCCTAGGAGCGGGCCCGAGCTGCTACCGCAATCTCGTCCCGCTCTCACCCCAACCGGACGCCGGGGCGGATCGTGTCTCTCATACGGCGACGCCCCTGCCGCGGCTGTGACCCGGGTCAACAGGGGGTAGCAACGGGAGGGCGAGTGTAAAACGCCCGGCATACGCGATCTCGGGAAATAGCCAGCGGCAGTGTGCGTTATCGCGCCCTGCCCTTTCTGCTAGCGTTTTAAATACCCCGCGGTTTATCGTCCGGAGGAATAGAATTCGATCTGCTGCGTTGTGATGATGTCTTGCAGCAGACTATTGCTGCGTAAGCACTAGAGACAGAGAGGACATCATGACGCTTACGCGTTTCGTGACTTCGGCCGCTATTGCTGTAGCGCTTGCATTGCCGAGCATGGCGGCCTTCGCTCAGGATTCCTACTACATCGTGCAGGACGTGAAGACGAAGAAGTGCACGATCCTCGACAAGAAACCGGCCGCGACCGAGTACACGACCGTCGGTCCCGATGGCGTCGTCTACAAGAGCCGTACCGAGGCCGAGACCGCCATGAAGACCGTCAAGATCTGCACTAGCAATTGACCGCGCGGACCGCGAGGCGGCTCAGCGGCGGCCTCGCGGCGGCTCACGGTGCCGGGCTCCGGGTGCTTTTAGGCTGCTTCGAGCTGCTGCCACCAGCGCTCGATGGAGTTGTCAGCGCCGGCGAGGGCGCGGAGGACCGCTGGCATGTCCGGCAGATAACACAACTCGAAGCCCATATCGCCGGAATGACACGCCGCAGCCGACCAGATGTCGGAGTGGCGAAGCGCATGCGTAAGCGCCATACCCGCCGGAGAAGCAATCGGGAAAGGCGACGACCACTGGCGCCATGCGCTGTTCCCGATCAGCCGGTCGAGTCGTTCCGGCAGATTTTCTCGGAAGCCGACCCAATTCGTATGGGAAAGGCCGCCGCTGCTGAAGCCAACTAGATCCGATCCTTGTCCGTCATGCCCAGCCGGGCCGTAGACGTCGACGACGCGGTCAGACGGATCGCCGAGCATGTTAATCTTGAGGGCTTGGCGATATTGACCCGGGTGACGGAGCCCATCGACCCGAAGAACTTGCGCATGCGTCCTACCCTGGGCTTCTGCTGATTTTATCAGCGGATATGTCGCCCCCACCGAGCCGTCGCCATGCCCGCCCCGGCCGGCACGCCGTTAAAAAGCCAGCGTCGGTTTAGTGTCGAGCGACTGCGGAACGTATCGGGACATAACGCACCGCCAAAGAATGTTGAGAATGCAGGAAGCCGCGGAAGGACATCCCTCCCGCGCTCTGGCTCCAGCTTCAATCGGCATTAACTCAAGAGCGAAGCCGACCGGTGTTGCCGCCGGTTCGTGCCGCTTGCTCGTGCGGATGCAGGCTCGGGGCCTACATTTCGGCCATTAGCTTCTCTTTCTGGCGGCGGAACTGCTCGCCGAATCTCTCGAGCTGCTCGCCGTTAAATTCGCTACGGGCGCATCCAAAGCCGGTGCTTTCTTCTTCCCTGACGTGGTGATTGACCAGCTCGCGAAGCACCGTCAGCTGTGCCGTCCACTGCTCAGTCGCCTTGTTGCGGGCGCGCGACATCTGCTGCAATTGCTGCTCGACGATCTGGTGCTCGTTGGTGCCCTCGAACGCAAAGCTGCGCGCTTTATCGTCCTCCGATTTTTCCATTTTCTTATAGAGCACGTTCTGCTCGGCATGCGAATGAGCCAGCAGCATATTCATCATCTCTTTGAAGAGCGGCGAGCGCTCCGCGCCCGCTTCGGTTTTCAGTAACTGCTCGATGAGGTCGCTGACCGCCTCGTGGTCTTGGTGCAGATCCTGGAGAATTCCTTCGGCCATACTAACCATCCCTTCAGCACTTGGTGATGTTCCTGGTGTGCAGCGCGCTGATGAATCAATAACACTTGCTGGAAAGGCCCATCTCTGCGTCATGGATTTTTTGCTGCAACGGGCAGGTGGACCGTTCAACGGAAGGCAGCGGATACGAAAGAGGCTAGAGGGACCGGGCATGCACCAGCAGCATGGGGGCCTGTTGGATATTGGCCTTACTCTGACCCTGGAGGAGGGAGCGGAATCTGAAGCAAGCGGAGACCGCTGGTTTCCTGAATCCAGGAAGGTGACGCAGTCTACTTACGGATCAACCCCGCAATAACGGAACTCTCGAAGGGGCGCTTCATCTCGGCGCGCTCGCCTGAATGCGTCTTTGACGAGGTAGTCGGTCCATGCCCGCGGCGCAGCCGCCGTCGTTGCGCCTACTCTCCTGAGTCAGCGAGGCGAGCGCATAGGCTCGGCCAGCGGCGGACCGCCTCCATTCAGGACGCGATTGATCATTTCGATAGCCGCGCGAAGCTGGAACGGCTTGCGGAGAAATCCTGCATATCCGCTCGCCGCTTCTGCGACTGCGGACTCCGGCAGAGAACTCATCAGTACGGCGGGGATATCGCGATATTCCGGATCGCCTCTCATGGCCCGAAGCATGCCCGGACCATCGAGCACCGGCATCATGAAGTCCAGGATAACCAGTTCTGGTCGTCTCTCGTTCAGTCGCTCCAGCCCCTGCCTCCCATTGATAGCGGTCACGACATTGTGGCCCGCGTCGGCCAGAGCTGATTGGAGCACCTCTGCGATGCCAAACTCGTCCTCGACCACCAAGATCGTTGCCATTTCAGTTTTGCCTGACGCGCCCGGTGCGTAGCACCCCGAGACCCGTCTGCTGCGCCGCCTCGGCCAGGATCTTCTCGGCCTCGGAGGCCTCTTCGTCAATCGTGATCCCCGTGCCCGCGATCGTGAACCGGTGGAAGGCCGGGTCAATCAGGGAGTCCCGCACTTTGAGCACGGCCAGAACCCGGTGCAGCTGGGCGCGAAGCTCCACGTACCGCATGACCAATATGATCTCCGCTATGCAGGAGACACCTTGTAGCGGCAGGTGACTGAGCGGAAGTCCAGAAACTGACCCAATCAGATCGGCCTCGGACGTGTAGACGGTCGTTACGCCAAGCGCGCTCAGTTCGTTGCTGAAAGCCGCAAAAATGTGCCCGAGCCGCTCCCGGTCCGTTGCCAGCCTCTCGTACCCCTCGAGCCCATCGATGAAGAGTCGCCGCACGCCGCGGCGCCTCACTGCGTCCAGAAGTCTATGACACGCTTCGTCCAGTATTCCCTCGGTCGTGGGCTGCCATAGGATTTCGACTTGCCCCCGCTCTAGCAATTGTTTCAGCGGGAGCCCGAGCGCATTCGCCTTCGCGGAGAGGGCCTCGGGTGTCTCGTAAAATCCGAAATGAAGGCCGGGGCAGTCCTCATCGCACTGGCTTAGGAAATGTAAGCCGAGGGTAGTCTTACCGATGCCAGGGGGTCCTGTGAGCAGGGCTGTGGACTTGCCGGGGAAACCACCTCCCGTCATGCGATCGAGCTTTGCAAGCCCGGTTTCAATCGGTGGGCCACTGGCCGCTTGGTGCGTAGTGGGAAGCCTCAGCAGTGCCTCGGTCCGCGGATATACGAGAACGCCTTCGTCGCTGATACGGAAAGAGTGCTGGCCTCGCAAATAGCCAGTGCCGCGCATCTTATACACCTCCAGGTGCCGTTCCGCGCGCCGGCCGTATAGCTCGCTCTGAAGCTGCATGACGCCATCAACCATGGTGTGCTCGACAGCAATTGGCGGCGATGACGCGCTGGTAAGCAGAAACATCGTGCAATCAGCGAGAGCCGCCTGGGCCTGTAATTCATGAATGAACTTTTTGTATTCCCGGGGCGAGCCGGCCGTCTCCTGGACCGAAACCAACCCGTCTAGGACGAGAATGCTTGCCTCGTGGGATTGGACCTCCCGGCGAAGCAAATCGAGCAAGCCCCGCAACCCGTCCTCTTCGAGCACTCGAAATGCGCTGACGAGGAAGATGCGGCCTGGAATCATCGTCGGGTCAAAAAACCGAAGCTGGCCGATATGCAGCAACATCCGGGAGTGACTCTCGGCCAGCAGCGTCACATAGAGAGCACGACCACCTCGGGCGGCGTGGTGGAAACATATCTGGTTGGCAAGAATCGTTTTTCCGGCGCCAGGGGAGCCCTGGATGATAAAAATACCTGCTTTGAGAAAACCGCCCCGAAGAATCGCGTCCAGCCCCGGCACGCCGCTGGGCACCCGCTCTGGAAACCTGTCGGTCTGGTCCGTTTCCATCGGATTCAGCCTCCTTTCAGCGGCAACGCGACGGTGAATGTCGAGCCGAAGCCGGGCTTGCTCGTCACAGATATTTGACCCCCCATCGCAACTACCAGCTGCCGGGTAATCCACAGACCAACCCCGAACCCGCCGGCCGTGGTGTTAGCCCTTGCTCTCTGAAACTGGTCGAAGATGCGGGCTTGGTCAGCCTCACAAATTCCGATGCCCTGATCGCGAATCGTAAGCTGGGCCGTGCTGGCATCGCTGGATAGCGTGATATCGATAGGTTGACCGGCACCGTATCGGACTGCATTCGAGAGTATATTTTCGACGATCTGCTCGACAGCGGTGCGGTCCAAACTGCCCGCTACATTGTCCTGCACGGATAGCGAGATGCGGCATCCCGCATTCTCCGCGGAGGGGATCATAGCCGTTACGATGCCCCGAACTAGCGATGACAGATTCACCTCGGTGAAGGTTAGCTGGAGATTTTGTGAGCTAATCCGCGAGACGTCGAGGAACGTCGTAGCACGTCTAACATAAGCCTCGACCAGGGACTCCAGGCGTTCAAGCCCACGACGGATCTCCGGTGAAATGCGGCTGGGTTCGCGGCGTGCAAGGCTTAACAGCAGCTCGACCCACGCGGCGATCGGCGTCATCGGATTCCGAAGCTCGTGCGCGGCGATGGCCAGGAACTCATCGCGCGCCCGAATCTCCGCCTCGAGCTCGGCTAAGCGGGCTTCAAGAGCAATCTCCCGGCACGTTCCCGGGTGGCGTTTCTGATTTCTTCCATTCACCGCACTGGGGTGATGCTGCTCTTGCCTGCGAACCTGCATTCCGTCTACGGACATGGTCTAACGAAGCTCAATTGGTCGAGGTTCATCGTTCGCAAACGGGGATTGGCCATATTGCTCAAGGCTAACCGCTCGTCGCGTGGGGCTTCTTGCCTCGGACTTTCGGGTCTTCACCGGCGCTGTGGTCTTTGCCAATAGCTTCGGCCTTCTGCAATTCGGTCTGTTCGGGCCCATCAAGCGCCTTTTCCGCCTCTCGGGCCCTGTCCTCGACTTGGCCGGATTCGACAAACCCGCGCTGTGCCTCATTGTACTGGCGGCCAGCGGTCTTGTTTCCCTCGCCCTCGTTGCGCGAGCTGCTCAAATCGGTGCGTTGGATTTCTCGTCCATGTTTATTGCCCTCCTGTTCAACTCAACAAACGGGCTCCTCTCGACCGCCGTTTCGGACTATCGCTCCGGTTGGGACGCGCCGGTCGGGTGCCTCTTCAGCCGCTCAGGGATGACGGGCACCGGGATCAGCCGTGGCTTCGTGACCGCTCTTCAATCTCGTCCAGGACAAGCTCTGGGGCGACGTCCTGCTTCAGTTCTGGCACTTCCGAGTCGACCTCCGTCGTTATATCCATCCGTTCCGCAATTGCGGACACCAAAGCGACGAGCTTTGTAGTCTCGTGCTCTGCCAGTAAGCTGATTTGCAGGTCGAGCTCGGCACGCTTATCCGCTGCGGCAGCCATTCGGTTTTGACTGATCAGCACGAAGGTCGAGAGGAAGATCGCCTCGACCGATGCAGCCATTGCCAGGATTACGAACGAGGGGTCGAATACCGGTATACCGGAAATAATCCCAACGTTTACAGCAATCCACAGCCCAAACACCACCAAATGCAGATAGACAAATCCCATGCTGCCGGTAAATCGCGTAATCCGCCCGGCGAGGCGCTGCTCGAATGTCGCGTCCGCCTCTTCCCGCGCACGGCGCTCCTGTAGAGCTCGAATATTGCGCTCGAGTACGGTGCCGAGCCCGGGAGGCCTGGGGGGTGGCTTTGTGGGTCGCGGGACGCGGTGCATCTCTCGTCCGGTTAGTCTGCGAGTAGCGTTTAAACAGGGACGTCTTGTCCGCGTTCCAGCTTGCGCGCTTCGGTTTCCCGCTGCGCATAACTCCCGCCGTAGGGCGGCACCGACAAGGGCGGTACCGACATAAAAGAGATACCGGCTTGGACGAGAGCCTTATTGACTGGCGCGTACCCGTCTGACCGGCTGAACCATCCACGTGCTGCTGCCGTGGCCTTTGGTCTCCCCGTCCGTGCAGCCATTCGTCACCAAATATGAAGGTGAACAGCTAACGTTCCGGGAACGCTGGCGGGTTCCAAAGCCTCGAAGCAATCGCCCGGTGAAGACAACATATGTTGACGCTTGGTGTGTCGATCCTGCTAGCTTGTCGCGGTGAGCGTCCCTGGGGCGCCGGAGATCACTCGAAATGCACGATCTCAATACGCGCCAATATCGGGGCGCCTGAGAAGCTGCGTGAGTTGGCGTCGTGGTATCGCGATTCGCGGAACGCGCCGGAAGTGCTGTGATCTGGGAAGCCAGGCTGCGCATGGCCGAAGATCTTGAACTGGAAGCAGATCGGTTGCGGGCCGTCTCATGGATGCAGGGCCTAGCGGTGACCACGTCGAGCAGACGTGGTGCCGTGCCGCTGTCGTCGGGGCCGCGGAAAGCGGTAGGCCCTCGCTTAATTTGTGTTAGCTCGAATTTATCTGACAAACGTTGTTGGTTTCCGAAACGGAGCCGGAGGGCGGGGCGCGGTTCTCACCCCGAGCTGGGACCGTACCCCGCCCTGCGGCGGGACGGAGACAGGATATGACCCAGGAACAGAAGATGATCCGAGCCAAGCTCGGGCTGTTGGAATTGGCCAAGCAGCTCGGCAATGTCAGCCAAGCCTGCAAGATGATGGGATACAGCCGGGATAGCTCTACCGGTTCAAGGAGCTGTACGACAAAGGCGGTGAGTTGGCTCTACAAGAGATCAGCCGCAGGAAGCCGATCCTGAAGAACCGTACACCGCCGGAGATCGAGCAGGCGGTGGTCCAAATGGCAATCGAGCAGCCGGCCTGGGGCCAGGTGCGCGTCTCGGAGGCGCTGAAGCGGCGCGGATTGTCGATCTCACCGGCCGGCGTGCGCTGCGTCTGGCAGCGCCACGACCTGACGTCGATGAAGCTGCGTCTCAAGGCGCTCGATGCCAAAGCGGCGCAGGAGGGCATCCTGCTGACCGAAGCGCAGATCGCCGCTCTCGAAAAGGCCACGGCCGACAAGGAGGCGCATGGCGAGTTCGAAAGCGAGTGTCCGGGCTACTGCGGGGCACAGGATACCTTCTATGTCGGCACGCTGAAGGGAGTCGGGCGGATCTATCAGCAGACCGTTATCGACACCTATGCCAAGGTGGCCTTTGCCAAGCTCTACGACCGGAAGACCCCGATCACCGCTGCCGAAATCCTCAACGACCGGGTGGTGCCGTTTTACGACGAGCACGGCATTCGGCTATGCCGGGTGCTGACCGATCGCGGGACCGAGTTTTGCGGCAACGAGAGCCATGAATACGAGCTCTATCTGGCGGTCGAGGACATCGATCACAGCCGCACCAAGACCAAGAGCCCGCAAACCAACGGCATCTGCGAGCGCTTCCATCGCACCCTGCTCGACGAGTTCTACCGCATCGCCTTCCGCAAGAAGATCTATCGCACGATCGAGGAGCTGCAGGCCGATCTCGATGCCTGGATCGCCGAATACAATGAGAAGCGGTCTCATCAGGGTCGCTGGTGCTTCGGCAAGACGCCGATGCAAACCTTCCTTGACGCGCTTCCTCTGGCGAAGGAGAAACTCATGGCGGCATGAACACGCGCGACAGCTACAAAGGTTAAACAGCCAGCATCGCCTGTCAGATCAAGTATCAGCTAATACAGCTGGGCCATCTCCAATAAACCTTCGCGGTTTTTTTGTGCTTTCGTCTTCCGCCCATTCGCAGGAAGCCAGCTGCCATATTCCGATAGCGCGCGATGCCCTCTACATCGGTCATAGCTGCGCGCGCCTGAGCCAAATTGCTCGCCAGAAGAAAGTGCGTGAAAGTCGTTACGGTGCGCCAGGCCAACAAAGCGAGTCAATCAAGAGGCAAAGCAGCCGCTGCCGGTGTTTGGCATTTATGCATGACGCCTCTCACTTTCGCACCCAAGCCGCTCGGGCGCGGCGGCTGGCGCTAGTGCCGACTGATCGCGAGACGCAAAACGCGCTTTTGCAAATGGCGCAGGACTACGTAGACATCGCCGAGGATCTTGAACGCGGCGCTATTGAGATCCGGCACCCCGAACTGATGCCGCAGAATCGCCGCCGCTAATCCACGCTCTCCGCGAGCCACCGTTGCCCTAGTAAGTACAGTGCTATTCCCGATGCGAACATACCCGTCCGCCGACCCGGGTCTACTTTCGAGGCCCGAGCTGAATTAGCAGCGCGATCCGGCGTTCCGCCATCTGCTGCCCCAAGGACACCGTATCAAGTCCGGTCTCTCGCACCGCCGGGAACAGCTTATTTTCCTCCTCCTGGATGTGGTGCTTGACGTACTCGCCGAGCACTTTGACCTTGGCATTAAACAGCCGATCCCGCGTCCGCATCCTCTCGATCTCCGTGATCATCTGCTTGGCGGCCGCGTGCTCCACCTCGGCTTCGTCGAGGAGTTCGCTAGCCTCGGCCTCGCGGGCCGCGGGGTAGAAGATTGCTTCCTCGAGGGTCGCATGCACCGTCAAGGCCAAACAGATTTTACGTGCCAATTCACCTTTGCCCTCTTCATCCTCTTCGAATTGCGTGAAAAAAGCCTCGGCCTCTCGATGGTCCTGCTCGAGCAACGCGATCGCATCGGCTGGCACCATTTGGGCAGCGGCCTCGCGACCAATCTTCTGGGCCGCGCGCGCCAAAGCTGCACGCCCGGCGATCACAGGGGGACTGCCCGGCCGCCGGATCGTGGATTGAGGGCGCGATCGACGAGCCTTCGGACTCACTCTCTGCGACTCTCGTTTCGGGACCCTTGTCGACTGTGTCTTTGCCTTTTTGCCTCTCGTCGACTGTGTCTTGTTGCTTCTTCTTGTCAGCTGCGCCTTCGTAGCTTTTTTTGGCTCTGTGCTCGTCGTCCTATTCGCCTGCGTCCTGGCGCCTGCGCGCGCCCTGGTCCTAAGTGCCACGGCTTCCCTCCATCATCGCACTTTAGCGGGGATCACTCGGCCGCAGCGGCATATGCGGTTTGGGCGCCCTCGCGCTCGTTCTCCCGAACGAGCCCCGCCACTGGGTGCGGACCCTCAGTTTCGAGACGATAATCCGCGCCGAGTTGGGAACGCGCTTCCTCGATAACGGCTTCGCTCGGAACGCCATCTGCGTTGACCACGGATTGGTAGGCATAGTAGCGATCGTCGCGACCGAGCTTATTAATCGGTATGAACTTGCTTTCGCGAGCGGTCAGGTCGATCTGGTTTGCAAGCACCTGCCTGACATATTCCTTGTTCTCCTGGAAGAGGAGCGGCTTATCCAGCGATCGGGGAAGCAACTCTTCTGGATCGCGCCGTTCGAGCTGGCGCATCATCTCCGCCGCGATGCGCAGATGCTCGATCTCCATGTTCAGGTGCAGCTCATAGAGCGCTTTGACGCGCCGATCCGGTTCCTGCTCCATGAACGAATAATAGAGCCAGCACTCGTTGTACTCGTGCAACACCAGGTTCGCGAGCCAGGTCGTACTCGGGTCGAGTATCGACTCGTATTGCGTTACATGCTGCTCTTCGATTTCCGCGATCTCTAGGTAGAGCCCGCGCGCGAGCGGCTCGAGCGGGCGGTTGCCGATCGTCATGTAGAAATTCATCGTCTGCTGTTCCGCAGACATCACGGTCAACGCATTGAGCAATGATTGCGGATTGGCCGCCGGCGCAGTCATCGGGCGGCGGACTTCGTCTCGCGGATCGCGATGCTCGAAGATCGTCGGCCGCCCCGGCATGATCTCTGTCAACGCACCGACGATCGGTTCCGCCTTCTTTTCCTCGAGCAGCTGCAGCAAGTTGGCGTAGCGGTAGAGGTGATCAAAATCTTCCAGGAGCCCGAACTCATAGACCTGCTTCAGGTACGCGTCCGGCTCGTTCTGGGCGACCCATGAGGTCAGATCTACCGCTACCTGCTCGTATCCGATCGTAACTTCGAGTGTGCTCTCGTCGCCGGGAATCAGCCAGTTCACCGCTTTCTGCTGTTGCGCTTCGGCCCGTCGCACAAGCGCCAGTTGCTGTTTGATTTTGGGATCGGCTGTGTGCCGGGCCATGTTGTGGGAAAACATCACGGCCTCGACCTCGATGCCATTCATGACGATGCCGCGGCATCGACTGAACGGATGGACCTGGGATTTGTCGTAAGGCTTGACGTTCAATTCGGACCAGTTGCGGAACTGTTTCTCGATTGGGATTCCGCGCTCGCGCAGCGGATTGAAAGGCATCGGCTCCTCCCGCCTCAGGTATTCCGGAGTGCTGCGGCCATCATTGCTGAAAGCCCGCCACGAGGCGAGGAACGGGGAATTTTCGCGGCCCGTTCCGACGCACCACCTAAAGACGAGCTGGGATCTTACTTAGCGCGCCTTCTTCCCTTCGCGCGGGTTCTGGAGTGGGACCGGAGTGGGCTTGTATTCTTTGCCTGCTACTCAAACCAACAAATGAATGGCGCCACTTTGTCACGTCACGTGCGTGACAGGTTCCACCGCAGAGGCGGCGCGGCTTGGTCCCGATGCTGCCCGCCGAGGCACGAGGCGTACCACGCCGCGGCGGCTCCGAGCAGAAGCGAGACGGCGATGGAGAATCCCAGAATCACGGCACTTTGCCGCGCCCTTTTCACGGCGAGCGTTGCTGCGGCGATCGCCTCGTCTACTCGATGCTCTGCGTCGGGTTGCGCGATCCCGGTTTGGCCCGCGACCAAACGCGACAGATATTCCCGATCCTCGGGCTTCATACCTGCCCGACTCGTTGCGGCCAGGAGGATGCGACTGGCCTCGGCGCGGCTGTAGACAAGGTTCCCTTCTTGGCGCCTCTCCGAACGAAACAGGCGATCGAGATCGTAGGCGATCAGAGCTTCTCCGGCATTCGCGGCTGGTGTCACTGCCGGCGGAATAGCCTTTGAGCCGATTGCTGTTGCGATCACGGCCGCAAGCAAACCGCTGATCACAACGGCCAGTGCCCAGGCGAGAAGCCCATGTGTGCCATCCCGAAATTCCACGAACTCTGTATGTAGCCCAGGATCCCAGGTTGTCCGCAGACGCCCGGCTACGTCCCCGCCGAAGCCGAAGCTGACGAGCGCAGTTAAGACCAGATACAGCCCCGATAGAACGGTCAGGATTGGCGAGGTATCCCTCCAGGTTGGGGCCGTCGAAGCGACCGATAAGCCCAGAGAGGTTCCGAAGGCGATCAGAACGAGGGAAAATGCTGACGCGACAAACGCGCCCGCGATCACCGGTGTCCAGTGTAAGAAATCTCTGCGCACTTCGACCGGTGCAGTTGCGATCCGCTCCGAGGTTTGCACGGGCATATCCCTTTGCCGCCTACGGTCAGCGTAGGCCTAAAAACGATAGAATGAACAAGATCACGACGATCAAACCGATCAGGTAAATTAAGCCGCCCACATCGGCCTCCTGCTTGCAACTGTTGCGCGCAGAACGACAGACCGAAAGGAACGTTCCGTGGTTGCCCGCGGATGCGGGCGTGTCTCGCACCGCATAGAAATCGCCCCGCGATAGCTTTTAATCGCCTTGGGAGATCTCACTGCGAAGTCGAGATTCATTTTCCACGCCTTCGGACCCGAGCGCGTTGCTGAAGTGTTACTCGTTCGCGATGTGGTGACGGTGGCAAATCGGAATATCTGCTGGACGGCATCAGGGTCGGAAGAAACCTCGGCTCGTTGCGGGTGGGGTGTAATCAAAACTGCCCGCGCGCTCTGAGCGTTTCGCGCCACACGAGTGTAATCGCGATCTAATCCCCAACGGATCGACCCCGCCTTCCTAGCAAGTCTGGGTCCCCGAGTGAGCCGGCGGTGGCCGGCTCGTTCAGTGCCGGGCGCGTATCGCCCAGTTACCAAGAGGAACCCGCCGCCTCGGCCGGGCGAAATCGCTCGGGCTTGCTCTGCAAATCCGAGACGCCGATCGTGACCAACTCTAGCAAACCTTCATACCTGAGGGTTGCCTCTCCATCCTCTACTTTCATCACAATCGCGCGCACCCAACGCCTTTCGTTAGGTGACCAGATTTCCCAAACTTCTCCACCTTGTAAGTTGTTCATGATGCCTGTCCCGACGATGTTTTTTCGAGAGCTTGTTGGGTGAACGCTCCAACTATAGTTTACGTTTTACCCGCGGCCGGCCTAATTACCTGAGGGGCCGTTGGCCAATGTCCCAATCAGTCGGATCAGCTCTTGCTGTTCGGGGCCAGCGGCGCCCCTCGCCAGAAAATCGCGCAATTCAATGTCGCTGCGCTATCCGCCAGAGGGCTGGTCAGGTAGGCGCCGGACGAACGCGCCCATTATCGGGATCGTGCATGAGACACCGCGCATCCCCGTTTTAGCTTCGATAAATTTACCTAGCGCGAATGGTCATCCCGAGCACCGTCATTCGTTAAGCTCTGCAAGGCGTCGGATAGCTCTCCGCTTCCTCTAACGGCGGCGCCTTTATCCGAGTGTTGTCGAGGGCAACCCCAAACATTCGGCCTCGCGCCGGTGTATTCCGCGGTAATCGGACCTTCATCTCATGGCCATTTCCACGCCCCCGCGGCTTACTGGCAGAAACGGCTCAGGATCTCGGGCCGATCCTCGCTGCTTGGTAAGGAAATGGCGTCGTAACTAGGTGCAGAATAGCTCCGGCCCACGAACAGCCGTGCAGACAGAAAGACGGCAATGCGTGCTATAGAACTATTAGCTATGCGACGTGGAGAGCGACTGAACGAGTCGCCGCGCCCCGAACGCGCGCAGCTAAGCGCTGACTACGAGGGGTAGTTGGTGAGCGCGATAGCAGGTCACCGAGCTCGAACAATAGCTGTCACTGTTATCATTCGGGCAAGCACCGGCTTAGACCGCAAGGCGCGTCGGACGCACCCGCAGGGGCAGTTGACGCACCCAGGACAAGAGCACTGTTGCACAGACTCCTCAAAGGCGCCGCGAGGGTCTGAAGAACTTCGCCACACCTGGTTTGGTGCCGGATCACTTCCGCGACGTGGGCAGCGCGGCACTGCACCCGCCGAGACGGGCGCTGGCACGAAAGTACCAGTCCGCCTGGCCAAACCTTCTGCTAGGCAATATGCGGCCGTATACCTTCGGCGTGCCGTAGCGCACCGCAAAGGAGCGACCATCCTGAGTCTAATGTGGCGAGCGGCTATTTGTGATCCCGCTCAGCCAAGCCTGCGCCTCGTTAGACCCGAGCTCCCGGGCACGGCGATACCAGTATTCCGCAGTTTTAAAATCGCCACGCGCGGCTTTCCCGAACCGAGCCCATTTGAGGAAATACGGATCGTAAGTTTTTCCCAGGTACAGTGCGGCCTGTGCCTCGCCGGCATTGACAGCGGCCTCGTAGGCGAGCCGTGCAGTAACAAGTTCGCCCCTCGTAACCAGCGTGCTGCCACGCTCTACGAGGGCTTCAATCTGCGCGGGGGTTAGCGGCACCAGTCCTGGATCGGGTGTGCTCGCATCCACTGGTAAATTGGGCGTCGGCGTTGAGGCAGTCGTCGGGATCGAAGCCGTTGCTAAGATGCGCGGCAGATATACGATGCCCCCGGTCGTTACAGACAACAGAATGGCCGCGGCGATCGGCCAAATATGGCACGTTTTTCCCCGTGCTCGCACGGGCTCGGCAGTGGTTTCGCCGATAGCCGGGTTGTCGGCACTACGTCGCTCCTCAAGGCAGGCAGCCGCGCTTTTTTGCTCGGCCGCCGGTTGCTCCATGGGAATTGACTCCGGGACCGGCAGCGCTTCCGCCGAGAGGCGCTTCGCCTTCAGTGATGATTTCCGACAATGGGCGTCCGGCGTCGAGCAGTTCGACGCACGCATCGATCACTCGCTCGTTCGCAGGCTTCGATGGATTCACTGCTACGGTGCTCATCGGCGGTACTCGGAAAGGGCATACAACGTAACGGCGCCGGAACACCCGGGCAAAGTCAAATTGACCAGAAGCCGGATATTCATCCCTAGGTTTTTTTCCGACGGATAGGCTCGCCGGATTAGCGACTCCGCAGGGACATTCTGCGGCTCGATCGCGAGCGAAGGGCCATGACCCGATCTCGTGTCCCGTAGTTGATGTAGTCGGCGAACGCTTTAACGCGGTCGAACCCCGCTTCCTGAAAAAGGCCACGCAGGTGCCGACCCATACTCGGCTCGGCGATTCCCACCACAGTTGTTGGCGGACGTTGTTAGAAGCGCTGCGGGCCAGCCGTCTGCTCGCCCGCAAGAATCAGACCGCCGTACTCCACAGATGCTGCGCCAGCCACACCGCGCGCTTCGTGACGCGCCGAAGCTCCGTCACAACACTTGCCGGGTCGTCGAGCGTCTCGAGCACAGAGTGGCAAGAACTGCGTCGAATGCTGCGTGGTGAAAAGGTAGCCCTCGACCGTCGGCCACGGCGTAAGCGAGGTTATCTCGCCCGATTGAGGCAGCGTAGCGGCGAGCAGCCAGAAGGCTATCCTTTTCGAGATCTACACCAACGACGTGCCCGGCCGGCACCGCCTGAGCCAGCCCGATGGCGATGGTTCCCCTTACCGCAGCCGCAATCGAGGACCACCATGTCACAGCGAAGGTGAGAGAGAAGAAAGCCGGCATAGACGCCCGCGTTACGAGCCTCGATCGCGGACTCAATCCACTGCCACCCAATCAACGAAGATAGATCGTCATTGCAGTCGGAGTAGCGGCGTTCGATCAAGCCCTGCGCCCGCGGCGCACCGCTTCGCGGCGACCTTACCCGACCTGAGACATTGGAGCGGCTCACCAACGCTTGGTGCCGCCATGTGCAACGAATGGCACGCTTCGGATCGAACGCGGCGGTTTGATCGCGGCCACACGAAGGTCGGCAGTCGGCGCGCGGTCGCCATCTTACGTGCAGCCGAAACTGGTCGCTCTCCACCCCAACGCCGCCGTTCCGTAACCTCGGCAAGAGGGGCTGCTAAGTGGCTCGGCCCGGTATTTCATGGCGGCCGCACAAACCGGGCGATCCAACCCTACGCGAGCAATTCCGTCGGACTGCCGTGAAGCGCCACTGCTTGGCCCGCAAAAGATCGGCGGACCCTGGAGTTCCGCTCGATTGGAGCCCTCCCCGTCTGTCGACGCGACGGCACGGTTGTTTAAAGACCACAGCATTCATAATGCCAGCAGCCGCTCGCGCAGTATGGCGTCGTTGCGCAGTTCGGCCGCCGAGCCGCTGTGGCGGATGCTGCCTTTTTCCAGCACATAGACGCGGTCGGCGAGGGCAAGCGAAAAGTCCACTCCCTGCTCGGCCAACAGGATGGTCAGGCCCTGCGCCTTCAATTCGCGGGTCTTTCCGAGCAGTGTCTCGACGACCAGCGGCGCCAAGCCCTCCGAGGGCTCATCGAGCAGCAGCAATTCCGGATTGCCCATCAGGGTGCGGGCGATAGTCAGCATCTGCTGCTCGCCGCCGGAGAGAAAGCCGCCCTGCCGGTTGCGGAGCTCGCGCAAGGCCGGGAACAAGTCGTACACCGCGTCAATGTTCCAGCGGCCCGGCCGGCGCGCGGCGCGCGCGGCGATATCGAGGTTCTCCCAGACGGTCAGTTCGGCAAAGATCCGGCGGTCCTCGGGAACGAAGCCGATGCCGGCGCGAGCGATTCGGTGCGGGCTCCAACCGGCGATATCCGCCCCCTTCCATACGACCCGGCCGCCGCTTGGGCGCACCAGGCCCATAACCGAACGGATCGTCGTCGTCTTGCCGACCCCGTTGCGGCCCAACAGGCACGCGCACTCGCCGGCCATGACCTCGAGCGAGATGCCGAACAGCACCCGGCTGAGCCCGTAGGCGGAGTGGACGTTTTCGAGAGCGAGCAGCGCGGTCAATGACTATGGCCCAAATAGACGCGCCGCACCTCAGGATCGTTCCGCACCTCTTGCGGTGAACCGTCCGCGATCAGCCGGCCCTGGTGCAGCACGGCGATCTTCTGCGCGATCGAGAACACGACGTCCATGTCGTGCTCGGTGAACAGCAGGGTCAGGCCGCGCTCGCCGGCTATGCGTTCGAGTAGGCGGATCGTGTCGTGCGTCTCGCCAGCCGACATACCCGCGGTCGGCTCGTCGAGCAGCAGCACCCGGGGCTCGCTGGCCAGAGCCAGACCGAGCTCCAGCTGCTTCTGATTGCCATAACTCAAGGTACCGCCGAGCGTCTTGGCCTGATCTCGCAGCCCGAGCGAAGCGAGCAATGCGTCTGCCTCATCACAATAGAGGCTCTCAGAACGCGCCCAGAAATTCGCGCCGCGGCCCTTATGCACCAGAAGCGCCGCCTGCAAATTCTGGAACACTGTCAGCTTTGGGAAGATGTTGGTGCGCTGGAACGAGCGGCCGAGCCCCATGCGGCAAGCCTGGTGCGGCTGCACCCCGGTGATGTCGCACTTCTCGAGCAGCACACGACCGCTGTCGGGGCGTAGGTGGCCGGTGATCAGGTTGAACAGTGTCGACTTACCGGCGCCGTTCGGCCCGATAACCGCCGCGATCTGCCGGGTCTCGACGCGCAATGATGTCCGGCATCAGCGCCTATGAGACAATTGGCTGAGTTGAAGAAGGGAGGATTTCTGGCCCATCGTAGCCATTGAAGGAGCGAAGATGGGGCAGAAATCCGGGCCGGTTAAGAAACCGGCAGAGCAGGTTGTGAAGGAGATCCGGCGCGCTACGCGGCGGCAGTTTACGGCGGAGGAGAAGATCCGCATCGTGCTGTCCGGTTTGCGCGGCGAGGACAGCATCGCCGAACTGTGTCGCCGTGAGGGGATTGTCCAGAATCTGTATTATCGCTGGTCGAAAGAGTTTCTCGACGCCGGTAAGAAGCGCCTGGCCGGCGACACCGCACGGGCGGCAACCTCGGACGAGGTCAAGGATCTGCGCCGGGAGGCCGGCGCGTTGAAGGAAGCGGTCGCCGAGCTCCTGCTCGAGAACCGGCTACTCAAAAAAAGCACGATCGGGGCTGGGGAGGACGGCGCATGAGATACCCCGCTTCCGAGAAGCTGGAGATCATCCGGCTGGTCGAACAATCCCCGTTGCCGGTGCGCCGCACCCTAACCAAGCTCGGCATTCCTCGGGCAACCTTTTACCGCTGGTACGACCGATACAGTGGCGGCGGGCCGGAGACGCTGACCGATCGCTCGCCGCGGCCGGACCGCGTCTGGAACCGCATCCCCGATGACGTGCGCCAACGCATCCTCCAAATGGCGATCCAGGAGCCGGCGCTGTCGCCGCGCGAGCTGGCCGTGCGCTTCACCGATAGCCAGAGCTACTTCGTCTCCGAGGCCTCGGTCTACCGCCTGCTGAAGGCGCATGACCTGATCGCCAGCCCGGCCTTCATCGTGATCAAGGCGGCCGACGCATTCAAAGACAAGACCACCGCACCCAACCAGCTGTGGCAGACTGATTTCACTTATCTTAAGGTGATCGGCTGGGGCTGGTTCTATCTGTCGACCGTGCTCGACGACTTCTCCCGCTATATCGTCGCCTGGAAGCTGTGCACGACGATGAAGGCCGAAGATGTCACCGCCACGCTGGAGCTTGCGCTGCAAGCCTCGGGTTGGATCAGACCGAACTCGCGGATCGACCTCGGCTGTTGTCCGATAACGGTTCCAGCTATATCGCGGGCGATCTCGCCAAGTGGCTTGACGAGCGCAAGATCAAGCACCTGCGCGGTGCGCCCTATCATCCAATGACGCAGGGCAAGATCGAGCGCTGGCACCAGACTCTCAAAAACCGCATCCTGCTGGAAAACTACTTCCTACCCGGCGACCTCGAAACCCAAATCGCGGCCTTCGTCGACGACTACAACCACCGCCGCTACCACGAGAGCATCGACAATCTCACCCCGGCCGACGTCTACTTCGGACGCGGCCCAACCATCGTGGCCGAACGAAAAAGGATCAAGCGACAGACCATTGCTAACCGCCGCTTGCAGCACCGGCTGCAGGCCGCCTGACATCACCAATCCGATGAGCCAGAGCCTCCCTTAATTTACCAAGCCCGTTGTCCCGAAAACCCTGACGACGGACAGCCGAGCAGCCAAAGCTCGTCGACAAGGATTCCGGTTGCCTTTTTACCGCCGACCGTTTCGTTATCAGCGGCGACAACGCGAAGCGTGCCGCCGTTCCGCGTGTTAGTGATGCACCGCAGGTGCTCCTGCACCTTCAGAAAGCTCTTTAGCTGGTCGCTGACGCGGATCATGTCGCGCGCCGGGATGAAAGAGTTATTCGCAACCTCGATGGTCGGCGCCAGGATTAGGAACTCGGCGCTGTTGCGCCAGTTTTTAATCAGCGCCGTCAGCATCACGCCGGCCGCGAGAGTCGACTTGGCGTTCTTTTTGCTGACCAGCAGCAGGAATTCGCGAATCAACTGACGTCCGGCCGGACGGTCATACGCGCCAAACACCGCGGAGACGAAGTCGATAATCCATGGCCGGCACGCTTCGGCCATCGTTGGCGAGCCGGGCGCGTCAACAACGCGCAGCATGTTGAAAGTCTCAAGCGCTTCGTCCGACTCTTTCTTAAAGAGCGGCTTAAACGGTATTAGGCTTTCGCCGGCAAGGATACGCCGCTCCCAATCCGGACACGCGGTCGACCATTCTGGCGTCACTCGTTGCTCACTATAAGCTTGGGTGGCGCGCCTGGCGCAAAAGGTCCAGTTGCGGCGGCTTCCGCAGCCTCCTGTTGCTGCTCCCGTTTGCTCGGCGCCGGCTCCTCCGCCACTTTGCCATGCAGGAACGGCAGCGCCGCGATGGCCAGACGATCCCGACGCGCCTCGTCGGCGTTCGGATCGTTGATGACGGACATTATGTATTCGAGCGGCAGCTTGCCACCGGCCTTGCGGGCAGCGCGCTTCACACTCCGCGGAGCGTCTTTAAGGACGTCCTTAACAGTTGCGCCTTTCCTTGGCTGGCCGGCGCCGGGCCGGTAGCCGCCGCGCGGCTTGACTGTCTCCTACGGAATGAGGCGGGCCGAATTCCACGGCCCTCCCGGTCTACTGACGGCTTGCCTCGGTCTCCCGCTAGGGTGCCACGCTAAACAGGCCACCGGATTTCACCGGGTTACGGGGTATCGCCGCGTCGCGGCGAAGGGTTGAGACCGACTTGCACGGCCCTCGGCTCCGCGCCGTGCGTCCGCCGCTGAGCGCTGGTCGGAACTCGGGGTTAGCGATATGCCCCGCCGATGACGATCGCGAAGCCTAGAAAAGAGAGTCCGACAGCAAGCGCCCACAGAACGCCGATTACCGGCTCCAGGTTGGGCTCGACGCGCGGCGGAGGGTACTGACCCTTGTCGAACATGACGGCCCCACAGGCGGCCCTACGGGGCAAAAGTTCCCTACGGCCGTCAAAAAGTATCAGCAGACGGAAGAAAAGATTCTGTCCGTGCCCCCCAATGCGGTAACTACCGACCTCATCCGGGAGGGCCAGATACCCCTATCCCCTCGGGGCGCCTCCCGGTCGAACGCCGATGGCAGCGGCGATGACCGTGGCCGCTGGTTGCCATGACGCTGCTCCGGCTACCGGCCATAGCGGCGGCTGGAGACGGAAGCCCTGTACGGCGCGCGTGGCGTGGCGCTACGTTGCCATGACGGGCGATCAGTTTCCGTCGCGTCGGAAATGTCGCTGCGCCACCGAGTCGCCTGACCTTCGTGCCCCGGCTCGTCAGGAACAAAGTAAACGTCGTCTTCGTCCGCCGCAGTCTCCCGGACCGTTGCGATGCACCAAGTCACAAACCGCTCACTTTGCGGCGGGTAATTCTGGTACGGGTTATCGAGCACCAGCTCGACCGCAACACGGTCGTCGAGATCGATCTCAGGATGATCACGCCGCAAGAGCGATGCGCTGCAGCGCACATCGAGCACGTCGATATGCGGCACGAGCGGCTCAACACCGTCATTGTCGAAGGCGAATATCGCGCCATTGACGAAGGCGAATTTGATTAAGTCGTGAACGCTGAGATCCAACGCGCGAAGGCAATGAATCGCCAGCACGGCGCGGTCGCTCGGAGAACGAGCGACATTGTCGTTGTTCCGTAGCTTCTCAATCAGCTTGGCCATTTCCTCGGCCGAAAGCCTGCCTGCAATTTCGTCGTCATTCACGTTGTAACTCGTCATATTTGCCTCCTTCGTCATGCCCGGTGCCGCCGGGCGCGGTGTTACTAAATGGTCGGAAAAGCCGCATTGCGGCCCGTGGGCGCGCCGTCTCGCGGCAAGGCTACCGGAACCGCCGCCGGGCTCGATGACGGTAACGGGCGGGCAGGAGCCGCTGCCGTAGCCGTTCACGCTGTTCACTCTGTTCATGAACAGGGTCGGATTTTCTCTAACTGATTGATGAACATATTGAACAGGGTGAACAGGGTAGAAAAACCGATCAGGAGCAACGTATCGGCGAAAATCGATTGGCCGCGTTACAACCGATGCCGATGCGCCGCGCGAGAAAATCGTTTTTACGACCCTGTTCACCCTGTTCATTTGCTCCTCAATGACTTAGCGGTCGCCTACCCTGTTCAGCCCTGTTCAGCCCATTCGCCGGGTACGCCGCGTTGATCGGCGAACCTTTGCCTGGCTTCGTCGAGCGATTGAACCGCGTAGCCGGGTTGATGTTCGGCTCGAATAACGGTTTCCATATCGAGCCAGGAAGGCATCGCGATATTCTCGGGCGGCCGGTTAATCAGCGTCTCCGATTCGCCGATGATGCCGTTACCGCGCGGGCGTTCCCGCTGGTACATTTGCGCCATCCTCTTACCGAGCAACATGCGGGTTTGCGGCCGAGCGATGCGGTTCTCGTCGCACCATTGCCGATATGACGCGTGCAACAACTCGGTCGACACGAAGGATTGCCATTCGGCAAAAGACGGCGCGCCGAATTTCGCACGCCACACGAAGCCCCGGCTTAGGCAATCGATCCACCAGCGATCCAGCGTGTCGAGGCTATGCCGCTTTTGATCGGTTAGCGCATCGCTACCCGGAACGTCAGTCACCTCGAAATCGGCAATCGGCCAGCGAAGCATGTCGTAAATCATGGCGGCAAGGCCGCCGTTTTCCATTTGCGTCTCGATCGCCTTGAAGTAGGAACGGTCGCCGATCCGGTTATCGGCTACGTCTTGCACAAAGTAGCGCCGCTCATCTTCGGTTGCTGGTACAACCCAATCCGAATTTGACGCCATGCCGATGTGCAGCATGTTCACAACTTGGATTAGATTTTGATACTTGCCCTCGATCGGCAGCGTCGGTTCCGTCACGAGCGCCTTGAGCACAGACTCGTGCTCCTTATCGGCGGCAAAGAAAGCCTCGTCGGCGAACAGGAACACCGCGTCGCGCAAATGCGCGTTGAAATTGCCGACCAAGTGCTTCGCGTTGGAAATGTGGAGTCCATGCTGGCCCCACGCCCGCACAATCCAGCGAAACAAGGTGCCTTTGCCGCTCCCCTTTTTTCCGCGCAACACGACCGCGACGTGGCCGGCAATGCTGGGCTGTTGAAACAGCCTCGCAATCCAGTTCAGCAGGTATTCGGCGTGCCCGGAATTGCCAGCGCAAATGACGCGCTCGATATGGCTGCGCAAAAGGGACCAATCGCCGGGCTTCGGCTCGACAGCGAAGCCGGTCCATAAGTTCCACATATCGGGCGGAGCCTTGCCGGTCGGATCAAACACGACGCCGCGAAGGAATTGCCTCCGTCGCCGCGAGTTTAACCACCAATCGGCGGACGATTTAGTGACCTTGATCTCGCCGTAATAGACGGTGATGCGCTCATTTTGATAGAACTTGCGCAAATCAGAGAACGAGATACGGATTAGCACCATGCGCCGCAGCGCCGGGTCCATCATCGGCTCGTAAACGATCGCCTTCCCGGCTTCATTGACGACCGCATACCGCTTGTTGAAGCGATCAATGGCCGACCCAACGTCGGAGTCTTCAGAGTCTTCGTCTTCGTCGCCTAGGTCCGCGCCCGGCTGTTCCTTTGGCGCTGGCGGCGCTTCGTGCAACGGCGCATCGGTGACGAGCGCCTCTAGTTGTTCTCGCGTACCGCCCGTCGCTATCCAATCGCTGACGTCGCCTTTTTCGGAGAGACCGGGCAACTCGACGATGCGGACGCTTCGCGCGACCTGCGCGAGGTTCGCCGCGACATCCTGCGTATGCGCCCGACCGGCATCGTCATTGTCGGCCAGGATCACAACTTCGCGGTCAGTGAAGTAGCGGGCATATTCCCGCCGCCATTTGCCGGCACCGCCTGCATTGCATGTCGCGACGAGGCCGCGTGCGCGCATGTTGAGGACGTCTTTTTCGCCTTCCGGCACGTAAACGGTCGCGTTCCCTGGCGCGGCCATCAGTTCCGGCAGCATGAACGGGATCGGCGAGATGCCCTTCACCTTCCAGTTCCAGCCGCCGTGGCCATCCGGGGCACGCTGGCGGAAGTCCTTCGGATCTTTGAGGCGAACTACCTGGAAGACGAGCCCGCCGGATTCGTCGCGATAGTCGTATGTTGCTTCGATTCGATCGGTGAAGCGGTTGCGGCGCGGCTGCGAGTCGATGTCGATGCCAAGATGGTCGCGGAGCCACTCGGCCGCCCGAGCGGCGATTATGCCGCCCTCAAAGGCGAGTAACTGCATGACGCTGCCGCCGCGCTTGTGCTCGTGGTTGTAATAGGTGCCGGCCTTCGCGCCGCCTATCTCGACCGAGATCGATCCGTTGGTCCCAAAGCGAAGCTGATCCGGGGTAGATAATTCGGCGTTCGGCGACTCGAGAATCAGCCTGGCGGCCTCTCCGATATACGGCCCGAGGTCGGCAGGCTTCACGCGACGATAAGCACGACCCTCGGTGCGCCCGCTGTCGGTCTTCGGTTCCGGCGTAGGCTCCGGTTCCGGCGCAGCAGCGGCCTCCACCGGCTCTTCCGAATCACCCGCTGCTGGCTCGGGCTGCGGTTCGTCGGACTCCGGCGCCTCGCGGGCGGCCCTACCCTCGTCCGGCTCGTCCTCGTCCGGCTCGACCGCGCCAGGCTCATCCTGCACGAGCGATTCTGCCTCCGGTTCCGGCCGCCGCTGCGCCCATGGCGGCGGCGACACGGGGCCGACGATCCACGGCGCCGGCATTGATGCTGGATGGGCTCGTGCCCATGCCTGCTGCTGGCCGAGCGGCGGAGAGTCGATGTTAAGGTCGGGCATCTACCGTCGCCGCGTCGACTGGCTGGCCCATCTTTTCGTTATGCTCGACCGCCCAATCCCAAAATTTGCGCCATTCGAGTAGATTCAGCGCGTTCGCCATGCCGCTCACGATTTCGACCTTTTTTGGGTTTAGCGTGAGCGGCTTCGGCGCGGTTGCTGACGGCGATGACGGCGCTGGTGACGGTTGCGGATCATCCTGGGCAGACTCCGTCGCTGGTGACGGCGACGGCTCTACAGCGGGCTTTGGTTTCGGCATCGCGGGCTTATGCGCCGGCTGTTGCCGTCCTTTGGTATCGGTTCGAGACGTGGAAACTTTTTCCACGTCACCCGTCGCTTCAGCTTCAGCCCGAACCTTCGCGACGGTTGGGTGGCTAAGCTTCACCTGTTCGGCAATCTGGCGGTTCGACATTTCCGGTTTCGCCTTCGCCAAATCAATCGCAAGCTGTTTGCGCTTTTTGACGGTCAGGTGCCGGCGGTGAATGTTGGCAGAAATCACATACGCGTACGGGTCGGTATCGCCCCACAGCAGCGTGGCGTCGCCTTGCATGGCATCGCCAAAGTGGTAGTCACCTAGGCAAAACATTTCTTCGACGGTAGGACATTTGTCTTCGAGATCACCATGGGGCTGACGTTCCCTCGCGGCGATCCGGTTGCGGCCGTCTACAAGATGAATGGTTTGCCCGGTGCGCTGTAGGTATTCAAGCGGCCCCTCTTTGTCGTCCTTCTGATCCTTGTGGTAACTGCCGCGCGTGGCGGCCGTCCAAAGCGTGATGCCCTGGTGCAACCCGTTGGCGGTGATATCAGCGCCGAGCACATCTAGCTCGACATCGCTCATCATCGGGAACAGATCGGCCGCCGGATGAACCTTAATCCGGTCGCGCCAGTGGTTTTGGGCTCGACTTCCCTGCTCGGCAGAGCTATCTGTCGCTTGCATATTGAGTCTCCTCGGCCCGCCCGGCTGACCCCGGACGGGCCTTTTTTCTGTGAGTGGTTAGGCCGTCGCTTCGCCGTTAAGCATTGCGCGCCACTTCGCCAGCGGCACCTTCACCCGGCCCTTGGAGACCTTGATCGTGGGCATGAATCCGTCGCGGGCTGCGGCGTAGGACCGAGCCGGAGTCATTCCGGCCATAGCGCCCGCGACAGGTACGTCGACGGCGAGCGGCTCCGGCCGCTGAAGCTTTTCCATGAACAAAACCTCCCGAAGACGCTGGGCACCACCGCCCTTGCGATCCTTTAAAGATGCAACTTTCGTTGACACTAATCAAGTATCAGGCGTACTGGTACGTGCGAAAATAGGTTTTAGCATAGCTTCGAGGCCACAGAATGAGCAAGACGGACAAGCCGAAACGCCGCGGACCCGGCCGGCCACCGGCCGAAAACCGGCGAGTTCCCATGACATTCAGGGTAAGCCCCAAGCTTAACGACCAGATCTTGGCCCGTGCCGAAGAAACCGGCCGATCAGTGACCCAGGAGTTGGAAATGCTGGTCGCGCAGGCGCTCTTTATAGAAAGAGCCGTAGGCGGCAGAGCCTGGCGAATCGGCGAGGACGTGATGCACGCGCTCAGCCGCGTCGGATCGAGGTTCAGTTGGCAAGGGAAAACCGATGCCAGCGAGCCGCTTGATGATCCGAAGGTTTACAGGTTCGCGGTGATCGAGGCGATCGTTGTTCTTGCCGAGCATTGGCCCGGTGGCCCGACCCGTAGCGATATCGAGGATATCGATATGACGCTTCAGGTCGCGCTGAATTCGATCGCGCGGAGATTCGAAGAGCTTGAGCAATTGGAGCGCAACCAATGACCGGCCACATTCGCCAGCGAACGCCTGGTTCATGGGAGCTACGCTACCGGGTCGGCGGCAAGATCGCGACGGCGACGGTTCGCGGCGGCCGAAAAGACGCCGAGCGGGAATTGCGAAAGCGCCTCGTCGCCATCGACAAGGGCGATCAGGCTGACCCTACGAAGATGACCGCTAGCGAATGGTTCGACCGCTGGCTTTCGATCACCAAACCGGAAATCTCGCCCACCACTTACGATCATTATCGGCGTTTCGTCGAGGGTTACTTGAAGCCGCGCCTCGGCAAGATTGGGCTCGCCAAATTGAGCAGAGCCGACGTTCAGCAAGTTTTTTCTGATCTCGCAGAAGGCGGCCGTGCGGACGGAAAACTGGGGCCGCTAGCGGCAAGCACGCGAAAGCAATGCTTCCGGGTATTGAATATTTGCCTGGGGCGCGCCGTCGATCTGAATCTGATCAACGGTAATGTGGCCCAGGTCATGCGCCGCCGGATGCCAAAGGCCGAGACGGTCGATCTCGCGGTCCTAACAGCCGAGCAATCCACCGACCTACTTAACGCGGCGCGTGGCTCGGCACTATTCGCACCGATCCTCTTGGCGCTCAGCACCGGATGCCGCAGAGGCGAGGCGGCGGCCCTGACCTGGCGGAATGTCGATCTGGACCACGGCACCGTTACGTTTGCCGTCGCGGCCAAGCAAATAGGCCGCGAGGTGATCACCGGGCGGACCAAATCCGGTAAATCGCGCAGCGTCTCGTTGGGTCAAAATGCCATCGAGGAACTGCGAGCCTGGCGGGCAACCCAAGCCGAGCAACTGCTGCGGCTCGGGGTGCGCTCAACTGCTGATACGCTCGTCTGTACCCGAGCCGATGGCAGCCGCATCCGGCCGAACGCGATCACCATCGATTTCTGGCGTCTCGCAAAGCGGCTCGGCCTGAATATCCATTATCACTCCTTGCGGCACGGCCATGCGACGGCGCTGCTGATCGCCGGGGTGCATCCTAAAGTCGCACAAGAACGGCTAGGGCATCACTCCGTCGCCTTCACGCTCGACCGCTATGCGCATACCATCGCCCGGCTGCACGACGACGCGGCGGCGAAGATCGATGGCATTTTTCGCCGGCAGTAGCAAATCCAGTAGCAATTGAAGGCTAAACCGCAGAAACCTTAGGGGAAATCGGCCAATGAAGCTTTATACCTATTACCGATCGCAGGCGAGTTTCCGGGTGCGGATCGCCCTCAATCTCAAGGGCTTGGCGCATGACGACACGTTTCTGCACCTGGAGAAGGGCGACCA
>Ga0073928_10002742_pt1 | contig 29395 bp, 29 predicted proteins | sample PaiPotPPA55metaG_FD_76969 | JGI IMG/M metagenome (GOLD analysis project Ga0073928, IMG submission 76969) | Iron sulfur acid spring bacterial and archeal communities from Banff, Canada, to study Microbial Dark Matter (Phase II) - Paint Pots PPA... ...
AGGGGCGGCGCTGCGCGGCGCCCGTGGCACCCTGCGGGCTCATCCGCCTAGGCGGCCGATGTCGGCGTTGCCGGCTGCGCTACTCGCTTACAGGTCTTCCGACATGCGCGCTGCGTTGCTCGCCGGCGCCTTGACCTCGGCCGCCGATGCGGCGATTTTCCGCCGAACCTCCGAAGCAGGACACTAGACCCGGTTCCCAGCAAATCCTAAGGAAGCGTGCAACCGCCTCCAAGCTTCCGACGGCATCCTGACGAGCACAAACAAGACTCCCAGACGTTTACGGAGGTAGACCCAGATGTCGGAAATCCAGAACCAACCAGGCGAGCACCCAGACGGGCCGCCGCCGCACCAGTCCTTGCTTCCGCCCGCGGAAGTAATCCCCACCGGCGCACCCGTTCCCGCGTGGGCGCCCCCTCCGCCAGTAACCAACTCGGTCTGGCACCAGATCGCCGCTGCAGTGGTCATCGCCGCCGTCGTAGCCGCGGCCGCCGGCGCAGGGATCGGCTGGAGCCTCGCCCGCACCATCAACGCCCATAACGGCGTTGCCCAGACCAATAACCAACCGATCGCGCAACAGCCGGCGGAGCCCGCGCAGCCTGGCTCGCCGATTCAAGCCGCGCCAAGCACCCGAGGCGGCCTGAACACCGACGCCATCGCGGCCAAGGTCGATCCAGCGATCGTCGACATCAACACAGTGGTCGGATCCGGCCAGGCTGCCGGCACCGGAGAGATCATCACCTCCAACGGCGAGATCCTCACCAACAACCACGTGGTCGACCGCTCGACCAGCATCGAGGTCACGATCGCCGGGCGCTCGCAGACCTACACCGCCCATGTGATCGGAGTCGACCCCAGCGCGGACATCGCCCTCATCCAGGTGGATGGCGTTTCCGGCCTTCCGACCGTCAGCTTCGCGAGCTCATCGTCAGTCAAGGTGGGCGACCCGATCGTCGCGCTTGGCAACGCGCTCGGCCAGGGCGGCGCGCCTGACGTTTCGCAGGGCAGCATCACCGCGCTCGACCAGACGATCACCGCGAGCGAGAGCGGAAGCAAGTCGGAACAGCTGACCGGAATGCTTCAGAGCGACGCCACCATCTACCCCGGCGATTCGGGCGGCCCTCTCGTCAACTCGTCCGGGCAGGTCGTCGGCATGATCACCGCCGGCGATGTGCAGGGCTTTCGCTCCTCAGCGTCCACCGTCAACTACGCGATCCCCTCGGACACGATCCTCAGCGTCGTCAACCAGATCCGCTCTGGCCAGGTGAGCTCGCAGATCATCTACGGACAGACCGGATACATCGGAGTCTCGGTCCAGAACCTGGACGCCAACGCGGCGGCCCAGCTGAACCTCAACCTCTCCTCGGGCGCCCTGGTGGCCGGCGTTGTGTCCGGGGCACCCGCCTCGAGCGCGGGCATCACCCGGAACTCGGTCATCACCTCGGTCGGTGGAACTCAGATCAACAACCTCGACGACTTGAGCAACGCGCTGCTGGCGCGCAAGCCGGGCGACCGAGTGTCCATCACCTGGGTGAACCAGAGCGGCACACACACCGCGACGGTGACCCTTGGCGGAGTAAATCCGTAGCACTGTCATAAATCCCGCCGCCGCGGTGCTCAACTAGGAGTGGCCAGCACCGCGGCGGCAATTCGCGCGATCGGTCTCTCCAAGTCGTACGGTTCGCGGCTGGCGGTCGATCATCTCGATCTGCAGGTCGAGCGTGCCGAGCTCTTCGGCTTCCTTGGACCCAACGGGGCGGGCAAGACGACGACGATCCGCATGGCCCTCGGATTGATCGCGCCAACGGGCGGTTCGGTCGAGATCCTCGGCCAGGAGGTACGTTCGCACCGTGCTCAGGTCCTGCCTCGGGTGGGCGCGCTGGTCGAATCGCCCGCCCTGTACGGCTATCTCTCCGGGCGCGACAACCTACGCGCGATCGGTGACCTGCTGGGCGGCGCGGGCGAGAAGCGGATCGACGAAGTGCTCGAGATCGTGTCCCTCAAGGGTCGCGATCGAGACAAGGTCAAGACCTACTCGATGGGCATGAAGCAGCGTCTCGGCCTGGCGATGGCGTTGCTGAACGACCCCGACGTGCTGATCCTGGATGAGCCCGCCAACGGACTTGATCCCGCCGGCATCGTCGAGATGCGGGACCTGTTGCGCGACCTCGCGGCGCATGGAAAGACCGTGTTCATCTCGAGCCATGTGCTCACCGAGGTGCAGCAGATCTGCACGCGCGTCGCGATCATCAACCACGGCAAGCTGGTCCGAGTCGCGCCGGTCCACGACCTGCTTCAGTCTTCGGGCGAGTACGAGATCAAGGTCGACGCGCCGGCCGAGCTTGTTGCAATTCTGCTCCGGCAGCCCTGGGGCCAGCAGGCACGCGTCGAGGACGGTCTCGTCGTGACGCCGGCGCCGGATGGACGCGGCCGGAACCTGATCAAGTTCCTGATCGAAAACGGCCAGGCCCCCGATGCTGTGAGCGAGCGGCAGAAGGATCTCGAGGACATCTTCCTCAGCCTTACCGGGGGCCCGACGTGAGCGTCGCGTCGCGGCGCCCGCGCTTTTTCGGGATTGTGCGCGGCGAAACCCTGAAGGTGTCGCGGCAGCTCAGCTTCTGGTTGATGCTCGGCGGCTCTTTCGTGCTCCTGGCGATCATTGCCCTTGCGATCAGCAGCGCATCGAACGTCCAGGACCAGCTCAAGACCGACCCGACGGGGTGGGCGTATGGGGCGAGGGACATCTTCGGGACGATATTTCAAATCGGCTCGGGCATCTTTCTCCTGATCGTCGGTTCGCGCCTGTTCGCCATGGAGTACTCCTCGGGCACGATCCGCATCATCTATGCGAGAGGCACTGGGCGGTTGCAGCTGCTGCTCGCCAAGATGCTCACCCTTGCGATCATCGGGATCGCCCTCCTCGCGGGATACGCCGTGGTCGCCGGAGGCATCCTCGCGCTGCTGGTCAACGCTTGGACCGGCAGCCTCGCGCCGCTGCAGCATCTGCCCACCGAGTTCTGGCAGGACCTCGAGATCTGGGCGGTGGTCCAGGGCATGAGCATGGGGATCGTCATCCTCATGGCCGCCGCCGCGGCTGGAATCGGACGCTCGTTGGCGTTCGCCATGGCCGCGTCGCTGGCGTTCTTCCCGGTCGACAACTTCTCAGTCATCCTGGAGGGGCTCGGTTCGCGAATCACGAAGCAGGACCACCCGTGGCTGAACATCAGCCAGTACCAGCTGGGCACCAACCTCAACGTCGTCCTCAACCTGATCGAACCTGGCCATCACGCGCGGGCTGCCTTCGCCCCGCCGCTGACGCCGGTCGATGGGACGCACGCCCTGGTCGTGATCGGAGCGTTCGCGCTCGGCTTCGCCGCGATCGCGGTCGGCCGGGCCGTGCGCCCCGACGTTCTCGAGTAGGGACCGTCCCGAGGTCCACTCCGCGACCCCCAATCCGACCAGCCGCTCTGCGGCGGGCCACCTTCCCCCTGCGGGGGAAGGGAGATTTACCAGGCGTTACGGAACGGCACCGCCCTCCAACCGGTATCCTTTGCGGGTTGTGCGCATAGTCGTCAAGGACCCCGAGGAATTCGAGCAGGCGCTTCGGGAGTTCCGCCGCAAGGTGCAGGAGCAGGGGCTCGTGCGCGAGATGCGACGGCGCGCGCACTACGTCCCGCCGGCGGAAGCTCGCAAGATCAAGAGCCTCCGCGCCCGGCGCCGCCGAACTCGCTAAACTAAGAGCGTTCGGTGACCATGGCGGAGGGGAAACACCCGTTCCCATTCCGAACACGGTAGTTAAGCCCTCCTGCGCCGATGGTACTGTCGGGGTAACCCGATGGGAGAGTAGGTCGTTGCCGAGCGTTTTTTAAGTCCCGGGTTGCCCGCAAGGTCCCCCGGGACTTACTTTTTCTAGCCCTGAGTCGGGGTGAGATCCGGTTCCGCGAGGCTTCCAGCGTGCAGGGTCGGCAGCAGGATGTAGCACCGGATCGTAAGGAACACCAGCAGCCCGATCAGCGCCACCAGCACGTCGAGCACGACCTGTCCAACGCGCGCGTGAAACAGAAAGATCAGGGCGCCTTCCGCGACGACGGCGAACGCGAGGATCGGCACGAAGACCCTGTCGTGGACCGCCATGAAGAACTGCACGAGCAGGTTGTCCAGGGCCAGCGCCAACCCGATGACTCCAACTGGAAATACGAAGGGGGTCGCATCGCTGAACCGCGGACCGAACAGGATCGCTACGACGAGCCCCGGGACCACCGCGAACACGATGAGCGCGCCCGCGCCGAGCGCCGAGAGAATCCCCGCCGAATACAGAAGGATGCGGCCCGGGTGCTGCTCTTTCGCCACCGCCTCGACCACACGCGGAAAGAGCACCTGGCTGACGCTCAACGTCAGGAAGAAGAGGATCGTCCCGATCTTGTTCAGCCCGCCGTAAATGCCCCCGTCGTGGCTGTTGAGGTAGTGCTCGGCCAGGATGACGTCCTGGTTGTAGAGGATCTGGATGCCGATGATCCCGGCGGCGGCCGTCAACGAGAAGCCGGCCATCACCCGAAGCTGAACCCGCGTGCCGACCCGTTTGAAATGGTCGCGCAGCGTGTAAAGGCCGAGCACGAAGCACACGGCAAGCCCGAGGAACACCGCCAGCATCGCGCCCGACACCGCGTAGCCGGCTTTCAACAGAAGAAAGACGGCGACTGTACGCACGACCAGCTCGACCGAGAGGTTGAGCGAAAGCGCGGGGAACCTCTGCAAGCCCTGGAGAATGCCGCGCGGGATCGCAACCTGCCAGATCAGCGCGATCGCAAAGCCCAGGATGAGGATCGGAATCGTCGAACCCAGGTGTTCGAAGGCCGCCACCGGCTTTGCAAACAGTGACGTGAGGAGGACGGCCACGAGGCAGGGGATGGCGACGAGCCGGGCCGTCCTGCCAAGCAGCGAGCGGACGCCGGCGTCGCCGCGGGCCGCCAGCGTGGCGGTGTAACGGGCGAGCACGACGATCAGGATCAGCGCCGGCGCGGTGCCGACCGCGTAGACGGCGATCAAGAAGGCGACCTGGCCGTAGGTGGCGGGACCCAGGACCCGTCCGGCGATGGCGTGATAGACGAATCCACCGATGCCGGCGACCAGCCCGCCGGCGAACAGCACCAGGTTTTGCTGGACCAACCGGTTCCCCCGGACCTGGGCCAGGCGACGGCCGAGACCCAGTCGAGCGCCGGTTTGCACAGTCCCGGGCATTCTACTTGACGCGTCTGGGCCTCCCCGCCGGGGATAATGCCTTCCCGATGCCCGATCAAGCGAAGCCCCTGGTTTCAGCGCTGGTAGTCAGCTACAACGTCAAGGACCTGCTTCTCCAGTGTCTCCAGGCATTCTTCGCGAACTCGGACGTGCCGGTCGAGGCCGTGGTCGTCGACAACGACTCCTCAGACGGATCCGCGGCGGCCGTCACAGATGAGTTCCCGCAGGCGACGGTGCTAGCGCAGCCGAAAAACCTGGGCTTCGGCCGGGCCGCCAACGTGGGCCTCGAGCGCTGCCAGGGTCGGTTCGTGCTCCTGCTCAGCTCCGACGTGACGGTCGATCCAGGCTCGGTCGGCAGGATGGCCGACTTCTTGCTGACCCGCCCGGACGCGGGCGCGGTCGGACCGAAGCTCGTGCTGCCGGACGGCCGCCTGGACCCAGACGCCCGGCGGGCGTTCCCGATGCCGCGGACGCTGTTCTATCGCACGGTCGGCCTCAGCAAGCTCTTTCCCAAGAGCCCGCGCTACGGCCGCCACAATATGGGCCACCTGCCGGATTCGGACGTTCACGAGATGGACGCGGGGTCGGGCGCGTGCCTGATGGTGCGCATGGCCGCCCTCGAGCGCGTCGGCTTTTTCGATCCGCGCTACTTCATGTTCGGCGAGGACGTCGACCTGTGTTACCGGCTCAAGCTGGGTGGGTGGAAGATCTTCTATCAGCCCGGCGCCGGCGCCACTCACCACGTCAAACCGACGACGGGGGCTGCGCAGCGCCAGATGTCGTATGAACGCTACCGGTCGATGTGGGCCTATCACTTCAAGCACCACGCCGAAGACGAGTCGGCGTTCGGCAACGGCCTGGTGTGGGCGCAGATCTGGGGCCGCTGGATGGCCGAGCGCGTGAGAGACACCGTCAAGAGGCCAAAGCGCCAGTCTGGTTAAGTAGTCGTCTAGATGTATCACCAGATCGCCCACAACAAGCGGAACAGCATCATCCTGATCGCGCTCTTCCTCCTGGTATGGCTGCTGGCCGGATTCGTCATCGGCGAGTTCGGAGGAGGGATCAGCACCGCGATCGCGGGTGCGATCATCCTCGGCTTGCTGGGGATCGCCGCGGCCGCCTACTCGTACTACTTCGGGGCAGCCACCGTCCTCGCGGCGGTCGGGGCCCACGAGGCCGACCCGCAGCAGTACCAGCAGCTCTACAACATCGTGCAGACGCTGGCGATCGGCGACGGCGTTCCGGTGCCCAAGGTCTACATCGTCGACGACCCGAGCCCGAATGCTTTCGCCACCGGCCGTGACCCGCAGCACGCCGCGGTGACCGTGACCGCGGGGCTGCTCCAGATGATGAATCGCGAGGAGCTCGAGGGCGTCCTGGCCCACGAGATGAGCCACGTCAAGAACTACGACGTGCGTTTGCTGCTGATCGTCACGACGATGATCGGCCTGGCGGCGCTGATCGCGAGCGTTGTATGGCAAGGGGCGTTCCGAATCCGCACCCGAGACGCCCGCGCGATGCTCGTGATTCTCGCGATCGGCATCATCTTCGGCCTGATCGCGGCCATCGTCGGACCGATCATGCAGATGGCTCTGTCGCGCCAGCGGGAATCGCTCGCGGACGCGAGTGGGGTGGAATTGACCCGCAACCCGCAGGGCTTGCTGAGCGCTTTGAAAAAGATCGCCCAGAACGACAAGCCGATGCAGAAGTTCAACCACGCGGTGGCGGCGATGTGCATCGACAACCCGAAGGAGCATCACGGGAGCTTCTTCAACCACCTCTTCGACAGCCATCCGCCGATCGAAGAGCGAATCGCCGCGCTGGAAAGGATCGCAGCCGTCCAGCAAACCTGATGCAGGCCCGGGGCTTCGTGCAGCCCGCCGCGATGTCGCCCTTGCTGGCGAAGTTCCTTCACGTGCGGCGCACCGAGCTCAACCGGACCCTGCAGGTGGCGGGATTCGCGATCGTCCTCGGCTGGGCGATGTACACCGCTTTCAGCGCTGCCCAGTCCATCTTCCTCAACAAGGCCGGACCACAGGCGTACCCGCTGTTCTTCATCGTCCTGGCGCTTGCCGTCTGGCCCATGGTGGCGCTCCAGGGCTTCGTGACCAGGCGGTTCGGCGTCGGCCGCGCGTTCCGGATCACGCTGGTCGCCAACGCGGTGGCGGCCCTCATCGTCTACGCGGCCTACGTCATCCGCGAGGACTCGACCGTTGCCTTTGCCGCCTACGTCGTCTACTCAGTCGCGTTCGAGCTGGTCATGCTCACGTTCTGGACGTTCGTCAGTCAGCACTTCAATATCCTCGAAAGCAAGCGAATCTTCCCGGTCATCGCGGCCGGTTCGAGCATTGGCTACATCCTGGCCGGAGTGACGACAACGGTCGTTGCCGTCTACGCCACCGAGCCCCTGATCTTCGTCTGGGCTTTCGGATCGATCGCCGCGACGGTCATGTCGCGCAGCCTCGAGCGGACGCTGTTCCGCCCCGCCTTCGTCGACGATCCGGACGAGTTCTTCGCCGACCAGGAGGCGGCGCTGAAAAAGCACGGCGTCTTGGCCGTGCTCAAAGGCGCCTTCCGCTACGTGACGGGCAGCCGCCTGGTGCTCGCCCTCATCCTGCTCGCCCTGACCCTCCAGGTCGCGAGTCGCATCGGCGACTACCTCGTCGCGGTCCTGTTCGTGAACGCGACCCACAACAACCTTCAGTCGCTGACGATCCTGATCGGCAACGCGTGGCTCGCCAGCTACGTGGTGCAGCTTCTCGTGAGCCTGTTCGTCACGCCGTGGATCCTGAACAAGCTGGGTGTCAAGAACGCTCTCATGGCCCTGCCTCTTTTCACGCTGGTCGGCTTCACGGCCGTCGCGGTGGCTCCGGTGCTGTCGACCGCGCTCTTCCTTTTCATCGTGCGCAACGGGCTGCAGACCGGCCTCGATGACCCGGTGGAGAATGTCCTGGGCAACGCGCTGCCGGCGCAGGTCGGCCCAAAGCTGAAGCTGCTGCTGGACAACGGCGTGCTGCCGGGTGCGGCGGTGTTGACCGGGGTGGGCTTGCTGGTCGTGCAGCGGACGGTCGCGGCCGGTGTCGAGACGCTTGCGGTGATGGGGGTCGTGGTCGGAATTCTCTTCATCCTTGCCGCCCTGTGGGTACGCAGCCTCTACGTGACGGCCATCTACGATCGCCTGCGCACCCACGCCTTGAGCCTGGCGGACTTCCAGCAAGCGTTGGGACGCCCAAGCCCCGAGCAGACCGCGGAGCTTCAGGGTTACATCCGGTCGGGCGACGACAAGATCCGGCAGTTTGCGACCGCCGCGCTCGGGAAAGCCTCGCCTGAGGCGTTTGGCGCCATGCTGCCCGAGCTGCTTGCGGCCGACGATCGAATCGTGCGGCGGCTCGCCCTGCAGATGGCACCGCCCGCAGCCGTCACCGTCGAGCAGCTGAAGGCGGCGGCCGATGACCCCGACGGCTGGGTGCGCGCAGCGGCTGCTGTGGCTGGCGCAAACCGCAAATGGGAGACCGCGGACGAACTTCTGCGCGCGCTGTGGGAATCGAACCAGGCGGAGGATCGAGCCGCGGCCGTCTGGGCGGCTGCCCACGTCGGTGGCGTGGAGCGGATCGTGGCGGCGATGCGCGATGGCGATCCTCGGGTGCGCCTGGAATCGATCCGAAGCTTCGCCAAGATGAAAGGAGATGTTGCGGGTATCGCCGATCCGCTGATCGCGTGCCTTCGCGATGACAACATCGAGGTGCGTCGCGAGGCGCTGCGCCAGGCCGTCCGCTGGACTCCGCCGGTCGATCAGCACCAGGCCTACGCGGAGGCGCTGGCCGACGGCCTGGGGAGCGGCGACCGTGACGTCCGGCGGCTCGCCGCCGAGGCGATGGCCGCCCAATCGCCGGATGCGTTGGTCCTCACCCTCCCTCTCTTGGCGGCGCAGGACCAGGCGGCGGCCGCGATCATCGAGGCGCTCATGCGCAGCGGCCGGCCGGAGCTGTTCCAGCGCGCGCGGGACCACCTCGAGTCCCATCTTGCCGACGCGCTGCACCTGGCGCGTTTGTCGGCGCGCGTGGGCCGGGCCGCGCAGGAGCGCGACGGCGACGAGGCCGCCGGCTACGCAGTGCTGCAGATCGGCCTCGACGATTACGCCCGCACCGGCATTGACTCAGGGTTGTCGGCGATGAGAGCCTTGCATGGGAAACGAGGCTTCGCGACCGTCGAGCGCGGCCTCGTGTCAGATGAGGCGCAGGCGAGGGTGGAGGCGCTCGAAACGTTGATAAACTTCGGCCCGGGTTGGCTGGCAGGGCCGCTGGCGCAGCTGCTCGATCCGGAGTCTCTCGACTCGGGCTCGGCTCGCCCCCTCACCAATGCAGAGCTCGAAGCACTCGCGAACCATCACGACAAGTGGGTCAAGGAGACCGCCGGCGCGGCATCCGGAGGACCGGGCGACCACATGAAAGAGCTCATCGCCCTCAAGCGCGTGCCGCTTTTCAGCAACCTCACGCTCGAGCAGCTCGCGGCCATCGACCGGTTGATGGTGACCAGGCATTACGTCAAAGGCGAGTCGATCTTTCGGAAAGGTGATGTCGGCGCGGAGCTGTACGTGGTGCTCGAAGGCGAGGTGCGCGTTCACCTCGACCACGACGGCCACGAGGTGACCCTGGCCAGCTACGGCCCCAGCAAGGTCGTGGGGGAGATGTCGGTTTTCGACGACCAGCCCCGAAGCGCCAGCGCGCAGGCCACCACGAGCACGACAGTGCGCGTGCTGAGGCGCGACCGGATGCAGGCGATCGTCCACGAGCATCCGGAGGTATTGCTCGAGTTCATCAAGAACCTCAGTCAGCGACTGCGGGTGATGAACGAGCAGCTCGAATCGGCCGCTCCCGATGACCTGCCGGCCACTGTCGGATAATCGTTTTTGATGGCTGAGCTCTCCGACATCCGGCTTGGGTCGGATGTGGTCAGCAGCGACGATGTCAACGTCGGCACCATCGTCAGCCTCCTCGTTGATGCGGACGGATTCACACCGCGAGCGCTGGTCGTGAAGCACGAGGAATCACTCGCCGGACGCGTGCTCGCCGCGGAGAAGTACTTCACAACCGACGAGGTCGTGATTCCGATCACCGCGGTCGGGTCCTCCGATGGCGGCGTGGTTCATCTCTCGATGGCCGCCCAAGACGTTCGCCGCCAACCTCTATACCTCAGCTACCGCCGTCCCGAGCCGACGCCCGAGGAGGCAGTGGTCGAGGAAGGGCAGCTGATCACAGGCGGCCTCGGGTTGCCCAGGGCCGAGGAGGTGGCCAACAAGTCAGCTGGCCAGATCGAGATCGACCGTGGAGAGAACGTGATGCTCGGCACGACGGGTCGCCGATTGGGACGCGTAGAGGACGTGCTGCTGGACCACGGCACGCTGATCGGCGTTGTCGTTCGGCCCGAGGGCTTCTTCAAGCGCGACGTGGTCCTGCCGATCAACTTCATCAATCGCGCGGACGACATGGCTCTGTTCGCGGACCTGACCGAATCCGATATCGAGCAGCTGAAGCCGTTCGTCGACTCCGAGCCCTGACCCTTCGTCAAACCCGCATCCGACCGTCTGGTGCGGGTATCCTCGCCGCCTCAAACCCGCATTACACAGTCCTATGCGGCTCTCAGACCAGGGACTCCAACGCCCCACCACTCGCGCGTGCTTTCCCGCGCCCAAAACCCGCCTCCGCACCCCTTCACAGCCCGTCCCCGCCCCGTCCGACCACCATGCGTGCCCCAACCGGTCCGGTAAACGGCCTTACTCTGAGCTCCCCTCCGGCTCTGCCCTGATCTCGATCTTTTTCCTGGCCACCTCGAGCCGGTCCGTGCAGATCTTGAGGTAGATCCGGGCTTCGTCGACGGCCTTGAGCGCTTCCTCGAGCCCGAGTTCCCCGTCTTCGAGGAGCTTGAGCTTCTCGTCCAGCTTTTCCAGCGCCTGCTCGTAAGTCAGCTCCTGGCTCATGCGTCCACCTCGTCAACTCTTGCTCCGAGCCGTCCGGTGCCCAACCGGATGCGCACCCTCCGGTCGACGGCCGTCGTGTCCGATGTGCGCAGCACCGCGCCCGTCTCGGCGTCCTGGGTGATGCTGTAGCCGCGGGAGAGCACGCCATCCGGGCTCAACGCGACCAGGCGCTGGCGGCGATGGTCCAGCCCTCGCGTCGCGCCGGCGAACCGTTCGGATAGCGCTCGGTCCAGGCGCTCGGCGGCTCGCCTGGCGGCGAGTGCGTTGCGGCTGCGGTTCAACCGGCCTGAGGCTGCCCCGTTCAGCCGCCGCCCGCGCTCCCGCAGTCCTTCCTCGCGGCGCGCAACCTGGGCGAGCGGGCTCAATCGGGCCAGCTCGCCGGCGGCCCGAGCGAGGCGCTCGACGCGGTGCCGCACCAGCGCGGGAAGCACCTGCAGCATGCGCTGCCGCTTGTTGGCAAGGCGCTCCGTCTCGCGCGCGAGGCGCTGTCCGATCTCGCGGTCCAGGCGCCTTCCGCGCTCGCGCAGCTGCGCCTGCAGATCCGACTTCTTCGGAACCACCCGTGACCCTGCCTCGGTCGGCGTCCTGCACTCGGCGTCGCCTACGAGGTCTGCCACCGTGCGGTCCGACGTGTGGCCGAGCGCCGTCGCGACTGGGAGCCGGGATTCGAGGATCGCTCGCGCGACCACTTCGGTGTTGAAGGCATAGAGCTCTTCGAAGCTCCCGCCGCCGCGGGCGAGGACGATCACGTCCGCCAGCATCTCGTGGTTGCAGCGCCTCAGCGCCCGCGCCACGCTCATCGGGGCGGCCGCGCCCTGCACCTGGACCGGGTAGACCACGATCCCCATGTTCGGGTAGCGCTCCCAGATGGTTTCCTGCAGGTCGTGGATGACTGCGCCGGTTGGAGACGTCAACAGCGCGATGGCGCGGGGCAGGAAGGGCAGCCGGCGCTTTCGCGCGGCCGCGAATGCACCCTCCGCCTCCAGCCGGCGCTTGAGCTCTTCGAGCCTTGCCCGCAGCTTGCCGACGTCGTCGAACTCGACCTGGTCGACGATGAAGCTGAGCCGGCCGGTCTTGCCGAAGAAGTCGATGCGGCCTCGAAAGATGAAGACCTGGCCGTCTTCGGGGAGGGTCGTGACGCGTCGAGCGTCGTCGGCGAACAGCACCGCGTCCAGCCGGCTGACGCCGTCCTGGATGGAGAAGTTGAAATGTCCTGAGGGGCCCCGCTTCATCCCGCTCACCTCGCCCTTCAGCAGCAGCGCGGTGAGCGGTCGCAGCTCGCGCCGGATCTCGTTCGCCAGCTCGGTGACGGTATAGGGTCGCTGAGCTTCCTCGGGCCGGAGCAGCTCCTAACCCCCGATCTGCGACATGCTCTTCGACGGCTTGATGAACCCCGGCTGGTTGATCAGGTGGCCTTCCTCTTTGCGCCAGATCGCGGTCTCGATCACGCGGCCCAGGTGGTCGTCGGATACACCGGAGCGCATCAGGTCGCGCAGCGGAGTCTCCTGCAGCGAGAACAGGCATGTGCGGAGGCCGCCCTCGGCCGTGAGCCGGATGCGGTTGCACGACGAGCAGAAAGCCTGGCTGACAGAAGAGATGAAGCCGACGCCGCCTGGGGTGCCGTCCGCGAACTTGAAGCGTGTGGCCGGTCCGGGCCGCGGGTCGGCCACGGGCACGAGTGGAAAGAGGTCTTCGATCTGCTCCTGGATGCGACGGCTCGGGACGACCTGCTCGTTGGTCCAGGTGCCGTCGCCGTCGAGTGGCATGTACTCGATGAAGCGCACCTCGTAGCCCTCGTCGCGAGCCAGCCGGGCGAAGTCGACGACCTCGTCGTCGTTGTGCCCCTTCATCACGACCATGTTCAGCTTGATCGGCCAGAGGCCCGCCTCACGCGCGGCCTGGATCCCATCCATCGTGCGGCTGAACTGGTCGCTTCGCGCGATCTCGTGGAAACGCTCCATGCTCAGGGTGTCCAGCGAGATGTTGATGCGCTTCAGGCCGGCGTCCGCGAGGAGGCGCGCTTTGTCGCGGAGCAGCACGCCGTTGGTGGTCATCGTGATGTCCAGGGTCGGGTCGATCGCGTTGATCATGCCGACGAGCTCCTCGACCTTGATGCGAACCAGGGGCTCACCTCCGGTGATCCGGATGGTCCGCACGCCGTACCGCTCGACGAAGATCCGAGCCAGGCGGACGATCTCCTCGAACCGGAGGATGTCGTCGCGCTTCAGCCATTTGAGACCTTCCGCGGGCATGCAGTAGATGCAGCGGAAGTTGCAGCGGTCGGTGATCGAGATCCTCAGATCGTCGGCGACCCGCCCGTAGGAGTCGCGAAGCGGTCCAGTTCCCATATAGCGGATGATAGGTCGCGGTGGCTTACGAGCACATCCTCGTTGACATCCAGGCCCCGATCGCGACCATCACGCTCAACCGGCCGAAGGTTCTGAATGCTCTCAGCCCGGACCTGATTCGAGAGGTCGGCCAGGTCCTGGGCGAGCTGGACGCCGACGAAAACGTCAGGGCGGTGGTGCTCACGGGCGGGCCAAAAGTGTTCGCCGCCGGCGCTGACATCGGCGACATGGCCGACCGTACCGCGGTCGAGCAGCTGCGCCGTGACCAGACCGGTCGGTGGGCCCCCATCATCGCCTTCTCGAAGCCCCTGGTCGCCGCGGTCAACGGCTACGCGCTCGGAGGCGGCTGCGAGCTGGCCTTGATGTGCGACCTCATCATCGCCGGCGACACGGCTCGACTCGGCCAGCCGGAGATCAACCTTGGCATCATCCCCGGCGCCGGGGGCACGCAGCGATGGCCGCGGACAGTCGGCAAATACGTGGCCATGGAAGTGATGCTCACGGGGGCGCCCGTCACCGCCCGGCGCGCCTATGAGGTGGGTTTGGTGAACAAGGTCGTGCCGGCCGACATGACGATCAACATCGCTCAGCGGACCGCCCGCGAGCTTGCCGAGAAACCGCCGCTTGCGCTCCGGATGGCGAAGGAGTCGGTGCTCAAGGCGTTCGACTCGCCGCTGTCGGAAGGACTGGCCGCCGAGCGGAAGAGCTTCTACTTCCTGTTCTCGACCGAGGATCAGAAAGAAGGCATGCACGCATTCCTGGAGAAACGGAAGGGCGTATTCAAGGGTAGGTAGGAGGCAGCTCTAGAAATGGCAACGACTGAAGTCGAGCAGCACGTGGTGGTCCGCACGCACGACGGCGTGGGTTTGATCCAGCTGAACCGGCCGGAGAAGATGAACGCGATCGGCGCGCTCACGCGCAAGCAGCTTGGCGACGCGATCAAGCAGGTGGAGCGCGACGACGCGGTGAGGGTCGTCGTCCTGACTGGTTCGGGCCGTGCGTTCTGCTCGGGCGCGGACGTCAGCGAGATGGCGCAGGAGGGTGGCATGCGCACGCCCGAGGACGTCGGCAACGTGCTGCGCAACGAGTACATGCCGATGCTCACGCGCCTGCGCACCATGCCCAAGCCGGTGATCGCAGCCATGAACGGTCCGGCCGTCGGAATCGGCGCGAGCTACGCGCTTGCTTGCGATATCCGCATTGCCACGCCCGAGGCGTACATCCTCGAGGCCTTCGTCAACATCGGACTCGCGCCGGACGGCGGGGTGAGCTGGCTTCTGCCGCGCCTGGCGGGAACGGGAATCGCCTACGAGATGTTCTTCACCGGCAAACCCCTGCAGGCGGTGGACGCACACAGGCTGGGTGTGATCAACCGCCTCGTGCCCGCGGACAGGCTGGAGGCCGAGGTCCGCGAACTGGCGGCTCAACTGGCCGCGCAGCCGAGGGGCGCGCTGGCGGGCGCAAAAAAGGCGGTCACTCACGCGCTGGAGTCGAGCTACGAGGAAGCGCTGGAATTCGAGTCGTACCTGCAGGAAGCGCAGGCGGCGAGCCCAGAGTTCGCCGAAGGGGTCCAGGCGTTCCTCGCGCGGCGCGCTAAGAAATGAGCGATCGCCCCCACCCGGCCCTCACGGGCCGACCTCCCCGGCGAGCGGGGAGGTGAATTCTCAAATGCATGACGCTGTAATCGTCGCGACGGCGCGCACGCCTATGGGGCGCTACGGTGGCCAGCTCAAGGATGTGCGGCCCGACGATCTCGCGGCCATCGTGCTCAAAGAGGTGTGCGAGCGCGCGCAGATCAAGCCGGGCGAGGTGACCGACGTCATTCTCGGATGCGCCAACCAGGCCGGCGAGGACAATCGGAACGTGGCGCGCATGGCGCTGCTCCTGGCGGGCTTCCCGGTCGAGGTGCCAGGTCAGACCGTCAACCGGCTCTGCGGCTCGGGAATGCAGGCGACGATCGCGGCCGCGCGCGAGATCCAGGCCGGGGCGGCCAACGTGATGATCGCCGGCGGGGTCGAGAGCATGACGCGCGCCCCGTGGGTGATGCCCAAGCCGGACGGAGCCTTTCCTCGCGGCCCGCAAACCGCGTACGACACTGCGCTCGGTTGGCGGCTGATCAACCCCAGGATGGCTGAGCTGTACGGCACTCTGCAGATGGGGGAGACGGCCGAGCGCGTGGCTCAGAAGTACGAGGTGTCGCGCGGGGACCAGGACGCGTATGCGCTGCGAAGCCACCAGCGCGCGGTGGCGGCACAGGAGTCGGGCAGGCTGGCTGAGGAGATCGTCCCGGTGCTGGTCCCCCAGCGCAAAGGCGAGCCGATCCGCCTGATCGCCGACGAAGGTCCCCGTACCGATACCTCCCTCGAAGCCCTCGCCAAGCTGCGGCCGGCGTTTTCGGAGAAAGGCTCCGTGACGGCCGGCAACTCCTCTCCGCTCAACGACGGTGCGACGGCCCTGGTCTTGATGTCGGCGGCGACGGCGAAGGAACGAGGCTTGAAGCCCCTGGCGCGGCTTGTCTCGGCGGCGCCGGCCGGCGTGCACCCGGATTACATGGGCATCGGCCCGGTGCCTTCTTCTCTCAAGGCCCTGGAGCAGGCGGGCCTGCAGCCGTCGGACTTGGGCGTGGTGGAGCTCAACGAGGCCTTCGCCTCCCAGTCGCTGGCGTGCCTCCGTCTGCTCGGGCTCGACGAGGAGAAGGTGAACGTGAACGGCGGCGCGATCGCCCTCGGGCATCCGCTGGGCAGCAGCGGCGCCCGGCTGGTGAGCACCCTGGTCCGCGAGATGGCGCATCGAGATGCCGAGTACGGCCTCGCGACGATGTGCATCGGTGTCGGCCAGGGCATCGCGTCTGTATGGCAGCTGGTGTAGCGACGGGCGAGCGCGATCCCCAGGAGGTGCGCGCGATGTTCGATCGCATCGCGCGCCGCTACGACCTGGTCAACACCGTGCTCTCCGGGGGCACCGACGGCGGCTGGCGCCGGGCCGCTGCACGCGCCACCGGGCTGACGCCGGGGGGCTCGGCGCTGGACGTCGCATGTGGCTCGGGGAAGCTGACGGCGGTGCTGGCCGGCATCGCGGGTCCCCAGGGACGCGTGGTCGGGCTGGACTTCAGCTCGCAGATGCTGGAGATCGCGCGGCAAGACCATCCCGGCTTCGAGTTCCTCGAAGGCGACGCCCTGAACCTACCGTTCGACGACGCGAGCTTCGACGCCTCGACGATCGCGTTCGGCCTGCGCAACCTGTCCGATCCGGTGCGCGGGCTGCGCGAGATGTTGCGGGTCGTGAAGCCCGGCGGCCACCCGGTCGTGCTCGAGTTCGTCCGGCCCCCGAAGAACGTGGTAGGCGGCGCATACCGGCTTTACCTGCGGACGCTGCTGCCGGCGATCGGAGGCGCCATCTCGGGACAGCGGGCGGCTTATCGATACCTCAGCGACACCGTGGACTCGTATCGCACCCCTGAAGAGCTTCGGGCAATGGCCGGCGCAGCCGGCTGGTCGGACGTGCGCTATCGCGGCCTGGCGATGGGCACGGTAGGGGTTGTTTCAGGAGCGAGGAAGCCTTAAGCATTTTCGCCGGGCGCTGCTACATTGCTGCTGCGATATGCCTCAGGCCGCGAAGGTGAAGCACAAGAAAGGTGGGAAGCGGGCGTCGCCCGACGCCGTGCTTTCGCGAAAGGACTACGACAAGGAACTGCGCCGGCTCCAGGTCGATCTCCTCCAGCTCGAGGAATGGATCCGGCATCGCGGCCTTCGTGTGGTGGTCGTGTTCGAAGGGAGGGACACCGCGGGCAAGGGCGGTGTCATCAAGCGGATGACCGCCCTGCTGAACCCGCGGTTCGTGCGGGTCGTCGCGCTCCCGGCCCCGACCGAGAGAGAGCGGACGCAGTGGTACTTCCAGCGCTACGTCACGCATTTGCCGTCAGCGGGCGAGATGGTCCTTTTCGACCGCAGCTGGTACAACCGGGCCGGCGTCGAACACGTCATGGGCTTCTGCACAGACGACGAATACGAGGACTTCATGCGGACCTGCCCCCAGTTCGAGCGGATGCTGATCCGCTCCGGCATCGTGCTGGTCAAGTACTGGCTCTCCGTCAGCGACGAAGAGCAGGAGCGGCGGTTCCTGGCGCGCATCAACGATCCAAGCAAGCGGTGGAAGCTGAGCCCGATGGACATGCAGGCTCGCGCGAGATGGGTCGATTACTCGGAAGCGAAGGACCAGATGTTCGCGTACTGCGACATCAAGGAGGCTCCCTGGTACGTGGTTGAGACGGACAACAAGCGGGCTGCCCATCTCAACCTGATGAGCCACTTCCTTTCGCTGATCCCGCATAAGGAGGTTCCTCATGAGGACATCAAGCTCCCCGCGCGCCAGAAACGGCGCTACACGAGGCCCCCGAGAAGCTCCCAGCGGATGGTGCCAATGAAGTACGAGGTGGAATCGTGAAAGTCAGAGACCTGCCGCCTGGAAAGCTCCTGTCAGTCGAACCCGAAACCAAGATCGCCGAGGTGGCGCGCGACATGCGAAAGGACGATTCGGACTGTGTCGCCGTGATGTCAGAGGGCCGCCTGGTCGGGATCATCACAGAGCGCGACCTCGTACGCGCCATCGCGGACGGCCTCGACGCTCATGAGGCCAGGGCCGACGTCGTGATGACCGCGGACCCGGCCACGGTCGGTGCCGATGAAGATGTGGCCATGGTGGCCGTCAAGATGATGAGACTGGGCGTCAGGCACCTTCCGGTCGTGGACAAGGCAGGAAAACCGGTGGGGCTGGTTTCGGCTCGCAACCTGGTCGCGATCCTGGATCGGAGCGCCGGCTAGCGGGTCACTCGCCCTTACGCGTTGCGGTCGACGGCTGACCGCGCGAGGCCGATCAGGGTTGGTCGCAGGCCATCCAGCTCGATGGTTTCGAGCTCGTGAACGGCGGCGTCGACGAGCGCCTGAGCCTCTACGCGCACGCGCTGCAGCGCGTCGCTCGCGTTGACGAGGTCCGTCACCCGGCCGACCTCCGCGTCGCCGAGCGTGCCCGCGAGCAGGCGGCGGACCTCGGGTCCGACCGTGCGATCCTCCGCTGCATAGATAAGCGGTAGGGAGAGGACGCGCTGCCGGATGTCGAGCCCGACCGGCTTGCCCGAGCTCGGGCTGAAGTCGACCATGTCATCCGCCATCTGGAACGCAATGCCCAGCAGGTCGCCGTAACGGCGCAGCGCCTCCACGATCTCAGGGCCGGCATCGGAGAGCTGCGCGCCCGATGCGCACGCCGCCGCGAACAGTGCTGCGGTCTTGCCTCGCACGACCCGTAGGTAAGAGTCGTGGTCGCCGGGAAAAGCGCCACGAAGCGCCACGTCGTCGATCTGCGACGCGCAGATTGCCTCGAGAGCTTCCGAGATCGTCGACGTTACATCGCGATTGCCGATCTCCGCGATCAGCCGGGTCGCCTTCGCGAAGTAGTAGTCGCCCACGGCGATCGCCCGCTCGGGCCCCTCGGCCGCCGCGACGGTCGGGCGGCCGCGGCGGTGCGTGCTCTCGTCAACGTAGTCGTCGTGGATGAGGGTCGCGTTGTGGAGGAGCTCGACGGCGGCGGCCAGGGCGGCGGCGCGGAGCGGCTCCTGGCGCGGCCCGATTGCGGCCGTGAGCTGGACGAGCTTGGGCCGCAGGCGTTTGCCGCCTGCTTCGACGAGGCGGCGCATCGGCGTGGAAACCGGCTCGGGGTCGACGAGGAGCTGGCGGGTTAGCTCGAGCTCGACCAGGTCTGACCTAACTGCTGCGGGCCACCCTCTCCCCGACCCTCCCCCGCTCGCGCGGGGGAGGGGGGAGAAGTCTCCATCCAGCTGTAGGGCCAGCTCTCGGTGGCGCGGGCCGTCCAGCTCTACCGCGAAGATTGATTGCCAGCGGCCCAGGACCAGGTCGCCTTCTTCGACCAGGAGCGTGGCGAACCCCGTCAGGAGCAGCTGCCGGACGTGAGCGTGGCCGTTGACCGGCTCGTCCAGGGCGACATCGACCCGGCGCGCAAAATCGTCGTGCTCGTAACCGGCGCCCACGGGCGCAAAGCGTTCGAGCATTTTGGCGAAGTCCCGCAGGAGCAGAGGCTCGTTTTCGTTGACCGCAAGCCCCAGGGTCGTGTGAAGTGACTGCAGGTGCAGCCGCCCCATCCGCATGCCGGCAAGCCGCACCTCTTGACGAAGGAGATCAGTGATGTCGACGAACTCGGTCTCGCGCTTGGTCTCAAAACGCAGGCGCTTGCCGATCATCAGCGGGCCTTGAGGGCGTTGAGCAGAAGCGCGCGCGGGGCGGGGGCAGCCGCGCCGGAGGCGGCGGCCGAGGACATGTCTTCGATGGCTTGCGCGAACGCGACCTGGACAGCCTGGGAGGCGGCGCCGGCGAGCAGTCTCGACGAGCGCGCAAGGCAAAGATCCCCCATCAAAAGCGTGGGCGGGGCGGCCGCTCGCCCTCCGAGGCCCTGCAGCCGGACGCCGATCTCGACCAGCGCCGCCGCGAGCGCCAGCTTCGGCTGGGCGTCAGGCTCGTGGGCGCCGACCGCTTCCATGTAGGAGCGGTATGTCTCGGACAGGCCGTCGTCCCAGAGGCTCTCCAGGCGGTCGAGCTCGCGGTCGATCAGCTGGACCGACATCAGACGGCCTCCACGAGCGAGCCCGCCAGCTGACGGAAGGCGGAGAGAGCCTTCAAGCAGGACTCGTCGTCTCGAGTCACGACGTAGTAAAGCCCGAAGCCGAGCACGGTATTCAGGACGAGAGGAACGAGGACGTCGCGCGGGACGGTGAGGCGGATCCTGCCGTCCTCCTCCAGCCGGTCGAGCTGCTCCTGGATGACCTCGCGGTACCTGGTGAACAGCTCCGGCAGGTACGCACGCAGGCGCTCGGTGCGGGGAGCCTGGACCAGGAGGTCGAAGGCGGCCAGCTGGATGTCGCCCAGCTGCCGCAGCGAGTCCCAGAGCGACTCGACGCCGATCTCGAGCACCTCCAGCGGGTCGGTCAGCTGGTTGAGGGTGCGGCGCAGCTCGTTGACGGAACGGGCGGTCAGGTACCGCCATGCCTCGACCAGGAGCTCGGACTTGGTTGGAAACCAGTACTGGAGGTTGCCGATCGCGACGCCCGCCTTGGCGGCGATGGCCCGGACGCTGGTGCCCGAGTAACCGTTCTCGAGGAGCGAATCTGCCGCGGCATGGATGATCTGGTCCCGAGAGCTCTCCGTCGCTGTGGCCCCGGTCATACGTATGTACTACATTACACATGCCCGAGAGCGGCGTGGGGTTGACGCCGCGGGAAATGGGCTGCTTCGGGCGATAATTCACCCGGCTGTGCGGACGATCGACCAGGTTTTTCCAAATCGAATCTGCGGCGTGCTGCGCACAGACGACTCCGACGCAGGCTTCCAGGCCTGCCTGGCCGCGATGGAAGGCGGCGTCAGGACCATCGAGATCACCAAGACCGTGCCCTCCTGCTTCGAGATGATCCGCGGGCTGATCGCCACGACGGGCGGCCGCTATCCGATTGGGGTCGGGACTGTGTGGGACCCGGGAGCCGTGAGAGAGGCCAAGGAGGCAGGTGCCTCCTTCGTGGTGACGCCGGTGCTGCTGCCAGAGGTGGCCGAAGCCTGCCGCCAGGAGGACATCCTGTGCGTGCTGGGCGCGCTGACGCCTACGGAGATCTATCAGGCGCGGGTCGCCGGGGCCGCCCTGGTCAAGGTTTTTCCGATCGGTCCGGTCGGCGGCCCCGAGTACGTCCGAGCCCTCAACGGGCCCATGGGCGGCGTGCCTTTCTGGGTCTCGGGAGGCGTGCCAATCGAGGACATCGGCGCCTATCTAAGGCTGGGCGTTCGGGCTGTTGGCCTGACGGCATCTCTGTTTCCACCCGAGGCGCTGGCTCACCGCGACTTCGAGCTGATTCGCGCCAATGCGCAGCGGGCTGCGGAGGCGGCTGCGGCGGCGATCGCCGACTAGGGACCTACGACGAAATCAGTTCGTCAGCAGCCTGCGTGGTAGAGGCACATCGTCCGGATGATGTCGGAGTAGAGGTTGACGACCTGGCCTCCGGTCGCGATCAGAGCGACGATGACGATGAGCGCGACCAGGGCGAGGATGAGCGCGAATTCGACCATTCCTTGTCCTGATTGCCGTGTTCGGGAGTGCTTCATTCTGGGTATCGACCTGAAAGCTTAACCGTCGAGCCCGGCGTTCTGGTCGCTGCGAGGGCGAGCGACCGCTCCACGACCACCCGGACCATGCGCTTTCGCCAGAAGTGGCTGAGGTCTGCGTTGTCTAGGGGTTTGGCCGACTTGGCGGCTATCTCAGCAGTCTCGCGGATCGTGTCGTCGTTCACTCGCTTTCCCTTCAGGAAGGCTTCAGCGGCGGTGGCTTCGAGGGGGTGGGAGGCCACCGCGGAGAGCACGATGCGGCAGCTGATTACCTCGTCCCCGTCGAGCTGCATGGCAACTGCCGCGCCGGCGATCGGGAAGTCGATCGATCCGCGGCGCCGCAGCTTCACGTACGCCGTGCTCGTTTTGGGGTCGGCGGGCAGCGTGAGCGACGTGACCACCTCGTTCGGCTGCTTGGCCATGTAATCGATTCCGTCATCGCGGTACAGGGACGACACGGGCAGCTCACGGTCGCCATCAGGCCCGGTCAGCGTCACGACTCCGTCGAGAGCGATCGCAACCGGCGCGGTGTCTGATGAGGTCACGGCCCAGCACCGCGGGCTGCTCGGCGCTACGAGGCAGATGTCCCCGTCCTTCTTCATGCAGAATCCCGCCGCCTTCCGCCACTCATAAGTCATGTCGTAGTAGTTGCATCGCGTGTCGACGCAGAGATTTCCGCCGACGGTGCCGGCGTTCCGCAACGGGGGAGACGACACGAGACCGGCGGCCTCGGCGTAGCCCGTGAGCCATTCGTTCAAATGCGCGTCGCCGGTTGCCGCAGCGAGCGTTGCGCCCGCGCCGATCACGCATTCTTTCGATCCGTTTCGAATCTCGTGCGACAGGAAATCGAGCCCGATCAACGCATCGACGTCAAACTGCCTGCGTTTGAGCTTTGGAAACAGATCGGTGCCACCCGCGACGAACATCGCGCGCGGTCCGAGCTCCGCGGCCATGCGCGCCGCCTCGCGCGCGGTCTTCGGCCGCAGGTACTTAAATCGAGGCAGCCGCAGCACGGTCCATTTCCTTGGGTGGTGGTTCGACCTTGATCATGGTCGGGTATGGGATGTCGGGAAATCGCACTGGGCCGAATCGCGCCGGCTCACCCTTTTCTTTTCGTCGCAACGCCTCGACGATCTTCTCCGGCGTGACGGGCACCTCATCGATCCAGACGCCGAGCGCGTCGTAAACGGCCGAGCCCACCGCGGGCGGAACCGGCAGCAGCGGTCCCTGTCCCGCCTCTTTCGCTCCGTATGGACCCTCCGGGTCGACCGTTTCGACGATGAAGGTCTCGACCTCGGGCATGTCGAGGAAGGTGGGGGACTTGTACTCGAGCATCGACGGCCATTTGTGCAGGCCCTTGCGAAAGGTCTGCTCCTCCATGAGAGCTTCGCCGAGTCCCATGTAGACGCTCCCTTCGACCTGGCCTTCGACCAGGAGAGGGTTGATGGCGCGGCCGACGTCGTGCGCGATCCAGATCTTGTTGACTTGCACCAGGCCGGTGCGCGCGTCGGCGTCGAGATCGACCACGCAAGCCGAGTAGCTGTAGGCAGGGCTGGGGCCGACGCCCGACCCCTTGTAGGGCCCGGCGATCTTCGGCGGCGTGTAGCTGCCGGCGCTAGTGAGGGTTCCGAACCTTGCCTCGGCCAACTCACTCGCCTGCTCAAAGCTGAAATCGCCGATGCGGCCGCCACCCACCTCGATCGCGGCGGCGTCACGCTGCACCTTCGCAGCGACCGCCTCGACGAGCATGACGCGCATCTTGCGGGCGGCCTGGATCGCGGCGTTGCCGGCCATGAAGGTCACACGCGACGAGTACGAGCCGAGGTCGATGGGCGTCGTATCGGTGTCGGCGGTGACGAGGCGTACGTCGGCCGGCTGCAGGCCGAGCTCCTCGGCGACGATCGTGGCGAGCACCGAATCCGAGCCCTGTCCGATGTCCATCGCGCCGCAGTAGACCGTCACACCGCCGCGGTCGACCTTGACCTGCACCTCGGAGTGGGGCATGTCGTTCCAGTAGATCGCGGTGCCGGCCCCAGAGAGATAGCTCGAGATAGCGAACCCCATGCCGTGGCCGGGCCGCCTCTCACGGCTCTTGTAACCCGACGCATTCATGACGCGCTCAGTGCATTCGTCGAGCCCGCAGGACGTGACACGCAGCCAGTTCACCGTTCGCGTCATCGGCTGCACGAAGTTGCGCTGCTTCAGGTCGGCGGGGTCGATGCCGAGGTCGTGCGCGATCTTCTCGAGGTGCAGCTCCAACGCGAATCGCGGTTGCGGCGTGCCGTGTCCGCGCTTGGGACCGCACGGCGGCTTGTTGGTGAAGACGCGGCAACCTTCGAATCGATAGGCGGGGATGTCGTACGTCACGGTCTGAAGGGCGCCGGTATAGAAGGTCGAGGCCACGCCGTACGAGCCGTATGCGCCGCCGTCCAGCGCGGTGCGGAAATGCATCGCCGTGATCAGGCCTTCCCGCGTGGCGCCGGTCCTCACCCACATCAGGACGGGATGACGGCCGCGGTGGGCGTAGAAGACCTCTTCACGGGTCAGCGTGCACTTGACCGGACGGCCGGTGAGCATCGCGAGCTTGCACACGATGATCTCGTGGGCGAAGGGATCGGTCTTGCCGCCGAAGCCGCCGCCGTGCGCCGCACCGATGACGCGGATGCGGTTCATCGGCAGCTCCAGCACCTTCGACAGCGCGCGGTGCACGTAATGCACGACCTGCGTGGAGGACCACAAGGTGACGCGTCCGTCGACGTAGGTGGCGATGGCGCTGTGCTGTTCCATCGGCAGGTGCGTGTTGCCCTGGTAGAAGAAGACGTCCTCGCGCACGTGGTCAGCCCGCGCGAAGCCCCCCTCGACGTCACCGAACTCGAGTGCGACGAGCTTGTGGATGTTGTGAGGACCGCCGTAGTCCTGGATGCGTTCGTCCTTCGGGGCGACGAGCGCATCTTCGATCGACATCACCGGGTCGAGGACCTCGTACTCGACGACGATCGCGTCACACGCCGCGGCCGCGATCTCCTCGTCGCTCGCGGCCACGGCCGCGATCGGATCGCCGACATAGCGGACCTTCTCGTGCTCGAGCGCACGCTCGTCCTGCGTGACGGGCAGGATGCCGAACTTGATCGGCAGGTCGGCCCCGGTGATCACAGCCATCACGCCAGGAATTCGCCGGGCCGCAGACGTGTCGATGGAGATGATGCGAGCGTGCGGGTGCGGGCTGCGAAGAATCCGGCAATGCAGCGTTCGCGGGAGCAGCATGTCGTCTGCATAGACCGCGCGGCCCGTGACTTTCGTGACCGCGTCGACTTTTTGGAGGGGCTTGCCGACCACGTCGAAGGTCATGCCATGCGCCCGGCGGCCAGCTCGATCGCCTGGAGGATCTTGATGTAGCCGGTGCACCGGCACAGGTTCCCGGCGAGCGCTTCGCGGATCTCGTCGCGCGAAGGCTGCGCGTTCGATTCGAGCAGCGATTTCGCGGAGAGGAGGATGCCCGGCGTGCAGTACCCGCATTGTGCCGCGCCCAGCTCGGCGAACGCCTGCTGGAGTGGGTGAAGCTCCGATCCGGAAGCAAGACCTTCGACCGTTGTTATGGCCCGTCGCTCGACCTGGATCGGCAGGACGAGGCAGCTCAGCTCGGGCTTGCCGCCGATCAGGACCGTGCACGTTCCGCACTCGCCGAGTTCGCAGCCATGTTTCGTACCCGTCAGCTGCATGTCCTCGCGCAGCACTTCGAGGAGCGTCTTGTGCACAGGCACCAGCAGCTCCGTGCGCTCGCCGTTGACGTCGAGTGTCAACACCACCCGCTCGACATCGCGAAGCATCTCGTGCTTCATCCGTCGTGGAGCATAGCTTTCAAGACCCGGGCGCATTCCCACAGGTCCGGAACGACGGCATGTGCCCGGCTGGACTCGGGCTTGGGATCGTCGGGATAGACGAGGATGGTCCGCATCCCGAGTGCCAGCGCCGGCTGGATGTCGTTCTCCTCGCGATTGCCGATCACGACGCATCGCTCTGGTGGACTTTGCGCGACTCGCATCGCCATCTCGAATACTGCCGGGTGCGGCTTGAGGTGGCCCGCGTCGACCGAGGTGACGATCCCGTCGACGCAATCCGCCATGCCCAGCAACCGGAAATCCTGCCAGTAGCTCTCTGAGTCGCGCCAGTAGGTGTTGCTCGCGATGATGCTGCGCATTCCGAGCGCGCGAAGGTCCTTGAGCAGCTCCACCGCGCCCGGCAGCGGTTTCATGCGGTCGGCGACCGGCAAAGCCATTGCGCGCCTGATCCTGGCGATGCTCTGAGCGTCACCTGCGAGGCCCTGTCGCGCGAGCGAGGCTGCGATCAGAACCTCGGCTGCCGCAATGGTGTCCGGGGTCTCTGTCGAGATGGCTCGCGCCTCATCGCCGATGCGGCTGCTTGCGATCAAATCGGCGACCAGCGCATCGATCGCCGATCTCTCCAGCATCGGCATCGCTGCAGCAACGCGCTGATGCCTGCCTACGCCGTCGGTGCTGCGAAACGGCCATGAGTTGGGCCACAGGGTGCCGCCAACATCGATCAGGGCTGCGTCCAGCGCTTTTGGCACTCCCCCTATCATCCCCTCAATGCTGAGATGGCTGACCGCGGGCGAATCGCACGGGCCGCAACTGACTGTGATCATCGACGGGCTTCCATCGGGACTCGAGATCTCCGAGGAAGACCTGCGTCGCGACCTCGCGCGCCGTCAGGGCGGCCACGGGCGTGGGGGCCGCCAGAAGATCGAGACCGACGTAGCGCGCATCGTAAGCGGCGTGCGCGGTGGAGTGACGATTGGAAGCCCCATCACCCTGGTGCTTGAAAACAAGGACCATGTGAACTGGACCGCGCAGATGACCGCCGCGAAGGAGGGCTACGACCCCAAGCCGGTCACGCGCCTGCGGCCCGGCCACGCGGACCTCGCCGGCGCGCTGAAGTACGGACACACCGACATCAGGAACGTGCTGGAGCGCTCATCCGCCCGCGAGACCGCCACGCGCGTGGCGGCCGGCGGCGTCGCCCGCAAGCTGCTGGCGCATTTCGGGATCGAGATCCTGAGCTTCACCCAGTCGATCGGCAGCGTGGACATCGGATACGACGGCGTCGACACCGACGCCGTGACCACGAAGGAAATCGAGGAATCGCCGGTGCGCTGCCCGGACCCCGATGCCTCCGCCCAGATGGTCGCGGAGATCGACCACGTCGCCGAGCTCGGAGACACGATCGGGGGCACGTTCCGGGTCGTCGCGCGAGGAGTGCCTCCGGGCCTGGGCAGCTACGTCCACTGGGATCGCAAGCTCGACGGCCGCATTGCGCAGGCGATCCTGTCGATCAATGCGATCAAAGGCGTCGAGTTCGGCGCCGGTTTCCAGGGGGCAGCGCGACACGGATCGGACTTCCACGACCAGATCGAGTACACGGGTGGGCGCTTCAGGCACCTGACCAACCGCGCGGGCGGCTTGACGGGTGGGATGACGAATGGCGAGCCCATCGACCTGCGCGTCGCAATCAAGCCGATCTCGACCATGAAGAAGCCGATGTGGTCGGTCGACCTGATCAGCAAAGAACCCGTGGAGGCGCATTACGAGCGCAGCGACGTGTGCGTGGTCCCTGCGGCCGGAGTCATCGGCGAGGCGGTGGTCGCGCTGACGCTCGCGGAGGCCTTTCTCGAGAAGTTCGGTGGAGACTCGATGCCGGAGCTGGAGCGCAATTACCGCTCGTACCTGGAGTCGATAGGGCAATAGCCGCCGTGCCTCGCGCGGGCAAGGTCATGGCGATGGCGGAGGCCATCCGCCGCTTCGTCCCTGACGGCTCGACGGTCGCCCTTGGCCTCGCGCTGGAGCCCTTGATCCCCTTCGCGGCGGGGCACGAGATGATCCGGCAGGGGCGGCGAGAGCTCGAGCTGGTCGGCCCGATCTCGGACGCCCTCTTCGACCAGCTGATCGGCGCCGGCTGCGTGCGTCAGGTGACCGCCGCCTGGGTCGGCAACGTCTCGGAGGGCCTGGGGCATTGCTATCGCCGCGCGTGTGAAGCTCGAACCCCGCGTTCGCTGGAGGTGCACGACCACTCGAACTTCTCGATCTCACTCGCCCTGTGGGCGGCCGCGTGGAACGTGCCCAGCCTGCCGGCGCGCACCCTTCTTGGCAGCGACATCCTGCGCACCAACCCAGGGCTGGTCGCCGCGCACGGCCTGGTGCAGGTCGAGGCGGTTCGGCCTGACGTCGCGATCGTCCACGTCCAGCGCGCTGACGAGATGGGCCGGGCGCACGCGTGGGGACCGCTGGGCATCACCGAGGAAGCGGGCCTTGCGGCAGGCCGCGTGATCGTCACCTGCGAAGAGCTCGTCGATCCGGATGTGATCCTGGGCGACCCGAACCGAATCCTGTTGCCGGAGACGAAGGTGGTCGCGGTCGTGCACGAGCCCGGCGGCGCGCACCCGTCTCCGGTGCAGGGATTCTTCAAGCGGGATCACGCCTTCTATCGCGATTACGCGGAGCGGTCGCGCTCGGTGGACGGCTATCTGGCCTGGCTCGAGGAATGGGTGATGGGCGTCTCCGACCGAGCGACATACATCAGCCGCGTCGACATCGAATCGCTGCGCGTGACGCAGCATCGAATGTCAGAGCCTGTGGACTATGGCTTCGAATAGCTACACGCCGCAGGAGCTGATGGTGGCCGTCGCCGCGCGCGAGATCGAGGACGGCGACCTGGTCTTCGTCGGCATGCGCCTGCCGATCCTCGCTTACGCCGTCGCGCGCAACGCGCACGCCCCAAACGCGCGCGGCCTGTTCGAGGTCGGGCTGATGCGCGACCAGCCGGCCGAGGGCTTCCTGGGCACGATGGGCGACCCGCCGAACGTCGCGGGCGCCTTATGGGCGACGCGAATGTCCAACGTGATGGCCCTGATGGCGCAAGGATCCGTGGACCTGGGCTTCATCGGAGGTGCCGAGGTCGACAGGTTCGGCAACCTGAATACGTCGTATGTCGGCGACCCGGCGCACCCGACCGTGAAGCTGCCGGGGAGCGGGGGAGGGGCAGACATCGCGATCCTGAGCCGGCGCTGGGTGACCTTGATGAGCCACGAACGGCGGCGCCTGGTCGACCGGGTGTCGTTCATCACATCACCCGGCTACGGCGACGGCACCCCCCACTGGCGGAAGCGAAACGGCCTGCTGGGCGGCGGCCCCGTGGCGATCATCACGACGATGTGCGTGCTGCGGTTTCCGGAGCTGGGAGGAGAGACGTACCTGGCATCAATTCACCCTGGGCACACCGCCGAGGAGGTGCGCTCCGAAACGGGCTGGGACCTCAAGGTCGCGGACGACGTGTCCGAGACGCCGGCGCCGACCGAATTAGAGCTGAGCGCGATCCGACGTTTCGACCCGGAAGGCTTCTGGACGAGGCCGGCCTAAGCCGCCCACCGATAACCCGGCCCGCGGGCTCGCCTCATCACCACCCGCTCCGGCGGCAGGAACTGAAACTCCCGGCCGACTTTGACCACCTGCCATCCGCCCTCATGGACGAGGCGGTGGTGGAAGAAGCAGAGAAGTACGAGGTTCTCCAGCTTGTCCGACCCGCCTCGCGACCTGTAGACGATGTGGTGCGGGTTCGACCAGTTGACCTGGCGATCGCAGCCCGGGACTCGGCAGCCCTTGTCTCGAACT
>Ga0073928_10002745_pt1 | contig 29336 bp, 24 predicted proteins | sample PaiPotPPA55metaG_FD_76969 | JGI IMG/M metagenome (GOLD analysis project Ga0073928, IMG submission 76969) | Iron sulfur acid spring bacterial and archeal communities from Banff, Canada, to study Microbial Dark Matter (Phase II) - Paint Pots PPA... ...
ACCGGCCCCGCCCCGACGCGGGTGATGTCGTAAAGATAGAGCGTTCCCGATTTGCCTTGCAACGCGGCGAGCGGATCGCAGCCAATGCCGCTCGGCGTAAAGATCGCCGGTGTTCCTTGCAGATCGAGATCCTCGGACGTTCCGCTGTACGCGGTCGTTGGGATCGGGTGGTTGCTGTCCTCGAGCGTCGAGAGATCGGCGGAGAGCTTGACGAATGCGTCGCCGTTACCGCTGTATTCGGCCGGCGCCGCCTGAAACGGCGGCTGGATCGTGCCGTGCTCGGTCGTGCCGTTGTCGGTGTTGCCGACGCCGGTGTACACGTTGCCGTTCGCATCGAGTGAAACGCCGCCCCAGCCCCAGACGCCGCCGCCACCCCACGGTTGGGTCGTGCCGTTCCACGCCGTGAAGTACGTCGCCGCCAGCGTCATCGTCGAGACGTTCACGGCGGCAACGCGGCCCCGCCACGACGAGATGTCGCACGTCGCGCCGGTCCCGACGTACGCCAGGCCATTCGGCGCAAGCGTCACCGCGGTGTGTGAGAAATCGAGTTCGCTCGGTCCGGCGGGGTTCGGCGCGAAATTGACCTGGCCCAAGATCGTACCGCCGGCGGCGTCGATGTGGAAGAGCGTGTTGTTTGCGGTTGCGTTCACCCCCGCGTTCGAATTGCCGACGACGTAGAGCGAGACGGAATTCGGATCGTATGCGACCGTTCCGCCGATGCCGAAGTACGACGTGTAGCCGCTCGCGCACTGGTACGTTTGTTGCCCCGTCGGCGTCTTCCACAATTGTGCGCCGGTGAGCGCATCGTACGCGGAGAGATTTCCGGTTCCGCCACCGACGAAGAGGACGCCCGCGTGGCCGGGAATCTCAGTTGCCAAGACGGGCTGCGTTTGCGTGTTGTAATCCTGGAGCGCGGCTTGCCATGCCAGATGCAGCCCGGCGAGGCTTGCGGGATTGATCGCGGTCGAATTCGGATTGTAGACGTCGCGCTGGTTGTCGTAACCGAACGTTACGTAGTCGTTGAACGGGGCCGGCGCGACGGTCACGAGCGCGGTTGGAACCGGCGTCGGCGTCGGCGTGGGCGTCGGCGTAGGCGTCGGAATCGGAGTTGGAGCGGGGGTCGGGCTCGGAGTCGGTGTTGGGCTTGCAGTCGGCGTGGGAGTCGGCGCGAGCGTCGGCGTTGGGGTCGGCACCGGCGTTGGCGACGGGGTCGGGCTCGGCGTCGCGGTCGGCGCCGGAGTCGCCGGATTGCCGGTATAGCTCGCGATCGTGCCGATCTGGGACGGCGTAAGCACCGTCCCTTGCCAGTAGCCCGCTTCGTCGAAGGTGGCATTGGCGGGATAATAGCCTTGCGTTCCGCCGAACACGACCGGCTTGCCCGACGCGACGTAGGCTGCCGGCAGCGTTGCGGTCGTGCATACGGGTGAATTCGTCGCCCCCAAACACAACATCGCAACCTGCGTCGAAGCGTTGTACGTCAGCGTCACGCTCGTCGACGTGTTGAGCGGCAAGGCGATGCCGCTGGTCGAGGTTTGTCCCGAGCCGTACCCGATCTTCGCAAAGACCGAATTGCTCGAATTGGTATTGACGTCGATGTTCCAACCGCTCGAGGGACGCGCGTTCTGCGGATTGCCCGTCGCCGCCAGGTGGCCAAAGTTGCCGGCGTTGGCACGGGGCGACACGTAGAAGGTGATGGTGAACGATCCCGACGTGGGCACGAAGCCGCTCGTCAGCGAACCGCTCGAGCCATCAGTGGTTTCCGCGAACGTGCTGTAGGTTGCGAGTCCGGGCGCTTGATACGTAACGCCGCTCGGGGAGATCGTGCCGTTACGGTTGTTGCCGGAGCCGTCGGCGAGCGTCGCTCCGGATGCGTCGTCCATGTCGTAACAGAACGCGGTCGCGCCGAAACTGCCGTACAGGGTGCACGCGCCCGGTGCGACGGCGGTCGATGCCGGCGTCGGCACCGGAGTGGGCGGCGGCGGAGTTCCGGTGCCGCTGTACGCCGCGAACGTCCCGATCTGGGACGGGGTAAGGACGGTGCCTTGCCAGTACCCGGCTTCGTCGAACGTTGCGTTCGCGGCGGCATAGCCTTGGGTTCCCCCGAACACGACCGGCTTTCCCGACGCGACGTAGGTGCCGCCAAGCGTCGCGGTCGCACATGCCGGCGCCGCCGTGCTTCCGACGCACAACGTCGCCGCGTTCGTGGCGGCGTTGTACGTCAGCGTGACGTTTGTCGGCGTGTTGAGCGGTAATCCGGCGCCGGAAATCGTGGTTTGTCCCGTGCCATACCCGATTTTCGCGAACACGCCGTTGCTCGCGGTCGTGTTCACATCGATGTTCCAACCGCTCGAGGGTGACCCGTTCTGCGGGCTGCCGGTCGCGGCGAGGTGCGCGAAGTTTCCCGCATTCGCGCGCAACGACACGAAGAACGAGATGCTGAACGACCCCGATGCCGGAACGAAACCACTCGTGAGCGAGCCGCTCGAGCCGTCGGTCGTTTCGGCGGACGTGCTCACCGATGCGAGACCGGGCGCTCGATACGTGACGCCGCTCGGAGAGATCGTGCCGTTGTGGTTGCTCCCGGAGCCGTCGGCGAGCGTCGTGCCGGATGCTTCGTCCATGTCGTAGCAGAACGAGAGGGCGCCCGCTCCGCTGTAGATCGTGCACATGCCCGGCGCAACGGCCGTCGAGGGTGCCGTCGGGGTCGGAGTCACGGGAGGCGGCGTGCCGCTGCCGCTATACGCGGCGATCGTGCCGATTTGTGCCGCCGTCAGCACCGTGCCTTGCCAGAACGCGGCTTCGTCGAAGGTTGCATTGGCGGGATAGTAGCCTTGTGTGCCGCCGAACACGACCGGCTTGCCCGAGGCGGCGTATGCCGCCGGCAGCGTGGCGCTCGTGCACGTGGGCGAATTCGTCGTCCCCAAACACAGCGTTGCAACCTGCGTCGACGCGTTGTAGGTCAACGTCACGCTCGTCGGCGTGTTGAGCGGTAGCGCGATGCCGTTGGTCGACGTTTGCCCCGATCCGTAACCGATCTTGGCGAAGACCGAATTGCTCGCGTTGGTGTTGACGTCGATGTTCCAACCGCTCGACGGGACCCCGTTCTGCGGATTGCCCGTGGCCGCGAGGTGGCCGAAATTGCCGGCGTTGGTGTGGAGCGAAACGTAGAAGGTGATGCTGAACGAACCCGACGCGGGCGCGAAGCCGCTGGTCAGCGATCCGCTCGACCCGTCAGTGGTTTCCCCATACGTGCTGGTGGATGCGAGTCCGGGCGCTTGATACGTGACGCCGCTTGCGGAGATCGTGCCGTTGTGGCTGTTGCCCGATCCGTCCACGAGCGTCGTACCCGATGCTTCGTCCATCTCGTAGCAAAACGACGTGGCTCCAAAACCGCCGTACAGCGAGCACATCGATTGTGTAACGGCATCTTTACGAATGGAATTCGACGTGCCGTGCGCACCGAAGGCGCGGGGAAGGAACGATTGAGCCCGCCCGCCGCATGCAGAAACAGCGGTAGCAGCCAGGATCAGTAAGAGAAATTGGCGCCGGTGAAAAGTCGGCAACTCGGAGTTGGCTTCCCTAAGCGTTGGGTCCGTGTAAATAGTACGACGAGGACGCGCACACCTATGGCGCCGGGCCGCGGGCAGGTCCAAAGTCTCTCTCGGCCCGCGCCGACCGGGAATCGAGTAGACCTCGCGGAATCGCTCGGCGATGTTTCGACCGCTCGCGTGCGTGGCGCTCGCGCTCTTGTTCGGCAGCAACGCGAGCGCGGCCCTGGGACCTTCCGACACCCCCACACCAATTCCGACCGACGACCCGCAAGCGGAACGCCTGTTCGTGCAAGCACGTGAAGCCTGGCGGGCTCGAAACGACGTGCCATACCTTCGGTACGGCGCGCTCGTCCGCTATCTCCACAACGGGCACGTGTTCGACAACTGGTGGGATGCGTGGGCGCGCACGTCGGACGGTCAGCTCTCGCTCTTTCGGCTCGTCGATCCAGATGAGGACCGGCGCCGGCTGCGCGGCGTTCCGTTCTCGATTTTCGGCGTGACGATCTTCGACACGAACAAGGACGCCGAACCGATCCGGCTGGACGAGCCGCGCATCGAACCCAGCGCTTCGTTCGGGATTCTCGTGCGGTCGTTTCCCACGGAAGAAACCGACGTCGAGCCGAGCGGCGATCCGTACGCGATCCTGTATCCGACACCCTCGGCGAGCGGCCCGCTGCCCGAAATCGGTCACGTCGAAGCCAACGTACGCGACTACTTGGTCTTGCTCGCCGGAACCGACACGCTGCGCGACGGCCCGGCCATTCATCTGACGCTGCAGCCGCTGCGCAATCCGCGCGTCAACCGCTTGCGCGATCTGTGGCTCGACCCGCAAACGCACCGAACGATGCAGCTCACGGTCGCCGGCATTCTGAAAGGGCAGCCGTACGACGCTACGGCGTGGACCGTCCACTACGTCGAATTGCAGGGCCGCAACTACGTGCAGCAGATCGTCGCAAACGGTCCGCTGCGCTTCGGCTTCGACACGACGATTCCCAAGTTCGAAATCGACTTCGTCGACTATCACTTTCCGTCCGACGTCCCGAAGTACACGTTCGACAAACCGTTTTCGATCTGATGTACGCGCGGCGTCTCGGGCTCATGGCGTTCATGGCCGTCGCCCCGCTCGCTCTTTTGGCGCTCGGATTCGTTGCGTACGTCGCGGCCGGCGTTTGGGCCGGCGGCAGTCTTCCCACCGGAACGATCGCGGGACTCGGCGTTCGGGAAGCGGCGACGATCGTCCGCGACGCACGCGGTATTCCGCACATCCGCGCGAAGAACGAACACGACGCGTACTTTCTCGAAGGGTACGCGCAGGGGACCGACCGGCTCTTCCAGCTCGACATCTATCGCCGGCTCGTGACCGGCCGGTTGTCGGAGGTCTTCGGTCGCACGACGCTCGACGCCGATCGTGCCGCGCGGCTCGTCGACGTAGCCGCCATCGCGGACGCGCAGTTGCGCTCGCTGACGCCCGCCGAACGGGCGAGCGTCGATGCATTTGCGGCCGGCGTGAATGCGGCAATCCGAACGCGGCCGCGGCCGCCGGAATTTCGGGTTTTAGCGTACGCTCCGCAAGCGTGGACCGCGCGCGATTCGATCGCGGTGTCGTTTGCGACCGTGCTCGCGTTGACCGATACGTGGGACGGCGTCCTCACGCGAGCTGACGTCGAGCGGGCCCTGGGCCCGGCCGCGAAGGATGCGTTCTTTCCGATCACCGATCCGCGCTACGATGCGCCGCTGCCGCCCAAGCGGCCGGCCCCCGTGGCGCCGCTTCCCACACTCCACGTGACGGGTCCCACGTCGTTGCAGTTCTCCGCGTGGAATGCACCGCTGGGTTCCGGATTTGGAAGCAACGAGGTTGCGGCCGGCGCGACCCTCACGAAGACTCGTCGCGCGTTGCTCGCCAACGATCCGCACCTCGAGTTGCGCATCCCGGGCGTGTGGTGGCTCGTGGATCTCCAAGCCCCGGGGCTGCACGTGGCGGGCGCGACGCTCGCCGGCGTGCCGGGCGTGATCTTGGGGCACAACGCGCACGTGGCATGGGGCGCGACCAACGGCAACGTCGCCGACGTCGCGATCTATAAGGAACGGTTCCGGTCCGCAACTTCAGACGAGTACCTTGCCGGGACGCGATGGCTGCGCGCGGCGCGGCGCACCGAAACGTTCGCCGTGCGCTTCTCGAAGCCGGTGACGCAGGACTATCTGCGGACCCGAAACGGCTTCATCTTCGAAGATCGGGGATCGGAAAAATTCGCCGCCGCATGGACGGCGGATAGCGACCGCCGCGCGTCGCTCGAAGCTTTCGACGGCGTCGCTCGCGCGCGCAGCGCGGCGGGCGCGGTCGCCGCGTTCGAACGCTACATCGGTCCGACCCAGAACTACGTCTTCGCGGATGACGCCGGCAACGTCGCCTACCATCTCGCGGGTGAGATCGCGATCGACGAGGCGTGGGGCTTGAGCGCCCACGACGGTCCGACCGCGACCGGCAGCCGGCACTACGTCCCGTATCGTGGCTTACCGCACGTCGACCCCGGTCGCGGCGCACTCGTTTATACCGCCAACAATCGCACGTACGGTATGGGCTATCCGTATCGCCTCACCGCGGACTTCGCGCCGCCGTATCGCGCCGCTCGGATCGCCGAAGACCTCCGCAAGCGCCCCTACGACGTCGCCGACTTCAGCGCGATTCAGGCCGACGTGGAATCCCTTCCGGAGCGCGAACTGGCGCTCGAAGCGACGAGCGCGTTCGCACGCAAACATATCGAGCGCGACCCCGACATCGGCGCCGCGAATGCGGTGCTGCGCGCATTCGACGGGCGCTTCACCGGGCAGTCGCGGGCGGCCGTGTGGGTCACGGCGCTGCGCCGGGCCGCGACCGAACGGCTGGTTCGCTATCATCTCCGGCCGGAATTGGCGTATCGCTACCTGAGCAGTGACGGCGGCGCGGCGTTCGTCGCGCTCATGCGCGCGCTGCGCGAACGCCCGCACGGCTGGGTCCCGCACGACGATTTCGACGGATTCCTCGTATCGGCGATGCGCGACGGGATCGCGGAGTTGCGACGAACCGGAACCTACGACTCCACGTGGTCCGACGTCGGAGCGCGCACGGCGCAGCACCCGCTCGCGTCGTTCGGCCTCGCGATGTGGAACGGCGTCCGCTTTCCGGGCTTGGGCGACGCGTACGCGCCGCACGTGCAAGCGCCGGCGAACGCGCAGAGTTTTCGCGCCGTTTGGGACGTCGGCAATTGGCGCGCGGGCGGCATCGTGATTCCGCAGGGCGAATCGGGGGAACCGGGTTCACCCTATTACCGCGACGGCGCAGCGTTATGGCTCAGCGGCTCGCTCGTCCCGCTGCCGTTCGACGACGCCGCGGTACGCGCCGCCGCCGTTACGACGCTCGATCTCACACCCGCCGCAAGCGCTGGTTGAGAAACCAGGCCTCGGTCGCGGCGAGCGATCGCGCGGCGGCGAGATGCAGTTGCGCGTTCTCGCGCGCGCTGAAGCCGCCGCGCCTGACCGCCTCGAGACACGCGAGCGTGACGGCGAAGCGGTTGCTCGTACTCTTTCGCCAACTGGCCGAAAGGCTGTCCCCGCGGAAGTTCTTCGTAAGCAGCACCTCGGGGACGCGTACGAATCCGCCGAGCATCGCGAGCCGAACGAGCCACGGCAGGTCGGCCGAGTATTCGCCGGCGCGATGACGGCGTAAGCCGCCGAGTTCCCGGACGGCTTCGGCCCGCATCAATCCGCGGTTGGGGACCCACCAATCTCCGCGCTGCGTGAGCACGCGGCGGACGCGCTCGTAGCGATCGTCGATACCTTCCAGTTCCCGATAGCGGAGCGTTCCCAGATTCGATTCGACGTCGGCGTAAGCGAGGACGGCGCTCGGATCGGTTTGCAGCGCATCGAGGAGGCGCTCGACGTAGTGCGGCCGCAGCGGGTCGTCGTGAAAGGCGAAGAACCGGTAGTCGCCGGCGGCGGCGGCGAGTACGGCGTTCGCGTTTGCAACCCAGCCGCGCCGGACCGGTTGATGGTGCACGCGCACGTTGGGATGGGCCGCGGCAAACGCTTCGCAGATCTCCGCGGTGCCGTCGGAGCTTGCGTCGACCGAAATCACGACCTCGAGGTTCGGATAGGTCTGCGCCGCGAGCGATTCCAGAACCGGAGCGATGAACGCGGCCGAATTCCACGCCGGCATGCATGCGCTCACTCGCGGACGTTGCGGTGCGGCGCTCACGAGACGGCGGCCATCTCGTCGAGCACCGCGCGCGCCGCCTGCATTCCGAACATAGGCGCCGTCGTGAGCTTGCCGGGGTCGACGCTGTGATAGCGACCGGCCGACGTCACCCCGACGCGGGTGCGATCGTGCAAGCCGCTGCTGGGATCATCGACGTCGGTCGCGCCGTACGCGACGATGACTCCGGCATCGACGGTCAATACGGTCGACGCGGCCGCGCCGGGATACCAGCGATCGATCCCGCCGAGCATCGCCGCCGCGATCTCGCGGCCTTTTCGATCCGGCACCTCGCCCCGGCACGGCGCGTTCCACTCGGACGGCGGTGCGAGCGCCGAGGTCCAACCGCGCAAGCCGCCCGGGTACCACGAAAAATACGCGGTGCCGTCTTGCCGAATCACGACGTCGCCGTAGCGCCCGACGACCATCGTGAGCGACGGCCCGTCGCGCAGCGCCGGCGGAAGCTGCGCGATCACGCGATACTTCAAACGGTGAAGCCAGCCCGGCGCGTGGCGCATTGCGGCCGTCGCATCGATGGCAAAGCGGTTTTCCCAGGTCGCGTTGACGACGTGACCCGCCTCAATGTCCCAGCCGCCGCCGGGGCCGGTGCCGACAACGCTGAACGCGCGATCGACGCGGACGACGCGCTCGACCCGCCGCGCGGAGAGGATGCGAATGCGGCGCTCGTTCGCGAGCGCGCGGCGCAGGCAAAGCGCCAGCTCCTGCGTATCGATCGCGACCTCGGCGGTCGAGAACGCGGCTTCGACGCCATCGGCTGCCAGATGCGCATCGAGCGACGCGAGCGGAACGCGCGCGTAGAGGCGGGTCGGATGCGAACCCAGGTAATCATTGTTCGAGTCCGCTTCGGCCTGCCGCCGATATTCGGCTTCGATCGCCGCAAAGCGTTGCTCGACCTCGTCAGGCCCAAGCAGTGAGTCATGCGGGACCGTGTAGGTAAACGGGTGTGACCGCGTCAGCCGATCGATCTCGGGCCCCGCGAGGCGCGACAGGAGGCTGCGGAAGCGCAACGCCCCCGCGATCATCAGGTTCGCGGTCGCGAGCGATGCGTCGTGTGCGAACACGAAGCCGAGATGGATCTTCCCTTCGTTGCGCAAGCTCGCGCGATTGAACGCGACCGAATCCTGCTCCACCAGGGCGACGTCGATTCCGGCGCGCGCGAGTTCGAGCGCCGCCGTGACGCCGGTCAAGCCGGCACCGATCACGACTGCGTCGGCACGGTCCATCAAGGAGTTCAACACCGAATCCCGGCGTAGCACCTTCGTCCCGAAGGGCCAAGGCCCATGAGGCCTTTGGCCCGGCGGCCGCCGATCGTGCGTCACATGGCGAACGAGTCGCCGAAGGGGGCCACCGTTCGGAGCACAACGATTCCGATGTGGAAACGGCGCGCGAGGATACCGGCGCGTGGATCGCCGTGAGGCCGGCCGTGCCGGCAGATGGTCCGGCGTTCGCCGCCATCTACCGCCCGGTCGTTCGCGATACCGCGATCTCGATGGAAGTCGAGCCGCCGGACGATGCCGAAATGACCCGCCGCATCGCGACGATTACGGCGCGCTTTCCCTGGTTTGCGGCTGAGGGTGACGGGCGCGTCGTCGGTTACGCGTACGCGAGCCGCCATCGCGAGCGGGCCGGCTACCGCTGGGCCGTCGACGTCGCCGCGTACGTCGCGCAATCAGAACGCGGCCGAGGCGTCGCTCGCGCGCTCTATCGCGTGCTGCTGCCGACGCTCTGCGATCTCGGCTATCGCCGGGCGCTCGCCGGCATCGCGCTTCCCAACGCGGCGAGCGTTGCGCTGCACCGCTCGTTCAGCTTCGAAGACGCCGGGATGTATCGCCGCATCGGATTCAAGCTCGGTGCTTGGACCGACGTCTTGTGGTTGATGAAGGATCTCGGCGACACGGCGGAGCCGCCCGGCGAGCCCCGGCGCTGGATACCGCAGGCTTCGCCGTCAGTCTGAAGCGCCGGCCGGCGCGTGAACTTCGTTGAGCTTCCCCGTCGCGACGTCCAAAACGAACCCGCGAACGTCGCGATGGCGCAAGAACGGATTGGTTCGAATGCGGTGCATGCATTCGAGGATGTCGGCTTTGAGGTCGCTGAACGATTGGAGCGCGACCAGCGGCTTCTCGCCGACCTCGGCGGCGATTTGCGCCCGCAGCTCGTCGTCCCGGAAGATCAGCATGCCGCAATCGGTGTGGTGGATGAGGATGATCTCACGCGTTTTGAGCAGCCGTTGCGAGATGATGAGCGAGCGCAAGGCGTCGTCGGTGACGACGCCTCCCGCATTGCGGATGATGTGCGCCTCGCCTTCCTTCAAGCCGAGGACGCGAAACACGTCGATCCGCGAGTCCATGCACGCAATCACGGCCACGTGCTTGGAGGGAATGATCGGCAACTCACGCCTGCCCCGCTCGCTCGCGTAGATCGCGTTGTTGGCGACATACTGATCCGTCTCGGACATCGCGCCAGTCTAACATGCCGCCTGGTCACCGTCAATTGAATCGAACGGGCGTTACTTCTGCGCGATTGCTTCGACGGAAATCTCGATCTTGACCTCATCGCCGACGGCGAAGCCGCCCGCCTCGATCGCTTGATTCCAGACGAGTCCGTAATCCTTGCGGTCGATCTTGGTGTGCGCCTCGAAACCGATGCGATCGTTGCCCCACGGGTCGGCGACGCGGCCTTCGAAGGTGGCTTCGAGCTCGACTTCGCGCGTAACGCCGTGAATCGTCAGGTCGCCGCGGACCGTAAACGTATCGCCCGAACCCGAGATGGTTTTGCTGCGGAAGGTGATGGTCGGATACTTCTCCACTTCCAGGAAATCGGCCGATCGCAGGTGCCCGTCGCGCTGGTCCTCGCGCGTATCGACCGATGCGGCGCCGATCGTGACGTCGATTGCGCTCGGAACGGTCGCGTTCGGTGCAACCGAGATCGTCCCGGAAACGTCGGTGAAGTGGCCGCGCACTTTCGAGATCATCAGGTGTCGAACGACGAATGCGACGTTCGCGTGGGAGGAATCGATCGCGTAGACGTGGTCGGTTTGGGCGCTCGCGGTGGTCATTGGGATGCTCCTATGGATGGTTGGTGGTAGAGTTACGTGGCGTTGGGAAGGATGACGACTTTGCCCGGCGTGCCGGACTCGACGCGCTCGTACGCCTCGCGAGCGCGCGACAATGGAAACCGCGCGGCGACCGGCGGCGGCCGCAGCGCGTTCGATTCGATCATCGGGGCCAACCGCGTGAGGATCTGCGCAACGGTCGCAAGATCGAACCCTACGGTATCGAGACCGAAAAACGTCAGCCGTTTGCGATAGAAACCGAAGAGATCGAACGGAACCTCGCGCCCGCCGGCGGCCGAGTATATCGTCATCCGGCCGCCGTGCGCGAGCGATTCGACGAGCGCCGCGAAGGCCGGCGCACCGACGCCATTGAGCGCAACGTCGGCGCCGCGGCCGCCGGTGAGCTCGCGAACTGCTTTGGGGATGTCGTCGCGTTCGATGTGCAATACGGCCGCGAACGGCGTTGGGTCGACCGACTCCGTGTCGCGAACCAAGCCGATCGCGTTGCCGCCGAGCGCGACGGCGAGTTGCGCGGCGGCCGTACCGACCGCGCCCGAGGCTCCGGAAATCAGCACCCATTCGCCGGCCTTGAATGCGGCCCGCGTCACGAGGGCGCTCCAGGCGGCCACGAACGGGACGCCCGCGCCGGCGGCTTCTTCGGGGTTCAGATTTGAAGGCCGGCGGGCAACGCCGCTCGCCGGCAGGACGACGACTTGGGCATGCGTCCCGTCGCGGGTGATACCGAGTTCCCCGCCGCCGGATCCCCAGACTGCGGCGCCGACCAGGTCGGCGGGGCCGGCCACGACGCGGCCGGCAAAATCCCGTCCCAACACCCGCGGTAAGGTGACGCTCGGAAAGCGGCCCAGCGCGATGCCCACGTCGCTTGGGTTGACGCCGGCGGCGTCGACTTGGACCAACACGGAATCCGCACCGGCCGAGGGCTCGGCGACGTCGCGGGCGGCGAGCCCGGCTATGGGGCCGTAGCGGTCAATCGCGAGCGCTTTCATAGCCTACTTCTGGTTGCCAACATACTTTTTGCGGGCTTCATGGCGTGCAGCGATGGTATACCGCGGACCCACTCTTTGTCAAGTAGGCAACTTGTGGTAAGCTAGGGATCGGATGGACCATCGCGATGTTGCCCTGTGCCCCAAATATCACCGGGCAATCGAGCTGATCGGCCGCCGGTGGTCCGGCGCGATCGTGCTCGGCCTCGTGCGGCGAGGTCCGTGCCGCTTCAGCGAGCTGCTGGCAGCGATTCCGGGCGTCTCGGATCGTTTGCTCACCGAGCGGCTGCGCGAACTCGAGGAGCAAGGCGTTCTGATCCGCCGCGTTCAGTCCGAACGTCCCGTTCGGGTCACCTACGAACTGAGCGAGGCCGGGAAAGCGCTAGAGCCAGCGATCGGTGCCTTGCAAGCCTGGGCTGAACGCTGGATCGAGCCGCCGGCCGAATCGACGCAGCCGCGCGTTTCGGCTTAGCGCAAGTACTTGCGGTAGAAGGCTTGGACGCGATCCCACGCGTCCGCGGCCTCACGCGTCGCAAACGTGTCGGGCGTCTCGCGAAAGAACGAGTGGCCCACGTTGGGATAGAGCTGCACTTCGTACTTCTTGTCGTTCGCGTCGAGGGCGTCCGTCATCAGCTCGACGTCGCTCGTCGAAATCAGCCGGTCTTGGCCGCCGAAGACGAGCAGCAGCGGCGCGCGAATTTCGCGGACCTCTTCCAGCGGCGCGGGTTCATTGCTCGGCATCAGCCCTGTGATGCTTTGCCCGTAGAACACGACCGCGGCGTTGATCCCGGCAAGAGTTGCCGTCACGAACGCGATCGTGCCGCCGAAACCGAACCCCCACGTCCCGATGTGGTGTCTCGCGACGAACGGCTGCTGGTTCAGCCAATCGCGCGCCGCCGACACGTCGGCGCACGCTTCAGCCTTCTTGACCATCGCCGCGGCCTGTTCGCCGCGCGTACGTCCCTCCTGCGTGAACGGTTCGGCGAGCTGCGGATGGGTGCGGTAGAAATAATTGATCGCAAGTCCGACGTACCCGAACCCGGCGAGCAAGTCGGTGATTCGACGCAGCTCTTCGTCGAAACCGAAGATGCCTTCCAGTACGATGACCGCCGGATACGTGCCGGCCGCCCCCGGCCGCGCGACGTACGCCGGCATCTGCTTGTCGCCGACGGTTATCGCGAGTTCCTGCGACACGATCATGAGGCCGTTTTGTTGCGGTACGGAGGTACTCCGGCCCTTCGTATCCTAGCGGTTCCGCAGTGAAATCGGCGTTCCGGCTGCGTCCCCTGACGCGGGAAACTACCGTCACGTTGCTCCTGGTTCTCGGCCTGGCGCTGGCGTTTGCCTATGCCGTGAACCTGTCGTATTGGCATGCGGCCGAAACGCGTACGGCGTTCGCGTATCAGTCGGCGGTCATCTCCGCCCAGCGCGACTCCGAACTCCTCGAGGTCGAACAGTTCGACCGCCGCGCATCGGCGCAGCAGTTGCGGCCGTACGAAACGTTGCTCGGTGCCGACCTGAGGCGGATCGACGGTCTTGCCGGTTCGCCGGTCGCGCGCGCGCCGCGCTTCGCGTTTCCCGCGGCACGGCGGGACTACGAGACGCTGACGGCCGAACTCGAACGATTGCAGGAGTTGGGGCAAGCGCGCTTTGACGCGACGGTCGCCGACAACTTGAGTTCCCGCAATCTGTCCAACGCGCTGTTCGCGTTCGTCGCCCTGTTGTTCGTCGTGATCGTGGGGCGCCTGCGCCGCACGGTCGAACGCGGCCGATCGCTCGTCGAGCGCTTGCAGCGCGCGTTCATCGCACGCCGGCGCGACATCGCCGGAGTCGAGGTCGGTAGCGTGTTGCTTTCGTCGACGCGCGGAGCCAGCGTCGGGGGCGACACGCACGATGCCTTCACGCTCGACGGCCGCTTCGCGATGTTCTTGGTGGCCGACGTGAGCGGCAAGGGGATCGACGCCGCGGTCGATACGGCTTTGATCAAATATTCGATTCGAACGCTGTTCGTGGACGATCAGGATCCCGGCAGCATCATTAGCCGGTTTGCGCGGATGTACGTCGCGTCGGCCGAGCACGCGGAGAGTTTCATCGCGCTGTTCCTCGCCATCCTCGATCTCCAGGACGGAACGGTGCGCTACGCTTCCGCGGGCCACGAGCCGGCGTGGGCGATCTTCGGCCAAGACGTCGTCTCGCTCGCAACGACCGGCCCGATCGTGAGCGCGGCGCTGGCTCCCGAGTTCGAGACGCGCGTGCTGCATCTCCATCCGGGCGACACGCTCGTGATTGCGACCGACGGTCTCACCGAATCGCGGGATGCTCGCGGCAAGATGCTCGGTACCGCCGGCGTAGCGGTGTGGTTGTCGGAGTTGCGCGGCACTCCGCAAGCCGATGCAGAGGCGATCGTGCGCCGCATCCGGCGGCGCTCGCGCCGGATCAAGGACGATTTGGCGATCTTGATCGTCCGTTATGCGCCGCGCCCGCTTGGCGGCGTATCGCCGCAACGCACGCCGCTCGAGGTCGTCGCCGGAAGGTGAGCGCGTTCGGCCCACGCCTGCGCGCTGCACTGCTCGCAGGACGGCGTGAGGGGCGGCACGGCGTCGGGGCCGTGGCGCTGCGGCGCGGCGACGGCTACGAGTTCTCGGAGTTGCGCGAGTACGTCGAGGGCGACGATCCGCGCCGTATCGACTGGGCCGCGACCGCACGCGCCGGAAACCTTCAGAGCCGCGTGATCCTCGAAGACCGATCGATGATCCTCGCGGTCGCCCTCGATGCGTCGTACTCGATGCACGTGGGGCGCACGACGTCCAACTATGAATTGGGATCCCAAGCGGCGACCCTCTGGTACTCGGCCGCGAACGACGACGATCGGTGCGCTCGCTTCGGAGCCACGCCATTCGTACTGCGCGAGATTCGCGGTCGCGCGGGCGCGCTCGCGTGCTCGGCTCGCCGAGAACTTCCCGGCACGCCGCTTGAAAGCGCGCTGCGGCTGGCGCTCGCGACGCTGCCGCGCGGCGCCCGCCTGCTCGCAATCGGCGACTTCTACGAGATCGACGTGCTCGAACCGTTGTTGCGCGCGTGCGCCGCGCGATTCGATCTGACGGCATTGCTGGCGCGCGATCCGTGGCACGCCGGCCTACCGCTCGACGGATTCGTCCGGCTGCGGGATGCGGAAACCGGGCGAGTCGCGCGCATGCACGTCGGGCACCGTGCGCGCGAGCGCTACCGGCAAGCGGTAGCGCGTCGAGAACTCGAGGTCGCCGAGAGATTGCGCCGAGCCGGTGCCCGCGCCGGATTGCTCGACGAGGAGACCGGGCCGATGCGAGCACTCGCGCGAACCTTCGCGCTATGACGTTCGCCCGACCGGCCGCATTGCTCGCCGTGATCGCCGGGATCGTTGCGCTCGTGTGGCTCTACCGCGTCGCCGAGCGGCGCCGCAACGCGCAGGCCCTCGCGTATTCGAACGTCGCGTTCGCGCTCGCGGCGCTGCGCCCGGCGCGGTGGCCCGGCGCAGTGCTGTGGGCCGCCTACGTCGCGGGCGCGGGTGCCCTGCTCTTGGCGCTCGCCGGCCCGCACTTCTTTGCACGCGTTCCTTCGAAGGACGGCACGGTCGTGCTGTGCATCGATACCTCGGGATCGATGCGCGCTCGCGACGTCGACCCCTCACGCGCCGAGGCAGCGCTTTCGGCGGCGCGAACGTTCATCGATTCGGTCCCCGACGGCACGAAGGTCGGCATCGTCTCGTTCGCGAGCGTCGCCGAAGTCGTCCAGGCGCCCGCGGCCGATCTCGACGCCGTGCGCGACGCGCTCGATCGCGTCCCGCCGCCTGAAGGTGGAACCGCAATCGGCGACGCGCTCGCGCTCGGCGCGGCGCAGCTTCCCAAGACCGGCCACCGCATCATCGTGTTGCTCACCGACGGCGTGAACAATCTCGGCCGCGATCCCGTTGCGGCTGCGGAAGAAGTTGCGCTGCGCGGCGTTCACATCGAGACGGTCGGCATCGGATCGACCGACAGCGGTCAAATCATTCCGGGGACCGACGAACTCGCGGATCTCGACGCCGACACGCTGCGCGCGATCGCGCGCTTGGGCCACGGGCGATACGCGGAAGTCCGCGACTCTGGTACGCTGCGCGACGAATTTCGCAGCATCGCGCTCGGGACCGTATGGGAACGAAAGCCGGTTGACGGCAGTTTGCCGTTCGCGCTCGCGGGCGGAACGTTGCTGCTCGCAACGTTTCTGGTCGGCATGGGAACCGGACGGCTTCCGTAAGAGTGCCGCGGGCGGCCAGCGGCGAACGGTTGGACATGGTCGTGCGCGGTCGTCATGAGTGACATGGATCTAGCGGTCGAGTCGCCGGTTGCGACCGCCGACGAGATCCGCAACCTCCGGGCTCCCGACGATCCGGGCAGCGACGATTTCGATCCGAGCACGTATGCGGTCGGGTTTTTCGATTTCAACGCGATCGTGACGCGCGCCGCTGACCGTTACGAGCGCGAGTATCCGGATACGATCGTCTCCGCCGCCGCTCGCCGCGTCCTCGTCGACCGGGCGCTAGCCCACGAAGCGGAAGTCGTGGCCGCGATGCGCCAAGAGAAGCTGAGTCCCGCCGATCTCGAAAATGCGGCATTTCGACAGTTCGAAACGGCCAATGCAGCGCGGCGCGCCCACGATGCGCCCGGAACGCGGCAGACGCTCGACGACGCAGCGGTGGAAGCCGGGATGGAAAACATCTGCTGGTTCGTCGGCTGGTGCTAGGTGACGCCATGGCGCGGTCCGTTCGGATCCGCTGATCCGGTGGCGCCGGTTGCCGATCCGAGCGAAAAGGCGACCGACCTCGCCGGTACGTTCATCAACGCGCTCGCCACGATCGCGACGGGCGCGCTCGTCTTCGGCATCGGGCTCGTATCGGTGGCGCCCGCATTCGACGTTCCGACGCGCATCGGGCTCGTCGTTTCGTGGGCCGCGTTCGCCGTCAGCATCCTCGGTGGATTGTTCGCGCAGGCGACGATTCCGATGCACGTATACCGCAAGATCTCGATTTTCGATTCGCCGCCATTCGAGTGGCCGGTTCGCGTCCAGCAAATCGCGTTCGGAGTGGCGCTGCTTTTGCTCGCGGTCGTGCTGACCAAACAACTGCTCGCGAAACCCGTCGCAGCGGCACTCGTTGCGCCCTCGGCCACGGAGGCGTTCGCGATCGCAAGACGTTGCGTCGCGCTCGGCGCGTACGATCAGCTCGCGCGCATCGAATTGCTCCCGGCCGACGATTCCTCAGCGCTCGACCGCGCCACCTGGCACCTCCAACTGCAACGGCCGCATCCGCCGGCGTTCCTCGATCTGTTCGTCGACGCAGGCTCGGGCAGCGTCACGGCGTTGCAAGCCGTTCCGATCGCGAAGGGTTGCCGCCGCTAAGCTGCGATGCCTTCCGAGACGAAGTCGATTCCGCGGCGTTCCTTCCCGATCGCCGTCAAGATCGCAACCGCGACGAAGACGATGCACATCACGACGGCCATTGCTTTGGCGTAGTCGGCCTCGCCGCCGGCGAGCGGGAACGTGTGCTTCGCAAACGACCCTTCCATCTGCGCGGCGCCGGCCGAAATGAGGTTGCCGAGCTGGTAGGTAAAGCCTGGGAACGTGCCGCGTACGCTGCCGGGCGAGAGTTCGTTGAGATGCACCGGAATGACGCCCCACGCACCCTGCACGAAGAACTGCAGGATGAACCCCCCGAGCGCGAGCAGGGCGGTCGACGGCGCAAACGCCCAGAGCGGAATCGCGAACAACCCGACGAGGCACGCGACCACGATCGCGCGGCGCCGTCCCCAGCCTTGGGAGAGCGTCCCGAACAGCAACCCGCCCGCGATTGCGCCGACGTTGGCGATGATCGAGAGAACCGTCGTCGTCGTGAAGTCGAAATGATGCTGCACACGCAAGAACGTGGGATAGAGATCCTGCGAGCCGTGCGACATAAAGTTGAACGCGGCCATCAAGATGATCGCGTACACGAACAGCAGCGGCTGCTTCATGAACGCGACGGCCAAGTTCCCGGTTTCGCCGAGCTTCAGCGCCCGGCGCGCTTCCCAGGCCTTGGATTCGGGGATCTGCGACCGGATGTAGACGACGAGCAGCGCGGGCGCGGCTCCGATGAAGAACATCCACCGCCAGCCCAGGTGCGGTAGTACGAAGAAGAATGCGATCGCCGCGAGCAGGTAGCCGGTCGCGTAGCCTTCTTGCAACAGGCCGGAGAAGAAACCGCGGGATGCCGTCGGAAGGCCTTCGAGCGCGAGCGCCGCTCCGACGCCCCATTCTCCGCCCATCGCGATGCCGAACAGCGCGCGCAACACGAGGAACGTCGTGAAATTCGGCGAGAAGCCGGTCGCGAACTCGAGCCCCGAATACAAGAGGATGTTCAGCATCAGCGGTCCGCGCCGGCCGAACCGGTCGGCCAGTTGGCCGAAGATCAGCGCGCCGAGCGGGCGGCACATCAAGGTCAACGTGATTGCGCCGAGCACGGCGACGCGGTCCTGAGTGAACTCCTTGGCGATGTCGGTGATGACGAACGTCACCAAGAAGAAATCGAACGCGTCCAGCGTCCAGCCGAGAAAGCATGCGATGAACGTACGGCGGCCGACCGGATCGAGCTGCCGCAGGGCGGTGATCGGGTTGACGATGGCCATGGTCGCCCAGCTACCCGGTCGAAGCCCGGAGTTACTGCTTCAAAATCCACATAGCTGGAGGATCGAAAAGGGATGGCGTACGAGCGGATCGGTTACGACCGCGGGCAGCTCGACGAGCGAACGGTGTCGCCCGACCCGTTCGTTCAATTCGCCGACTGGTACGAGGCGGCGCGACAAAGCGAAGGGATGATCGACGCGGCCGCCGTTGCGCTCGCTACGGCCGATCCGAGCGGGGTGCCGTCGGTTCGTATCGTGCTCCTACGGGGCGTGGACGAACGCGGCTTCGTGTTCTTCACGAACTACGAGAGCCGCAAGGCCCGGGAGCTGGAGGCCAACCCGCGCGCGGCGCTGCTGTTCTTTTGGCATCGGCTCGAGCGCCAAGTTCGCATCGAGGGAAACGTCGAGCGCGCGGGCGCGAGCGAATCGGACGCGTACTTCTCCGAGCGGCCGCGGGGCCACCGGTTGAGCGCGTGGGCGTCGCCGCAGAGCAGCGTCGTTGCGGACCGCGCGTTCCTCGAGGAGCAAATTGCCGAAGCCGACCGCCGCTTCGCGGACGGGGACGTTCCGCGGCCGCCGTTTTGGGGCGGCTACCGCGTGCGGCCGGCGACCTTCGAGTTCTGGCAGGGCCGGCCCAACCGCACCCACGATCGGCTCGCGTACGTTCGCGATGGCGCCGGCTGGCGCATCGAGCGGCTCGCACCCTGATGGCCGCCGAATCTCGGACGCTCGTGGTCCCGCTCAGCGGCGCAGGCGGCGAGCCCGTGTCGCTGCGCGGAACGCTCGGCTCGCACGGGCTCGCGTCGCTTCCGCCCAACGAGATCGGGCCCGATCAGCGCTCGATGCGAACGACGCTGCAGCTTCCCGACGGCAGCGCACGGACGATCGTGATCGAGGAAGCGTCGCCGGGGGCCCTCGTGATTCTCGCGCCGGGTCGCGCGCCGAAGGCAGCCGCGCGGCGAGCGATCGTGGCCGCCGTTCGGGCGATGTTCGCGCTCGACGACGATTTGGCGCCGCTCTATGCGGCGCTCGCGCACGACGAGGAATTCGCGTTCGTCGCGCAAGGCGGGATCGGGCGGTTGCTGCGCAGCCCGACCGCATTCGAGGACGTCGTGCGTACCATCTGCACGACGAACTGCGCCTGGTCGGCAACGACGCGCATGATCACGGCGCTCGTCGAGCACCTCGGGACGCGGGCACCCGGCGCCGCGCATTCCGGTTGGGCCGGCCGCGCGTTTCCCACGCCGAAGGCGATGGCCGAAGCGCCCGAATCGTTCTACCGCGACGTCGCTCGCGCCGGCTACCGCGGTGCGTACCTTCGTGACATCGCGACCGCGGCGGCATCGGGCGCCCTCGATCTCGAAAGCTGGCGATCCGCGCCGCGCTCCGAACTTTCCGACGACGAACTCGAGCGAGCGCTGCTGGCGCTCCCGGGGGTCGGTCCGTACGCAGCGGCACACGCGATGATGCTGTTCGGCCGAAATTCGCGACTGATCCTCGATTCGTGGACGCGGCCGCGCTACGCCCGCCTCAAGGGCAAGAAGAAGATCGCCGACCGCACGATCGCGCGCCATTTCAAGCGGTTCGGCGAACACGCGGGCCTCGCGTTCTGGCTCTATCTGTGGAAGCTGCGCCATCTCGGCCAGGAAACGCGGTCGTAACGAATCGGATTGCGGCGCAATCTCGCGTGAGCCTGGCCGCGGCGAGGAAGTCGCGGGCGCATGGCGGTACTTCCCGGGTCGTGCCCCGCAGCGTCCTCGTGATCGGCTCGGGTCCGATCGTCATCGGACAAGCCGCCGAGTTTGACTACGCCGGGGTTCAGGCATGCCGCGCATTGCGCGAAGAAGGCCATCGCGTCGTCCTCGTCAATTCGAATCCCGCGACGATCATGACCGATCCAGAGGTTGCGGACGCGGTCTACCTCGAGCCGTTGACGGTCGCATCGCTCGAAGCGATCGTCGAGCGCGAGCGGCCCGATGCGCTCCTGCCGACCCTCGGCGGTCAAACGGGACTGAACCTTGCGGTGGAGCTAGCCGAACGCGGCGTCCTCGAGCGCTATGGCATCGAATTGTTGGGGACGCCGCTCGAGACGATCGTGCTCGCGGAGGACCGCGCGCGCTTCAAGAACGCGATGCTCGCGATCGGCGAGCCCGTACCGCCGAGCGTCGTCGTGACCGACGTCGAGAGCGGCGTCGCGTTCGGCGACGCATACGGCTACCCGCTCGTGATTCGCCCGGCCTATACGCTCGGTGGGACTGGCGGTGGGATCGTGCGCGACGAATCCGAGATGCGCGAAACGCTTGCGATCGGGCTTGCGGTTTCCCCGATTGGGCAAGCGCTCGTCGAAACGAGCCTGCTCGGCTGGAAAGAGATCGAATACGAAGTCCTGCGCGACCGGGCGAACAACTGCATCATCGTCTGCAACATGGAGAACATCGATCCGGTCGGCGTGCATACGGGCGACTCGATCGTCGTCGCGCCGTCGCAAACCCTTTCGGACCTCGAATATCAGATGCTGCGCAGCGCGAGCCTCAACGTCATCCGCGCGCTACGCGTTCAAGGCGGCTGCAACATCCAGTTCGCGCTCCACCCACAGCGCAGCGAATACAACATCATCGAAGTGAATCCGCGCGTTTCGCGCTCGTCCGCGCTCGCCTCGAAAGCAACCGGTTACCCGATCGCCAAGATCTCGACGAAGATCGCGCTCGGAATGACGCTCGACCAGATCGAAAACCCCGTCACCGGGGTCACCAAGGCCGCCTACGAGCCGACGCTCGACTACGTCGTCGTCAAGATCCCCCGCTGGCCATTCGACAAGTTTCCGCGGGCGGACACGCGCTTGGGAACGCAGATGAAGTCGACCGGTGAAGCGATGGGTATCGGCCGCACGTTCGGCGCGGCGCTCGTCAAAGCGATGCGCGGGCTGGATCTGGGCCGAGAGACGCTGACCGGCATGCCGGTGGAACGCTGGAGCGACGACGAGTTGGAAACCGTCGTCGCGGAACCGACGCACGAGCGGCTGTTCGCGCTCGCCGAACTGCTCCGCCGGGGGTACACGCCGGACGAACTGGCCAAACTCTCGTCGATCGACCCGTTCTGGTTGTGGGAATTCGCGGAACTCGTCGAGCTCGAAGAATCGCTGCGCGCTGGGGCCGATGAGGTCACGGTGCGGCGCGCGCGCGAACTCGGGTACTCGCGGGCCGGCATCGCACGGCTCGCGGCCGACGGCGCCGGCGCCGAGGAGCCGGCCGCGTTCCGGGTCGTGGATACCGCGGCCGCCGAATTCCCGGCGCGATCGCCCTACTATTATATGGCGCGCTACGAACAGGACGAAATGCGGCGGCCGCTCCGGGAAGCGGTCGTCGTCGTCGGGAGTGGGCCGATCCGGATCGGCCAGGGCATCGAGTTCGACTATAGCTGCGTCCACGCCGCGTGGGCATTGCGCGACGCGGGGCGAGCCGCGGTCGTCGTCAACAACAATCCCGAAACCGTTTCAACCGACTTCGACATTTCCGACGTGCTCGTCTTCGAACCACCCGGCCCCGACGAAGTCGAAGCGGTCTACGATGCGACCGGTGCGAGCGGCGTCATGCTCGCCTTCGGCGGTCAAACGGCGATCAACCTCGCCGCGGAGCTTTCGGAGCGCGGCGTCACGATCGTCGGCAGCGACCGCACGAGCCTCGACATGGCGGAGGACCGCGAAAAATTCGAAGCGGCGCTTTCGCGGCTGGGCGTCACGCGGCCGCAAGGCCGGGCGGCCAGCTCCTTTCGCCAAGCGCGCACGATTGCACGCGAACTGGGCTTTCCGGTATTGGTTCGGCCGTCGTACGTTCTCGGCGGCCGCGGCATGGAGATCGTCTACAACGAAGGTCAGCTTGCGAGCTACGTCGAGACGGCGCCCCCGATCACGCCCGGTGCCCCACTGCTCGTCGACAAGTATTTGCGCGGTCTCGAAGTGGAAGTCGATGCCGTCTACGACGGTTCGGACATCCTGGTTCCCGGGATCTTCGAGCACATCGAGCGGGCGGGCATCCATTCCGGCGACTCGATTTCGGTGTACCCGCCGCAGACGATCGGCGCGGCGATGCAGGAGCACATCGTGTCGGTTACGCGCGCGATCGCGCACGAAACGCAAACGCGCGGGCTCATCAACATTCAGTTCGTCATCCACCACGGTGAGCTATACATCATCGAAGCCAATCCGCGCGCCAGCCGCACGGTGCCGATCATCTCCAAAGCGACCGGAATCAACCTCGTCGCCGCCGCCACCCGAGTCGCGCTCGGCGAGCGGCTCGCGAATTTGCCCTACGGGACCGGGCTTTTGCGCGACGCACCGTTCGTCGTCGTCAAAGTCCCGGTGTTTTCGTTCGCCAAGATGCGCGGCGTCGAAACGATCCTCGGCCCCGAGATGAAATCGACGGGGGAAGTGCTCGGCATCGACGACACGTTCGGGGGCGCGCTGCGCAAGGGGTTCGTCGCGGCCGGCATTCGCGTTCCCGATCCCCGCGAGGGCACGGCCGGCCGCATTCTCGTCTCGATCTCCGATGATGAGAAGACGGAGTCGATCGCGATCTTGCGGCGGTATGCGGAACTCGGATTCGCGCTGGTTGCGACGGGCGGGACGCACCGGCTGCTCGCCGAGAACCGCATCGGCTCCGAGCGCATCAACAAGATTGCCGATGGCTCGCCTCACGTGCTGGACGCGATCACCTCACGCTCGGTCGATCTCGTCATCAACGCGGCGGGCCCGCGCGAGCAAAACGACGGCTATCGCATTCGGCGCGCCGCCGTCGAATCGAGCGTCGCGTGTCTCACCAGCCTCGATACCGCTCGCGCACTCGCAAGCGCGCTCGAATCGACGTCCGGGCCGCCTCGCTCGCTGCAGGACTACCGCGCCGCGGCCGGCTCACTTGCTAGCGAAATCATTGCGTGAGCGCCGAGGCCCCGCTCGGTCCGGGAAACCCTTGCTGTGGACACGAATCGTCGCGATAGGGAAAGCACCATGACCATTGACGACGTTTTCGAAGCCGTCATGCAGCTCAAGGGAGCGACCGAGCTTGGTTTCAAGCGGCACGACGCGCGCTTCGACGGCCTCGAACATCGCATTCGGGACGTCGACGTGAAGGTCGATCATGTCGAGCGGCGGATGGGACGGTTGGAAACGAGGATCGAATCCATCGAAACCAACGTCGGCATCCTCCGCGTCGACGTGGGCGATATCAGACTGCGGCTGGAACGCGTTGAAGCTCGGAGCTAGGCACGGTCGCCGGCGGCGCGACGACCATCCAGCGGATGCCGAACCGGTCGGTTAGCATTCCGAACCGGGCCGACCAGAACGTCGGCTGAAGCTCCATCGTCACTTCGCCGCCGGCACCGAGCTTCGAGAAGATCGGGTCGACGTCGACTGCGGCGTCGGTGCTAGTGCGAAGTGAGCGACTATTTGCGAAGGAGCGGGGCCAAGTCGTCGCGCCGCGAGTACGCGACCACGAACCACAGGGCGACGACCACGATGGGCACCGGTAATCCCGCGGGCTGCATCGTGATGTGGAAGACGAGGATGTTCGCGATCACGGCGGCGAGCGCCACGAGCGCGAGCGGTACGTACCGGTTCCCCAGGAGCAACACGCCGGCAATCAGCTGAACGCCGTCGACGAATTGTACCCAGTGCGTTTTGAAGAAGACCTCCATGAAGAGGCTGGGGAGGCCCGGCGGCGCGGGCGGCGCGGGCACGAAGAGAAACGCGAATCCGCTGATGCCGGCGAGGGTGAAGATCAGGCCGAGCACGATTCGGGCGGCGGCGACGCCGATCGCGGCGGCCCGTCCGTCGCGCCGAGCTTGGGTTGCTGCCGGGTTCGAAAAACTGGTCGTCATTTCGGGGCTCCTTGTTGGCTCACGACGCCGGGGTGGCTGCCGTTCCGGGCCGATTATAAGCAGTAAACTTGCAAAAAGCAAGTCCTATGCAAAAATCGTAGTCTGCTGTATGATGGTGCCGTGAGCAAGCGCGTTTACGGGCAGTTTTGCGGGTTCTCGCGCGCCCTCGAGGTCGTCGGGGAGCGCTGGGCTCTGCTCATCGTCCGCGACCTCTTGGTCGGCCCCCAGCGCTTCACGGATCTCTTCCGCGGCTTGCCGGGCATCCCGACGAACGTGCTGGCTGCGCGACTCCGAGAACTCGAGGACGCCGGCATCGTCGTGCGCCGCGTGTTGCCGCGACCCGAGGGCTCGATCGTCTACGAGCTGACCGCCCGCGGCGAGGAACTCGAGGAGACGGTCGTCGCGCTCGGCCGGTGGGGCGCAAAGGCGCTCGACGCGCCGCGATGCGGCGAAGTCGTGACGGTCGACTCCTTGATCACCGCGATGCGGTCGACGTTCCGTCCGGAAGCCGCGTGCGGAGTCCACTGCGCCTACGAGTTGCATTTCGGCGACGTCGTGGTTCACATGCGCGTCGACGACGGCACGCTTGTCGCGGGGGCAGGTCCGATCGACGATGCCGATCTCGTCATCGAGGCGAGCCCCGCGATCAAAGCCGTAATGGCGGGCGAGATGTCGCCCCCGCAAGCGATCGAATCCGGAGCGGTTCGCGTAACCGGCGACGAACGGCTGCTCGCGCGATTCGCCGACGTCTTCCGTATTTGAGCGCGATCGTGCGCGCGCACTCGAGCGAAGGCCGCGGCGAGCCGGAACCCTAAAGCTCCAACGCACATGGAACAGTCGCAACCCAAACCTGCGCCCGATCGCGAAGGCCGGGTCTACGTGCTCGGCGGGAATGCGAGCACGCTCGCATTCGTATCCTCGTTGCGGGCGGAGAAAGGTCAGGTTGCGGCTTACCTCGTGCCGATCGCCTGGACGCCGATCGGCGTTGCGTTCGGCGATGGTTGGCAGCGCGTGAACATCGCGGCCGACAACATTGGGGGCTGGGTCGACCAGACGTTCCCAGCCGAAGACGAGCGCTCGTTCGTCACGCCGTTGCGCGATCTCGAGATGCTCGTGCGGGTCGGCTGGCACGCGGAAGTTCCCGAAAAGCTGGCCGAATCGTTGCTGGTCAATCCCGAGGACGTTCCCGAGGACGTCCTTGACGGGCTCGCGCATCCCGCCGAAGCGCTTACGCAGTGCGCGGTCTGCCGGCGGATGTGCGCGCGCGACGATTTCGTTTGGAACGACCGCCGCATGTGCGCTTGGGATTACCACGCGACGGTGTTTGGAAAACGTGGGCCGTGGCGCGATCAGCCCTACGAAGAGCGGTTCTTCGAGACGCTGCCGCGCGCCGCGTACGTCGCGCCCGGTTTGCTGCACGATCTCGAGGTCGAAGCCGTGCTGGCGGTGGCGGGTCTGCCCGAAGACCGGATGCGCCAGCTCGTCAACGTCGCGATCGGCGACGCGAAGGACGGCGCGTACCTCGCGGTGCGGACCGACGACGGCATGACGCTCTTGCGCGAGCGTTCGGCGGTTTCGAGCTGAACGTCAACGGCGCGATCGTGCGGCTCGCGGCGCTCTTCGTCGCGGCGTACGCGATCCTGATGGTGCGGCAGCTCTACGTGCAGCTCGTCGTCGGGCCGGGTCTCGCCGCAAACGTGCACAATCCGCGCGCCGCGCTGCTTGCACCGTACCGCGGCCGCATCGTCGCGCGCGACGGAACGGTGCTCGCGCAGTCGAGCGTTCACGGCCGAGCCTATCCGTTTGGCGCTGCGCTCGCGCATGCGGTCGGCTACGCATCGGCGCGCTACGGCACCTCGGGTTTGGAGAGCGCGTTCAACTCAGAACTCTCGGCCCGTCCGATGGCGAACGACCCGATCGCGCAGATCGCGGCATTGTTTCGCGGCGGCGGTCCGCGCGCGATCGCCGGGTCGACGGTCGTCACCACGATCGATCCGGCCGTGCAGCAAGAACTCTACGCCGGTTTGAGCGCGTATTCGCGTGCCGCGGGCGTCGCGCTCGACCCGCGAACCGGCGAAGTGCTCGCGATCGCGAGCGTTCCGAGTTTTGATCCCGCGAAGATCGACGCGTCGTTTGCGAACCTCGCCGCCGACTCGCAGAGTCCGCTGCTCGACCGCGCGATCGACGGTTTGTACCCGCCCGGCTCCACCTTCAAGATCTTCACCGCGGCCGCGGCGCTCGATTCCGGAATCGTTACGATGGATTCGACGTTCGAAGATCCCGGCAGCTACCGCGTCGGCGACTTTCTCGTGCACGACAACGAAGGCGAGGCGACCGGCGCGCAAGATCTCACGGGCGCCTTCGCGCTTTCGAGCAATGTCGATTTCGCCCAGATCGCGCTCGAACTCGGGCCCGATCGCTGGTGGGACGAGGCCGCTCGATGGGGTTTCGGCCAGCCGCTGGATTTCACGATCGACGCCTCGCGCGATCGCGTTCCGGCACGCGATTCGCTTTCGCCGGGAATCCTCGCGCAGCTCGGGTTCGGGCAAGCCGATCTGCTCGTGACGCCGCTACGCATGGCGCTCGTCGGCGCGACGATCGCTTCGGGCGGTGCGGAGCCGCGGCCGTTCCTCGTGCGAGCCGTGCGCGGTGGGGGGCGCGACGAAACCCTCGGCGACGCGGGAACGCTTGCGACGCCGGTTTCCGCCGACGTCGCCGCCGAGGTTCGTCAGTTGATGATCGCCGTCGTCCGGGACGGCACCGGAACCGCGGCTGCGTTGCCCGACGTCCAAGTCGCGGGCAAGACCGGGACCGCGACCAACCCGGCGGGAAGATCGCATGCATGGTTCGTTGCGTTCGCACCGGCAGATGCGCCGCGCGTTGCCGTAGCGATCGTCGTCGAGAACGCGGGCTACGGTGGTGCGGTCGCCGCGCCGATCGCCAAACGCGTGCTCGCCGCCGCCCTCGCCCACGAGCGATGACTGCCCGCCCGGCGCGCGCTGGCTCCCGGCCATGCTAGAACTCTCGGCGCGGTATCGGCTGGAGAACCGCATCGGGGCGGGCGGAATGGCCGTCGTCTATTCCGGTGTCGATACGATCCTGCGGCGGTGCGTGGCCGTGAAGGTTTTGCGCGAACATCTCGCAGCCGACGCCGATTTCGTGGCCCGGTTCTACGCGGAGGCGCAGCACGCAGCGAAGCTCTCGCATCCGAACATCGTCAACATCTACGACGTGGGTCACGAAGGTGAATCCTACTTCATCGTGATGGAACTCGTCGACGGAACGACGCTGGGCGAAATGATCGAAAAGGACGGCGCGCTGCCGGAACCCGTCGCGATCGATTTCGCCGCTCAGATCTGCAGCGGTCTCGCGTACGCGCACCGTCAGGGGCTGCTTCATCGCGACATCAAGCCGGCGAACATCCTCATCACCAAGGACGACGTCGTCAAACTCTCCGACTTCGGCATCGCGCGCGCGGTGACGACGCAGACGGTCACGATCACGGCGCCGGGCATGGTCATGGGCAGCGTGTTCTACATTTCGCCGGAGCAGGCCCAAGGGCTCGAACTCCACGAGCCGAGCGATCTGTACAGCCTCGGCGTCGTGCTCTATCAAATGCTTTCGGGCAAGCTTCCGTACACCGGTGAGTCGCCGGTTACCGTAGCGCTCAAGCACGTCTCGAGTCCCGTGCCGGCCGTCGATGCCGAGGATCCCTCGATCTCGCCCGCACTCGCGGCGATCGTTCGCAAGCTGATGCAGAAGGAGCCGGCCGACCGATTTGCGTCGGCGACCGACGTCGCGAAAGCGCTGCGCGAGGCGCGCGAGCATCCGCTGGAAACGGTTGGTGAGGGGCGAGCCGCGGTGGGGGAGCTGCGCGAGCACGGCCTGCCGCGCACGATCCCCAATCCCAAGCCGCGTCCCTCGCGTTTCCCCGACCACCGCATCGTCGCCGCGGACGTGGATCCGGCCGAAGAAACGATCGAGCGGCGGCCCAATCACGCGTTACTCTATCTGGCCGCGGGAGTCGCGATGCTCGTCGCAATCGTCGCCGGCTACGCCCTCGCCAACCGGTCCACGATCTTCGGGGGTCCGTCGACGGTCGCCCTCACCAACCTCGTCGGCGAAACCGCCGACGAGGCCGAGAAGAAACTCGATGCGGCCGGGTTGCGATGGAACATGGTGAGCGTTCCGAGCGAGGAAGTTGCGCCGAACCGCGTCGTCAAGCAAGACCCTGCGCCGAGCCTGCACGTCGCGGCGCAGACCGTCGTGCAGCTGTACGTCAGCAACGGGTTGCCGACCGTCAATCTTATCGACGTTCGGCAGTATTCTTCCGACGACGCGCAACGCTACTTGCGCAATGCAAAGCTGTCTCCGAAGATCACCGAGGTCTTCGACCGAACGCCGCGCGGCACGGTGCTCGCGGAGGTGCCGGCTCCTGGAACGACGGTCAGGATTCATTCCACGGTCGCGCTCGTCGTGTCCAAGGGGCTCAAGCCCGTGAACGTGCCCGACGTCGTTTCACTCGCGCTCGCCGACGCCCAGCGCTCGGTCGAGAGCCGGAACCTCAAGCTCGTCGTGTCCGAGCGCGATCCGAACGACCAAATCGCGCCCGACGTCGTCACGTCGCAAAATCCGCCACCCGGTACGGCGCTCGATCCCGGATCGACGGTGTCGGTCGTGGTCAGCACGGGGCCGCAGCAGATTGGCGTTCCCGACGTCGAGGGACGGCTTGCGGACGAAGCGACCGACGTGCTCCAGAACGCCGGTCTTCGAACGAGCGTCGAGTACGTCGTCGACGGCAGCGTTCCGCCGGGCACCATCATGAAGCAGGATCCCGAAAAACCCACCAACCTCAGCAAAGGTTCGAGCGTCACGCTCGACGTTGCCGTGCCGGGCGCCGTCCCCGACGTGTCGGGCAAGAATCCGGGCGAAGCGACG
>Ga0073928_10002746_pt1 | contig 29335 bp, 24 predicted proteins | sample PaiPotPPA55metaG_FD_76969 | JGI IMG/M metagenome (GOLD analysis project Ga0073928, IMG submission 76969) | Iron sulfur acid spring bacterial and archeal communities from Banff, Canada, to study Microbial Dark Matter (Phase II) - Paint Pots PPA... ...
GGCACGAGCGACGGCGTTGCCGGAACGATTTCCCAAGTTCGCATCGCCGCGTTCGATCTCGCGCACCAGCCGATCGGCGCGAGCAAGAAGATCTCGTTCAACGGCCATGTCGGCAGCGGACTGCTCGACCATTTCGCCGTGACGCTCGACTACGGGCGCGGCACGGTCGAATTCGTTCCGCGCCCGGGCGACGGCGCGATCCAACCCGTCGCCGCGGTGCGCTGACCGGTGTTACTTCGGCGAGCCGTTCCCGTGCACGACGGTCTGCTGCGTCCAGTTACCGCCGAGCACGCCGTTCGGATTGGCATTCGGATCGTTGGTTTGATACCACTGGCCCTGGCCGTTTGACCACGTGTGTCCATAGGCGCTCGATATTTTGACCGTCCCGCCTGAACCCGTGACGGTCTGCTGATCGAGCGCGTAATCGACCCAATCCGACGCGGCGGTGGACCGCGCGTTCATCGAGGCGTTGGCGGCGCGCATCGAACTGTCGGTCGATGACTGCATCTGCGCCATGAACTGATCGTGTGCGTGCTGCTGGATCGCCATCGACTGCTCGAACCGCTCTTGCTGTGCCCGCATCACCGCGTCGTTGTGCGCGATCTGTGCGTTCAACCGTGCGTTGCCTTCGGCCGCGAGCATCTGCGCGACGCGCGCTTGATAGGCGGGATTCGACGCGGCGGTATTGAGATTGCCGTCGTCGACCATTTGTGCGAGCGCGTCGAGCTTACCCTTGGGCGCGCGCAGCACGTCGAGGCGAGCGAAGCACCCGGTGATCGTCGAGCCGTGCATGAACGGCGCGGAATGGCAGACGACCCACGCCCGAAGCCGTTGCTCGACGGTGAAGGTCCCATTCTTGGTTTGAACCCGAATCGCGGCCACGTCGCCATTCGCATGAAAACCAGGATTGGTCGCGGCGGCTTGATTCATGTGCTCGACGAACGCCGAGGTGCGCTGCTGCACCCCGGGCGCGACGCTCATTTCGCCGACATACGACGCGCCGATGAGCGAACTGTAGTAGCGCAGGAACTCGCTCGCCGTCAGCGTCCGGTCGAGCGGAAGACATTGGTCCGAAGCGCGGCGCCCCGGTTGCAGCGTGTTGAACGTCCAATCGAAGCGCGGCAGCATCCGCAGTTCCGTAAGGCCGTCGGCGGAGTACGCGCGGTACACGGGGTACGGAATCTCTTGGCAGGGCGGCCCGGGATAGACCGTCCCCTGAAATTTCCAGCCGGCCGGAATCTTGATCTCATAGGCCTGCATCCCAAAGACGGGGTCGGTGATCGTCGCCGTCGTCACGCCGCCCGAATCGGCATTGGCCGCGGCGGTGAGGCTCGCGATCGCGATAACGGTACAGACGGCCGTGCGGAAACGACGGCTCATCTACGCGCCCGCCTTACTGAGCGCGTCGATCATCGATTGCGCCGTGTCGGTGTGATGGTGGACGATCTTCCACCCGGCGGATTCGCGACGATACACGTTGGTGACGCGGCAGTCACCCGTCACCTGCTGGCCGGCGAGCGTAAATCGCCCGTGCTCGACCCCGATTTCGTAGGCCGCCTCGCCGACCACATGAATGAGTTGGTCGCTCAGGGTCACCTGGCCGCCGCTGGTTGCGCCTGCCACTTGTTCCCACGATTGCTTGACCGCTTCCCACCCGACTTGCCGGCCGCCGATCGGGTGCATCGTCGTTACCCGATCACCGTGCGACCAGATGTCGCCCATTCCGCTCGCGTCGCCGTTGAGCATGCGGTTCAGCGCGGCATAGAACTTGCCGGATGCGGCGTGGACCTCGTCTTCGCTTCCCATGTCAGGCTCCTCGCGTAAAATTCGCAACGCGCTCGCGACCGAGAGGTGACTCGATGCCCACAGGCTTTGCGCTTCGACCCGCGCCGCCTCCGCTCCGGCTCGACGAGGCTCGTGGGCGCTGTAGGGGTTCCCCCCATCCTCCAGATGGGCACTCTCCGATACGATCGCCTCAACTCAACGTCATACGAGGAGACGATCGTGAACGCTACCCGAGTCGCCGCCGCATCGCTGGGTTTGGCCCTCGCGACATTTCTGCCCGCCCGGGGTCAAGGTGAAGGAATGCAGGAGTACGCGATCGTCGACCCGGTGCTGAACATGCCGGCGTGGACGCTCACCGTGCCGGCCGGCTGGCATGCGGACGGAACGATGCTGCCGGGTTCCGCCTGTGACGGCGCGACCTCGCCGATCTACCGGGTGACGAGCCCGGACGGATTGAGCGGCGTGTATCTGCTTCCGCGATCCGACTGGGCGTGGGGCGCCGGCGCAGCGTCGTCGCCGTCATGCCTGCCGTTTCAAGAACCGGTCAGTGCGAAGGATTTCCTGACCTATCAGACCCGCATCGAGAAGGTCGCGTTCGTCAAAGACCTACCCGTCCCCGAGCTGGCCGCCTTCCGGCAGAGTGCCGGACCGCAAGCTGACATAGCACACTATCTGGTGCGCTATTCGGTGGACGGCCACCCGATCGACGAAGTGATGACCGCCTCCGTCAACTGTCACCAAGGGAACATCATAGGGATCGGTTTGCGCCATAGTTGCTCGGCGTTCGTCAGCCGTTTGTTCGCACCGTCGGGCCACCTCAAGGCGATTCTCCGGACGTACAACGCGATGAAACTGAAGCTCAACCAGGAGTGGATGTCGGCATGGACGGCGGCGATGGTCAACCGGACCAGGGCCCTCTACCAAGGGGAGACACAGAGGATGCTCGCCCAAGGCGAACTCGCCCAGGCGGCGCGCATGCAGGCGCATGACGCGTACATGAGCAGCATGGAGCAAGGCCGCGAGATCCGGAACCAGAACTTCAACGAGCACCTGTACCAGAAACAGCACAACACCGACAATTTCGTCGATTACGTGCTCGACTGTCAGCGCGCGTACAGCGGCAACTACCGCGTCTCGGGCGGCAACTGTCCGAATCGTCGGACGTTCTGAGCCGTCAGTTTCGTTCGCGCACGAGCGCGTTCGCTTCGTCGTACGAGACGCTACCCGAGGGTGGATCGGGTAACCCGCGAGCCACGAGCGCCGCAACCTGAGCGCGCGAGTGGACTCGGCACTTCGCGAAAAGATTCGAGAGCTGCTTCTCGACCGTCTTCGGCGAAACGCCGAGGTGTTGCGCGATCGCCGCGTTGGTGAGGCCGTCGCCGATCAGCTTCGCGATATTCCACTCACGGCGCGACAGCCCGGCCAGCGCACCGGCGGAGATCGCCGGCGGCGCCGCGGCCGCTCCTGCGCAGCGCGCGCGAAGACGCGCTGCTTCCCGGTCGTTCCCCGCCAGAAGGAGGGCGCGCGCTTCGTACAGCGGCCAGCCCACCTCGCGAAATCTGCGCGCAGCCTCGCCGGCATGAGATACGGTCGAACCGGCGCCGCGGACGTTGCGGCTGGCGAGCACCGAGCGAATGAGCGCCGCCATGGCAGCCTGGGCGGGGCATGCTGCCGTCGCCGCTGCATCGAGAACCGCGCATACTGGGCTCAATTCCGTCGTCTCCAGAAACTCTGCTGCCGCGAGGAGAACGGGCGCGACCTGCGGCTGCCCCAGGTGCGGTGTTTCGAGCGCCAACCGCAGTTCAACCCGCGCCGAGTCGAGCGACCCGCGCGCCGCAAGCCAGCGCGCGAGTTCTGCCAGCACGAGCGCGTCTTCTGCGACTATCGTGCCTTCCCGAGCTGCGCGAATCACGTCGTCGCGAAGCGTCCGCTCTGCGAGCGACGGCTCGTCGAGCGCGAGAGCGATCGACACGCCGACGGTCGCCGCTAGGTACCTCGTTACGAAGACGTCGCTACCGCGCTCGAGCGCATCAAGGAGAGCCGACCGCGCGTCATCGAGCCGGCCGCGCAGAAAGAGGTAGCGTGCTCTGACCACCGCCCCGAAGGCGGCGATCGCCGTGAAGTCGCGTGCTCGGGCGATCGTGTCGGCCGCGGTAAGCGCGCGCTCGACCTCGTCATGCGCGGCCAGCGCTGCGCCCGTTTGCGCGACCGTATAGAGCGCGATCGACGCCAAGAACTGACGCAGCGCAGGGGCGACCTCGAACATTTCAGCCGCAGCGATCCGCCAAGGCGCAACATCTCCGAGCGCGGCGCACTCATTGAGCACGGCGATCAGCGTGTTCTGACGCGCGACCGGCTCGAGCGCTTCGACTCGCTCGATCTTCTCCAAAATGCGCCGCGTTGCGGCAAAGTCGTACGTCGCGCTCGTGAGCCTGGCGGCAAGCGCGAGCAGGCGGTCGCGCATCGTGACGCTCACGTGCTCCCGATGCCGGTCGACAAATGCTTGGACTTCGCGCGCCGCCTCGCCATCGCCGAGATTGCTTCGATCGGCCGCGAGCCAGGTGAGCACGCGGGCGGCGTCGTCGAATTCTCCTCGGCCGCGCCGCAGATCGAATGCATGCTCGAATGCGGCAACGCTACGTCGCAGGTCGCCGAGCTGCTCCGCGGCGTGGCCGAGCCGCTCGAAAAGGCGAGCGCGGTCCTCGTCCGTAAGCGCCGCGTCGAGCGCACGGTCGAAATGGGCGGCGGCTTCGGCAAACGCACACAGCGCGACGGCTTCATTACCGGCGAGTTCCCCGTAGCGTTGCGTCCGCGCCGCATCGCCGGCCGCCCACGCGTGGTACGCCAACGCTTCGAGGCGCGGCGTCGTTTCGAACACTGCTTCGAGGGCGGCGACGGCGCGCTCGTGCAGCGGTCGCGCATCGAATGCAGGTATTTCGTCATAGATCGCCTGTCGGGTCAACGCGTGCCGGAAGCGTACGCTGCCCCGCTCGCGCTCGTCGTCGACGAGGATGCCGAGTTCGCGCGCGCTGCGCAAGGTTGGCAGGACATCATCGACCGTCCGCTCGAGCATCACGGTAAGCAGCGACGGATCGATGCGATCACCGAGGACGGCGGCGTACTCCAGCGCGCGGCGCGCATCGTTATCGAGCGCCTCCAGTCGTTGGAGGACGCTCGCGCGGACCGAAATGGGCAACGCGCGCTCAGATGGGAGCCCATCTTCGAGCGACGCCTTGAGCAACTCTTCGGCGAAAAACGGATTGCCCTCGCAACGCCGTTCGATCTCAGCGCGGCGCCCGCTATCGAGCTGGCGCCCAGCGAGGACAGCGTCGACCAGCTCGCGCACATGAGCGGGCGACAGCGCTCCGAGCGCGATCCGTCGAACCGACGCTAGGCGCGACAACTGCGAAACGGCATCGAAGAGCGGTCCGCGTTCTTCGAGATGATCGCTGCGAAATGTCGCCACGAGCAGTTGACGCGTGGCCCCAAGTCGCGGCGCCCAATACGTGAGGAATTCGAGTGTCGCCCGATCGGACCAGTGCAAATCTTCCAGAAGGTACACGATCGCACGGCGCTGCGCCGCAAACGCGAACAGCTCGACGAAGCCGGCGAAGATATCGGCCTTTTCAAGTCCCAGCGATTCTTGGGCGAGCGCCTGCACCGCGCGCGGAGGCGCACCAGCGAAATCGAACTTGCTCGAGAGATCGCGCGCAAAACTGCGGATCGGGCCGAAGGGTGCCTGGGCCCACGGCAGGCACTCGCCGGAGACGAATGTGCGCTCGCGCGTCGCCGGGGTGGCGAGTCGGAACTGCGCGAGCAGGCGCGATTTGCCGATCCCTGCGTCGCCGTCGATCAAGAGTGTGGAACCGTGGCTCTTGCCGAGGTCCACGCGCGCCCGTGCGAGCGCGCTCAATTCGTCGACGCGCCCGACGAAAACCGGGCACGTCACGTCGGTTCGGGACACGCCCTAGACTTACGACGAGATGCTGGTTGGGTCTTTGCCTTGCAGGAGCGCGACCATTGAAAGCCGTGCCCGCGCCCGCTCGAGCGCTCGCACGGCCAGCACCTCCGCGCGGGCGTAGTTGATCGCCGCGTCTGAGAATGCGCGAAGCTCGAGCGCGGCGTCGCCGGCCCGCTCGTTGTAGGCGATGCCGCGCGCAAGATCGTCCGCCGCCCACGCGTGATGCGCGAGCTCGTGCACCGATTCGGCTCCGTCCCTTTCGAGCGCGCGCAGGATGCGCGCATGAATGTCCTTACGGCGCGCAGCATCCAATTGTTCGTACACGACCTCGCGCGTCAGCGCATGGCGAAAGCGATACCCCGTGTCGTTCGGGCCGAGGACGAACCCGGCGTCTTGGGCAACGGCGAGCGCCGCGTGGACGGCATCCAGGTCAACGTCGAGGCTCGCCGTCAGCATCGCGACGCCGAACGTCGTCCCCATCGCCGCGGCGACTGAAAGCACGTCCCGCGTCGCCGGCTCGAGCCCGGCGAGTCGCTCGCGCAACGCCGCCCCGACCACGCCCGACGCTGCCCCGTTCGTGTTCACCCGTAGAGCCTAGCGGTTCCCCGGCCGCCTGCGGATGGGGGTAACCCCTCCGAAGCCGCGCACCGTAATATTTTCCCCACGGTTCAACGTCGACACCGCGGCTATCTCTGGGCTCGCGCATACCTGTGCGTCCGGCCGGAACGCTTTCGGCGCTAGTTCAGCTCGGCGCCGAGGTCGGTCCAGCGTACGAGGGGTGGCTCCCGGAGTTGGACTCGAACCAACGACCCGCTGATTAACAGTCAGCTGCTCTACCGACTGAGCTATCCGGGAACGGCCGGTCATCGTTCCACGCTCCGAACGAGCGCCCTCTCGCGCGGTGGGCGATGTCGGGCGGGCCATGTGGCCGTCGAGATCGCCCGTGGCCCGATGCCTCCTCGCGGCCCGGTCCGCGCCGTTCAGGGGCGATTTCCCGCGGCCGGAGCTGGTGCGGGAGGGGATACCCCCTCGGCCCAGGGCGGGGTCCGACTACGGCCGGTGTGATGCTGACACCCCTAAGAGTAGAGGACTCGGTTTGTAAAGAAGGAACGAACAGAGCCTGTCGTTCACGCCCGAAAGGACCCAGATGCGGCTTGCCGTCCGAATCTCAGGATTTTTTTATGTCGTCGGCCTTATCGCACTTGTCGCGCAGGCCGCGAGCGCTTCGCCCGGGAGCGCGCTTCCCGGCGGCGGGACGATGGTCGAGTACGTGAGCGGTAATTCAGGTCTCGGATACTGGATTGCCGTCGTGAACGCGCTCGTTCAGAACTTCTCGCTCTCGCTCTAGCTCCCACCCCAACGCCCGCCACCGGGCGTTTTTCGTTTGGCCCCGCGGCGCGATCAGCTGACGTTCGTGATCTTGCGGATCGTGTTGCCGGCGGCGTCGGTGACGTAGAGGTTCGTTCCATCGTTCGTGATGCCGAACGGACAATTGAACTCGGCGCCCGTGTTCGCGCCGTCGGTTTCGCGCGAAGCGCCATCGCCCGCGACGACCGTCATCGCACCCGTCGCGCTCACCCGTACGATGTCGTTGCCAAGACAATTGGCGACATAGAACGCGCCCGTCCCGCTCATGTACGTGATTTCTTTGGGACCATTGAGCGGCGCGCCGGCAGCGAACGCCGATACCGTCGAGGACGTCGGGACGTCGCTCGCTTTGACGATCGAGTCGTTGCCGCTATCGGTGATCACGTAGTTGGGAGGCGTCGCCCCATCCCGCGTGATGCCAAAGTTCCCGCGGTTGCCGAGCGACGTCGAAGACGGAACGGCGTCGGCGGCCGGGCCTGCGAACGTCGCAATCGTGAGGGTGGTACCGGTTGCCGCGGTAATCGCGGCATCGTTACCGGTTGAATTGAAGTCCATCGCGGCGACCCCGCCCGTGAGGCCGCTGAATGCGCTGTGCGGCGTCGCCGCCGGATTGGGCGACGTCGGCAGCGCGATTCGGTTCGCCGTGTCGTCGCCCGCCGAAAGGACCCACAAACCGCCCCAGGGTGCCGCGCTCACGCTGCTTCCGGCATTGAGCGCGAGGCCGTAGAGCTGACTCGGCGTCGTGCGCGTCGCGTTATTCCATGTCTTCGTGTCTTCGGAGACGACCGCGGCCGTCGTAAGGTCGTACGAGCGCAGGAAGCCCGTGAAGAAATCGCTGACGAACAGCGTCGGGTCGGCTTGGCCCGGTGGAACACCCATCCCGGCGCCGCCGGCGTCGGTTGCGTACGGCGGCACGTATACGATGCCGGTCGGGTTCGCAAAGCACGACGAGTTGCCGGTTCCGTCGAGGCTCGTGTCGGAATGCGCGCAGCTCGCTCCCGCGATCGTCGTGACGGCGAAGCCGGTTCCCGAAGGATGGGGCGTCGGGACCGGCGTTGGCGTCGGCGACGCGGTCGCGATCGGGGTCGGCGTCGGCGGAAAATCGGTCGGGCTCGGCGCGGCGGTGGCGCCGGGCGTCCCGTACTCGTCGGCCGCAAGCTCCCACCCTTTTGGCGAGCCGATCCCGGTAGCGTCGTCGTAGCCCGTCTGGGCGCTATAGAAGCCGTTCGTTCCCGAAACGACGTCGCGGAACGCGAACGCGTATTCGGTGCTGCCGCCGGCGGCCATCGCGTACAAGCTCGGATTGACGAAGCCGTTGCGCGAATGCTGGATCTCGTTGATCTCGGTCTGCAACGCTACGAACATCGGCGAGGCGAGTGAGGTTCCGCCGGCGGGCCCGAGCGTTCCGTCGTGACAATACACGAAGCCGATTCCGGCCGAACCACCGAAATTTCCCGAGTTCGTGCCCGGGTCGGCGGCCATCGCGATGTCGGGAATGTTGCGGAACGTCGTCGAGACCATTGCCGCCGACGACGACTGGCCGGCGAGCGCCGCTTGCCACGACGGAATCGGTTCGAACACCGAATGCCCGCCGCCGCCGTACGTCCACGCCGTTTCTTGGTGGTAGTCGTTCGTGTCGGCGGGCGTGATCGGCAAATACGAGGTCCCGCCCACGGCCGTGAAATATGGGTCGCCGGCCGGCACGTCGATGTCGAGCTCGTTTTGCGGAACGCCGTTGGACGTGTACAGACCGCAGCCGAAGGCGCCGGTGTCGCCGGTCGATGCGCTGAAGGTGATGCCGAGCGCCGCACCTTCCATCGCCAGAAAGTTCGTCGCGTACTCGAACGACGGGTTGTCGGTTTCGCAACCGCCGAAGCTCGAGTTGATCGCATCGACGAGATCGTCGTTCAGCACCTGCTCGTACGCGGTTTCAACGTCGAGATCGTCTAACGACGGCGCGAGGTATTCGAAGTAATCCGCCGCCGGGGCGAGCGACATGATCGCCTCGGCATCGAGCGTCGCCTCACCCGTCGGGTCGCCCGCTCCGATGAGTCCGTCGCAGGTCGGGCCGCCGTTTGGATCGGTGCAGCGCCGAAAACCGATCGGGCTTCGGGTTCCGGTCCGCGGAATGCCGAACGCCGAAAACTCCGATGCCGCATCGGCGTCGAGGTAGTCGGCCTCGACGACGGAGCCCGCCGCATGGTTGCGACCGCCGTACCCGTGCTGCACCGGAAAGTCGTAACCTTCGGCAAAGATCGGCGGTCCGTACGCGCTGTACCGCAGGTAATCGGTATCGGGGCTTTCCGGAGATTCGCTCGCATCGGGGCCCGGCGGCGACGGCGTGCTCGTGCTCAGTGCCCTCGGCTGCAATGGGCGCCGGCGCACGATCGGCGCGGTTCGCGTGGCGCGGCGAACGCGCGCCAGCGCTTGTAAGAATGACGCCGAACGGCGAATCGCAGCCGGGTTACCGAAGCGCAGCGGGTGATGCACCGTGACGATCGAGTGCAGCCCCGCGACGGAAACCGCGATCCCGCGCAACTCGGCCGGCATGATGGCGGGCCGAACGTTGAGATAGCGGTAGCCCCACTTCGGTTGGAAAACCGCATGCAGTTCGGTACCGAAGTATCGCTCGACGATTCCGGCGCTAGCGACCGCGCGGATCATTCCTCGGTTCGCAAACGTGCTCGTGATGCGAAACCCGCGCCGCCTCAGCATCGCGGCGGCCCGGCCGTAGGCTTCTCTTGTCGGCGCAAACGACGCGGCCCATTCGGCGAGCGTGAGATACCGGTGATAGTACCGTGATGCGGGATCGCCTTGCGCGAGGATCAGGCGCTCGAGCGCCGCCTGGTTTCTGACGCGCAGCAGCACGCCGATCTCGACCCGGTTCCCGGGCGGGATGCGGCCGAAGTCGCGAAGGTCTCGCGCCCGCGCGACGTCGGCCGCAACGCCTCGGTCGGCCGGCGCGACGAGCATACCGGCGATCGGCGCGGCGTACGCGGGGGCCGTTGCGGCGAGGAGAGCCGAAACGAGGACGAAGGCAAGGCGGCGAACCATCGAGTTCAATTCCGAGGGCGAGTGCGGCCCCCGTCCGCGCTACTCCGTTCCGGCGAGTTCCCAACCCTTCGGCGAGCCCAGGCCCGTGGCGTCGTCGTAGCCGGTTTCGGCGGTGTAAAAATTGTTGGTCCCGAGCGTGATATCGTGGAAGGCGAACGCGTATTCGGCCGAATTGGCCGTGGCGATCGCGTACAAGCGCGGGTTCACGAACCCGTTGCGGGAGCCTTGCACCTGGTTGATCTCGGTTTGCATCGCGACCCACATCGGCGACGAGAGCGACGTGCCGCCGGTCGGTCCTTCGAGGCCGTTGTACACGTCGAGCAGCCCCACGCCCTGCGTTCCGCCGATGAAGACCGCACCGCCGTCGGCCGTCAACGCGACGTCGGGAATGTTACGGAACGTGGTGGACACCATGGCCGCCGGCGACGCGGCAGCGGCCGCGGCGGTCTGCCAAGCGGGAATCGGCTCGAATACCGAGTGGCCGCCCCCGCCGTCGAGCCATGCCTGCTCCTGCGGCGGAGTCGCGTTGTAGAACGATCCGGTTCCGGTCAAATCGGGATCGAACGACGTCCCGCCGACGCCGGTGAAGTACGTATCGCCGGCCGGAATTCCGATATTGACTTCACTCTGCGGCGCGCCGTTGGTCGCGTATACTCCGCAGCCGGTCGCACCCGTGTCGCCGCTCGAGGCGCTGAAGGTGACGCCCTTGGCGGCGCCTTCCATCGCGATGTAGTTCGTCGCGTCTTCGAACGACGGATCGTCGGTTTCGCATGCGCCGAAGCTCGAGTTGACGACGTCGACGACGTCATCGCTGACGACGCGCTCGTACGCGGTCTCGACGTTGAGATCGATCAACGAGGTCTTCGAGTTTATGAGATATTCGTAGAAATCGGCCCCGGGCGCGAGCGTCATGATCGTCTGCGCGTCGAGCGTCGATTCGCCGATCGGATCGCACGTCGTACTGAAATTGCTGGGATCGCAGATCGTGCACTGATTATTGGGATCGGTGCAAACGCGAAACGCGCTGCCCGTCCGCGGGATGTGGAAGTCGGTGAATTCGGCGTTAGCGTCCACATCGGAGAAATCGGAGTCGATCACCGAACCCGCCGCGTGATGCGTCCCGCTATAGCCGTGCTCTACCGGGTAGTCGTAGGCCATCGCCCAGATCGGCGGCCCGTAGCCTTGGAAGTTGGCGTAGTCGGTCACCGGGGATTCGGGCGACTCGGTCGCGTCGGGCGACGGATTCGGCCCGGGCGTGCTCGTCGTGATCGGCTTGGGTGTCGGGGAGGGCGTTGAAGGGATCGCGGGCGTGCGTCCCAGTGGCCGGCCGACGATCGGTCGCATGACATACGACGTCGCGCGCCACCGCCGCTGTTGCAACGGGAAGTGCACCGTCACGATGGAGTGAAGCCCGGCCACGCTGACCGCGGCGCCCCGCAGTTCCGCCGGCATGAGCGCCGGCCGCACGTTGGCGTATCGCACGCCGCGTCCGGGTTGAAACACCTGATGCAATTCGGTGTTGAAGAATCGCTCCGCGGTGCGCGCGGGCGCGGACGCGAGGATCATGCCGCGGTTTGCGAACGTGCCCTCGATCCGAAAGCCGGAACGTGCGAGCGTGAGCTGGGCCCGCCGGTACGTCGCCTCGTCGGGTGCGAAATATGCGTTCCATTGGGCGGCCGAGAGGTAGCGATGGAAGTACGGCGAGTTGCGCCGGCCTTGCAGAATCGTGAGTTCCCGCACCTCGGCCTCGTGACGAAAGCGCATGAGCACGCCGACGTGGACCAGCCGGTTCGGCGGGATGCGCCCAAAATCACGAAGGCCGCGCGCGTGCGCGACCTCCGATGCGAGCCCCGGCGCCGCCGGCGAGAGGACGGTTCGCGCCGTCGCGGCGCCCGAGGGCGCACTCGCCGCCAGCATCAGGCCGGCGGCGAGGAAGGCCGAAGGGAACGAGGCGCTCATCGTACCGTGACGCCGTACGGTCCGTTGATGCCCGACGAGATCGTGTTCGTCGGAACGCCCGAAAGCAGCGTCGTCATGCTCGAGAAGACGTCGACCGAATTGTTTCCGAAGTTGGCGACGTAGATGTTGCCGGCCGGGTCGATGAAGATGCCGAGCGGCTGGCTGTAATCGGCCGATTTCGCGACCGTAGCAATCGGCGTCGCAGCCGGATTCGCGCCCGATCCGGGCGAGAAGATCTCGACGAAGTTCAAGTTATTGTTCGAAGCCGGCGCGTAGATGTTGCCCGCCGCGTCGACCGCAACGTCGAGCCACGAATGGCTCGAGAACGACATGCCCGTTGCGCCGACCGATTCGATTTCGGCCGGCGTCGCGTTGCCGCTCGCGCCGGGAGCGAAGATGTTGATGATGTTCGAGCAAGCGGTGTAAATCGAACCGGGCGTATCGACGGTCATGCCGTAGCACGAGAATAGGTCGGTGTTGTTGGCCGGCGCCGACGGACCCGGCGTCGGGCCGATGATCACGCGCGACGGCGAGGCCGAACCGCTCAGCCCGTTTGCGTTCGGGGGATATTCGGCGACACGGTCGATCGAAAGCACGAACAGGTTGCCAGTCGAGTCGAACGCCAGCCCTTCGGGCGTATTGAGGTTGGGAATCGAACCGACCGGAGGCTGATTGCCGTTCTGCAGCGGTCCCGGCCCGTAGATGTTCACATATCCCGAGTTCGGGCCGAACGTCGCGCCCGGGGCCGGGCCTTGGTTCGAGACAAAGAGGTTACCCTTCGGGTCGACGGCCAGAAACTGGATCGCCGTTTCGCCGGTGTTCGAACCCAAAAGGGTTGCCGTCGGGGTCGATGCACTCGTCGCCGACGCCGGGTAGATCGTAATGCTCGGCGACGTGCCGCCCGGGCTGTGATTCGCGACGTACAGGGCCGGAATGCGCGTAACGTTGCAGGTTCCCGTTATCGTGTCGCCGGCAAGATTCGTGCCCGATGTATTGAGCGTGATCGGCGTGTTCACGACGTGGATGTCGACGTTGAATTGGTTGGCCGTGGACGTTGAGGTGACGGTCGCCTGCGACGGCGTCGCCGGCGTCACCGAGAGCGTCGGGATCGTGCCGGGAGCGATGATGATGTTGCCATCCGCATCTTCAGGGAGCAGCGCAATGACGCCATCCGGACCTACCATCGTAAGCGTGTTCGGCGTCCCGCTCACGTACGGGGCGACGCCGGCGCAGCCGATCTGCGCGAGGTTGCCGTTGAGCGTCACGGTCACCGTGTTCGCCGCGTCGAGCACGACGGTGAACGGGACGGAGCCCTGCGCGAGCAGGTTGCCGCCGCCGCCGGCCTGATCGTAAGCGGTTACGAGGAACGTGTCGGGACCGACCGGCGCGTTGACGTTGGTCACCGTCGTCTGCTGCGGGCTTCCACTGAGGGCCGGATTGTTGACCGTGGTGGGGCTGCCGCCGTTTACGACGATCGTCACGCTCTTGGTCGAATTGCTGAGGAACGCGGGACGCCGCCGCTTGGACGCATTCGCGTTCGACGGCGTCGGCCAGGTGATGATGAACCGCACGACGGAGTCGCCCGTCGGGGCTTGGGTCGCGCGCGGGCTCGGCGTTCCCGGGCTCGAGCCGCCGCCGCCGCACGACGTCGCCGCCAGCAGCGCAGCGACCGCGACAAACGCGCACGCCGTATTTTGAAGCCTGCCGTTCAAACGCTTCCTCACCTCGGTCGTCCTCCCGTGCGCATCGCACAGCGGTCAGCGTAAACGAGGGGGATGGGAATGAAAGCTACCCGCATCGACGATACCCCGGCAAGGCGAACGATACGATTACCGCCGTTAGTCGAGAATCGCATCGCGAATCCCTACCGGCGCCACGCTCCGCCATCCGCCGACGGCGCGAAGTGGTGAGCGCGTTGGAAGCGAGCGGGCGACTAATGCTTCGCACCTGACCTTATTGGCGCCGTGCCCGGCCCGGGGACGGGCAACTGCGGCGCTGCCGGCGTCTTCGGCGTAACCGTCGGGGCCGCAGGTGTTGCCGACGGCGGTGGATGTGGCGCGGTCGGCGATGTCGTCGGGCGCTTGCGCTGGTGGATGATGACCTTGGTCGTCGTGACGTCGACATGCAGCGTCGCGGTTTGGCCATGGTTGTCGTGGAACGTGAAGTCGCAGCTTCCGGCGTCCTGCGCGGTCACCGTCTCGGTCGATGGAACCGTGCCGCTCGACGGCGCAACGGTCGCGACGTTTCCACTCGTGTTACCGGTACCCGCAGTGCACGAAGAACTCGAGATCAAGAACGTTCCGGTGTAGTTCGCTTCGGTCAAGTGTGCCGTCTGCGTCGGATTCGGGCTCGGCGCACTCGTAAACGCGAGCGTGTTCGGTGAAATGACGAGCGGCCCAGGCGCTCCCGTAGCGGTCGGCGACGGCGACGGGCTCGGCGATGCCGATGGGCTCGGCGACGGCGACGGGCTCGGCGACGGCGACGGGCTCGGCGATGGTGACGGGCTCGGCGACGGTGATGCGCTTGGCGACGGCGACGGGCTCGGCGACGGCGACGGTGATGGGCTCGGCGACGGCGACGGGCTCGGCGACGGCGACGGGCTCGGCGACGGCGACGGGCTCGGCGATGGCGATGGCGACGGGCTCGGCGACGGCGATGGGCTCGGCGATGGCGACGGACTCGGTGACGGCGATGCGCTCGGCGATCCCGATGGGCTCGGCGATGGCGACGGACTCGGTGACGGCGATGCGCTCGGCGATCCCGATGGGCTCGGGGATGGCGACGGACTCGGCGATGGCGACGGGCTCGGCGATCCCGATGGGCTCGGCGATGGCGACGGACTCGGCGACGGCGACGGACTCGGCGACGGCGACACCGACGGCGTGGGGCTCGGCGATGGTGACGGGCTCGGTGACGGCGACGGACTCGGCGACGGCGACACCGACGGCGTCGGGCTCGGCGACGGCGAGACCGACGGCGTGGGGCTCGGCGACGGCGACACCGACGGCGTGGGGCTCGGCGACGGCGACGGGGATGGGGTGTGCGTCGGTGACGGCGACGGCGACGGCGTGATTACCGGCGTCGGCGACGGGCTGACGATCGGCGTCGGCGACGGGCTGACGATCGGCGTGGGCGATGCGCTGGCGATCGGCGTCGGCGACGGGCTGACGATCGGTGTCGGCGTCGTGACCGGCGTCGGCGTGATGACCGGCGTCGGCGATGCGCTGACGACCGGTGTCGGCGACGCGCTGACGATCGGCGTCGGCGACGCACTGACGATCGGCGTCGGCGTAATGACCGGCGTCGGCGTGATCACCGGCGTCGGCGTGATCACCGGCGTCGGCGTGACGGCCGGGACGAAGATCGAGTGGTTGCCGGAGCCGTGCGACGCAGCGGCGGCAAAGCCGACACCGGCGAGGCCTGCGATGAGATACGGAACAAGGCTCGGGCCGGCTGACGCCGCGCCCCAGACGACGCCGTTGGCGAGGTTCTCGCGAACGATCGAACAGGTGAAGCTCGTCGCTTGAGACGGGAAATTCGTCGACACGTAAGGCGGCGCGACGTCCACGTGGTTGAGCGCGCCGTTCGCGATGTCGAAGAACGCGAAACGCACGACTGACGACGTGACCGGGCTGCCGGTGCTCGTATCGAAGGTGACGCTCGGAACGAACGACGGTCCGTTGACGGCCGCCGAGCAGCTCAAGATCTTCACCGGAACGTCCGGCTGCGTCGCAACGCTGCCTGAGATCGTAGTGGCGGCGCCCACTGCACCGGGGAGAAAGCTCCAGCAGACGGCGACGATGCACGCGAGTGCTTGCGGACGACGATGCATTCTCACCAGGCAGGAGCTCCTAGCGACTCAGCGTGGCCTGCGCCCTCCCGAAGGAAAACGCCGGTACACCTCTATGGAAAGCAAAGGCAAGGCAAGACAGTTCTAACGATTTCCTGAAGAAGGGACCGCCAATGCGGCAGTTTAGGGCCGCGCTTGCGGGTCCCTCCTGTCAGTCGTAAAGATCGTCAAACGGGAAAGCGGCCGAGCGGACCTATCGCATCGAGGGTTCGAGGAGCGGCCGAACTCTATCGATACCGGCCGCGTCGCGCAACTCGTCGGCCTTGTCGATCTGCTCCCAAGGTAGATCGAGATCGGAGCGGCCGAAATGACCGTAGGCTGCGGTTTGCTGATAGATCGGGCGCCGGAGCTTGAGGTGATGGATGATCGCCGCCGGACGAAGATCGAAGAAGCGCTGCACGAGCTCCGCGATCGCGGGTTCGTCGATCCTCCCGGTGCCGAACGTTTCGACCAGGACGCTGACCGGCCGAGCAACGCCGATCGCGTAGGCGACCTGAACCTCGCAGCGGTCGGCGATCCCCGCGGCGACGATGTTCTTGGCCACGTACCGGGCCGCATAGGCGGCCGACCGATCGACCTTCGTGGGGTCCTTTCCGGAAAACGCGCCGCCGCCGTGGCGCGCCATGCCGCCGTACGTATCGGCGATGATCTTGCGCCCCGTCAGCCCGGCGTCGCCGAGCGGGCCCCCGATGACGAACCGGCCGGTCGGGTTGACGAAAATCCGGGTGTCCGCATCGCGCAGTTCGGCCGGAACGACGCGATCGATCACCTTCTCGGTGACTTCCTTGCGAATCGCTTCGAGCGAGATATCGGGATCGTGCTGCGTCGAGATCACGACCGCGTCGACGCGCACCGGCCGGCTGCCGTCGTACTCGACCGTGACTTGCGATTTGCCGTCGGGCCGCAACCAGCCGAGCGCGCCCGTTTTCCGTTCGGCCGCGAGCGCCCGCGTGAGGTTATGGGCCAGCATGATCGGCGCCGGCATCAACTCGGGCGTCTCGCGGCACGCGTAACCGAACATCATCCCTTGATCGCCGGCACCCGTCTGCTCGAATTCGTCGTGCTGGCCGGATTCGCGCATTTCGAGCGACCGGTCGACGCCCATCGCGATGTCGGCCGATTGCTCGTCGACCGAAACCGAAACGCCGCACGTCGACGCGTCGAAGCCGACGAGCGAGTGGTTGTAGCCGATGTCGGCGATCGTCTTTCGTACGATGCGCGGGATGTCGACGTAGGTGGAGGTCGTGATTTCGCCCGCTACGTGCACTTGGCCCGTGATGACGAAGGATTCACACGCGACGCGGCCCATCGGATCTTCTGCGAGGATCGCATCGAGCACGGCGTCGGAGATCTGGTCGGCGATCTTGTCGGGATGGCCCTCAGTGACCGATTCGGAAGTGAAGAGCCGGCGATACGCCACCTATGTGCCCTCCGACCATGAGACCATGTATTTGCGCTGTTCGGCGGTCGGCACGTCGATCGAGATGTTCATCGCGGCGAGTTTCAGCTCGGCGACCATGCTGTCGATCTCGTCGGGAACCGAGTAGACCTTCTTCTCGAGCGTCGTGTAATTCTTCGCGAGGTGGGCGGCCGCCATCGCTTGGTTCGCGAACGACATGTCCATCACGGCCGCGGGATGGCCTTCAGCGGCCGCGAGGTTGATCAAGCGGCCCTCCCCGAGCACGCGCACGGTCCGTCCGTTCGTGAGGCGAAACGCCTCGACGAACTCGCGCGGCTTCGATCTTGAGACCGCCAACTTCGCTAAGGCGTCCAAATCGAGTTCGTCGTTGAAGTGCCCGGAATTGCAGACGATCGCGCCGTCCTTCATCGCTTCGAAGTGTTCGCCCGCGATCACGTGATAGTTGCCGGTCAGCGTGACGAACACGTCTCCCACCTCGGCGGCCCGCGCCATCGGCATGACCGTGAAGCCGTCCATCGCCGCCTCGAGCGCTTTGCGCGGATCGATCTCGGTCACGACCACGTGCGCGCCCAGCCCCTTCGCCCGCGACGCGACGCCACGCCCGCACCAGCCATAGCCAACGACGACGACCGTATGGCCCGCGAGCAGGACGTTGGTCGCGCGGATGATGCCGTCGATCGTCGATTGGCCGGTTCCGTAGCGGTTGTCGAACATGTGCTTGGTGAGCGCATCGTTGACGGCGATGACCGGGAACGGCAGCACGCCATCCTTCTCCATCGCGTGCAAGCGGATCACGCCGGTCGTCGTTTCCTCGCATCCACCGATCATGTCCGCGAGCAGATGGTTGTGCTTGGTGTAAATCGTCGTCACCAGGTCGCAGCCGTCGTCCATCGTCATGTGCGGCTTGGTCGCGATCACCGACTCGATGTGCTTGTAGTATGTGGCGTTGTCTTCGCCTTTGATCGCATGCGTTTCGATCCGGAAGTGCTCCGTGAGCGCGGCGGCGACGTCGTCTTGGGTCGAGAGCGGGTTCGAGGCGCACAGCGCGATTTGGGCGCCGCCCGCCTGAAGCGCGAGCATGAGGTTCGCGGTTTCGGTCGTCACGTGGAGGCAGGCGCCGATCCGGATGCCGGCCAGCGGTTTCTCCTTCGCGAAGCGCTCGGAGATCTGGGCGAGGACCGGCATGAACGTAGCGGCCCACTCGATGCGGGAGCGGCCTTGATCCGCAAGGCTGCGATCCTTGACGTCCCCGGGTCTATCAATGACTTGCAAGCAAACGACTCCTTCGATGTCGCAAAGGTGCTACGGCTCGCCGATCTTTGAAACAATCGAAGGCGATCTCGGGAAGGTTCGACGCGGCGAGCGAATACCCCAGCGTGGAGATCGATGCATATCTGGAAGCACTCGCTTCGCCGTCGCCGACGCCCGGCGGCGGTAGCGCTGCGACGATCGTCGGGGCGCTCGGGGCCGCTTTAGTCGCAATGGTCGCGCGCATCACGGGCGATAACCCGACCTACGCCGCAGTCGCCGAGGACGCGCAGTCGATCGCCGCCGATGCCGATGGTATCCGGCTCGCACTGATCGCCGCCCGCGAACGCGACGAACGGGCCTACGCCGCCGTCGTGGCCGCGATGGCGCTCCCGAAGGCGACGGCTCCCGAGAAAGCTTCGCGCACTGAACGCGTTCAAGGCGCGCTCGCCGGAGCGGCAGCGGCGCCGCTGTTTGCAGCCGAGCTGGCGCTCGAAGTCGTGCGGATCGCCGAGCGCGCGCGCAATCTGGGAAACCGGCATCTCGCAAGCGACGTCGCCTGCGCGGAGATTTTCGGCCGAGCCGCGCTCGCCGCGAGCGCAGAGAACGTCCGCATCAACCATGCCTTCCTCAAGGACGGCGCGCTCGTTGCCGGCCAAGAGGCCGCACTGCGAGCGCTGGAATCGGCCGCAACCGCCGCTCGCGCAATCCAAGCGCGGCCACCGGAGTGACGGGGCGCGAGGAGGGACGCCGCGCGCGCGCGACGCAGGGCATGCCGTCGACATGGAGGATGGAATGGTCTTGATCTCGCGCTTGCGCGCCCTCGGCGCGCTGACGGCGATCGGTGCGGTCGCGGCCGTCCGGTCCTCCGCCGCCGGTGCGGCGAGCCGCGCCGATGCCGACGACGTCAAACTCTTGAACACGGCAATCGGCCTGGAGCTCGCGGCCATCAAGATGTACGCGGACGCCGTGACGGCGAATTTGCTGACGCCCGTGGTCGCGAACGTCACCAACCAGTTTTCTGCCGACCACGCCGCTCACCGCGATGCGCTCACCGCGCAGGTGCAGCAAGGCGGTCAGACGCCGACGAGCGATCCGGCGCCGCTGCAATCGCCGCCGATGAAGACCGAAGCGGATTTTTTGGCGTTCGCGCTATCCGCCGAGCGCCAGCTCGCGACGACCTATCTCTCGGCGGTCCCGCAATTCAGGAACCGCGACCTCGCCCGGATCGCGGCCTCGATCCTCGGCGTCGACACCGCCCACGTCGCGCTGCTCTCGGAGGCCCTCCGCCAAACGCCCGCCTACCCCGGCGGCTTCGTCGCCTAGTTTATAGTCTATCTAAAGGATGAGATCGAGGAACGGCGTGATGTCGTCCCGTTCCACTGCCATGCCGACGCCGCGGGGGTTGTAGCGCAGGTCGTGAAAATCGGAGCCGGCCGTCATCACGAGGCCGTGGTGTGCGGCGATCGTTCGGTAGTGCGCGATCTGGCTCGGCGAGTGCGTCGGATAGAACACCTCGATTCCGGCGAGGCCGGCGCGCACCAGCTCGTCGATGATCGCTTCGTCTTTGAGCCGGCCGGGATGAGCCAAGACCGCGACGCCGCCACAACGCCCCACGAGCTGGACCGCTTCGTGCGGCAGCATGTACGTCGAGGGAACGTAGCCCGGCTTCCCCGCGGTCAACAGGTTCCGGAACGCGGTTTCGATGTCGGGCACGTAACCCGCGCGGATCAGCGCTCGCGCAACGTGCGGCCGCCCGAGCGAGCTGTGTTCGTGGCCGGCCTCGGCGCGGACGCTCGCGACGTCGAGCTCGTAACCGGCGCGGCCGAGCTGCGCGATCATCTGCTCGGCGCGGCGCGCGCGGTGTTCGCGGTTCTCGGCGATCGCCGTCCCGATCTCGGGCGCGTCGAGCGGAAAGCCGAAGCCCAGCACGTGGACCTCGTTACCGCGGTACGTCGTATTGAGTTCGATGCCCGACACGACGCGAGCGGAGCCGCCTGCGCCGTCGAGCTTCGGGAACGCGCCGAGCGAATCGTGATCGGTGACCGCGAAGATCTCGACGCCGCGGGCGCGCATCGCCGCCGCGAGATCCGCAGGGGCGAGCGTCCCGTCACTTTCACTCGTGTGACAGTGGAAATCGACGAGCACGGTTCGCGTTAGGACCGCGCTCGAGCTTTCGTCTTCTTTCGCGATTTCACGAAATATACGAGGACACGCTTCTCCTCGCGGAATCCGAGCAGGCTCCGCTGCGACTGCGGGTCGCGCAGCGCCTCGATCGCGTAGTCGACCAATTCGTCGGCGGATGCCTCGTCGTCGTAGCCGTCCTCGCTCGAGGTCGGGCTGCGGTGCAGCTTCTCGCCGAAGCGCTGGGCGAGCATCGCGACGAGCATCTGCAGCTCGTCCCGCGAAAAGGTTCGCGCGTCGCGGGTGATGCGGATGAACGTCGCGTCCCGATCCGTTTCGCAGGCAACCCCAAGGGCTTCGGGCGACTCGCCGGTGACGGCCAGCAACGAGTGAACGTGGTCGGCGACGGCCTCGCGCAGTTCGGCTTCCACCGAGCGGCCAAGGCGCTCGCCGAGCGCGAACGACAAGGTGAGCGTGCCGTCGGTCGGATGCGAGACGATCGTCGCGATCTCGGGATAGCGCACCAAAAGCGCGACGATCAGCCCGACGGCGTCGGACGATTCGCTCGGCATTCGGCTACGCGTGGACGCTCGCATGGGCCTCGTTCGTGGTGCTGAGGGAGAGGGAAATCGGTCCGGCGTCGAGGCCGGGCGGGCTAGGTTCGGACTACCCTGGCGGGTCCCTTGGAGGAGCCAAGACGCCGCCGAAAGGACCGGGAAGGCTGGCCGGCGGGGCGAAGGAACCCCCCTCGTATGACCTTCCGCCGAGCGTTTTGGTCGCTGCCGCTGGCCGTTTCGGCGGCCGTGCTGGCCCACGGCGCCGTCTTTGGGATGGGGCATGCCCCCGGTGGGTCGCACGCATCCGAGTTCCTCGGAGCGCTCGGGGCGGTGCTCGGCCTCGGGGTTTTCGGCGCGTTCCTCGGCGGATTGCGCTCGCGCCCGCACCCCTCTGTCGCGACGAACGCGCTCGGCGCCTATGCCCCGCTGCTCCTCGCGGCCGCTGCTGCCGGAACGTTCGCACTCATCGAACTCTCCGAGGGCCGCTTCGCTTGGGGCCCATGGCTCGAGGCCGCGCTGGCGTGCGTTCCACTCGCGCTCGGCGTGCTCGCGATCGCGCGCACGGTGCGCCGGGCCGCTCACACCGCGGGCGTCTCGATCGCCGCGTGGATCGCGCGCGCACCCGGAGCCGCGGCGCACTCGGCATACCGGCACCCGCCCGCGCGGCTCCCGTTCGCGAGCTCAATTCGGCTCCGTCTCGAGCGCGGCCGAGCGCCGCCCGTCCTCATCTAAAGCGCTTCCCGCCGAGCCGCTTCGCGCGGCCGGAACCTTGCGTTTTCCGTTGAGGATTTTTCTATGCGACCGTACTTTGCGGCGGTATTCGCCGCATTCATCTCTTCCCTGACCCTCGCAGCAGCGCCGGCACTAGCAGATACGACCGGCCTCGTTCGAGGAACCGCCCATCTCGGTGGTAAGCCGGCCGCCGGCGTCGCGATTCGATTGAGCGGCGAAGGTGCTGCGCTGACGACGATGACCGATCCGTCCGGTTCGTTTGCGCTCTCCCGGGTCGCGTTCGGGCACTACACGCTCACGGCCACAAAAGATGGCGCCCCGACCTTCTCCCAGCCCGTCGACGTCTCGAGCGACGCGGTCGTGACGGTCGATTTCGACCTCCAGCTCAAGCTGATCGGCCGCACCCAAACGGCGTTCGTGCGGGGTGCCGGCGCCTCGCCCGTATCGGTGAACTCGATCACCAAGGCGCAACTCGGCGCGTTGCCGGAGAACCAGAGCCTCGACAACGTGATCGAGACGCTGCCCGGTATCGTGCGCTTTTCGTACAACGAACCCGTTGCCCACGGATTCCACGGCCTCACCTACGAAATCGACGGCGTGCCGCTGCCGCTCTCGACGACCTCGAACTTCAGCGAGATCGTCGATCCGCGCAACATCGATTCGCTCGAGGTCTTCACGGGCGCGTTTCCGGCCGAGTTCGGCGGAAGCCGCCAGGGTGCCGTGATCAACATCATCAGCCAGCGCGTCAACGATCTGACGACGCCCGAGGCGGGCTCGTTCACGGCCGGCGCCGGCTCTTACGGCAGCCTCCAGAGCGCGCTCACCGAGAACCTGCACCTGGGCTCGACCGAGCTGTTCTTCAACGCGAACCAGGAGCGCAGCGACCGCGGCATCGATCCGCCGACGTTCGTTCCGGTGCACGACAATTCCAATACCGGCAACGAGTTTCTGCGTACGATCAGCAACATCGGGTCGCACGACACGCTGACGTTCGATGCCTCGAACAACACCTCGATCTTCCAGATCCCGATCAACACGACCGCGAACCCGAACGATCCCATCGTCGTTCCGCCATCCACCGACGACGTGCAGCGCGAGTACAGCCGGTTCTTCAACCTCGTGTACACGAGCAACAGCGCGAACGGCAACGCGTACACCCAATTCGCGCCGTGGTACAAATCGGACCGCGTCGTCTACGCGGGCGACGTTGGCGCGGACCTGGCCGGTGGAACGCCCGGGTTGCGGGAGGACCGCAGCTCCGAGTTCGAGGGGCTGCGAATCACGCGTTTTCAAACCTTCGGGAATCACGCCGTCAAGTTCGGCTACGACGGCTCGATCGAGAACTTCAACGGCCACGAGACGATCGCGTACGATACCGACGCCAGCGGCAATCCGATCCCTGTCCAGACCTTTACGGACAACTCCGCCCAGCGCGGCACCCAGACGGGGGCCTACGTCGAGGACAAATGGACGCCTACGCACTTCTTCTCGGTTGCGGCCGGGGCGCGCTACGACCATTCCACGGGTTACGTGTCGGGTTCGCAGCTGAGCCCGCGGATCGAGCTCAACGGACAGGTCGATCCGAGCGACGTTCTTCACGCCTACTACGGCCGGCTGTACGCGGCGCCGTTCCTCGAGGACACGCGGCGAGCCGCCACGATTCTCGCCGGAGCCGCGCCGGGCACGCTCCCGAGCTACAACCTCAAGCCCGAGCGGGATCAGTACTACGAGTTCGGGCTCGAGCACGCTCTCGGTGCGGGCGCGCGCGCCACGATCAACTTCTGGAAGCGCGACGCGACCAACGTGCTCGACACGCAGCAGCTGGCAAACACGCCGATCTTCGCCGTCTTCAACAACGCGATCGGCATCGCGAAGGGCGTCGAAGGCCGCGTCGACGCGCGCTTTTCGAACGGCGACTCGCTGTTTTTCTCCGCGAGCTTCTCGAACGCGCGGGCCGGCGGCGTTTCCGGCAGCACGTTCCTGTTCTGCCCGACGCTCGACCCCGCGTGCTTATCGGGAATCAGTTCGCTGACGCTCGGTCCCGAGGACCACGACCAAACCTTTGCATCCGAGCTTGGGTACACCAAACGGCTGGGGCGCGACCGCGCGTTCTTTGCGACGCTCGAGCCGCAGTACGGCACGGGTTACCCGATCCAGTTTCAGAACGGCTCGGGCCGGCTGCCGCCCCACCTCACGCTCGACGCATCGTTCGGCAAGGAGGCAAAGCGCGGCGACAAACCGGCGCTCGGCTTTGCGGCGACGTTCACGAACTTCACGAACGACCGATACTTGCTCAAAGTCAACAACGGATTCAACACGACGCAATGGGGGCCCGGATTCCGTGCCGATCTGCGAATTACAGCGCCGTTTTAATCCCGAGGCGAAGGTTTCCGGTGCGATGACGCTGCATCTTTCGCGCGTCCCACCGGGGACGAATGAGCTGTGGCTACGGTTCCGCGGCTCGACCGGCCTCGAAAGTGCGCGCTTCGTGATCCATGCGCGATAGGTGAAATCATGAAGATCGTCATCGCGATTCCGAACTACGACTTCGAGCCCTCCGAAGTCGCCGTCACCTGGAAGATCCTCAAGGCGGCGGGACACGACGTTCGATTTGCGACGCCCGACGGCAATCGCGGCTATGCCGACGACCTGATGCTCACGGGCGAAGGCCTGGATCCCTGGGGATTCATTCCGTTCCTGCGCGGCATTCGCGTGATCGGCGGCGTGCTGCGCGCCGATCGCGCTGCTCGCAAAGCGTATGCGGAGCTGCAACGCGATCCCGATTTCTTGGCTCCGATCCGGTACGACAAGTTGAGCGCGGGCGCGTTCGACGCGGTGGTTCTCCCCGGCGGCCACCGCTCTGAGGGCATGCGGCCGTATCTCGAGAGCCAGCAGCTCGCGGCGTTCGTCGGGGATTTCTTCGATGCCGACAAGCCGGTCGCCGCGATCTGCCATGGCGTCGTCGTTGCGGCGCGTGCGCCTTCGAAGCGCACCGGGCGCTCCGCGCTTTACGGGCGCAAGACGACCTCGCTCACCTGGAAGCAAGAACGCCTAGGCTGGACGATCGGCCGCGTCGTGCGCTTCTGGGATCCCAACTACTACCGCACGTATATGGAACGGCCGGGCGAGGCGCCGGGCTACCGCGGCGTTCAAGCCGAAGTCACGCGGGCGCTCGAAAAACCCGAAGACTACCGCGACGTCGCGCCGGGAACGGCCGACTACAAGCGCAAGACCGACGGCCGCCACCGCGACACGCCGACCAACTCACGGCCCGCGTTCGTCGTGCGTGACGGCAACTACGTTTCGGCCCGCTGGCCGGGCGACGTACACACCTTCGCGAAGACCTTCCTCGAAGTGCTCGCCGAACGGCCGCCCGTTTCGGCCGCCGTCGCCGTTTCGCAACCCCCCACGTAGTGCTGTTACCTGCGAGCTTGCTCGCAGGTAACAGAGAAAGGCGCCATGGATCTCGCATATAGCCCCGAGGAGCATGCCTTCCGCGAAGAAGTCCGGTCGTTCATTCGAGCCGAGCTTCCGCCCGAAATTCATGCGAAGATGGCCGCGGCCGTCGAGCTGAGCAAAGACGACTACGTCGCCTGGCAGCACAAACTCAACAAGCGCGGCTGGCTCGCGCCGAACTGGCCCGTCAAGTACGGCGGTACCGGCTGGACCGTCGTGCAGAAGCACATCTTCGACGAAGAGATGGCGCTCGGCGGGGCGCCGCGCCAAATGCCGTTTGGCGTCTCGATGGTGGCGCCCGTCATCATCGAGTTCGGCAACGACGAACAGCGCGGCTACTACCTGCCCCGCATTCTCAACAGCGACGACTGGTGGTGCCAGGGGTACTCCGAACCCGAAGCCGGCTCCGATCTCGCGTCGCTCAAGACGCGCGCCGAGCGCGACGGCGACCACTACGTCATCAACGGCCAGAAGACGTGGATCACGCTCGCGCAGTTCGCGAACATGATCTTCGTGCTCGCGCGCACCGACCCGAGCGCCAAGCGGCAAGAGGGCATCTCGTTCATCCTCGTCGACATGACGACGCCCGGCGTCACGGTGCGCCCGATCGTCACGATCGACGGCGGCAAGGAGATCAACGAGGTGATCTTCGAGAACGTCCGCGTCCCGGTCTCGTGTCGCGTCGGCAACGAGAACGAAGGCTGGACCTACGCCAAGTTCCTGCTCGAGCACGAGCGCAACGGCACGGCCGGCGTCGCGGGCTCCTTCCAATTACTCGAGCGCCTACGGACGGTCGCGCGCGAGCACCGCTTCGACGGCAAGACGATGCTCGACGACGAAACCTTCACGAAGCGCATGGCCGCGGTCGAGATCGAGCTGACCGCGCTCTCCTACGCGCAGATGCGCTCGCTCGCGGCCGAAAGTTCGGGTAAACGGCCCGGCCCCGAGTCGTCGTTCATCAAGATCACCGGCACCGAGATCCAGCAGGCCATCACGACGCTGATGATGGAGGCCTCGGCGTACGACGCGCTCGACCCGGCGGATCACAACGCGCTGTGGTATTTCAACATGCGCAAGACCTCGATCTACGCGGGCTCGAACGAGATTCAGCGCAACATCATCGCCAAACGCATCCTCGGTCTGTAAGGAGCACTTCGCAGTGGATTTCACGCTCTCGTCGGACCAGGCGATGATCAAGGACAGCGTCGACCGGTTCGTCGCCGACAACTACGAGCAACGCCAGCGCGCGGAGCTCGTCGCATCCCAAGACGGCTTCAGTCGCGAGCACTGGGCGCAGTTCGCGAGCCTGGGATGGCTCGGCATCGCGTTCCCCGAGGAGCGCGGCGGCTTCGGCGGATCGCCAGTCGAAACGATGATCATCGCCGAAGCGTTCGGCCGCGGCCTCGTGCTCGAGCCGTTCGTGCCGAGCGTCGTGCTTGGCGGCACCGCGCTTGCCTACGGCGGCACGTCGAAAGCGCACCACGATCTCCTCGAAGCCATGATCGGCGGCGAGAAGCTGCTGACGTTTGCGTACGCCGAGGAGCGCTCGCGCTACGACTACGGCCTTATCGAAACCCAGGCGCGTGCCGACGGCGATGATCTCGTCGTCACCGGGAAGAAGTTGGCCGTTCCGTTCGCAGCCGCCGCCGACACGTACGTCGTCACCGTGCGGACTTCCGGCGGAAAGCGCGATCCCGACGGCGTCACCGTGCTGCTCGTCGATCGCGACATGGCGGGCGTCACGCGCACGGATTACCGCACGGTCGACGACCGGCGCGCTTCTACGGTAACCTTCGACGGCGTCCGCGTCCCGAAGGCGAACGTGCTCGGCGAGACGGGCAAAGGGCTGCCGCTCGTCGAGCGCATCATCGACGCCGGCATCGGAGCGGTCGCGGCCGAGGCGGTCGGCAACACGTCGGTCCTGTTGCGCCGCACGGTCGAGTACCTCAAGACGCGCAAGCAATTCGGCGTCCCGATCGGCTCGTTTCAAGCCCTCCAGCACCGCGCCGTCGACATGCTGATCGCAACCGAGCTCGCGCGCTCGATCACGTTCTACGGGACGATGGCGCTCGCCGACGACTCCTCGGCCGCCGAGCGCATGAAAGCACTCTCGGCGACGAAGGTCCAGATCGCGCGCTCGGGACGGGTCGTCGGCGAGTCGGCGATCCAGCTGCACGGCGGCATCGGGATGAGCGAAGAGTACGTGATCGGCCACTACTTCAAGCGGATCTCGATGATCGAGCTCGAGTTCGGCGACTCGGATTTCCATCTCGGGCGCTACGTCGCGCTCGGAAAGCAGCTGGCCGGCGCGCATTCGAACGGCGAGGCGCGAGGCGCTGCGCATGCGAGTCCGGCCGAGGCGGTCGCCCGGGCGTGAACCTAGGGCGGGGGACTTCTCCGCCGCCTCCCAATACCAGGTCCTAATGGGCGTGCCTCGGACCCCGCTCGAACCGCCGTCCCCCGAGCAGGCCGCGTTCCTCGAGCGAGCCATGACCGAGTATGGCAAGGCCACCTATAACTTCGCCCTGCGGCTCACCGGCAACGACGCCGACGCGCGCGACCTGACGCAGGAGGCCTTTATCCGGGTCTACCGCGCCTGGCGCTCGTTTGCCCCGGGGACGTCCTTCCTCTCGTGGATCTACCGGATCGTAACGAATCTGCATCGGGACGAACTTCGGAGACGAAAAGGGCGTTATCAGGAAGAGATTCCCGAAGACAACGCCCCCCAGGAGTTTGGGGGGCAGCGTCCCCTCGCCGTCACGCCCATCGACGACTACGTCGACCGGCAGCTGGGGGAGCCACTGTCGAAGGCCCTGGCTCAACTCTCATCCGAGCAGCGCCAAGTGTTGATCCTTGCGGATATCGAGGAGTACAGCTACCAAGAAATCGCGGAAATCATGGGTTGCTCGATCGGGACGGTGCGTTCGCGCCTGCACCGGGCCCGAGCGCTCCTCCGCCGCCTCGTCGAACGAGCCCAACAACAACAACGATGAACGATCACCTTTCGACCGACCTGCTCCTAGACTACCTTCACGGCGAACTCGCGCCTGAGGACGACGCGCTGGCGCACGCCCATCTTGCCGCCTGCACGGCGTGCCGGCGTGAGTACGATCTCGAATCGTCGCTCAGCGAAGCATTGCGAGCGGCGGCGAAAGCCGACGAGCGCGAAATGCCCTCCGCGATCGCAGCCGAGATTTGGCAGCGTGTTCGCGACGCCAAGCCGGGACCGCTCGAGCGCGTGAGCGCATGGTTCCGGCCGGCGCTCGCGTTGCCGGTCGCGGCCGCGCTCGTGCTCGGTGGATGGTATGCGACCGCGTCGCATACGGGCAGCCGGCCGACCGTCGACGTGAATTACTACCTCCAGACGCACGCGAGCCAATCGGGATCACCGCTGTCGTTGCAGGCCGGGCCACCGGCTCTCGAGACCTCGATGGTCGACGAATCGACGGTACCGCTGATCGCCGAGCACGCCGGATCGACCCTCGTGGCCGACGCGCTCGATGTCGCGCACTGACCGCGTCGCGCTAGCCTTCGCGGCGCTCGTCCAGTTATGCGGCTCCGGCCTGCATCTTCCGGTGATGGTGCTCTGTGGCCTCCTGCTCGGCGCGGCGGGGCAAGTCGTGAAGTTGTGTGCAGACACCGCCATGCAGATCGACGTCGACGACGCGCTGCGCGGACACGTGTTCACCGTGCAGGACTCCCTGTTCTGGATGTCGTTCATCGTCGCGATCACCTTGGCGGCGACGGTCATTCCCGCCGACGGCGATCAACCTGCGTTGGCGCTTGCAGGGACGGTGGCGTATCTCGTCGGGCTTGCAGCC
>Ga0073928_10002750_pt1 | contig 29284 bp, 30 predicted proteins | sample PaiPotPPA55metaG_FD_76969 | JGI IMG/M metagenome (GOLD analysis project Ga0073928, IMG submission 76969) | Iron sulfur acid spring bacterial and archeal communities from Banff, Canada, to study Microbial Dark Matter (Phase II) - Paint Pots PPA... ...
ATCTGCTGAACGAACTGCTCCTTGCTCATCCGCAACAACCTGTCCATGGCTCACAGCTCCTTTACCGGCATCCAACTGCCGGGTGGCCGCATTATGCCATCGCCCCGAAGTTTGGGCACGCCCACCCCAAAACGCCTGACCGCCAATCTTGACGGCAATCTACGTCGGCTGTTATAGTTGCGAATCTTTTCTGCGGGAAGCGAGAGTGGCGAAAGGAGCGAGGTTTCGTCGTGGCAAAGGCAGCAAAGAAGGCCGCAGCACAGGTAAAATCCGCTCGTCGCCCGCAGCCAAGCACCAAAGGGAAGGCCGCGAAGCCCGCCGCCAAACCTGCTCCCCCGAGCCGGCTCAGTGCCAAGCCACTCGCGAAGGGCGACAACAATCGCAAGTCGGCCGCCGCGACGGACGTGGCGCGCACGGCGGCGAACAACAACCCCGTCATCGCGCCGCCCGTCGCCAGCAATGAGAAGCCGCGGAAGAATCAGGCCGGTCTCAATGCCCGCGAGCTCGAGCATTTTCGCGACCTCTTGCTGGCCAAACGCCGTGAGATCCTCGGCGATATGAGCTCCATGGAACGCGAGGCCCTCCGCGCCAGCGGCGGCAGCAACCTCTCGACGCTCCCGATCCACATGGCGGACATGGGCACCGACAACTACGAGCAGGAGTTCACGCTGGGACTGGTCGAAACCGAGCGAAAACTGCTCAGGGAGATCAACCAAGCCCTGGCAAAGATTCAGAACGGGACTTACGGAATCTGCGAAGGGACCGGCAAGCCGATCGCCAAGGCCCGGCTTGAAGTGCAGCCCTGGGCCCGCTTTTCCATCGAATACGCCAAACAATTGGAACGCCGGGGAAGGCAATAAAATTGCCGATTTGCGATTGCCGATTGCCGATTTGCGATTGAGGTCGCTTCGGCGAGTCGTTGTGACGCTGTCGCACTCTTTCAATCGCAAATCGCAAATCTAAAATCGCAAATCTCATATGACCCATTTGTCGTTCCAGAACTTCCGCTCTCCCGCCGCACTAGCCTGCTTCCTGCTCACGGCCGTGATCGGCTTCGCACTGGACCAGTGGAGCAAGGTCGAGGCATTCGACAAGCTGTCGGGCGGCGGCGTGGTCCGAATGGACGACTCCGTCCGTCCGTTGGATCCCCACACCGTGCGTTTCATCCCCGGCTGGCTGCACTTCGACGTGACTGCCAACCAGGGGGCCGTCTTCGGGATCGGGCAGGGACAGCGGGCGCTGTTCGTGGCGGTGTCGGTCGCCGCCATCGTCTTCATCCTGTATCTGTTCGCCACCAGCGGCCGCCAGCGGACGTACCAGGTGATCCTCGGCATGCTGATGGCCGGCGTGCTGGGCAACCTCTACGACCGCCTCCGGTACGGCTACGTCCGCGACATGATTCACGCCCTGCCCGACTGGCCGAAACTCTTCCCCTGGATCTTCAACGTCGCCGACTCCCTCCTGTGCGTGGGCGTCGCGTTGATGATCCTCTACAGCTTCCTCCATCAGCCCGAGAGCCGAGCACTGAACCCGCAACCCCGAACCCTGAACCCCGAACCCTGAACCCCGCCACACGGCCCAGCTCTCGACAAGATGTTGACTGGACCACGTCCGGCTAATCGGCCAACGTCCTGCCGGCGCCGGGCGATGACGTGACGATCAGTCCCACCGGCGGGCGCGCCCGGCCGCAGTCTTGCGCCGGTTTGCAGGTGTCACACAGAACCGCAGAGGCGAATCCGCTGGATGGCAGGCGGCATCGGGCGTACGGCCACCGCGCTTTGTTATCAAGCATGCGGATCACGACGAACTGATTGACGCTGATCCGGCCATTCCTGGACAAGCTGAACCGGTAGATCAACCGATCGTCGTGTTGAACGATGGCCGGAACTTCCACATCCGACAGATTGGCGCTTACGCTCGCCAGAACCTGCGAATGCTCGATAGGCGGTGATGGACCACAAGATCGATGAAGAGGATAGCCCGCCCGGTCAGGGAACTATTGGCGATATGCCGGCAAGAGCGGCGATATTTCACGCAAGATTATGATAACACGTTTGAAAAAGCGGGACAAAACGAGACGAAGCGAGACATGGGGAGGGATAGAGGAACGGAGGCACGCAGTGGAAAGAGGTGCCGGCGTACAATCGCTGACATGTCAGGACCGCTGGGCCAGGGCGACGACGTCTTAATGCGCCGGGCGATTGCGCTGGGGATGAAGGGGCGCGGGTGGGTGGAACCCAATCCGATGGTCGGGTGCGTGATCGCTAAAGATGGGCGGGTGATCGGGGAAGGGTATCACGAGCGATACGGCGGGCCGCACGCCGAGCCGAAGGCGATGGGGGCTTGCGTCGAGTCGCCACAGGGGGCGACGGCGTATGTGACGCTGGAGCCGTGCTGTCATACCGACAAGCAGACGCCGCCCTGCGTGCCCCAGTTGATCGAAGCGAAGCTGGCGCGCGTCGTGATTGGAGCGATTGATCCCAACCCGCGGGTGGCCGGGCGAGGGACGGAGCAGTTGCGGTCGGCGGGTCTCACCGTGGACATTCTGAATCTGCCCGCGGCGCGGCAATTGATCGCGCCGTTCGTGGCCCGCATCACACACCATCGGCCCTATGTGACGTTGAAGTGGGCCCAGTCGGCCGACGGAAAGGTCGCGGGGCCGGGCGGCCGACGGGTGCAGATTTCCGGCCCGTTGTCCACCCGGGCGATCCACGAGCTGCGCGCCCGGTGCGACGCGATCATGGTCGGCGTCAATACCGTGCTGTGCGATGATCCGATGCTCACCGTGAGGCTGGCGGAGCCGCGACGGCCGCTGATCCGCGTCGTGCTTGATGCCACTCTTCGCACGCCGGCCCAATCGCGGCTGGTCCGGACGGCTTCGGAGCAGAAAGTCATCATCTACACGTCTCACGCCACTCTGGCTTGCCAGGGCGGCGCGCGAGGGCAGCTCGAGGCCGCCGGTGTCGAGTTGCGGCCGGCGCCCGAGCCGCAGCCCGGCCGGCTGTCCCTCTCCCATGTCCTTCACGATTTGGGCAGGCTCACCCTGACGCATCTGCTGGTCGAGCCCGGACCGACGCTGGCCAAAAGCTTCCTCGAGACAGGACTTTGGGACCGGGCGTGGGCCATCCGGTCGGCGTCCCGGATCGATAGTCCGACGGCGCCTGAGGCGCCCGCGATCGCGATTGAGCCGGTCGCCCATGCGATGCTGGGGCAGGATCGGCTGGTCGAATACCTCAACCCGCTCTCGGAGGTGATGTTCAATCCCGATCCATCCGCTGACTTTGTCATGGCCGCGAGCGGCAGCTCGCCCCCTCATCTTCCCTCGTACCGCTCCGAATGAGACAGATGCTCGCGGAAGTTGTCCTCGTAGGCCGACTGAAGTTTCGGCTGGTCGTGGAGGATGACGATGTTCTCGGCATTCTCCTCTTCGGCCGCGCGGGTGAAGTTGAAGCTGCCGGTAATGAGCGTCCGGTCATCAATCAGGACCACCTTGTTGTGAAAGATGGCATGCCTTGCATCCAGATAGACCGGCACCCCTCGACGGGCGACGTAGTCCACCTCGCGGCGATCCTCGTTGCTTTTCGAGGCGTCGAGCACCAACTTCACATTGACGCCTCGCTGATGAGCACTCAACAACGCGTTGCCGATCGCTTTGGAAGTAAACGCGTATCCTTCCAGCTCGATCGTATTCTTGGCCGCGTCGATCTCGGCGACGATCGCCTGCGTGCAGCCGCCGCGCGGGGAGAAGTAATACCGGGCGCGGAGATCGACGAGCGCGCCGGTGGAACCACCCGATACGTCCGTTCCGGATTCGTAAAGCCTCGCGGCATACCCACCCCCGAATGCAATTACCGCGAACAAGGTGGTCGCCACCCACGGCTGGCTCCGCATGGCCCTGATCGTAAAAACTGGTGTCTCGTTCGCAAGCGCAGGTCGAAGGTTTTCCAACGCATCGAGGCCGCTGGGCCCCAGGGGCGCGGCTGGCGAACCTTGATGGTCGCTGAGACGTAAACATTTGTCGGGAAATGGAATGTGACACAATCGCGTGCCTTAAGGCGGGTTTTCATCTTGATATCGCACCCGCGGATTCCTATATTCCGATAGTAAGTGACGGGCTGGACGGATCGGCCCTGTGTAGTTGAGACTGAGACGCAGCGGCAACCCGCTGCGTCGCCACCGGGAGACGTTCCATGGCGATTTCGTTGACTGAGACCGCGGCCAAGCAGATCAAGGACATCATCCAGCAGCAGAACCTGCCGGCCGGCCAGACCAAGCTCCGTGTCGGGGTCAAGGGCGGCGGGTGTTCGGGCTTTAGCTACCTTTTGGATCTCACGGAGGAAGCGGGAGGTGAAAGCGACGAGCAGATGGACAGCCAAGGCGTCCAGATCCTCATCGACAACCGAAGCCTGCTGTATCTCGATGGCACCGAGATCGATTTCAAGGAAGACGTAATCCAGAGCGGGTTCGTCTTCAAGAACCCCAATGCGACGAGCAGTTGCGGGTGCGGAAGCAGCTTTTCCGCGTAGCCGGGAAGCTGCGGGAGCCAGGCGGCGCAGCCGCGGGCTCTCGGCCTGGCACAACCGCTCTCGGCCGCCGTTGCTCCATCGGAATTCGATTTCGGCCCCGGTGTCGCATGCGCTTTGTATCACCCGTCGCATGCTCCTAACCGGCGCGGCGAGGAGTTGTCATGCCGACCCAAACACGTGAAATCGAGACCCTCGCCAACCGCGAGTACAAGTGGGGGTTCGTCACCGACATCGAGGCCGACTCGGCCCCGCCCGGGTTGAACGAAGACGTCATTCGCTTCATCTCGCACAAGAAAGGCGAGCCCGACTGGATGCTTCAGTGGCGGCTGAAGGCCTATCGCCACTGGCTCACGATGGAGGAGCCGCACTGGGCCCACCTTCACTACGGCCCGATCGACTATCAGAACACGATCTACTACTCGGCCCCAAGGCCGAAGAAAAACAGCCTGGACGAAGTGGATCCGGAGCTGCTGAGCATGTACGAGAAGCTCGGCATCCCGCTGCACGAGCGGGAGATCCTGGCGGGCGTGGCGGTAGACGCGGTCTTCGACAGCGTATCGGTCGCAACCACGTTCAAGGAAAAACTCGCCTCGATGGGGATCATCTTCTGTTCGTTCGGCGAAGCCGTCCGCGAACACCCCCACCTTGTCCGCGATTACATGGGATCGGTCGTTCCCTACTCCGACAACTATTTTGCCACGCTCAACTCGGCGGTCTTTACCGACGGGTCGTTCGTCTACGTGCCCAAGGGCGTGACCTGCCCCATGGAGTTGAGCACTTATTTCCGGATCAACGCCAAGTCCACGGGGCAATTTGAGCGGACGCTGATCGTCGCCGACGAGGGCGCTTCGGTCAGCTACCTCGAAGGGTGCACCGCGCCGATGCGGGATGAGAACCAGCTCCACGCGGCGGTGGTAGAGCTCGTCGCGCTGGATCACGCCAGGATCAAGTACTCCACAGTCCAGAACTGGTATCCCGGCGACAAGGAAGGCAAAGGAGGAATTTACAACTTCGTCACCAAGCGCGGCGCCTGCCGCGGCGCCAAGTCGAAGATTTCCTGGACGCAGGTCGAGACGGGGTCGGCGATCACCTGGAAATACCCGAGCTGCATCCTTCAGGGCGATGACTCGGTCGGCGAGTTCTACAGCGTGGCCCTCACGAACAATTACCAGCAGGCCGACACCGGCACCAAGATGATCCACATCGGGAAGAACACAAGAAGCACGATCGTGTCCAAGGGAATCAGCGCCGGTCACGGCCAGAACACGTACCGCGGGTTGGTGAAGATCCTCAAGGGCGCGACCAGCTCGCGGAACTACACCCAATGCGACTCGCTGCTGCTAGGCGACAGGTGCGGGGCCCATACCTCGCCGTACATCGAGGTCCGCAATACCAGCAGCCGGGTCGAGCACGAGGCCTCCACCAGCAAGATCGGCGAGGACCAGCTCTTCTACTGCAAGACCCGCGGCATCTCGGTGGAAGACGCCGTCAACCTGATCGTCAACGGGTTTTGCAAGGAAGTCTTCCGAGAGCTTCCCATGGAGTTCGCGGTCGAGGCGCAGAAGTTGTTGGGAGTGAGCTTGGAGGGGAGCGTCGGGTAGCGAAATGCCTTTTGTCCTTCGGCTTTCGGCTGCGTTTATGCAGGATGTCCGAAGGTTGCGAGTATTTGATCGACGGCGGATTACGGAAACGATCCGAATGCATGACATTGAAGCCCTGCCCTCCCGGGTCGCCGATTTAGCTGCCACCGTGCCGAAGGAGCAGGTGTTGCTGACTCGCGGCGGTCAGCCGTTTGCGATCGTTTCTGACGCGTCAATTTATGATTGGGAAGACATTGGGTACATGACCGACCCGAAGTTCTGGGAAATGATCCGAGAAAGACGCAAGGAGGACCACGGTATCCCTCTCGAGGTTTTGGAGGCCGAGATCGCCGAAGAAGAACGAGCTGCGGCCCGCAAGGCCGGCGTTGCCAAGACAAAGAATGGACGGAAGAAAGCCAGTTAATATGAAGACGCCCCTGCTTCAAATCCGCGACCTTCACGCCCGCGTGGCCGCTCCAGGCGGACGGGAGATCCTCAAGGGCGTCAACCTGACGGTCAACGCCGGCGAAGTTCACGCAATCATGGGGAAGAATGGCTCGGGCAAGAGCACGCTCGCGCAGGTGCTGGCTGGCCGCGACGCATATGAGGTGACGCACGGGGAGGTCCTCTACAATGGGCGCGACCTGCTCGGGCTGTCCGCCGAGGAGCGGGCTCGCGAGGGAATTTTCCTGGCGTTCCAATACCCCGTTGAGATCCCGGGCGTCAGTACCGACTACTTTTTGAAGGCGGCGTTGAATGCGATCCGCCGGCATCGCGGCGAGCCGGAAATTGAGCCGCAGCAGTTCCTTCAGCTCCTCCGCGGCAAAATGGAAATGTTGAAGATGGACCCCAGTTTCCGGAGCCGCCCCGTCAACGAAGGATTCTCGGGTGGCGAGAAAAAGCGAAACGAAATCTTCCAGATGGCGGTGGTCGATCCGCGTCTGGCACTGATGGACGAGACGGATTCCGGGCTTGACATCGACGCGCTTAAAGTCGTCGCCAACGGCGCGAGTTCACTGCGAGGTCCGGACCGCGCCCTCGTGATCGTGACCCACTATCAGCGGCTGCTCAACTACATCGAGCCCGACTACGTGCACGTGATGCTCGACGGGCGGCTGGTGAAGTCGGGGGACAGGAGATTGGCCCTCGAGTTGGAGGAGAAAGGTTACCACTGGGTGGAGAAGGAAGTACAACAGGTGGCATAGATGACCCAACTGGCAGACAAACACATGGGCACCACGTCGTGGTTCGACCAATTGCCCGCGGATGCCGGCATCCCGTGGCTCGAGGAGCTGCGCCGAGTGGGCGCTGGGCGGTTTGATGCCGTCGGATTTCCATCATCCAGGGAAGAAGAGTGGCGATTCACGCAGCTTGGCCCAATCGCGCGTGCGCGCTTCCTGCCGGCCCGACGGGACGGTCAGGGCCGGCTGATCGCGGAGGCGGTCCGACGCTTGAGCCTTGGCAGGGAGGCCGCCGCCGAACTCGTGTTCGTCAACGGGCACTTCGAGCCGCAGCTTTCGACGCTCGGCAAGCTCCCACGCGGGGCGCGCGTCATGAACCTCGCGGAAGCCTTCGAATCCGAACCGCAGCTTGTTCGCCCGCACCTGGCCCGGTACGCGAGCGTCCAGGCCAACCCGTTCGTTGCCCTGAATACCGGATCGCTCCGCGACGGGGCGTTCATCCATGCAGGCCGGGCCGTTGCGGTCGAGCAGCCGTTGCACCTCCTGTTCCTGTCGACCGCCGCTCACGAGCCGACGGTGTCTCACCCGCGCGTGCTGGTGGTTGCCGAGGACGGTGCGCAGGCGACGGTCGTCGAGAGCTACGGCGGCGCCGGCGAGGGCGTCTACTTCAGCAATGCCGTCACCGAGATCGTCGCCGGTCCCGACGTCCGGATCGACCACTGCAAGCTCCAGCAGGAAAGCCTCCAGGCGTACCACGTGGCGACGGTGCAGGTGGAGCTGGCCCGCGGCGCGAATTTCGTGTCTCACTCGGCGTCGCTGGGAAGCCGGATCACCCGCAACGACCTGAACGTCGTCATGGCCGGCGAGCATGCCGACGCCACGCTCAACGGCCTGGTCCTGATTGGCGGCGAGCAGCACGTGGACAACCACACGCTGCTCGACCACGCCTCGGCCAACTGCCCCAGCCACGAACTCTACAAGCACGTGCTGGACGGCAAGGCCACCGGCGTGTTCAAAGGCAAGATCCTCGTCCGTCCCGATGCGCAAAAGACCGACTCCAAGCAGACCAGCAAAACGCTGCTCCTCAGCGACGACGCGGCGATGAACAGCCAGCCCGCGCTGGAGATTTATGCCGACGACGTGAAGTGCACGCACGGTTCGACGACCGGCCCGGTGGACGAGGAGCAGGTCTTCTACCTGCGGTCTCGCGGCATAGGCCTGAAGGCGGCGCGGCACCTGCTGACTTACGCTTTCGCCGCTGACATCACCCGCCGCATCCGCGTCGAGCCCGTCCGCCGCCGGTTGGAGAATTTCATGGCCGCCCAGCACGGCCTGCCGCAAGACCTGCGGATCACCGACCTGGGCGCCCACGATGAAGCGGCAAGGAACCTATGATTGGTCATTGGTCATTGGTCATTGGTCAGTTGTCAGTCGTCAGTTACCAGTTGGTTAGGGCCTGACAATTACAACTGACAACGGACCACTGACCACTGACAACAGTAATGTTCGACGTTCGAACCATCCGCGATGACTTTCCAATCCTGCACACCACCGTGCACGGCAAGCCACTGGTCTATCTCGACAACGCCGCGACGACTCAGAAGCCTCGGGCGGTGATCGACCGGCTCGTGCGCTTTTACGAGACTGAAAACGCCAACATCCACCGAGGCGTCTACGCGCTGAGCCAGAAGGCCACCTCGGCTTACGAGCAAGCCAGGGAGACAGTCGCCCGATTCGTCAACGCCCCCGAATCGGCCGAAGTGATCTTCACGCGCGGCACCACGGAGGGCATCAATCTCGTCGCTTCCAGCTACGGGCGCTCGATCCTCCAACCCGGCGACGAGATCATCCTTTCCGGCATGGAGCACCACTCCAACATCGTCCCCTGGCAGCTTGCCGCCGAGCAAAGTCAGGCCCGCATCCGCGTGATCCCCATGAATGACGCCGGCGAGTTGCTGCTGGATGAATATGAGGGAATGTTAACGGAGCGGACGAAGATTGTTTCCGTCGTCCATGTCTCCAACTCGCTGGGGACGGTGAACGACGTCAAGCGGATCGCTCAGCTCGCCCATCGAGTGGGCGCGAAGGTGCTGGTGGACGGGGCGCAGTGGGTGGCACACCACCGCACGGACGTGCGTGACTTGGGCTGTGACTTTTACGTCTTCTCCGGCCACAAGTTGTTTGGCCCGACCGGCATCGGCGTCCTCTGGGGCCGCCGCGAACTGCTCGAGAGCATGCCCCCCTATCACGGCGGCGGGGACATGATCGAATCGGTCACGTTCGAAAAGACGACCTATGCCCAGCTCCCCAACAAGTTCGAGGCCGGCACTCCCGACATCGCCGGCGCGGTCGGTCTCGGGGCGGCCATTGACTATCTTCAGTCGATCGGGTTTGAGAATCTCGAGCCGTATGAAGCGCGCCTGCTGCACTACGCGACTGAGAAACTGGCCGCCATCCCGGGGCTTCGGATCATCGGTACGGCGGAACAGAAAGGCAGCGTGATCTCGTTTGTCATCGACGACCCGCCGGTCTCCTCGCTGGACGTGGGTATGCGTTTGGATCAGGAAGGCATCGCCATCCGCACTGGCCACCACTGCTGCCAGCCGGTGATGGCGCGGATGGGCGTGCCGGCGACCGCGCGAGTGTCGCTGGCGCTATATAACACGACCGAAGAAATCGACGCCCTCGTGGCCGCCGTCAAAAAAATCGTGACGGACGACGCGTCAAAGAGATCGAAAGCGGCCGAGCCGGCGCGCGGCGGCCTGAAGTTCCCCGAGCCGGCGGCGCCCTCGCCGCAAGCAGCCGCCGATGAGCTGATCGAACTGTTCGATTTGCTGGATGACTGGAACGACCGGTATGAGCAACTGATCGCTTTTGGAGAGAAGCTCCCGTTCATGCCGCCGGCATTGAAGACGGAGGCCAACCGCGTCCGCGGGTGCATGAGCACGGTCCATCTGTTCGCCCGCCGGCGGCCGGGAACGGATGATGCGCTGGACTTCCTGGCCGACAGCGACGCCGACATCGTCCGGGGGTTGATCGCGGTCCTGGAGAAGGTGTTCGCCGGTCAGAGCGCGCGGGAGGTCATGGCATTTGACGTCGAATCGTTTTTCAAGCGGCTCGGGCTGGATCAGCATTTGAGCATGGGCCGCAGGAACGGGCTGACGAGCATGATCCAGCGAATCCGCGCCTATGCCAAGGCATTTGCCGGCTCCGCTACATCTGCGGCGCGGCCTTGAAGCGCCACTGCCGGAAAGCGTCCGAGTGTCTGAGACGTATCGACATCCTCACTCGTTGGTGAATCTTCCAGTGCTCGCCGATTCCAACAAGAGCGATTCGCCCCTGCCCGCTCCCGCCGGCGCCGCTCCGGCAGCGCCCCCGCCGCAAACGCCTGCAACGGTGGCAGAAGACCCCACTCGCTTCGTCGAGAAGAAGCTGCTGGAAGGAAAGGTGATCGAGGCGCTCCGCCAGGTTTACGACCCGGAGATCCCCGTCAATATCTACGAGCTGGGGCTTATCTACGAAATCATGGTGGGTCCCGACAACTCCGTCCACGTGAAGATGACGCTGACCGCCCCTGGCTGCCCGGTCGCCGGCTCGCTGCCCGGCGACGTCGAGCGGCGCATCGAAGCCATCCCCGAAGTCAAAACCGCCACCGTCGAACTCGTCTGGGACCCCCCCTGGTCGCGGGACCGCATGTCCGAGGCTGCCCTCCTTCAGCTCGGAATGCTCTGAGCCATATGGGATAAACCGTGGCGACGCCAATTTTATCGGAACTGGCGTAGAAACTTGACGATTTGAGCAAAACGAATATTTCGCGGCGGCGGGATTGTCGGCTATTATTGCGGAATGGAGTTGTCGTAACGGGATTGAGACAGTCGTATCGAGGACCTTTACCGTGCGATATCTGTTCCGGGGGTTAATGCGAGAGAGCGGCCGGCCCGTCGAAGGGCACGTGGAAGCTTTCAACCCCGATGAAGCGCTCAAGGCCTTGAGCGACAATGCGATCGTCACCGAATCCCTCACCCCCGATCCCAAGCCGCTGAACCTGAACGAAGAGTTGCCGGACGCCCCGGAGCTGGCCAACGCGTTGGACAGCGCGTTCGACGCCAGCAGCACGCAGGTGGCGTTCGATGACCTGACGGAACGGTATCGCGGCAAGCGGGTATGGGTCATCGACCGGGACAAGATCCGCCGGCGTGTCTGCCAGGTGGTAGACCAGGCGATGGCCCAGAGTCTGGCGCGGGGCGACACCGCGGTCCAGAGCCGCCAGCGGGTGCAGGCGGCGATCCAGGGGATGTTTGACGACAACCGCAACCTGGCGGTCGAGCGGAACGCCGACAGTCTCCACGGGGCACCGGCCCTGGGAGGATTGCCGGCGCCGCAGCCCTTCACCGCGCCGCAGTCTTTGCCGTCGCCCACGCTATCGACGGGGCTGGAAGAGGCGATCAACCGGCTGACGCAAGTGGTTTCGCAGGCCGAGCGGGTGATGGCATCGATGGCCCTGGCCGCTCGCAACTGGGGCCGGGGTGGGGGCGGCGGAGGCAGCGGGGGTGGGCGCCGCCGGCTGCGCCAGGCCATGGATCGGGCCCAGAGCGACGTGCTGCTGGAGATTTTCAAAGCCAACCTGGAGTTGGCCAAGACTGTGGGCGGCCTGGGCGAACAGTTAGCTATCGCCGGTGGCGAGCCGTCGTCCGCCGCCGCCTCAGGAAACGGAAGCCCCGCAACGCCGTAATGTTCCATCAGTTTCGCGACTCGCCTCGCGCAGATTACCGGACTTTGTGGGCATCCGCTTTTTTTCTGGCATAGGCGGGTTGTTGTGGTATAGGTTAGAAGTTCTGGCGGCCTCGTCAGACCTGAAGCCGCGCGGCAAAAAACAAGTTTGGACGTGAGTGCCCACTAATACCGCACCGCCGTCCCGAGTGTTCCTCTAAGGAGTCGCAGCTATGGCCGAAGCCACTATTTCGCCGGTTCGTCCGCAGGCGGGCAAGCCAATCCTCACCAAGGCCGACCAGGACGTCGGCGCCACAGAAAACGCGCTGCTGTTGGGCATCGACTTGGGCACCAGCCGCAGCTCGATTGTGTCGATGGACGGCAAGCGCAAGACGGTTGAGAGCTATGTCGGCTATCCCAAGGACCCGGTGAGCCGCAAGCACCTCAAGGCCGATGTCGTGTATGGCAAACAGGCTCTGGACAACCGTCTGTCGCTGGACATGTACCGCCCGCTGGAAAACGGCGTGATCAAAGGGAGCGGCGATGGCGACTGGTCCGAAGACCTGCAGAAGCGGAACCTGGCCGCCGCCAAGGAACTGCTCGCCCACCTCGTCGACGAGATCGAGCCCGGCCGCGACGAAGTGCTGTACGGCGTCCTGGGCGTCCCATCCCGCGCCACAACCAAGAACAAGCAGGCGATCCTCGAGATCGCCAAGGAAGTGCTGGACAGCGTGATGATCGTCTCCGAGCCCTTCAGTGTGGCTTACGGCCTTGGCCGAATGAGCGACGTCCTCGTGATCGACATCGGCGCCGGCACGACCGACTTGTGCCGGATGCATGGCACCGTCCCGGGCGATGACGACGAGATCAGCTACCCGATCGCCGGCGACGCCGTCGACCAGAAGCTGTTCGAACTGATCATGACCAAGTACCCGGACGTGCAGCTCACCGTGAACATGTGCAAGACGATCAAGGAACAGTACGGGTTCGTCTCCGACGCCCGGGACAAGATTGAGGTGTTGCTCCCGGTGAACGGCAAACCGACCCCCTTCGACGTGACCACCGAGGTCCGCGAGGCCTCCTCGATCCTGGTGCCGCCGATCGTGGAGGGAATCGTCAAGCTGATCTCCACGTTTAACCCGGAGTTCCAGGAACGGCTAAAGCAGAACATCGTTCTGTCGGGCGGCGGCGGGCAGATGGACGGACTGGGCAAGAAGATCGAAGACAACCTCAGCGCGATCGGGGGCGGCCGCGTGACCGTCGTCGAGGAGCCGCTCTACGCGGGCGCAAACGGCGCCCTTCAGCTCGCCGTAGACATGCCTGGCGAGTACTGGCAGCAGTTACGCTGACGATGAGCCAACCCGAAACCGACCTGGGTCCGGTCGTCGGTCACATCCAGACCGACACGTTCTGCGAGAACTGCGGGTACAACCTGCACACGCAGGCGGTGGTGCGGGATGAGCGGCTGGGGCTGCTGGTCTGCCGATGTCCGGAGTGCGGGCGGCACGCCGCCGCGGGGCGGCTCACTTCGGCCTCGCGGGTCTGGCTGAATCGATTCGGCACCGGGTTGTTGATCGGGTGGGTCCTGTTCCTCCTGACGCTGTTCGCCCTGTGCAGCCTGTTCCTCGGTCTGGCGGCGTACGGACATCTGATGCAGGATGTTCGCTTCGAGTCATTCCAGCGGCCGGCGCCCAATCGGCCCGGCCAGTTCTATCCGATGATGCGATACACGCTTCGCGGCGACTCGAGGAGCGGCATGGAGAACGACATCGAATGGCAGCGCCGCGAACTTTTTGAACGAGCTTTGCTCATCGGCGTTACCGCCCTCCTCGGGCTCGTGGCCGGGGGGCTGTTCGCAGTCCTGCTGTGGCACTTGGACGGATGGAGACGCGCGCTCGGGCTGCTGCCGGCATTGGTGGGTTGCGGGTGGAGCGCGGTCGCGTGGCTGAATGACCCGATGACGGTCTGGATCCGCGAATGGGGCCTGCGGCGACTGACATTCGTCTGCCTGGGCGAGTCTGCCGCAATCGCAGCCGGCATCTTCCTCGGCCGGCCAGTCGCGCGCGGCCTGTTGCACATCCTGCTGCCCCCCAAGCTTCGTCAGCACCTGGCTTTCTTGTGGGCGGTGGACGGGAAGCATCTGGCGGTCACACCTTCTTCCGGCGGAACACGACCTGCTGGGTGAATGGCTTCTGTTTCGCATCATGGTTTCTTCGGATCTGATCTGATGGTGGCGCGGCAGGCAATCGCAAACATGAAAAAGGCCTGCGGCCAGTGGGCCGGAGGCGATACAACATGCACTCCTGGCGCTGACCGCCGGCCCAAACGCTGCCGACGTAAATGATCGGCCACTTATCGGCCAACCGTAGGCGAGCGAACTGTGTGCCACGCCGCCAGCATAAAGGGTGAAGTTCCGGCCCGCCGGATGCTGATACAGCAGTGCAGGAGCCACATGCAGCGAACGACATCCGACGTAGTTTCCCAAAAGCAACAGGTGAAGGTGATGCGGCGGCGGGCCGTTGAGCATGATCTGGACATGTATGCCGCGATTTCCGGTAAGCCGCCGGGCATGCCGGCGCCCAGCAATGGGCAGGAGCGACCAAGAAAGACGTCCGCCGCGGCAAAGGCCCGACCTTGGTCCGCCGCTGTCCTGGCGGCGCACCTGGGAAACCTGGCCGTCCCGCGGTTGGCCATACTCGTGAAGCGGCCCGAGATTGTTGACTGGGTTCGGCGCATGTCGACGCAGGCACTGGAGCGACTGGCCGAAGCCCAGGCCCGCCTCGCCTCCGAGCGGTACCCGCAAGCCGAATCCTTATTGCGGGAGGCGGAGCAAAAGTCGCGCGGGGCCTGATCGGCAGCGCGGACTATTTCCCGCTCTCGCTTTTGCGATTGTTTCCCCCGATCAGCCCCCGGACCGCGTCCACGGCCTGGTCCTTCACGTCACCGGGTTGCGTGGTTGGGTTGTTGCTCTGTGTCTTGCCGCCGCCGAGCACGTTGCTCAGCCCCTGCTGGAGTGCCTTGGTCGGGTCCTTGGTCAGTGCCTGGGGGTCTTTGACGATATCAGCCAGGGTCTTACCAAATTGGCCCGGGATGGCGGCGGCGATTCGCTTCTGGGCCTCGCCGCCCAGGCGGCCGACCACCTGGCCCACGTTCACGTGAAGGATCGCCTTGAGTTGATCGGGAATCAACGACGAATCGGAGGCGCTGCCGGCGAGCGCTGTCACCACCTGCATCACCACGTCCTTGATCGCCGCGCCGTTCTGTGCGCCATCGCCGGTACCGACGTCCTTCATCACGATCGAAGGGACGGGGACCGTGATCTCGTTGGAGAGCCCCGGCAGGTTCGGCCGGATCACCACCTCCGCGTCCTGCACCTTCAGCTCGTCGATCACCAGCTTGAGCGATGAGCTTTGCGACGAGCTTTCGCTCGGCGGCATGAGGTCCATCGCCTTCTTGAAGTTTAGCGTGCCATTCGACTGCTCGATCACCAGCCGCGGCTTGTTCAGCGTCAGCGATTCGACGTGCACCGGGTCCTTGCGGAGCTGTCCATAACTGACGGCCACGTCCGTGTCGCCCAACTCCAGCATGTGCGGCGCGGAAAACCCCTGCGGCGAAGCGATATCGAGCTGCTTCAGGTTCAGCTTGCCGCCGAACAGCGACAGGCGGGCGCTGTTCAGCGTCGTGGCCAGGTTCAGCGAGCTGCTGGCCTGGCTCTCGACCTTCGTCTTCACGATGTGGTCCAGCGAGAAGTAGACGACCACTCCTGCAATGACCAGCAACAGGACAATTGCCAGAAGAACGCGGCGGACAAGTTTAGGGATAAGTCTCATGGCGGGTCCTCCAAAGCGAAGTATTCTCGCGCGCCCCGATCGAATAGACAACGCGCCATTGTTCGACGATAGTTCGGCCATGCTGCTGACGAAACACGAAGGGGTGACGTTCCAGAACCAGACGATATACATCAGTGGCCAGGCGTTCGTGCGGTGCACGTTCATCGACTGTACACTGGTGTTGCGGGAAACGATTTATTTCCTGCAGGACTGCACGTTCGACCGGTGCAACTGGCACGTGGACTGGGTACTGATGTGGGGCAGCCCGGAGTCGATCGTGCAGCTCAAGGCGCTGGTGGAGCGGATCGAGCAGGCGCAGAAGCAGTTGCAGGAGCAGGTGAAGGAGCAGGAGGCAGCGCCGCCGCCCCCCTCGCCGTTCGCGAAATAGTGCAGACGTCCTGACGGTTGGCTTCGAGGTGTTATGAGGGCCGTACGTTGCATCGATCGGCGAATCCTGTGGGCTGCCATCTTATTAGTGGCGGCGGCGCCGGCGATGGCGCTGGAGCCCGAGGAGATCGCGCTGGTAGTCAACGCGCGGGTGCCTGAGGGGCGAAAGCTGGCCGAATTCTATGCTTCCCAGCGCCACGTCCCCGACGGCCGCATCATCGAGCTGGAACTCGACCCGGCCAGCGCCACCGGGCCATTGGAGGAAATCCCGTTTGCCGACTACGACGCGCGAATCCTTCACCCGGTGCGAGACTTCCTCTTGCAGCACCATCTGGAAGCGGAGGTGAAATGTCTCGTGACGTTCTGGGGCGTGCCGCTGCGAATCGGCCGGCGCGTGCTGACGCAGGCGGAGGCCGCCGAGTTCCGAACACTCGACAGGGAGCTGGCCGATGCCAAGGCCCAGATCGCTCAGCAGGTGACCGGGCTGGAGCGGTCGGCGTTGCAGATCGCCCCCTCCTACACCCCGCCTTCATTTGCCAACCCCTCAGCCGATGATCTGGAGCAGCTCGTGCTGCGGATGAGGACCGCCACGACGGCAATCATGCAGGTCCTGCCGACGGTGCCCGACGCCGCGGCGCGTCACGATCGTTTCCTTCAATCGATCGCCGTGGTCGAGCAGTTGATCGGAAGCGCGCAGACGAAGGTGGGGATGGCCGACCCTGTCGTCGCGAAAGTCGCGCCGCATCCGCTGACGCCCGCGGAGCTCGCGGATGCCAAGCAGCAATTGAGCCAGGCGCAGCGGGAGATTGTCGAGGCGCAGGGCACAGAACCCACGGCCGCCGGCCGCGAAAAAGCGGCGGGGCTGGCCCGCAAGTCGCTCGGGCTGTTCGGATATGTGTCCCTGCTCACGGCCCAGAGGAATTCTCTCCAGACCGACCAGACGGAATCGGCCGTCGACAGCGAGCTGGCCTTGATATGGCTCGGCGGATATCCGCGGGCCGGGAAAGCGGACAACGCGCTTTACTGGCGGGCGCAGCAAGTCATCCGCCAGAGACATCTTCCGGTAGCGCCGACGGTCATGGTCTGCCGATTGGATGGGCCATCAGAGCAAACCGTCCGCGACCTGATCGTGACCTCGCTGCGGGTGGAAGACCAAGGCCTGGACGGCAAAGTCGTTCTTGATGCCCGCGGCAGGTCCGGCGACGACGCATACGGCCACTATGACCAGAGCATCCGCAATCTCGCCATGCTGCTCAAGCGAAAGACGAAGCTGGACGTGACGCTGGAGAACACAGAGGCGCTAATCCCGGCCCACTCCATGGATCACATCGCCCTCTACTGCGGGTGGTACAGCCTGCGGAGTTACGTGCCGCCGGGGACCTTCAATCCGGGGGCCGTCGGCTTCCATATCGCCAGTCTCGAGCTGGTGAGTCTGCGCGGCCCCAACGAGCACGGATGGGTGCACGGGCTTTTGAGCGACGGGGTGGCGGCTACGGTGGGGCCGGTGGCCGAGCCCTACCTTCAATCCTTCCCCCGCGCTGACGAGTTCTTCCCGCTGCTGCTGACCGGAAGGCTGACATTGGCGGAGGTCTACTGGCGAACGGAGCCGTGGGCGAGCTGGATGCAGGACTGCATCGGCGACCCGCTATACAAGCCGTACAAGCGTCATCCGCTGCTCGTCCCCGGCGACCTGCCGTTGCCTCTGCGGGTGGCATTCGAGCCGCCGGTGACGCTTCACCAGGGCGCCACGCAACCGACAACTCAACCGCGGCCAGACGCGAAATGAGCCGGGGTTGCGTCGTGGCTGTTTCACAACCTCTTAAGCCCGCCGGGCAAATGGCCGATAAGGGGAGGGGAGACGCCGCATGCCGGTACAGTTAATCTGTCCCAACCTTCGGTGCCGAAAGTTTCTGGCGGTGCCGGACGATGTGCGGGGGAAGCTGGTACGATGCCAGCATTGTCAGACCATGTTTCGCGTGCCGGACGGGAGGAAGCTTGAGACCGCCGACCCCGCAACCGCACCTACTCCCGCCGACGGCGTCAAGCCCGCCCGATAAGTGCAACTCGATGCTGACCAAAGCCGTGATGGGGCCGCCTGTGGCGTGGCGCCAGACCATCTCGTATTCTCGCGCCGATGAGTGAGCCGCCCCGTCCCGTGTTCATCTGGATTGCTGGCGCTTCAGGCATCGGCGGCTGTCTTTGCGGCATCGGCATTTTCCTCGCCGCTTGCGCCGGCCAGGCCGTGGCCCTCAAGGCCTCGCCCCTCCCGCTGGCAATGGGCGCGCTGGCATTACTCCTTACCATCGTCGGCGGCACGGTTGCCCGCGACCGTATGGTCGAAACGACGCATGTGCTGGCCTCGATCTTCACCGCGGTCTGCGCGATCATCGGCGGCCTGGCGGAGATGGCCGTCTGGCTCGGCTGGACGACGTTCCGCTGAGCCAAACCCCATTAAACAACACGTTCCCGGATGGCAAGACTCAGGTGTATGCTGCACAGTCATGTCACCGAAACTTATCTCATGCGTGGCGATCTTCTTCGCCGCCTGTATGGTCGGACCCGCATCCTTATGCCGCGCGGCCGACGCGGACGAAGACCTTGCCAAGGTTCAGGGCCTATGGGAGCGCAAGACTGGTCATGACATCCCCGGCCTGCGGCGGGCCACCAAGCAGATACGCGGCAACCACGAAGTGGTCACCTACTACGGCGAGGACGACAAAGTCCTTCAGGCCCACGAGGTGGACTTCAAAGTCGGGCGGCGCAACGGGATTAAGATCTTCAGCTTCTTCAATTGGGTCTCCATAGAGGGGCCGGACAAGGGACACAAGTCGCCAGAACCGGTCTCGTACATCTACCGCGCCGACGAGAACACTTTTGCGGAGGTCTGGGGGTTCGTTCCGGGCCAGGAGGCCCGCCCGCCGCTCGTGCTCATGTGGGTCAGAAAGCTGGTGCCCAGCGCCGAGGTGCAGAAGGAGGAGCAAGCGCTTCGCGGTACCTGGCAGGCAGAGGCGTCGGAACGCGGCGGCAAGCCCGCCTCGGATGTTCTTGGCGATCAATTCATCTTCTCCCGCGACGACCTGACCGTCCACCGGAACGGCCGCTCGCACCTCAAAGGCATCTTCCGCCTCGACCCATCCAAGACTCCAAAGCAGATCGACCTGATCGTCACCCAAAGCCCCGACGGCATGTGGGATGGCCAAACGCTCCACGGGATCTACGAGCTGGAAGGCAACCAGCTCCGCTGGTGCAGCAGCCTCCCAAACCATCCGCGGCCGCAAGGATTCTCGCCGGTAACGGGAAGCTCGCAGACGCTGATGGTCCTGCGGCGGGTCGAGTAACCCGTCTGCGGGTCTGCCCCAACGCCGAAACCCCCCGATCGCGCCTCCGGCCGACGAGAGACCCCGCAACGCCGAACTGGGTCGTCTGTTCAATGGCTCGGTCGCTCGCTATGATTCTGGCATGACTGTTCAGTTGAACCTTCCAAGGGATGTCGAGCAGCGTCTGCTCGCAGAAGTGAAAGCCGGGCGGCATTCATCGCTGGAGGACGCGATCCTGGAGAAGCTGAGCCGAAGTGACGATCCCGATCTCCTGACCGCATTCGGGATTGATGCCGACCATCTCCGTCGCGACCTGGACGATGCTTGGAACGATCGTCACGACGCGGTTGACGGAGAAGGCGTCTTCACCCGCATTGCGAGCAAGGGCAAGTCTCTCAAAGCTCAAGATTAATGACGTTCCTTCTTTCCCGTCAGGCCGAAGAGTCATTCGATCGGCTTTGGGACTATTACTTCGAGCGTGGCGGAGCGCGCCTGGCTGATCGAATTCTCGGTCAGATGCACGACGCCATTCATCGCCTGATTGAGCAGCCCACGCTGGGACACTTCCGGCCTGACCTCACCGACAAACCGTTGCGGTTCTATCCGCGGGTGGAGTACTTCATGCAACTCGCCGCCGCCGGCGATGCCGCCGCACTTCGCGAAAATCTTGACGCCCTGCGGACCGCCGGCCGCGCGGCCGAGAAGCTGCCTTCGCGGATCCGGGTGTCGCTCACCTGCTGTCCGAACTGTAACAACGGGAATTTGCGCACCCGACTCTTCACCGGCCACGGCGAACATCAACGGTCGCAGCAACTCCAAAAGCTCGACGTGGCTCACGACTTTGTTCGGCAGCTAACAGACCGCGCAGTGTCGGATTCCCCGCCGGCCAACGCCCCTCGGATCGCCGCTTGACGGCCGTCGCGTTGCCGCAAGACGGGAGCGCCACGGCTCTGAGTGCGCGGGTCTATCACACCGTCACTTGAGCCGGCTCAAGACACAAGGCAGAGCCTGTCTCCGCGGTGGACCAACCCGGCGATCGCGTCATTCGCGAGTTTGTGATGCGGATGGGCCGGTTCGATACAGCGCGCGAGGATGTTCGTGTCCAGCAGAACGTCCATCAATCGGGCCCTTCGCTATAGATCGCATCGCGACTGTCATCGGCGAGAAACTGACGGGGTGGGTGTGTTGCGACCCACTCGTTGAATTTCTCGAACCATTCGGCGGTGCCTTGGCGGAGCGACCCGGAGGCCCAGCCGTTGTCCCGCTCGCAGGCCAGCTTCTCCTCGATGGTCTCGCGGACGAAGGCAGTCACGTCCTTCCCCGCAGCCGCGGCGCGCTCCCGAAGCTTGGCTTCGGATTCGGGCGAAAGAGAGATGTTCAGCGTCATGGCGAACCTCACTCCACATTTTAGTATAGGAATGCTCTTACCGGTACAGTTTGGGCATCTACGCGAAGAGCCAAGAGCCATGCTGTAAAGACGATTCTCAGAAATTGAATATCCCATCCACTCCGAACGTCCACTGGTCGTGGCGGGTGAGCCCGTCGAAGAAGCGGCGGCTGGCATAGTCGCCGCGGAGTTCGGGGCGAAGCTTGAAGTTGGCGCCGACAGGGTCGTGGGGGAAGGGAGTGATGGTGACGCCGATGGTCGCTTCGTAAAGCGTCTGACGGAGGGCGGTGGTGAAGCCTTCCTCGTCGCGGTACCACTCGAGCCGGCCGGCGGCGCTGAGATACTCGTTGATGCGATAGACCAGGTAGCCCGCCGCGCCGTACCAGTTGGCGTTGCCGGCGCCGTGCGGCTCGGCTTGCGTGCCGAACACCGCGTCCAGCAGCAGCGTGAGCCGGTCGGTGGCGGCAAAGCTGGTCGTGAAGTCGAGCGTTTCCCGGTAGTGCGAGTTGTCGTGCGCCAGCTCGGGCCCGACGATCGCGGCCAGCGTGAAGCCGAGCCGATCGTTCACGTCGTAGCGCACGCGGCCCATACCGTCGATCGCGCCGTTGTTGTCGCGCAGCGTCTGGTCCCAGCCGCGCGAGATGCCCGCTTCGACACTGAAGTGCTGGTCGATCGGGTAGTACCCGGTGATTCCCGTCAGGGTGAATGGCATGGCGGCGCCGAACGAGAAACTGTGGGAGTAGAAGACGCTGGCATTCGGGTCGATCTGCTTGAAGAAGAGGAACTTCCCGGCCCGGATGCGGACGCCGTTGCCCAGCGGCACGCCGAGGTCGAAGTATGCTTGCGGGATGTCGAACTGGTACTCGGGGCCGTGGAAGAAGTCGTCGTTGTCGAACATGCCGCTGGAGTGGATGAATCGGGCGTCAGAGCCGTAGAGCAGCTCGACGCGGCCGCCGACGTCCCAGTGATGGGCCGCGAGATCAACGGGCCGCTCCACATTGAAATCAATCTGGTTGAGCGTCGGTCGATTGTTCTTCAGATCGAAGACGCGGCCGAGGTTCAGGTCTTGCGACGGGTCGTCGAAGTTGTAGGTGTACGAGCCCTCGATGTGGCCGAACAGGCGAACATCGGCGTCTTCGAGTGCCCGGCCGACGCCGACCTGTTCGAGCAGGTTCATGAGAAGCGGCTGCGGTGGAGTGGCGCCGGGAACGGTCCCCTGTGGGGAGGTGAAAACCGCGTCCGGGCCGCCGGCGGGTTGATCCGCCGAGGCGGTCCCCGCCGCCAGTGCTAACGCCGCCAGTACGGGCATTAATCGTCGTCTCATTTTCGCTCCTTCCGTTGCGCCCTGACCCATCTTCCGCCCCACGCGCAGGTTAGCAGGATTCCGTCCCGCAGGCGACGGTCAACATGGGGAATTGGTACCGACGCATCCCTCGCGGTTGTTTTATTGTTTACCGGCGAGCGAATTCGGGGTAGACCTCGCTAAACTTCTTTTTTTATACTGCTTTGAACTCCCGCGACCGTGGAGGGAACACGTCCGGCTTGTGGTGTTCCGGTCGGGAGCGAATGCGGAAGATTCAAGGAGAACCGTTTGTGAGCACCGGCTCGTTGGCAGGGGTACGTCGTCCGAATCTTCGCGGAGAGCGCCGTCCCCAGGGAGCGTCTCGCGCCGCGGCCGCGGCGACGGTCGAATGTCTTGAAGCGCGGATGTTGCTTTCCGTGGCCGCGCCTCACCAGCCAATCGGATTTGTCATCCCGCGCCAGCCGTCTGCAATCCTGCCCGATCAGACTGTCCCGTTGGACCATGCCAACCGATCGGCAACGATATCGGCGCCGGACGTGACGGATGCTTCCGCTCAGACCCAAACAGTGACGGTCACGTACGCCAGCAACGCCGCGATCGATCCCTCGACGATCAACGTGAGCAACATCACTCTGTCTGGCGTCGTCAGTTTGCCGGTGAGCGGCGTCACCGTCGTCTCTGTCTCCGGTGGAGGCGGCGGAGATAAACAGGGCGGTGCGTCCAATTCGCTGACGGCGGCGTACACGGTCCCCGCGCCGCAGGGCGGATGGGTCGCGGCCGACGATGGCGTCTTCACCGTCTCCCTCCTGCCCAACCAGGTGAGAGACGCGAACGGCACCGCAATCCCACCGGCGCAAGGCTCGTTCCGCGTCTCGGTCGGGGACACGGCGCCGCCTACTGCCACGATCACTGCGCCTGCCCTTACGTCCGGCGGCGGGATGACCTTCCCCTTCACCATCACCTACGCCGACGACGTGGCCATCGACGTCACGACCATCGGCACCACTAACGTGACAGTGACCGGCCCCGATGGTGGACGGTCACTGGGCGTGATGAGCGCGACGGTCGACAACAACACGAACGGCACGCCCCGAACCGTCACATACACAGTGGCCGCGCCGCGCGGAACGTGGTCGGCATCGGACGACGGCATCTATACCATTACTCTCAATCCCAACCAGGTCCTCGATACGGGCGGCCTGCCCGCGGCGAGTATGTCGGGGACGTTTTCAGTGAATATCGCCGGCGCCGACACGACGCCGCCGACGGCCGCCATTTCGGCGCCATCCATCACGACTCCCGGCGGGACGACACAGACCGTGACCGTCACTTACGCCGACGACGTGGCAGTCGACGCCTCGACCATCGCCACGTCAAACATCACCGTGACGGCGCCGGACGGTTCAACGCTGCCAGTGACGGACGTGAGCCTCAACCCGACCACCAACGCGGCAAGCATTGCCGCGACCTACACGATTGCCGCCCCCGCAGGCGGCTGGTCCGCCGCCGCGGATGGCAATTACACTGTGAGCCTTAATCCCGACGCGGTCCAGGACACCAGCGGTAACGCGGCGGCAAGCGTGTCGAGTACCTTCACGGTCAATATCGGCGCCCCTGACACCGCCCCGCCCAGCGCACAGATCTCCGCTCCCGACATCTCGGTCGGCGGCGGGACGACCGAGACGATCGCCATCACCTACACCGACGACACCGCGGTGAACGCGGCGAGCATCAACGCGGGCAACATCTCCGTGACCGGCCCGGGCGGGCCGCTTGTCGTCACCGCGGCCCAAGCCTCGGGGGGCAATGGGTCGCCGCTGCTGGCCATCTACACTGTGGCCGCACCGCACGGCGCCTGGTCCAGCGCAGACGACGGGAGTTACATCGTCGCGATTAACGCTAACCAGGTCAGCGACACCAGCGGCAATTTCACCGGCGGGGCATCGGGATCGTTCGCAGTCAACATCCCGGCCCCGAACCACGGCCCGGCCGATATGACCTTCGCCAACGGGCAGACTGTCAGCACCCGCTTCGTGACCGAGGCAATCGTAACCGACCCCAATGGCGGCGTGCTTGCCGTCGGCCATCAGGGAAACCTCGCCGCCGGCGCGTCCCAGGGGGTCATCGAGCGCTTCAACAGCGACGGATCGCTGGATGCCAACTTCGGTAACCAGGGAATGGTCATCAGCCGGGCCGGCGTCAACGAGGCGTACTTCGCCGTCGTGATGCAGGACGCGAATCACTTCATCGTCGCCGGGACCAGCGGTGGGGATTTCGTCCTCGCTCGCTACGACCTGCGGGGAAACCTGGACGGCACGTTCGGCGCGGGCGGCCGGGTGACGACCGACTTCGGCACCGCCACCGATGCCGCCCGCGGGGTGGCGATCGCGCCTGGCGGAATGATCGTGGCCGGAGGCGATTCGGGCGGCAACTTCGCTTTCGCCCGTTACGACGCCGACGGGCATCTCGACCCCAACTTCGCCCAGAACGGCCGCCAGCTTTACGGGCTGGGCGCCGGAAACAACGGGCTGGGGGCGATCGCGGTTCAGGCTGACGGCAAGATCGTCGCGGCCGGCAGCGAAGGGGGTAGTGTCGTGGTGGTGCGGCTGACCGCGGCCGGTGAGGCGGATGGCACGTTCGGCAATGGCGGACTGGCCGTCGTCGGGCCGCTCGCCGCCCGGCAGGATCTCGGTGCTCCCGACCGATCCGAGGGGCTGGCCCTCGAGCCGAATGGCGACATCCTGGTCGCCAACCGGACCGCAACCGGTCACTTCGGCCTGGCCCGCCTCAATCCCAACGGAAACCTCGACACCACCTTCGGCACCAACGGCATGACGACCGCCAACTTCGGCGGCGATGACGATGCCGACTCGATCGTGCTGGAGGACAACGGTTCGATCGTCGTGATCGGCACGTCGCTGCAGAACGGCACGCCACAAACCGCCGTTGCCGCCTTCGACGCGGCCGGCAATCCGCTGACAGGCTTCGGCAGCAACGGACTGCTCATGTTGTCGACCGGCCTGGCCCCAATCACTCGCGCACTGCATGTTGGCGATATCATCCTGCGCGCCTTTGGCGTCCGCACCCCCGACGGCCGCGTCGTCATCGGCACCACGGACGAAGCCATCGCCGCCACCACCTCGTCCTCCCTGCGCCGCCTCCTTGTGCCGGGCGCTCAGGTGGCGGACATCAACGGCTCCGGAACGCCGCTGGGAAGCTTCGGCATCGTCAACGGCCATCGCAAAAAGCTCACCTTCCACGACGCGGACGGCACCACCATCACCCTGTCGCTCGTCGGCGGCACCGGCATGGCCTTCCTCTCAGGCGACCGCGTCCAACTCGTGATCGACGACCTGGGCCGGGGCGTGCTGCTGGTCATCACCGGCCGCGGCGGCGACAACCGCATCAGCCTCTCCGACGTCACCATCAGCGGCACCCTCCGCTCCATGATCGCCAGGAATTCCGACTTGTTCGGCACCCTGCACGTCACCGGCGCGATCGGGAACCTGGCCCTGGGAAATATCTCCGGCACCATCTGGTCCGGGGACGCGATCGCCAACCTGTCGGCGGGAGACCTTCTGTCGGGCGATGTGTTCGCGACGACGACACTGGGCCGTCTTAAGTTCGGCCACGTCTCCGGCACGATCGCTTCCGGCTCGGGCGTGATCGGCAGCATCGCCGCCGCCAGTCTCGACAGCGCACGCCTGCTCAGCGGCGCCAATCTGGGCGCCGACGGAATGGTGGGAGGCAGCGGCCCGAATGCCGACACCTACGGCCCGGGCGCCATCGGCTCGATCAAGATCGCCGGCACGATCAAGTCCTCTTTCATCGGGGCCGGCGTGCAGCCGGTGGGAACGACCTTCGGCGGCAGCGGAGACAAGGGCGTCGGCGGCGCGTCCAGCGCCATCCGCTTCCTGTCCGCCCGCGGCGCCGACCAGGCCAGCCGCTTCGAGGCCGGCGCCTTCGGCCGCGTCAAGCTGCCCGCAATGGTTGACGTGCTCCACGACCCGCGCTTCCGAACTCTGGCAGGATGACGGCTGTCGCGTCATCTTCGCCGTTCGTCGCGATCGAGGCCCTAGAGTCGCGCGTATTCCTCGACGCCACGGTGATCGGCGCCCCATTGGTCGTAAACGTCAGTCGATTGCCCGGCCCCCAGTCGGAAGATGCGATCGCCGTCAATCCGACCAATTCGAGCCAGGTCGTGCTCGAGGCCAACGACCCTGCCGTTCCCAAAGGGATGCTTGTGGCGACGAGCAGCGATGGCGGGCGCACATGGGCCAGACGGGTCTTCGGCGACGGCGGCGATGGCCTCCCGCCCGCCTTCAGCGACCCGACCCTCTCATGGGACCAATATGGGAACCTGTTCATGGGCTACGTCCGCGCAGACAACGGGCATACCGAGGTCCTGCTGAGCGTCGACGCCGGGGCCGGCTTTCGCGCACTGACCGACCTGCCCGGCAGCGTCGACCAGCCGACCATCGTGACCGGCCACGCAACTGTATGGGTGGCATTTCAGCAACAGCAGCAAGCCGGCGCGCGATCTTCCCTTGCCCGCGCCGGAGCTGTCGCGTACGGCGCGCAGGTCGAATCGCTGGGGCGCGTCGGGCCGTTCAAGAGGGCCGAGGCGATCACCCCAATTTCATCCAACGTCGGCGACATCGCCGTCGGCCCGGCGGGACAGGTGACGGTCGCGTATCAGCACGCCAGCGACACCGGCCCTTCGACGATTTACACACGCACCGATCCCGATGGGCTTGGTCCCAGGCCGTTCGGCGCTATTAATAGTCAGATCTCCACAAATGTCGGCTTGAGCTACCCAATTCCCGGCCAGTCGATCCGGACGATCGATTCGGAGGTTGGTCTTGCATATGACGTGAGCGGCGATCCCTACACCGGCCGGCTCTACATGGTCTACACCGACGCCCCCGCGCCCGGCAGCGCCGCCATCGGCATCTACTTCCGCTGGTCAGACGACGACGGCCGCAACTGGAGCGCGCCGATCAAGGTGAATGACGACAACACTTCCAATAGTCATTGGTTCCCCAAGATGGCCGTCGATCCGGCGACCGGCGCGATTGGCATCGCCTGGTACGACAGCCGCAACGACACCGGCGTCCCCGGCGCCGGCGGCACAAATGGCGTCCCTAATGACGACGTACAGGTGTACGGCGTCGTCGGCACGCCGACCGCCGACGGCGTAAAGTTTTGTCCGAATTTCGTCATCCAGCCCGCCTTCTCCAACGCCAATGACATTCGCACCGTCAGCGGCGCCGCCGACCCAAACCAGTTCGGCGACTATAACGGAATGGCATTCTATAACGGCCGCATGTACCCGGCGTGGGCCGACAACTCCGACAGCACCGCCGACAACCCCGACGGCGCGCTAGCTCAGCCCGACACTTACGCCGCGATCGTGAGCGTCCAGGTGACGCCCACCCCGGCGCGGACGTTGATCGGCGAGTTCGGCGACGTCGGCGGCTCGCTGACCTTCACCGCCCCCAACGGCGCCCGCGTCACTCTCCGCCTGCACCGCGGCCGCGGGTTCGCATACCTCAACGGCCGCAACATCGACCTGCGCCTCGTCGGCACCGACGACCGCTCCGCCCTGCGCCTCACCACTCACGGCGGCGTCGGCCGCCTAACGCTCGCAAACGTCTCGATCGCCGGTTCGCTCGGCCTCTTCGCCGCCCCCACCGCCGGCCTGGCCGGGACATGGTCCTCCCCGGCCCCGCCGCGTCACGTGGTGCTCGCCAAGTGACGGCAATGGCTCATTTGGCACAATCGTCGCATCCTCCGCTGATCTGTTCCGTTGCGGCTTTGAGCTTTACGCCCCGCGGTCATTTGGCAACTCAACGCCGGTATGCTAATATTGGCATGTGGCTCAGGAGCCCCCGCCAAAACCGCTTGAATGGATCGGCTCCTCACGCAAGGACATCCGCGCTCTCCCGGAAGATGTGCGCGACGTGTTCGGATTCGCACTTTTCACGGCGCAGTTGGGAGCAAAGCACCCTGACGCCAAGCCCCTGAAGGGCTTCGGCGGCGGCGGCGTGCTCGAAGTGGTCGCCGACGAGAACGGGAACACTTACTGAGCCGTCTATACGGTCAAACTGAAATGGGCCGTCTACGTGCTTCACGTCTTCCAGAAGAAGTCGAAGAAAGGAATCCGAACGCCGAAAAAGGATATCGATATGGTGAAGGTCCGGTTGAACGAGGCCGTCAAACATCACAGAGAGCATTATGAACAGCGACAGAAGCAAAGCGAAGGCGGCCCAACGCCGCAAGTCTGAGCGGGCCACAACGGTGCACGCCGGCAGCGGCAACGTATTTGCCGATCTTGGTCTCCCGGATGCCCAGGAGCGGCTGGCCAAGGCGAAGTTGGCTTATCAGATCCGGCTGCTGATCGAAGCCGCCGGCCTGTCACAAAAGCAAGCCGCCGAGCGCCTCGGCGTCGATCAACCCAAGGTATCGGCGCTGTTGCGCGGGCGGCTTAAGGACTTCTCCACCGACCGGCTGATGCGGTTCATCACTGCCCTGAACCGCGACGTGATCATCACCGTCCGCGACCCGCAGGACCACGCCCACCCCAGCGTTCGCGTTCTCGTGGAGGCGTGATCGACTTGTCCCATGCGCCACGCCGCCGTCGAGGCGATTACTGCGGTGCAGCCGAACGCCAGATCGCGGCTCCATTGCGGCAGCCGGGCCGGCAATGAAACGGGTCCCGGTTTCCCGGTCATGGGGGCTCCGCGAACAGTTTCAGTGCCGGCAATGCCCGCTGCATGATTGCGAAGTGAGCGTCGCGAGTATGATCGAAGATGACCGACGCGTCGATCGGGATCATCGCGCCCGGTCCCGCGCGTCACGCACATCACAGGCATCCTGATCGCGCTGGGCATCGTAATCGTAGTCCTGAAGCTGCTGGGCCGCCCTGAGCACCGCGTCCCAGTCGCCAGTCCCGGGAACTGTATTGCTTCAGTCGGAATTGGAGAACGGCGCCGTCGGCGTTAAGCAGTAACAGCGCCCGAACGGAGGTTCTCCGATGCCCGCCGAACGACGGCATTTTACC
>Ga0073928_10002751_pt1 | contig 29273 bp, 18 predicted proteins | sample PaiPotPPA55metaG_FD_76969 | JGI IMG/M metagenome (GOLD analysis project Ga0073928, IMG submission 76969) | Iron sulfur acid spring bacterial and archeal communities from Banff, Canada, to study Microbial Dark Matter (Phase II) - Paint Pots PPA... ...
ACGCCAAGTGATCTTCCGGCAGCCAGTCGCCCAGGCTCGGCGGTAACAGAAAATCTTGCTCTGGCAGATACGCGCGGTAGGTTTTTCCCATGCTCTGAAACTTGGCATATCGAACCTGTGAGTCGCAATCGAAATCAGCGGTTCACGGTTGAATACTCGGACACACTCCTAGGTGAAAGGTCAAAAAAGCTATCCTGAATCGGTCAAAGCGGAGTACAACCTAGCTTGATCGCATAAACCGACACAACGGAATCCTGTCCGGAAACGGACGCTGCATTCCGGTGCTGGACACTATTGTGAGAATAAGGATTGCCCCCACAGCTCTATCCCTCGATATTTCAATAGGATGACGCCACTTGCGCCGTGGCCTATCGGTTGCATAGTCTTTCGCGATGGATATCGCGCGCCCCGAATTTAAGCGGATAAAGCGACGACGCCAGCTCATCGGGCTTGGCATTGGTATCGTCTGCCTGGCCGCGGTAACGGTTGCGGTTTCGCGGCTCAAGCCCGCCGCGCCCGAAGTTGAGCGCAGCACTGTATGGACCGATACCGTAAAGCGCGGCGCAATGCTGCGACAGGTTCGCGGGCTCGGAACGCTGATTCCCAGTCAGGAATTCATCCGTCAAATACCGGCAGAGACCGAAGCCACGGTAGTGCGTATTCGCATGCTTCCGGGGTCGCAGGTAAAGGCGGATACCATTCTGCTTGAGATGAGCAATCCACAAGTCGAGCAGGCCGCTGTGGACGCCAATCTTCAGTTGAAGGCAGCGGAAGCCGAATATCAGAGCCTGCATGTGACCCTGCAAAGCAACCTGATGAACCAGAAGGCTGGCGCGGCCACTGTGAATGCCGACTACAGTCAAGCCAAACTTCAGGCGGATACCGACAAGGCGCTCTTCGATCTTGGCGTAATCTCGGGGCTCGCGTACAAGAACTCCAAAAGCCGATCTGACGAACTGACCACGCGCAACGACATCGAAGGCGAACGATTGGATATCAACCAGAAGGCAATCGAGTCGCAGCTTGCTGAGCAGCAAGCCAAGGTGGATCAGATCCGCGCTCTGGCAGAACTCAAGCAGAAACAATTGGACGCGTTAAAGGTACGCGCGGGAATCGAAGGAGTGCTTGTCGATCTGCCCCTGCAGGTGGGGCAGCATGTGCTTCCCGGCGCGATGCTGGCGAAGGTCGTCCAGCCAGATCATCTGATTGCGGAATTGAAGGTGGCTGAAACGCAAGCGCGCGATGTTCAGATCGGCCAACCTGGGCTGGTTGATACACATAACGGAACTGTCTCCGGCACGGTGATGCGGGTCGATCCCGCCGTGCAGAACGGTACAGTAACCGTCGATGTGAAGCTCACCGGCGAGTTACCCAAAGGTGCGCGGCCCGATCTAAGCGTGGATGGCACGATCGACCTGGAAAAGCTAACCGACGTTCTCTACGTTGGGCGCCCAGCTTTCGGGCAAGAGAGCAGCACGATCAGCTTGTTCAAACTTGACGTCGACGGCAAAGGCGCAGTGCGCGTTCCCGTGAAAGTTGGGCGCGCCTCGGTGAACTCCATCCAGGTTCTTGAGGGCTTGCACGAAGGCGACACCGTCATCCTCTCCGACATGTCGCGCAATGACAACACCGACCGCATCCGGCTTGACTGATCTCAATCGAGGACGAACTTATGAGCGAAGCAGGGCAATCGCTGATCCAGATTGAAGACCTGACAAAAGTCTTCTACACCGACGAAGTTGAAACCCACGCGCTCTCCGGAGTCCACCTTGCAATTCGCAAAGGGGAGTACGTGGCCATGTCCGGGCCCTCAGGGTGTGGTAAATCCACGTTGCTTTCGATCATCGGCCTGCTTGACACGCCGACGGGCGGCAAGTATCACCTGAATGGCCAGCCCGTTGAGAATCTGGATTTCGCTGCGCGCTCCCGTATTCGCAATCAGGAAATTGGTTTCATCTTCCAGAGTTTCAATTTAATCGGCGACCTCACCGTCTATGAGAACGTCGAGCTTCCTTTGACCTACCGGCAGAAGATGCCGTCTGCCGATCGTAAAACGCGCGTAATGGAGTCGCTGGAGCGAGTTGGCATGGCACATCGCGTCCGCCACTATCCTTCGCAGCTTTCCGGAGGTCAGCAGCAGCGTGTGGCAGTTGCACGCGCGCTCGCGGGCCATCCATCTATCCTGCTCGCCGACGAGCCCACCGGAAATCTGGATTCCCGCAACGGCGACGCCGTCATGGAGCTGCTACAAAACCTGCACCGCGATGGCGCAACCATCTGCATGGTCACGCACGACCCGCGCTTCGCTAAACATGCGCAACGGGAAGTGCATCTTTTCGATGGCAAGGTCGTAGCCGAAGAAGAACTTCACAAGCTGATGCAGGATGCGAGCGCATGAACGGACTGGTTCAGGATATACGCTTCGCTTTGCGGCAGCTTCGCAGAAGCCCGGGTTTCGCCGCAGTCACGGTGATCACGCTGGCGCTCGGCATCGGCGCCAATACGGCGATCTTCTCGGTCGTGAACGAAGTATTGCTGAACCCCTTACCGTTCCACGATGCCGGCCGCATCGTCTCCATGTTCGAGGCGACGCGGAACTTTCCCAAAGGCTCGATTTCTTATCCCAACTTCCTCGATTGGCAGCGCGACAATCGCTCTTTTGCAGCAATGGCTGCATACCGCTGGATAGACGGCGGCATCACGGGCGTGGGGCAGCCTGAGAATGTGCGGGCACAACGTGTGTCTGCAACCTTCTTACCGATTCTCGGAGTGAACCCGATCCTGGGACGCAATTTCACTGCCGGAGAGGACCGGCGCGGCGCGAACCCGACGGTCCTGATCTCGGAAGGGTTGTGGAAACGCAAGTTCGGTTCGAACCGTAACGTGATTGGCCAACGGCTCGTCGTGTCGGGGCAGCCGCGCACGATCATCGGCGTCATTCCAGCCTCGTTTCGATTGCAGGTCAAAAACTTCAGAACCGCCGATGTGTATGAGCCCATCGGGGAAGAAACCGACCCGGCTTTTCACCTGCGCGATTCATACTGGGGCACCGACGGTATTGGTTTGTTGAAGCCTGGTATCACGCTTGCACAAGCGCGTGACGATATGAAGCGTGTGAACGCCGGCTTGGCCGACGCCTATCCCAACGTCGATGGCAATATCAAGGCCAATATCATCCCTTTGAAGGACGAGATCGTTGGTGACATGCGGTCGGCGCTGCTGGTGCTGCTGGGGGCGGTGGGATTCGTTTTACTGATTGCCTGCGTGAATGTTGCCAATCTGCTGCTTGCCCGGTCGACGGCGCGCCAGCGCGAGTTCTCGGTTCGCGCCGCGCTGGGTGCAAGTCAAATACGAATTCTGCGCCAACTGCTGACCGAAAGCATTCTGCTCTCGGCGCTGGGCGGCGTGTTTGGGCTGATTCTCGCGAAGTGGGGAACAACCGCGGCCCTTGTGGCAGTCCCGGAAACCGTTCCGCGTGCCGAGGAAATCGGGCTCGATTTTCGGGTGCTGCTCTTCACCATCTTTGTTTCGGTCCTTACCGGAGTCATGTTTGGCTTGCTGCCTGCCATAAGGATGTCGCGGACCGACATCAGCGGAAGACTCAAGGACAGCGGGCGCGCCATCTCCGGCTCCCGTTCGCGCATGCAGTCCGTGCTGGTGGCGGGCGAAATGGCCATGGCGCTCGTGCTGCTGGTGGGCGCCGGACTCATGTGCCGCACTTTGGTGCAATTGTGGAAAGTCGATCCTGGGTTCGATCCGCGCAATGTGACGTGCTTCGAAGTGACGCCACCACCCTCTTTGCTCAGTCAACCTCCGGATGCGATCCTCGCCGCGCTTCGACAAATAAATGCGACCCTCCACAGCGTGCCGGGAGCTGAGGCCGTGTCCTTGCATGATGGCGCGCGTCCCATGGAAGGGGACAATGAGAGGGGGTTTTTGCTCGAAGGGCAAGAGCCGCCCACGCAGCAAACTAAGAATTTTCAGCAGACTTTGGAGTACACGGTAGAACCGGAGTATCTGAAAACCATGCGCATTCCGTTGCTGCGGGGTCGCTTCCTGAGCGACGAGGACAATGAGAACTCTGCGCGCGTGGTGGTGATTGACGCGAGCTTCGCGCAACAATATTTTGCCGGTCAAGACCCCATCGGCGAGCGCATCCGTATTTTTGAATTCGGCAGCGATTCCAACCAACGTATCTTGTTACCGCTGGTAATTGTCGGTGTCGTTGGGCATGTGAATCAGTGGGGACTTGTCGAAGACACCAGCCATCCGCTGCACGCCCAGATGTATCGGCCCATCATGCAAAGCGGTGCCGTATACGTGAAGGGTCTCGCTCAGGGATTCAATGTATTTGTTCGCTCCAAAACGGCGCTCGCCCCCGAAGCTTTTTTCGAGTCGATTCGCCAGAAACTCCTGGCGAGCAACCGCGACATGATCGTTTACGACAACGAATCCGAGGAGGCGGTGGTGGCACGGTCGATCTCCAGCCAGCGTTTCTCTCTCATCCTGCTGGGCGCATTCGCAGGACTGGCTCTGTTGCTGGCCGGCATTGGAATCTATGGCGTGCTGTCGTACCTGGTCGAGCAGCGTACACGGGAAATCGGTGTGCGCATGGCTCTTGGAGCGCAGCGGCTTGATGTATTGCGCTTGGTGCTGGGAGACGGCGCACGCATGACGATGGTGGGAGCGCTCATCGGCCTGGTGGCGGCGCTGGGCCTTACGCGATTAATGGCCAGCCTGCTGTTCGGCGTCCGCCCGACCGATCCCGTCACATTCGCTGCCGTGGCCGTGCTTCTCTGCGGCATCGCACTGTTCGCGTGCTACATCCCCGCGCGCCGGGCGGCAAAGGTCGATCCCATGGTGGCGCTGCGCTATGAGTAAGGATGAACCATGAGCGGACTTATCCAAGATCTGCGTTACGCGTTGCGGCAACTGCGCAAGAGCCCCGGCTTCACGGCGGTAGCGGTGCTTACCCTGGCACTTGGAATCGGAGCGAATACCGCAATTTTCAGCGTGGTGAATGGCGTATTGCTGCGCCCCCTCGCGTTTAAAGATCCCGGCCGGCTAATACGGTTGTGGCATGTTCCTCCGGCAAAAAGTTTCCCTGGGATGACCACATTCTCAGTCTCGCCTGCGAACTATCTCGACTGGCAAAAGCAGAACCACGTATTCGAGGATCTGGCGATTTATACGTACCGCGGATTTACGTTGACTGGCGATAGGCCTGAGCAGGTGGACGCCAGCGCAGTCTCCTCGAGTTTCTTCACGACCTTGGGGGTTCTACCGACTTTGGGCCGTGTGTTTTCGGCAGAAGAAGATGCACCGGGGCAATCCAACGTAGTGGTGCTCAGCTATCACTTCTGGCAGGAACATTTCGGTGCCAGAGCGGACATCATCGACCACAACATCACCATGGACGGCCAAAATTACCTCGTGATCGGCGTGATGCCGCCCTCCTTCGATTTCCCCGATTACGCACAGATACAGGTGCAGATGTGGACGCCGATGGCGTGGACCGATAAAGAAAGCGCCGTCCGGGGAGAACACCACTACGTGGTCATCGCGCGTCTTAAGCCAGGCGTTGACGTCAAGCAGGCTCAAGCCGAAATGAACACAATCTCCGGCCGCTTGCAGCAACTGTATCCCGAGGACGATAAAGGATGGGGTGCTGTAGTCGTGCCCCTACACGAAGACATGGTCGGTGACGTGCGGCCGGCGTTGTTAGTTCTGTTGGGAGCCGTCGCTTTCATTCTGCTGATCGCATGCGTCAATGTGGCGAATCTGGCGCTGGCAAAAACGTTCAGCCGGCAAAAAGAGATTGCGATCCGAAGCGCGCTCGGGGCGTCTTCGGCCCGCGTGCTTCGCCAACTTCTAGCGGAGACTGTGCTCCTCGCCGTTGCCGCAGGAGCGATCGGCCTGAGCTGCGCCCACTTTGGGGTTCGCCTGATCATGGCATTCCTGGCTGAGAAGTTGCCGCGACTTGTCGAGGTCGGCCTGGACCTCCGTGTGCTTGGCTTTACCGCTATCATCTCCCTGCTCACCGGGATGATTGCTGGAGTGCTTCCGGCGCTGCGCTTGACGCATGCAGATGTGAATCAGGCGTTGAAACAAGGACCGGGTCGAACAGATTCGGACTCGAGCGGCCACCGCACTCGAAAAATCCTGGTGGTTGGAGAGGTCGCGCTCTCGCTGATGCTCTTGTTCGGAGCTGGGTTGATGATTCGTAGCTTTCAACAACTCCGCCGCGTGAATCCCGGCTTTGAGTCTCGCGGAGTGTTAACCATGACACTCTCTGTTGCCAGCGCCAAGTTCCCTGGGCCGACGCAAGAAATCAGCTTCTTCGAACGGGTTCTGCAGCGCGTGCGAACCTTACCGAGTGTGGAATCCGCTGGAGTCGTTGACGACATTCCCTTGAACGGAAGCGGTTCGCACCAGCCCGTCGCCATCGAAAGCCGCCCCGCCGTGGCGATGTCCGATCAACCGGAAGTGGATGTTCGCCTCATCAGCCCCGGATACATGCGCTCACTCCATATTCCGCTTCTTCGCGGTCGCGACATCAATGAAGCAGACGTGGCAGGTCGACCGGCAGCGATCCTCATTAGCCAATCGATGGCTCAGCAATTCTGGCCGGGCGAAAATCCCATTGGAAAACGCCTCACCATGACTTTCTTCCCCGACGCGGTGCGCGAGGTGGCGGGAGTTGTGGGTGACGTGAAACTGGATGGGCTCGACCAGTCGCGTCCCTCCGCCGTTCTCTATATGCCGCTGGACCAGGTTTCGGTGCCGTCTACCGGCGGATGGAGTTCGATTCCGATGACACTCGTGGTTCGCTCTGCGACCGATCCGGCGAGCCTCGCGTCCGCCGTGTCGAACGCGGTGCACGAGGTGGATCGCGAGACGCCTTTGCGTGACATCCTGACCATGGATGACCTGGTCTCCAATTCCATTTCGCAACAGCGCCTCAACGTGCTGCTGCTAGGGGCTTTCGGCGGGCTTGCTCTGCTGTTGGCGGCGATTGGAATTTACAGCGTTTTGTCGTACAGCGTGAAGCGGCGCATACAGGAGATTGGTATTCGCCTGGCTCTCGGCGCCAGTCTGCGTGATGTGCTCCGCATGATTCTCGTGGAAGGCATGAAGCCGACCCTACTCGGTGTGGCCGTCGGTACAGCCGGGGCGCTGGCGCTTGGGCGTGTTTTGTCGAGCCTGATTTACAGTGTGAAATCTACTGATCCTCTGACTTTCTTATCTGTAGCGGTGCTGCTGGTGGCTATCTCATTGCTCGCCTGTGTTTTTCCCGCCTATCGCGCGACAAAGGTCGATCCCATAGTGGCGCTGCGCTACGAGTGAGGGAAATGAATGACTTGGCTGATCCAAGATATCCGATACACCCTGCGGCAGTTGCGGAAGAACCCGGGATTTACCACTGTCGCCCTGCTCACGCTGACTCTGGGAATCGGAGCCAATACGGCTCTGTTCTCGGTGATCAACGGCGTGTTGCTGAGTCCTCTGCCCTTTTTTCAACCAGACCAACTGGTGACGCTGCATGAAAACAAGCCTCACTTCGAGGGTGGATCTCTTTCCTATCCGAATTTTCGTGACTGGCAGAAGGATAACCACACGTTCTCTTCCATCGCCATTGCTCGCCGGTACGCCTTTAGTCTGACCGGCGTCGGCGAAGCCGAACAGGTCGGCGGAGCGTTTCTCTCCTCAGATTTCTTTCAGATACTAGGTGTGAAGCCAACCCTTGGCCGCACCTTCGAGCCGAATGAGGACCAGGTCGGCGCCGGCCCAGTCGCGCTCATCAGCGCGGGACTGTGGCAGCGCAAGTTTAGTTCGGCCCCGGACATACTCGGGAAGAGCATCACTCTTGACGCGAAGGACTACACCATCGTCGGGGTAATTCCCGCGGATTTCCATCTAGTGATTCCGGGATTCCGGTACGACCAGGTATATGTACCGATCGGACAGTGGAGCAATCCATTTCTCCTGCTGCGGGGCGCCGGACTTGGAATCCATGGCGTCGGCCGACTTAAGCCCGGCGTGACCATCGAACAAGCGCGGGCCGACATGGAAGGGGTAACTCGCAATCTTGCCGAAGCATTTCCGGATGCGGACAAAGGCATCACTGCCAAACTGACTCCGCTCAAAGAACAAATCGTCGGCGATGTGCGGCCATTCCTGCTCGTGCTCCTGGCCGCAGTTGGCTTTGTGCTGCTGATTGCGTCTGTAAACGTTGCCAATCTGTTGCTGGCACGCTCCGCCAGCCGGACGAGGGAATTCGCGGTTCGTGCCGCACTAGGCGCTAGCCAGGGGCGCGTCGTTCGTCAACTGCTTACGGAAAGCATATTGCTCGCTTTGGGCGGCGGGGCGCTAGGTTTGCTTGTGGCTGCCTGGGGAACCCGGGCTGCGCTGAGTATATTGCCTGCGGCCCTGCCTCGCTCCGAGCAGGTTGGACTCGACGCGCACGTGCTGATTTTTACTGCAGCTATCTCCCTGCTCGCCGGAGCTCTCTTCGGTCTGACACCTGCACTGAAGACTTCACGGCCTGATCTCCATGAATCGCTCAAGCAGGGGGGCCGCGGAGCGAGCGGAACCCGCCATCGCACGCAAAGTGTATTCGTGGCCGCCGAGATGGCTCTGGCCCTTGTGCTTCTGATCGGTGCGGGATTGACCATCCGCAGTCTGGCAAAGCTGTGGAGTGTTGATCCCGGTTTCAATTCGCATAATGTACTCACGTTCGGGCTTTCCCTTTCACCTTCGATGATGAACGCAAAGCCGGAGATGATTCGCGCCGCCTTTCGCGAGTTCGACGATAGGGTAGCCTCCATTCCAGGCGTGCAGGCAGTCTCGCAAACATGGGGTGCGATCCCGATGAGCGGCGATGACGAGCAACTTTTCTGGCTTGAGGGGCAGTCGAAACCGGTAAACCAGAACGACATGAACTGGGCTATCGACTACATCGTCGAACCGGACTATCTGAGGGCGATGGGTATTCCCTTGCTGCACGGCCGGTTCTTTACTGTTCAGGACAATGAACACTCACCGCTCGTCGTCGTAATCGATGAGATCTTTGCCCAGAAATACTTCCCCAACCAGAACCCCGTCGGCAAGCGCATCAACTTGAACCTGTTCAACCAATCTGTGGAGATCGTCGGAGTGGTCCGTCACGTCAAGCAATGGGGCTTAGGCATCGACGATCAGCAGTCGCTGCGCTCCGACCTCTACATCCCCTGCCTGCAAATGCCAAACGGCTTTGTGTCTACTGCGCCATCTGGATCAGCCGTGGTAGTGCGAGCCGGCGACGCTTCAGCCGGGCTTTTCGATTCCATCCGGCGCGTCAGTGCGCAAATGAACAGCCAGCAGGTCACCTTCGGCGCGCAAACCATGGACTCCGTTATCACCGACTCCATGACTTCGCAGCGATTCTCCATGATCCTGCTCGCGGTCTTCGCGGTATTGGCGCTCCTGCTCGCGAGCGTGGGAATTTACGGCGTAATCTCTCATGTCGTCAGCCAACGAACACATGAGATTGGCATCCGCATGGCGATGGGAGCAAGGCGGCTTGATGTGCTGCGCATGATCCTGGGAGACGGCGCTCGGATGACGCTAATAGGCGCAGCGATTGGACTGGTAGCAGCCCTCGCCTTCACGCGATTGTTGGCAAGCATGCTGTTTGGCGTTACGCCAACGGATCCCATCACGTTTGTGGCAGTCGCAATGCTTTTGTGCTGCATTGCTTTCTTTGCCTGCTATCTTCCAGCCCGGCGGGCGATGCGAGTGGATCCCATGGTAGCCCTGCGGTACGAGTGAAAGGAATCATCGATGAGAGGACTGCTCCAAGATACACGCTACGCACTGCGGCAACTGCGCAAGAGCCCGGGATTCACGGCGGTTGCGGTTCTTACTCTGGCGCTCGGGATCGGTGCAAACACCGCTATTTTTACCGTGCTGAATGGGCTTCTGCTCAAAATGCTGCCGGTACGACAGCCGCAGCAGCTTGTCGTGGTCGGCGATCCTTCACTCGCAAACACGCGCTCCAACGGGACACCGCGGACCGATATCTTTTCTTACCCTCTCTATAAAGAACTGCGCGACCGAAACTCCGTTTTCAACGGGCTGTGTGCCGCCGCGACCGACCATCACATAACAGTCGATACCGGCCAAGGCGAAGTTCCAGACGAAAAACTTTACGGACGCATAGTGAGCGGGAATTACTTCACCGTGCTCGGCCTCGAACCAGCTGCCGGACGATTATTCTCTGAGTCCGACGATACCGCCGAAGACGCCAATCCTGTGGTGGTGCTCGGCTATGAGTCCTGGCTGCGCAAATTCTCACTCTCTCCGTCGGTCGTCGGTAGAGAGCTTCGCCTGAATGACTCGCCGTTCACGGTTATTGGCGTAGCTCCCCCTGGATTCGAAGGCGATGTCGTGGGCGAACGCATGGCTTTGTTTGTTCCAATGAGCATGCAACCGGAAATTGCCCGCGGACGCCGTTGGCGCACTGCCGCAAACACCTCCTGGTTATCGCTGATCGGACGCCTGAAATCCGGAATTTCGGCTGCTCAAGCGGAAGCCAATCTGAACCTGGTGTTCCAACAGTTGTTGCGTAGCGACTACGGAGCTGCGCTATCCTCCGACGACCGGAAGGAGATTCAAGGAGCCCACATCAATGTTGCTGCCGGCGGTGCCGGAATCTCTGTTCTACGTCGCGACTATCGCGTTCCGCTGCTTCTGCTGATGGGCATTGTCGGTCTCGTCTTATTGATTGCGTGCGTTAATGTTGCCAACTTGCTTCTTGCCCGGGCAACGGCACGCAACAAGGAGATCGCCATTCGCCTGGCCATCGGCGCGAATCGCCGGCGACTGTTTCAACAACTGCTTACGGAAAGCGCTCTCCTGGGCCTTCTGGGCGGCGTTGCCGGTTCGGTGCTGGCGATTTGGGGTGTGAGACTCCTGGTTGGGATTTTCGGATCCGGCGCAACGCTTCCGCTCGCTCCCGATTGGCGCGTGCTCGTATTCACTGTCGTCATATCTCTGCTTACCGGAATTGCTTTTGGGTTGGTCCCTGCCTGGCAAGCGGTGAAGGCGCGAGTTTCACCAGCCTTGAAGGACGGAGCCCGATCGACGCGTGCGCCAGGTTCCCGATTCTCATGGGGCAAGGGACTGATTGCGGGACAGGTAGCGCTCTCGCTCCTGGTGCTTTTTGCGGCCGGCCTTCTAGTGCGCAGCCTGCAGAAGTTGCTGACTCAGGATTTCGGGTATGCTCGCGATCACCTGGTCATCGCCAGAGTCGATCCTACCGCCGCGGGCTACACCCAAGACAGAATGAAGCTGCTGGCACAGCAACTTACCGCGCGTGTTGCCAGCACACCCGGGATTCAAGCTGTCACCTATTCGACGAACGGATTGTTCGCAGGAAGCGATACTGATGATCCCATTATTGTGCCAGGGTTCACGACTGGCAGTCCTCGTGATCGTAGTGCCCTGGAAGACTACGTTGGTCCGGACTATTTCGGAGTGGTCGGCATTCCGATTTTGATGGGCCGCGGAATTGAGGCGCAGGATACCGGGACGTCAACGCGCGCTGCCGTCGTGAACGAGGCAATGGTCAAGTACTTCTTCAATGGACAGAATGCTGTCGGACGCCAGTTCAGAATTGACGATCCCGCCTGGCTCGACAAACCACTTACGATCGTCGGCGTTTCTCGCAATGCCAAAGACCAAGACGACGGTCTCCGCGAAGCGGTCAAGCCGCGCTTTTACCTTGCTTTTCAGCAGATACCAAATCCCATTCAAATTGTGCTTGAGGCGCAAATCAGTGGCGAACCATCCGGAGCCGTTGCGAACCTGCTAAGTCAGATCAAAGCTACCGATCCCCATCTTCCAATCGCATTTGTGAAAACGCTCGACCGCCTGGTCACCGACAGCGCCGGCGACCAGATCGCTCTGGCCAAGCTCTCGGCGTTCTTCGCAGGATTGGCATTGCTACTTGCCTGTGTCGGACTCTATGGGGTGATGTCATACACAGTGGCCGGCCGCACACGGGAAGTAGGCGTGCGTATGGCGCTCGGCGCGCGGCGCAGCGATGTTGTGGAATTGGTACTTCGCGAGGCCATGTTGTTGGTCGCAGTCGGCCTTCTGATCGGAATTCCTCTGGCGCTCGCCGGCACCCGCGTGCTGCATAGCTTCCTGTTTGGATTGAAGAGTACCGATCCACTTTCTTTGATCGCGGTTATTTTGCTGCTGGGTATCGTCGCCGCGATTGCGGGATTCATTCCGGCGCGGCGCGCAGCCAGGATCGAACCCATGGTGGCACTGCGGTACGAATAGAAAACTCTCGAACAAAAGCGACAAAACCTATGATTCAACTCAAGAATCTGGAACGCAGTTACAAGAGCCCTGCTGGGCAGTTTTGGGTGCTGCGGCGCGTCAACCTTGAAATACGCGAAGGCGAGTTCATCACCATTATGGGACCGTCAGGGGCTGGCAAGTCTTCCCTGCTGAACGTGCTGGCCCTGCTCGATGACGGCTGGCAGGGCGAGTTCTGGTTTCGCGAGCAGGCGGTTCATGAGATGAAACGCAAGCAACGCAGCGAACTGGCCAAGCGCAACATCGGGATGGTCTTTCAAAGTTATCACCTGCTCGATGATCTTACGGTCCGGGAGAACATCGACCTCCCGCTCTCCTACAAAGACGTTCCGCACAGGCAGCGGGAGGGCATGGTGGCAGACACACTTGATCGTTTTCAGATGGTTGCCAAGAAAGATCTATTCCCCAGCCAACTCTCTGGTGGACAACAGCAGCTGGTGGGAATTGCGCGCGCCGTAATCCACAAGCCCCCACTATTGCTCGCGGATGAACCGACAGGAAATCTGCATTCCTCGCAGGCAAAGGAAATCATGGAGCTGTTTCGCGCACTCAATCAGCAGGGAACTACAATCGTCCAAGTGACACACTCCGATGCGAATGCCGCGTACGGTTCGCGGACGATTCAACTGCGAGATGGCTGGGTGGTGAGCGACACCGCCAATCCTGAACTGCAACCGCAAGAGGTGATGAGGCAATGAGGAAGATCTCACACCCGCGCCGGTACAAACGGATTCTGGCATGGTTTCTGATCGGTTTCACTGCGACGGCAGGAGCCCAGACCAACGGTGCCGTTTCCGTTAATGTCCCCAACTCCGACATACCCAAGTCGCACAATCCCTTCGACGCATATCTGCCGAGCGAAGTGCCCGAACCAAAGCTTACGAACTCCGCATTGCTCACACAGCTCATCCGCGACGGGAAACTGTACCTGTCGCTCAAAGATGCGATCCGGTTGGCGCTCGAGAACAATCTTGACTTGGCAATCGCCCGCTACAATTTGCCGATCGCGAACATGGACATTTTACGCACGAAGGCGGGCGGCATCTTTCGCGGTGTCAACGCCGGCGTTGTGCAAGGTACGCCGGGCGGCGGAGTAGGTGGCTTTGGAACCGGAGCGCCTGGAGCCGGCGCGGGAGGCACAACTGCAGGCGCGGGCGGGGCGGGAGCAGGCGCTTCCGGTCTGGTGCAATCAACCTTAGGCACTGGCGCTCCAGTCGCTTCCTACGATCCTGCAATCATCGGGACGGTTGGCGCGGAACATCAAACTACCCCTCTCGCCAATCTGCAAATCTATGGGGTGCCGTTACTGCAACTCAATACCGGACAAGCCAATGTGGGCTACTCGCAAGCCTTCCCTACCGGTACCAGCATTTCTTTCCAGTTCAATAATAATCGCCAGACCACGAATAGCCCTTTTTTCAATTTGTCTCCAGTCCTGAGTTCGATGTACCGGTTTTCATTTCAGCAGGAATTGCTCTCCGGATTCGGTTTTGGGCCCAATCTGCGCTATCTCCACATCGCAAACAACAACAAAAGAATTTCCGATATCGCTTTCAAAGACCAGGTCATCGCGACCGTGACCCAGATCGAAAACATCTATTGGGACTTGGTGAATGCCTACGAGCAGGCGCAGGTCAACGAACAATCGCTGGCCTTCGCGCAACAGTCGCTCGACAACGCAAAGAAACAGCTTCAGTTGGAGAGCATTCCGGCAATGGATGTCATGCGCGCGGAAGCTGAGGTTTCAAGGCGCGATCAGGACCTGACCGTGGCGAAGACCAGCTTGCAATTGCAAGAACTGCTGACCAAGAATGCGTTGACCAGGAGCCTCGACGATCCAATGCTTGAAGCCGTAGGAGTCGTGCCTACGGATCGTCTCCAAGCGGTGCAAACGCTCCCTACGCAGGCCGTCCAGGATTTGATTGCTCAAGCGCTCCATGATCGCCCCGAACTGAATGAGTCCGATATCGACCTGATCAACCGCCAAATTAGCCGCCAGGCCGCCAAGAATGCACTATTGCCCTCGCTCGCGCTGGTGGGTTTCTATGGCGGGTCGGGATTGGCAGGCCCCCTAAACCCGGTTTATAACATCCCCGGCGTTCCGAACAGCTCAACCGTGCCAGTAGATTTCTCGGGAGCATTACAAAATTCCTTCAACAACACCGCTCCCGATTACTACATTGGATTCAACCTGAACATTCCAATCCGCAATCGTGTGGCGAAGGCCGATCAGTACCGCTCCGAGCTTGAATACCGGCAGGCTCAACTCCGGCGCGAAGAGTTGCGAAAGCAAATCAGAATAGAAGTGCGCAATGCCGAATATGCTCTCGAACAAACGGCCGCCCGCGTGGATGCAGCTCGCAAAGCCCGTGATTTAGCACAACGCACCTTCGAAATCACACAGAAGGAACAAACGCTGGGTGCGGGTTCGACGTATCAGACCATGACCGCGCAGCGCGATCTGGCCCTCTCTGAACTGGACCTGGTCACGGCGATGACAGTTTACGAAAAAGCTAAAGTTGAACTGGAGCGTGCAACCGCAAGTACTTTGGAACATAATGGAATCGATATCCAGGATGCGGTCAAAGGCGAAGCGATTACCGGCACCAACGCCGCTCCTGGGCCATAAGTCATGCCCGCCTCTGCCAAGCCGCGAGATACCAGCATTTCTGTGCTCAGCAAAAGCGGCGCGAACGCCGCTCGGATTCTGGCAGCAGACGATCAGCAGGACATCCTTGAAGCCATCGAACTGCTGTTAAAGCCGCAAGGGTACAAGGTCGATGTCGTGCGCTCTCCGGTGTTGGGTAGAGAATCCCTGGCGAGCAACTCCTACGATGCTGTATTGATCGACCTCAACTACACTCGTGACACCACTTCAGGTCGGGAAGGGCTCGATCTACTCTCGGAGATTGTCGCAATCGATAGCACGATGCCGGTTATTGTCATGACGGCATGGGGCAACGTGGAATTGGCGGTGGAAGCCATGCGCCGCGGCGCTCGTGATTTTATTCAGAAGCCGTGGGAAAACGAGCGGTTACTTTCCATATTGCGGACGCAGGTCGAGTTGCATCGCGCGCTGCAAGAATCGGAACGGTTGGCGGCGGAGAACCGCTTGCTCAGGGCTCCGGGACGTCCGGAATTTATCGCGACGGCGCCTGCCATGTCTTCAGTGCTCGAAACGATGGTCCGCATTTCCCCATCGGAGGCGAACGTCTTAATCACCGGCGAGCATGGCACGGGAAAAGAAGTTGTTGCCCGCACCGTTCATGCTTTGTCGCAGCGCGCCGTGCGCCCCTTTGTTGCGGTTAACACCGGGGGCTTGGCGGAGGGCGTGTTCGAGAGCGAATTATTCGGCCACGTAAAGGGCGCTTTCACAGATGCGCGAACCGATCGTATCGGTCGATTCGAATTGGCGCATGGGGGAACCATTTTTCTGGACGAGATTGGAAACGTGCCGCTTCGACAACAAGCCAAGCTGTTGCGTGTGATTGAGTCGGGAGAGTTAGAGCGCGTGGGATCCTCGCGCAGCCTGCGCGTTGATGTGCGCGTCATTTCTGCCACAAACGCCGATCTTCATGCTGCTGGCCAGGCGGGACAGTTTCGCGAAGACCTGTTGTTCCGGCTAAACACAGTCGAACTTCACTTGCCTGCACTACGCGAACGCAGGGAGGACATTCCTGTGCTGGCCATGCATTTTCTCTCGCAGTATGCCTCGCGTTATCGGCGGCAGATTCATGGCCTCGATGCCGCAGCCCTGCAGACCTTAATTCACTATTCCTGGCCGGGCAATGTTCGCGAGCTGGAGCATACGATCGAGCGCGCCGTACTGATGTGCCGTGCTGAGCAGATTCAGCCAGCCGATCTCGGCTTGCAACGCCCAGCGTCACAGAACCTTGAAGAATTGAGTTTAGAGGCCGTTGAAAGTATCCTGATTCGCAAAGCGCTGCAGCGCTTTCAGGGCAACGTCAGCCAGGCCGCCGAAGCGCTGGGTCTGAGTCGCGGCGCCCTGTACCGGCGGATGGAAAAGTATGGGCTCTAGCCCAGGTGCTGGTGATTTATCAAAACGCAATATACGAAAGCCACCACGGGCGCCCTATGAACACAGGATCATCCGTTTGTCTGCCCTGCTGATTGCGCCCGGCTTGCTGCTTAGCGGCATTCTCGTCTGGCTCCAGACCTGGAGCGTCGAATCAAAGCTCGTGTTGCTTAGCGGCGAGGTCCTGCTGTGCTTGCTGATCGGCGTCGCTCTGCATGATCACGTAGTTCGGCCGCTGCAAACTCTCGCCAATGTTGTGGGAGCTCTGCGTGAGGAAGATTATTCCTTTCGCGCACGCTTGGCCGTTCCCGAGGACGCACTTGGCGAGCTTTCGCTCGAAGTAAACGCACTTGCCGATCTGCTCGCTCAACACCGGACAGGAGCCATTGAGGCAACCGCGTTGCTGCAACGTGTGGTCGAAGAGGTGGACATTCCAATTTTTGCTTTTGATCCCGCGCAGAAGCTGCGTCTTGTAAGCTCGGCGGGAGAAAAGCTTTTGCAAAACTCCTCTTCACAATTGGTGGGCAAGATGGCTTCCGAACTTGGTTTGCAGGGCGCTCTGGCTTGCGAAAATGAAACGCTGGTGCAATTGCATTTCAGCAGTGATGCCCGCTGGTTCGTGCGGCGAAGTCCGTTCCGCCAGCAAGGAATCCCGCACACTCTGGTCGTGCTGTCCGATGTAAGCCGGGCGTTGCGGGAAGAGGAGCGAGGAGCATGGCAGCGCCTGATCCGTGTCATCGGCCATGAGCTGAATAATTCGCTCGCACCAATTAAATCCATTGCCGGCAGCTTGAACGCGCGGCTGTCGGAAATGAACGTTGAGCCCGAGCAACGCCAGGACTTCGAACGGGGCCTGGGCATTATCGAGGCTCGTGCGGCTTCCCTGAATCGCTTTCTGCAAGCCTACCGTCAACTAGCGCAAATGCCCTCGCCGGTACTACGGGAATGTTCGATGTCAGCGCTAGTGAAACGTGTAGCGGCTCTGGAGACTCGGGTCACGCTCACTGTAATTCCCGGCCCCGACATCGTGTTGATGGCAGACTCTGACTTGCTTGAACAGATGCTTATTAATTTGCTGCGCAACGCGGCGGAGGCCATGCTGGAGCGCCCAAGGCCAGAACGGAATTCAAACAAATCCGGGAACTGTCCGGAGAATTCCGGGGAGCAAATTACCTTGACCTGGAAAAAGGCCGAAAAGGACGCGATTCTCACTATCGAAGATAACGGGCCTGGGCTGATGAACCCCAGCAACGTATTCGTTCCCTTCTACACCACGAAACCACAAGGCAGCGGCATCGGGCTTGTGCTCTCGCGCCAAATCTGTGAGGCGCACAGCGGGCGTCTGGAGTTATCAAACCGAATCCCTGGGCCAGGTTGTACTGTGAAAGTCATTCTGCCGACACGGGCACCGCAATTCTGACGAGCGGAGCTGCTAACTAACGCAGCGATTCCGCGACTTCAACGGGGACGGACCCAGTGTTTATGCGGGCCTGAATGGCGGAAGCGGGTGGGAATCGAACCCAAGGACGGTACTGATAGCACGTAAGTTGTTGATTATAAAGTGTGTCAAGAGTGCTAAGTGTGCAGCGTGTGCGGTCTGGTGCCACAAAATTCGCCAGGATGTGGCGAACGCTCAAATTCAGGTTCTCGACGCTGAGATACCTGATTTCGGCGAGGTGATCGAACGTATAGGCGAATTTTTTCGGGTCGCCCAGTCGCTGTGGCCAAAGCCCGGATAGTCGGGCGCTACCAGGTGATAGCGACCGGGAAGCCGAGACAACAGGGGCTCGAACATCCGGAATGAGGAAGGAATCCCGTGCAATAGCAAAAGCGTTGGCGCGTCTTTCGGCCCGTCCTCTCTGTAAAAGATGGAGAGTCCATCTACCTGTATCGTGCGATAAAAAGTCGGGTGTTTCACGGGACGTTCCTTCCCCGGGCGTGGGCGGGCAGTTGAAATATTGCGAGCATCATAGAAACCACCAGCACCATACGAGAAACCTGCAAGAATCGGGGCCAACGGGACGAGTAGAAGGGGTGCATAGTTTAGCTCCGCGCTAGAAGTCCTGCGCCGTGGGCCGGATGACGACCTCGTCGATTTCCACGTCGGCTGGTTGCTCGATGGCGTAAGCGATTGCGCGCGATCGAGTGGCAGGAATAGCCATTTTGTAAAACTCGCGCAAATCCTTTCTGGTTGCCTCCTCCGAGCGGTCCCGGGTTCAATCGATTTGCAAGTCGCGCCGAGGCTGCGATCGTGACCGCCCTCCAATGTCGGCTTGTAGATCCGGGCTGGCTATCCATTAATTCCAACTCGTCGAGCAAGTCCACGGCCGAAAGCTGGGCCTGCTCTGGACCGTGCAATTCCTTCACCGCGCTGATGAACGCCGAGAACTCGCGCTGCGCCATCTGCATCTGCTCCTTGCAAATTGAATTGGAAAACGATTCTTTCGTGTTCATTGGATCCTCGTCTGTGTCAGCTATGCCGGTCACTAGGAGTGGGGCATTCATCCCCCAGGTGCACCAGGTTTCTGATTGACTCAGATGTCGTGCACAAGTGTGATCACACCAGAGGCGTAGACACGAAACAATTAGACGATGGTATCGACCATACCTTCGTATCGGCTGGCGGGAGTGGAGACGCTCTGTCTGTTTTTGCCCTTTAAGCTTTGTCCCCCCATGATGTTTATTATGTTGTTGTCGATCCAGCGCTGGAGAACTGATACCAAAGTACAATGGACACGCAGCTACAGGGTGGCTCATCCTTCTCTGGGAGTTGACGCGGGGAGCCACTGCCGAGGCGTTAGATGAGGAACTACTATGAGAAGAATCTCGGCGCCCATCTCCTTGGCTGGGTCGCAACTCGGCCCAACACGTCATGTCTGCGCGTTTTTCAATAGCGATGAAGAAGAGTATCGCGTGTTATTGCCGTTCATTAAGGATGGGTTCGAGCGTGGAGACAAGGCGATTCACGTCGTGTGTCCAGATCAACACCGTGACCATCTGCAACGATTGGCTGGCATAGGAATTGACTCGACCGCTGTCCAACGAAGCGGTCAATTCGAACTTCGGAGCAGCACTGAAACCTACCTTCAAGACGGTCGGTTCGATCAGGATCGCATGCTGCAGTCGTTCGAGCAGATGGCGAGCGGCAATGCCGAGGGAGGATTTCCCCTGAGTCGCATTGTCTGCCGCATGGACTGGGTGCCTGACGGTCAGTCGTACATCGACGATCTGATTGATTTTGAAGCGAGGGTCAATGATGTGTGGTGTCGCCACGATGATGCGGTCATCTGCACCTACCGCCTTTCGAAATTCAGCGGAGACGCTGTGATTGACATCATGCGCACGCATCCGTTGGTGATCGTCGGCGGCATTCTCCAGCACAATCCGTTCTTCGTGCCGCCTGGGGAGTTCCTGCATGAAATACGCGCACGGCGGGCAGGGCAGTCTGCGCGGCCCGCGACGGCGGGCTGACCATGAAAGTGCAACTCGAACATCCCGCCGACGAGATCAAGCGCCTTCAACGTTGTATTAATGATCTGGTCAGCCTCCTCGCTCTTCCTGCCATGTGGAGTGGCAGCAAACCTTCTGACATCGTTCATACCTTGCTCGACTCACTCCTTCGCATGCTCGATCTGGACTTCGTGTATGTGAGCTTGACAAACCCAGTCGACGCGGCGCCCTCCGAGACCGTCAGGGTCGCTCAATCGCAAGAACAGATGTTCCGACCGCAAGAGCTCTGTACGTTCCTTAATCGCTGGTTGGGAGATGACCCACAAAAACGTTATCTCCAGGAGCGCAGTCACATTGGAGACGAAGAGGTTTCACTCGTGTCCTGGCCTTTCGGGGTTCAGCGCGAAATCGGGGTAATCGTAGCTGGTTCTCGTCGAGCAGATTTCCCTCGGGATACGGAGGCACTTCTTCTGGGGATAGCGGCTAACCAGGCGTTGACCGGGCTACAACAGGCACGATTGTTGACCGAACAGAAGCGCGTTGCCGACCAACTCGATCAAAGGGTCGCGCAACGGACCGCAGAACTTGCTGCGGCCAACGAAGTGCTGAGAAAGGAGGTCGCCGAACGCAGGCGCGCGGAGGAAGCCCTTGCGGCGAGTGAACACAATTTACGCTTGATCGTCGACAGCATCCCCGGCTTGGTGTCACTGTTGACGCCGGCTGGTGAAATAGAACTCGTCAATCCCCAACTCGTGGACTACTGCGGCAGGACATTGGAGGAATTGAGGCTCTGGGGGACAAGCGACACGGTTCATGCTGAGGATCTTCCTCGCGTCGTCCAGGTCTTTACACGATCGATCACGTCAGGGAATCCATACGATTTCGAGACACGCCTCCGACGTTTCGATGGCGTATATCGCTGGTTTCAGGTGCGCGGACTACCCGTTCGAGATGCAAATGGGCGAATCCTTCGCTGGTGCTCTCTGCTCACCGATGTTGACGAAAGGAAGCGCGCAGAGGACGCACTCAAGCGCAGTGAAGCGTTTCTAGCCGAAGGCCAACGTCTCAGTCGAATCGGCAGTTTTTCCTGGCGTATGGAAACAGGCGAAATCACATGGTCTGAGGAACTCTATCGCATTTTTGGGTTTGAACGGGATGTGCCTGTGACGCTTGACTTGATCGCTACTGGAGTCCATCCAGAAGACATCCCGCTGATGAACGACATGGTCGAAAGGGCGCGAGGCGCGGTCATAGATCTTGAGTACGAACACCGGTTACTAATGCCTGATGATTCGGTCAAATACCTGCACTTGATCGCGCACGGGATTCGCGACAATGAAGGGCGGCTGGAATATATCGGCGCGGTTCAGGATGTGACGCAGCGGCAAATTTCGGAAGAGGCACTTGCCAAGGCCAGGTCGGAGCTTGCACGCGTCGCCAGTGTAACGAGCCTCGCTACCTTAACGGCGTCAATCGCGCACGAAGTGAACCAGCCGCTCTCAGGTATCGTCACTAACGCCAGCACCTGTCTGCGGATGCTGACATTGGATCCACCGAACGTCGACGGTGCGCGTGAAACGGCCCGGCGAACGATTCGCGATGGTAACCGTGCGTCTGAAGTGATCACGCGATTGCGCGCACTCTTCAACAAGAAACATACCCTCGCTGAGCGGGTGGATCTGAATGACGCTACGAGAGAGGTGATTGCTCTGTCATTGGGTGAGCTTCAAAGAAACCGGGTGGTTTTGCGATCTGAGCTTGCCGACGACCTCCCGCTTGTCACAGGTGACCGCGTGCAGCTGCAGCAGGTAATTCTGAACCTCCTCCGGAATGCTTCGGATGCGGTGAATACCGTCGATGATCGCCCCAGGGAGTTGCTGATCAGGACCGAACGAGACGAAGGCGATCGGGTGCTCCTCAGCGTGAAAGATGCGGGGATCGGTTTCGATCCTCAAACGGCCGACAGACTCTTCGAAACCTTCTACACAACTAAGAATGACGGTATGGGAGTCGGACTATGCGTCAGTCGCTCCATTATCGAGAGCCATCAGGGTCGTCTATGGGCAACGCTAAATGATGGTCCGGGAGCTACGTTCTCATTTTCTATTCCTTGGGGATCCGACGGCCCGACCGACGCCGACGGTGATCGTGACATGCGGACGCCTGCCGTAGCCGATACGGATGCGGCATGAGAAATCTATGAAAGTCACACTTTCAAGAGATCGCGATCATCTTCATCCGCTGTGCTGGTGTTGATATCGGCGCCAAGCCAATACCAAAGCACAACGGCGCTCTCCACTGGAGTGGCGCATCCTTGTGACATGGACTGCGGCCAAGTCGCGTTTTTCATTCCCCATTCCTCGCGGACCCGAGGGTTTCACGTTGTAGGTAGGGGTGGCTACCCCTACCGAGGTAGGGTCCGGAGGAACAGGTCGGAATGGATTGTCAGTTATCGACAGCGGAAGACTTCGGAAAAGGAGGGAGCCTCAGCCCTTGCAATCAAGAAGGGGCAGACCGAAAAGGTCTCCAGACTGCGGGAAATAGGCACTGTTCGGTGTGATGACTTGCGACGAGGAGTTCATAATCGCGCATCGGCCCGCGCTTGCTGAAAAAGAGAAGGCCGACAGACAGCGAACCGGCTCGAAGAATTCCGGACTCTATATGAGGGCCCCGTTCTATGCTTCAGATCCTGATTTATTTCGATTTCAAGCCGGTTGCGCGAACTTACTGATTGACGCCGCTGGCGAGGAAGCCTCCGTCAACAACCAGCGTTTGCCCCGTAACGAACGCTGCTGCATCAGAGGCCAGATAAACCGCGGCTCCGACAAGATCTTCAGTCTTGCCGAAGCGAGCCATCGGAGTTCGCATCAGCAACTCCTGGCCGCGTGGAGTGTTATCTAGCAGATCTTGGTTCATATCGGTGCGAAATACACCCGGGGCGATAGCATTCACCGTGACACCCCGCTTCGACCACTCCACTGCGAGCGAGCGGGTGAGCGAAACAACTGCCGCTTTGCTGGCCGCGTACGCAGCAACTTCATTTAGGGCGACGAAACTGTTAAGAGAAGCGATGTTGATGATGCGTCCGTAACCGCGCTGCAGCATGGGTTTGCCAAAAATTTGGGAGGCGCGTAGCGTCCCGGTGAGGTTCGTCTCCACGATGTCGTTCCATTCATTTTCCGGCATGGTGAGCGTGGCAGTGCGTTTGATCTTTCCGGCGCAGTTGATTAGGATATCGACTTTGCCAAATGCTTTGAGCGATGCCGATAACAATTGCTCGAGCAAAGCGCGGCTGCAAACATCCGTTACTTGACGCAAGGTCTTGCGTCCTTTTTTTTCGATCACATCAGCGGTTTCGTCAACCTGTCGCTGCCGGCGCCCGGAGGCGACCACATCGGCGCCGGCATCTGCGAGGCCAAGGCTCAGCGTCCGGCCTATTCCGGAAGTTCCTCCAATGACCACCGCAGCCTTCCCTGCCAAGCTGAAAATGTCGCTCATCGTCATCGGTATTTTTCTCACAACGATTGCGGGCTCACGGCTCTTCGCTAGTATGCAAACTACCCCCATGAGCCCAGAGACCCAACCCTGGATTTGCAACGAAAAAGACCTCTTCGCCTAGAACCTGGTTGTAACCTTGCCGGAGTTTCTGCGGATCGTAGCGCGCTGTCATGGTTTTCAGATCCCCGTATTTATATCCCACACACTCGATCTCTTGCTGGCTGAGATGTCCGGGACACCAGCGGATCCTGAAGCGGCCTTCGCTCGATCCGTGAATGAGGTGGGCAGCGGCGCTTAGATCGGCGGCCAGATCTGCGTGCGTGTTTACAGATTCAAGCGTGGCCGGAGTTCCGCGATATCCATATTTGCGAATCAACGCGTCGATGGCTTTATCTTCTCCAAACGCGCGTACGCCCGGAGCTAAAATGATCAGCTCGGCATCGTCTGCGAGCGCCATACGCGTGCGGTAGACGGATTTATTACCCAGCCAGGTGCTCTTAAACTCATGCGGATCGAGGTACACGATCGCTTTCTGAATCGGCGTTTTCAGTATTTCAAAATTCACGCGCACGCTGAGTGCAGCGGCACGGTGAAAACATTCAGCGTCGTCACCGACGAAGAGACCTCGCACCGCCAGCCGGTCATCGGCCTTGCGCCCGACAACGGTGAGCACGTAAATAATGGGCAAATGCCGAAGAAAGCGATCGGAAGCATAGTTGAGCACACTGCGCACGGGATTCTCCGCGCGGCCCATGATGCGCTCCATGCCGTAGACTGCACCAAGATAATGACTGCGATTAATCCCTTCCCGCCCGCCGGTTCCCACCAGAATGTTTTTGTTGTAATTCGCCATCCCAATGACTTCGTGCGGCACCACTTGGCCGATGGAAAGGATCAGATCGAAGCCGCCGTGCGCGATCAGTTGATTCACCTGCGCCGGCCACGCGTAATTCAGCTTGCCTTCCGATTGCTCTCGAATAAAATCCGCAGGAACTTCGCCGAGCGTCTCGACGTCGGTCCGCCAGTTGTGGACGCGGAAGAGCTGTTGCGGCATCGTTCCAAACATGCGCGCGATTTGCTCGAACTGCAGCGGCGCATGTGTGCCAAGGGCGGGCAGCACAGTCTTGAGCCGATCGCCGTAGTACTCCCACGCATAACGGGTCAGATCGCCGGCGCGGGAATGCACGCGGCTTTCATCCGGCGGCACAATCAGAACGCGTTTTCGATCTCCGAGTTTGGATAAGCTTTCCAGCAGCAGATCATGCAATTGCGGCAGGGAAAATTCGGTTTCAATGCTGCCGACGGCGCAGTAAAGACTCATGAGACGAACTCCACCTTCCGCAGCGCTGGCGCAAGCGTATACAGAATGGCTAAGGCAAACAGATAGGCGCCGGCGGACATTGCGAACAGCGTCGCATAGCTGTGCGTCAGTTGCAGGGCGTGGCCCACAAAGAAAGCGAAGAGTGCGCTACCAACTGATCCTGCCATGCCCCCGATACCCACCACGGATCCGACTGCGCTACGCGGAAACATATCCGATGAGGTGGTGAAAAGGTTAGCCGACCAGCCCTGATGCCCACCTGCAGCCACGCTGATGAGTGCGATCCCAGTCCATACCGATGTAACCCGAGTTGCCATGTAAATCGGAACCGCCAGAAGGCCGCAAAATAACATCGCCGCAAGTCTTGACTGCGTTAATGAAAGTCCGATGCGACGAAATGGCGCGGGCAACCAGCCTCCTCCGATGCTGCCGACGGCTGACCCGCTATAGACGATAATAAGCGGCAGGCTAAGGTGCGATAAAGTTAAATTGAATTTGGAGCCGAAGTAAGAAGGAAGCCAGAAGAGATAAAAATACCAGATCGGATCGGTAAGGAATTTCGCGATCGTAAAGGCCCAGGTTTGGCGAAAAGACAATAATCGCCGCCACGGTACGGAGGGACTCATTTCGACCGCAGCCTCTTGATGAACATTTCGCAGTTCATCTACCCTGAGCTTGCTGCTCGGGCTTCGGTAGCGGTGGTACCACCACAAAATCCAAAGCGTGCTGAAGAGTCCCGTGGTGAGAAAAGCTGCATGCCATCCATAGCGCAGCGTTGCCCATGGCACGATCAGCGGAGCAAGGATGGCGCCGACATTTGCTCCCGAGTTAAAGATGCCTGTGGCCAGCGAGCGTTCGCTCTGAGGAAACCATTCAGCCACCGTCTTGATTGCAGCAGGAAAATTTCCAGATTCTCCGAGTCCCAGGAAAAAGCGCGCGAATCCGAACTCCCACACGCTGGTCGCCAGCGCGTGGCCCATCGCCGAAAGACTCCAGATGGCCATCACCAGCAAATATCCGATGCGCGTGCCGAGTTTGTCGATCAGCTCGAGACTCATGCGTGCCATCTCTGTCAGCATCTGTGCGCGAAAGATTTCGTTTTGCTGAGCATTGGAACTGCCAGCCAGCACTTGCCGATAAAGGTTCCCCGCTTCTTCGTTTGAGAGGTTTGCCGTTCTTGCGGTAGGGTGCCCGTGGTCTGTTGCCGTGCAACCGAGTTCGCGGAATCTCATTCGCATCATGCGGAGCGCGTTCAGATAACCGGTCCATGTCGACGTGTCCTCACCTGTGTTTTGTGCCAACTCGGGGAGGTTATTCGCGAATCCTTCAAACTCAGGATCCACGACTGGGTCCGAACGGAACGTCGGCACAATCCTTGCCTTCCAATCGGATTCGCGAATGGTTTTGTGATCTGCCAGCGAGTCGAGCGGAGAATCGGTCGTCGCCAGTACTTCTAGGTTAAACCGCTCGTAGAGAGCCCGTGGCAAGAACTCCGGCGTTCGAAGTTTCGCGGATATCGTGTCGAAATACATGTCGGCGGTCTCTCGCGACAGACGCTGCTTAAGCCCAAAGAGTTCTTGGAATGTGGTGTCAAGCCAGATGCGCGTCGGCGTGCCCCGAAAAAGATAATAATACTGAGAGAAAGTACGCCAGACCTCGTGCGCATCCTTCGCTTCTTTCTCTCCAATCTCGAGATCATCAAGCGAAACACCCTGGCTGAAAAGCATTCTCAAAATGTAATGATCGGACTGGACAAAAAGCTGCGCGGGATTCGGGAAAGGTTCGTTCGCTCGAAACCAGGCCGCCTTCGTATGCCCATGCGGACTAACGACTGGGAGGTCACGGACACTTTCGTAGATCGTTCGGGCAACGTCTCGGGTAGCCGAATCGTAGGGAAACAGCCGGTCTGGATGAATCAACATGACTTCTTACTCTAACTTGTCTTCACAGAAGTTGCATCGAATCTGCTAGCAATCGTTCTTGGGCCATGATATTGCTGTCCGGAGACTCCGCTTCTTGCAATTCGGGCTTATCTTCGACCGACAACTCCTGACCCAACGTGGTCTGACGAGATCTCGCGAGGAAGACGAACTGCCGGCGTTGCTCGGCCCAACTCAGTGGGATGTGCTTATAAAGATGCGCGAACTCAGAGTAAGCGGCTAACGACCTTCGAGAGAGTTAACACATCGAACCGCGGCGGGACAATATCAGTGGATGTGAACGGAAAGGATGCGACCGGACCTCTGCGGATCACCACAACAAGTGATCCTGCAGACCCGCTTGCCTGGCGTCAATGGCACCATTGGAATCTGGCTTCGCAATTTTTCAAAGTTCGTCTGAGCAAGGGAAAAATGTTCTCACGGTGCACATAGTGACGAACGGAAACATGAATCTGGCTTATTTCGACTTCGAACCGGTCCGCAGATGAAATGGAAACTGTCAGCGATTCAACTCAGTGTCACACGTAAGCCCGTCGCATGGGGAACAGTAACGGAGTACTTGCCCTGCTTGAGCGAGTTGCTCTTCGTTGACATTGTGATGTGCGCTTCCCGGCTGTCCGGTCCCGGTGCGTGTAATGTCTCGGTTTGCACCACTCCACTCGCGTCGCGACCAAAGTCGAGTTCCACCTCAAGGTCGGCTGCTGCGTCCTTGTTCAGAATGATCACGGATGTCTGCCCGCCAGGCAGTTTCGCGGCATACGCCGTGGCATTGACTCCCGTATCCTGCAGCTTCGTCGAGAAGTCGGCCTTCAACAGTGTTCCACCACTGAACGAGCCCGCAAACTTGAACCCATACGCGACCGGCTCTAACACATAGTCCGAGCCAAATGTCCCAATAGGTGTATAGAAAGGATGCGGATGTGCAGCAATTTGTTCGGGAGTTTCGCCCTTCGCTTCGAGAAGCGCGTCGCCAGGAAGAGATCCGCCAACGGAATTGGCCACAGATTTGCCAGTACCACCGTGCAGATTGACACCGGAATAGCCATTACTAGCCAACAGGAGCGAATAGTCGGCAGACCAAAGCGCAGCGGCAAACACGTCGGAGACACCCGGCTTGCCTCCGCGATAGCAAGTGTTGCCTTCGGTCATGCGCACGCGCGCACCCATCCTGCTGGCTGCGGCCGCTGCGATAATCGCCGTGTTCTGCACCTTTTGCATCGTCGCCGGTTTCAGCAAGTTCGGAATGTTGACATCGGGGTTCGTCGCCGGACCGCCAAAGTAATAATGATGAGTCAGGGTCGTTATGCGGGGCGGGACCTGGATTGAAGGCCACTGAGCAGCAATCTCGGTCAGCCATGACACGTTGCTCGCAACATCCGGCATGCCGAACTTTGCCGCCGGTACCCGAACTACGATAGCCCGCGCCAGCGCGAGCCATTCCTCCAGGTATGTCTTGGCCGACCATGTCTTCGGAGCGCGCAGATGCCGGTCAAATAGATCCGTCTCGTTTCCGATCTGGAAATACTGGAGGCCGTCGCCCAGCGTCTCGGCCGCAAAGACCGCTTCCTCGGCGGCGCGTGCCGGTGTATTCGTGCCCATCCCGATGCCGTACACGCAAGTCCACCCAGTGGCTTGGAGGAACTCCGCCAGGTTTCTGACTGCCTCGACCGTCACCGCGTAGTACTGAGCCTTCGGCTCGCCCGCGACCTCACGGACTCGAGGATGCTCTGGTTCGGGAGAGTCAGGCTTAGGTTTCCAGTAAGCGAACTCGCTGGTATTGCCGCCAAGGCGGAGAACACCAGTTGACGAGAGTGCTTTGAACTCGCGAATCAAGCCGCCGTTCTGCGCCGAAAAGAAACCGGGATCCGCGAGTTGCTGGACCTCATAAGACAGGCCGACAAAGTCGATCGGCATATGCGGACCAGTCGCATCGTTGGGAATGCTGAGGGCAACCCGGACCTTGCTTTGGCCCTGCGCGTGAAGACGTGCTGCAGCCATGGTGCAGGCGGCGGTGGCAAGAAACCTTCGTCGTGTGAGCATCGGATCTCTCAATTCTTTCTTTACTGCTGGACCAGAGCGCCCGCTTTTTTGGTGAGGTTAAGAATATGTCCAGCGACAACCCCATCTGGGGCGTCCCTTGTCCTTCAGATTTGAAGCAAGAATGTTTTCATCATCGGCGCCCAAGTCGACCATGGAGCTTTCGCGGGATCTTGGTCTCGGCGCGTTTCATCGGTTCACCATTTTGAATTAATTACGAAAATATTGTGTCATTTTACTTTAGGGCGGCATCCGCTGCGACTGGACAATGAAACACCAAGTCGCCCAACATTCTGCTCGACGACGCCGACTTCGAAAAGGCGGTCCCCACAGCCCTCGGGATCGCCTTCTTGAACAGCGGTCAAGCCGCTGCCGAGGGACCCCGCTTCTCGTGCCGAAGAGCCGACTCGACGCAGTAAAGCGAGTCACCCGGGAAGCGGCTCGGGCCTTCACCGTCGGCGATCCGCCTGATCCAAAGACCGCCGTTGGACCGATGGTGTCGCAGAAACAGTACGGGCGCGTGCAATCTTACATCCACAAGGGGATCGAAGAGGGCGCACCTGTCAAGCGAGAGAGGCCACCATGTATTTCCCGGCACAGCCGGAAATCATCGTCAGGCGCG
>Ga0073928_10002754_pt1 | contig 29243 bp, 23 predicted proteins | sample PaiPotPPA55metaG_FD_76969 | JGI IMG/M metagenome (GOLD analysis project Ga0073928, IMG submission 76969) | Iron sulfur acid spring bacterial and archeal communities from Banff, Canada, to study Microbial Dark Matter (Phase II) - Paint Pots PPA... ...
GCAGGCACGCGTGGCGCGCGAGCAGGCCCAGGCTGCCGCCGATCTTGCCGTCCACCAGCTCGCCGCGTTGACCGGACAAGGTGCCGACGCCTACGCATTGATTCAACGGCCGGTGTTTCACGTGGAAGCGGCGCTGCCCGTCCCGACGGCGCTGCCCATCAACCTGCTCGCGCGCCGGCCCGATGTCCTGTCGTCACGCCTGATCGTGGAAGCCGCCGATGCACAGCGCCTCGCCGCCAAAGCGGCGTTCTATCCGAGTGTGAGTCTGCGCGCGCTGGCAGGCTTCGGCGCGTTCGGCATGCATAATCTTGTGCAGTCGAGCGCCGGGGGATACGGTGCGGGTCCTTTCATCTCACTGCCGCTTTTCGACGGTGGCCGTTTGCGCGCGGAGTACCGTGGGAGCGAGGCGCAGCTCGATGCGGCGATCGCCGGCTACAACGACACAGTCCTTCGCGCCGTGCAGCAGACCGCCGATCAAATCACGCGCTTGGACGCCCTGGAGCGCGAACGGCTCGATCAGCAACAAACGCTCGATGCCACCGAAGCCGCCTACAAGTTGGCCGAGGAACGTTACCGGGCCGGACTTGCGAGCTATCTGTCCGTGCTCAACGCGGAGACGCAGGTACTCACCGCGCGCCAGTCCATGGTCGACATCCAGACCAGCCAGGCCGTATCCAGAGTGACCCTGCTGCTCGCGGTCGGCGGCAGCTTCGATCCCCGTGCGTCCGGCGCGCTCGCCGACGCACCACACCCAGAACCTTCTTCCGGAATCCTTACGCGGACAATCCCATGAGCACGCAAGAACCTTCAGTGACTTCCGAGTCGCAACCGACGCAATCCCCCGGCTCCGCGCAATCCCCCGGCTCCGCGCAATCTCCCGGCGCCGCGCAATCTCCGGGCCCCACGGAACCTCCGGGCTCCACGCAATCCGCCGGCGGTATGCAGTCGCCCGGTGGTACGCAGTCGCCCGGCCGTGCGCGCCGCTTAGGGTTGTTCGGACTGGGCGCCGTGGTCGCGCTCTCAGGCTTGGGCTACTTGGGATACTGGTTTTTCGACGGCCGGTATTACGAGTTCACCGACGACGCCTACGTCAACGGCGACGTGGTCCAGGTGACCAGCGAAATTCCCGGCACCGTCATCGCCCTGAACGTGGATGACACTCAGCCCGTACGAGCCGGGCAGTTCTTGCTGGAGCTCGACCCGGCGGATGCGAAGATCGCCGAGGCCAATGCGGAAGCCGATCTGGCCCGCGCCGTACGCCAGGTGCGCGGGCTGTTCGCGCAAGGCAAGGAACTGCGCGCCCAGATCGAAAACCGCGAACAGGCGGAGCGAACAGCGGACGATGACTTGAAGCGGCGCGGCGGGCTCATCGCCGACGGCGCCATTTCCGCCGAAGAGCTTTCGCACGCCCGCGACGCGGTGACGACCACGCGCGCGAACGTCGCCGCCGCCCGCCAACAGCTGAGTCAGACCATCGCCCAGATCGACGGCACCACCATTGCCGATCATCCGCAGGTGCTGGCCGCCGCTGCCGCCGTTCGCAACGCGGCACTCGCCTTGCATCGCACCGAGCTCACTTCGCCGGTCAGCGGCGTGATCGCCAAACGCTCCGTGCAGGTGGGGCAGCGCGTGGCCGCGGGCTCGCCGCTCCTCGCGGTCGTGCCGCTCGATGACGTGTGGGTCGACGCCAACTTCAAGGAAGGGCAGCTCGAGCGCATGCGCGCCGGCCAGCCCGTCACCGTGCACACCGATTTGTATGGCGGCGGTGTGACCTACCACGGACATGTGGTGGGCATGGCCGCGGGCAGCGGCAACGCCTTTGCGCTGTTGCCGTCGCAAAACGCCTCGGGGAACTGGATCAAGATCGTGCAGCGCGTGCCGGTGCGCATTCTCCTCGACCCCAAAGAACTCAAGGCGCATCCGCTGCGCGTCGGACTGTCGACCACCGTGAATGTGGATTTGCATGACACCTCGGGGCCTTTGGTGACCATGGCCGTGCGCAATGTGCCGCAGCCCACGCAGCAGAGCGCGGGCAATGATCCAGCGGTCGGTGAACGGATCGCGGAAATCATCGCCGAGAATGCGGGCCCCAAGGCGCACGAGCCGGCGCGGCTCAGCCGCAAGAGCAAGACTGACGCCGCAAGCGACTTGACGGTGGTGGCCGCGGGGTCATGAGCGCGAATTCCGCCATCATTGCTCCGGCGTCGGCCCTTGTCGGCAGCCGCAAGGCCGTGACCGCGGTGGCCCTGGCCTTGGGCACGTTCATGCAGGTGCTCGACACCTCCATTGCGAACGTTTCCATCCCGACCATCGCCGGCAACCTAGGGGTGAGCTCGGATCAGGGCACCTGGGTGATCACCTCGTTCGCGGTGGCCAACGGCGTGTCGGTGCCGCTCACCGGGTGGCTCATGCAGCGCTTCGGCGTGGTGCGTACCTTCGTCATCTCGGTCGCGCTGTTCACGATCGCATCCTTGCTCTGCGGGTTGGCCTGGAGCCTTCCGTCGCTGATCGCGTTTCGTGTGCTGCAGGGCGCGGTGTCCGGCCCCATGATTCCCGGCAGCCAGGCGCTCCTCATCGAAGTATTCGGTCCGGCCAAGCGCCATACCGCCCTCGCCATCTGGTCGCTGACCACACTGGTGGCGCCCATTGCGGGACCTCTGCTCGGCGGCTACATCTCGGACAACTATGTGTGGCCGTGGATCTTCCTGATCAACGTTCCCGTAGGCGTATTCTGCGCGCTTCTGTGCTGGAACAATCTCAAATCCCACGAAACGCCGACCAAGAAGCTGCCCATCGATCGCGTCGGGCTGATGCTCTTGTTCGTGTGGGTGGGCGCGCTGCAGATCATGCTCGACAAGGGCAAGGATCTCGACTGGTTCAACTCGCCCGTCATCGTGATCTTGGCTTTGATCACTGTCATTGCCTTCGCCGCCTGGCTGATCTGGGAACTGACCGACAAGCATCCCATCGTGGACTTGAGCCTCTTCAAGTCGCGCAGCTTCTCGCTCGGCGCCGTGGCACTGTGCTTGGGCTACGGCGTCTTCTTCGGCAATATCGTGCTGATGCCGCTGTGGCTGCAGAGCTACGAGGGCTACACGGCCACCTGGGCCGGCTTGGTCTCTGCGCCGAGCGGCGTGACCGCCGTGCTGACCTCGCTCATGATCGGACGCCTGATGCGCCGCTTCGATCCGCGCGTGCTGGCCGCCGCCTCGTTCAGCTTTTACGCGACCTCCTATTTCATGCGCGCCGGGCTCACCTCCGATGCCAGCTTCTTCGCCTTTGTGGCGCCGCAGCTGGTGCAGGGGTTCGCCATGGGACTCTTCTTCGTCTCCTTGCTCTCGGTGATCTTCGACGGCCTCCCGCCGCACAAGATACCCGCGGCGTCGGGCCTGTCCAATTTCCTGCGCATCACCGCCGGCAGCTTCGCCACCTCGCTCACCACCACGTTCTGGGATCGGCGCGAAGCGCTGCATCAGACGCGCCTCGCGGACACCATCAGCGTATACACGCCCGCCTATCAGCAATCGCTCGCGCAAATGCACCAGTTCGGGCTGAACGATCAGGCGGCCGCGGGCGCGATGACCCAAGGTCTCATTGGGCAGAGTTACCTGTTGTCCTCGCTCGATCTCTTTTATATATCCGCGTGGGTGAGCGTGGCGCTGATTCCGCTGTGCTTTCTCGTGCGGCGGCCTGCCGCGGGCGGCCCTACGCCGGTGGCGGCAGACTAAGCTGAAGACCGACCTTCGCCTCCCAGAATCGCTCCCTCAACCAGGCCGCTCGCTTGACGCACCACCACATGAGGGTCATGTGCAACTCGCCCATTGGCTCGGCGGACGGCATGAAGCAGCAATAACCCGGCAGATCGTCCGAGGTGTGCAAACCCCATGCGCCGAGCCGCGGCACGAAGTCGATCTCCTCGAGTTCCAGCGCATTCAGCCTGGCGCAGATCTCCGCGGAATTGGCCGGCACCTGTGTCAGCGGCAAGGAGATGGTCGCAAGGTAGCCGGCGCCCGCGATCGGATGCGGAACTCCCACAGTCACTTGCAGCAGAGCGGTCTCGGCTTGTGGATCGATCGCTCGCGACGGGCAATCGCCGCTGAGCGGAAATTCCGCCCACATTGCGGTGGCGTCATTTGACGCGGCCAAGCCGCGTTGCCGAAGAGCGGTGGTGGCTGCCGTCAGAGCGTCCCCATCCAAGGGCTTCGGCCATCGGCCCGGGATCGCATGGTGCGCGCGTTGCTGCTTCAGCGCCGCGGCAGAAGTAGTCGCCAACGCAGTGGATCGTCCAAGCGGCAGCTGAGCCCCGAATGCATTGAGAATGCTCTGCGTCGCCAGATGTACGGCAGGTTCGTTGGCATAGATGGAATATTGCGCCGTCTGCCGCAAGCGGCCGTTGTCGAGATGGTAGGCGCCATGCACCGACCATGAGTTGAGCCTCTGCACACCGGTCGCGTGAAAAGCTGGGAGACCGGCCGAACCATGCTCAGCCACGATTTCAGCAACCGACACGACCTGCAATTCGCCGCGGACCACATTGGCGGGCAGTAGCCGTAAGAGGCTGACGCCCACTCCTTGCGGATGCACCAGCCGATATCCGTGCTCTATCCGCTCGAGCGGATGACGTGCCAGCGCCTTGTGAATCCGCTCTTCTACCTCACTGCTCACGGTATTCCTTCTCTCTTGGATGAGCGCGCACGGTACCTACCCCCCGCCAAACCCAGCACGGCGAACGGCGGCGATCCGTCAATGCGATTGCGTTTCCGGAGCAGCGTTCGAATAGCGCTTGGCTGAAGCCGCATTTGCGCGCGGCGCCCGCCTGGACAGTTTCGCCTCGGCCGCGCTGATTTTGGCGGCGAGGCCGCGCGTGTCCGGTGCCAGCGCAGCCGCGCGGCGATAGTTGCGGAGGGCGTCCGCCGGACGCTGCGCGCGTTCCAGAGCGTCCCCGAAACCCACGAGAAGCGCAGGATCACCCGGGCTCCATCGAATGGCATCGTAGCATGCGTCCAGATCCGCCTGCTCGCGGCAGCGCGCGGAGTCGCGCTTGAGCTTCGCTGCGGCAGCCTTGTCAGTCAATGGCGATGCCGCCTCCCGCGGCCACGCCGCCGTGGAAAGCAGCAGGAATGCCAGAGCCAAGCACTTGGCCGCCGGCTTCGAGAACCCGTCCTCCTTCATGAGAATGCGCAATGTCACTGCTCAATATCTCTGATCAGCCGAATTCCCACGCTGCTGGTCCGGTAATCGATGGCGAAGTGATTTCGGTAATCGGCCCGCACATAGGCTGGAGTGGTGAACCACGAACCCCCGCGAAGCTCGCGCTCGGAGCAATTGCCGTCGGTGCGCGCCGAACCGTCGATCGGCGCACCGCTGTAATCCGGGTGCCAGCAATCCTCGGTCCATTGAAGAACGTTGCCCAACATGTCGTTGAGGCCAAACGAGTTGGCTTTGAAAGAACCGACCGGTGCCGTGTAGACGTAGCCATCGTCACAGCCGAATACCGTCCACCCCGGATACCGGTGTGCCGCGCTTTCGTCGGCCAGGTTCGCGTTTGCGCACGCGCTCGATCCATCCGCACTCCACGGCTGCGCGGCCTCGCTGCCGGCGCGCGCAGCATATTCCCATTCCGACGCGCTGGGCAGCCGGTATCGATGCTTGGTTTCCGTCGATAACCATCGTGCATAAGCCTCGGCATCATTCCACGATGCACACGTGACCGGATGCGTTCCGGCTTGAGTGAACCCCGGGTTCTTCCAATTGTTCTTCGGCCGATGCTTCCATTCGCCGTCGTACGTTTCGCAGCCTTGCACGTCCCTTCCTGAGGCCGTGATGAATTCGTGGAATTCATCCACGGTGACGGCATTCGTCGACATGGCAAACGAACGCCCGATGACCACCCAATGCTGCGGCTTTGCGAACGCGAAGCCGTTCTCGGCAGGCGCCGAACCCTGCTTGAATCGACCCGCGGGCAGCACCGTCATGGCGGGACACGTCGGGCAGTCGCGGATCACCGTGCCTGGATTTGGAACCGCCGGGGATGAAGCCGCCGGCACCGGCACCGGTACCGGCGCGCGATGGACGGAGAACCAGGCGACCACGGCGAACGCCAACGCCGCGGCAGCCACCCCTGCCGCGCGCGCGATCACGCCGGGCTTTATTGCGCGCCCGATCGCACCGGGTTTCCAACCCGCGCGGCGCTCAGGTGCCGAGAATTCCGCCACGAATTGCCTCACCGTCCGCGTGCGATTGCTTCTGTCGGGCTGCAGGCCGTGCACGAGAGCCGCGTATTGCGGGGCCGACAATTCCGCCCGGTGCGGCGGCGGAAATTTCAGCGATTGCGCTCCCACTCCGCCGTCAAACGGATGGGTTCCCGTCAAGACCTCGTACGCCAGACACGCCAACGCATAAACGTCATCGGCAGGCTCGGGTTTTTGCCGCGCCATCAATTGCGGACTGGCGTAGCTCGGCGTAACCCCCGGCGGGGTCCTTTGTTGCGACGATTCTCGTCGTTCGACACCCGCCTCGGGCCGGGCGACCCAGCGCGCCATATCGAAATCGATGACCTTGATCTCGCCGCGATCCAAGACGATGACATTCCCGGGCTTCAAGTCGCCGTGCACCACGCCGTTCCGGTGGGCGTAGTCCAGCGCATCCGCAACGGCCAAGATGATGGACTGCGCCTCGTCGCGGCCCAATCCCGAGAGCGGCTTTCCGGCCGCCGCGCCGCCGTGAAGCTTGGCATACAACGACGGACCGGCGAGGTACTCCATGGTGATGAACACGATCGAGCCGTCCCGATCGCAATCGAAAACACGCACGATATTCCGATGCGTGAGACCGCGGAGCTTCTGAACCTTCTTTCGAAACGAAGCGAACGATCCGTTGTCCTCACTGATTGGAGATCTCAGCACCTTGACCGCAATGAAGGAATCCGGTGAGACCGAGGCCGCGTTCCCTAAGTCCGTCGCCTTGAAGACGCGACTCATGCCGCCCTCGCCGATCAGCGCCGCCAATCGATAGCGATCCAGCAAAACGTCGCCCACCTCGACCGAATCTCGGCTGAGAGCCTCCTCAATCTCGAGGTGATGCTCGATGACATGGTCGAACTCGTCCAGGTCGATCGTGACCTCCTCGTCCACTACTGCCGCCTCCACGGCCCACGGCGGGGGCGTGGGGACTGTCGCTGGCCCAGTCTCTGAAATGGCGGTGGACGCTGGGGACGCCGGGGCGCTCGTCTGCGCCGGAACCGGGGGTAGAGTCTCTGTCTTGGCTGCAACGGTATCCGGTGTAGCTTCTGTCTGGGCCGGGTCCGGTGACACGGTTCCGGCCGGGGTGGCTGGAACCGACGGGACACTTCCCGTCTTGGCGAGAACTGAATCCGGTGACAGCGTTCGAGCCGGCGTCGCCGCGACGCGCGGCTCCACGGCAGAATTTCGCGTCGACGCCGCTGGGGACGAACTCGACGCTGTCGGCTGCACAGGAATCGGCGTAGGAGTTCCTGACTTGGGCGGAGCCGAACTCGGCGGCGGCGATCTAGAGGGAGTCACAACCGCGCGCAGCCCTTCAGCGGGACTTCGACTCGGCCCAATGCCCGGAATGGGACCGGGGGTTACCGCCGGCGTTGGACCTGGAGCCTTGGCCGGAGACGCCGTCGGAATTCGAGAAGAAACAGGACGTGCAGCCTGCGTCGGCGCAGTCCGAATTGGGGTCGGTGGAACCGAAGCCGTCGTCGTCGTTCGATTTGGAGTTCCCGTTGGGCTCAAATCCGGATGTCGAAGCGAAGTCACCGCAACGCCTGCCTTGGCTGCACGTTGAGTCTGCTCCATGGGCGGAGCCATTGGCGTGAACCGAGGCGGCGTGGGAAGTGAATCTGGGATTTGAACTGTCGGAGTAGAGGGTGCTGCCTTCAATGCCTCGTCAGACTCCACCGGCGCGCCCGCGCGTCGCATCGCTTCATCGAGAGCGCCGAGGATTTCCGCATACGCGTTCTCTGACAACGGCTCGATCAATTTGCGGCGCCGCAGGATTTCCAACATCGCCGCCGGCGATGCCCCGGTAACGAGCAATAGCCGCTGCAGTTCCGCGAGAACGTCGGCGTCACTGAAATCACGGGTCTCAATTGCATTCAAGACCTTCTCGAACACCGAAGTGAGCGCTACGGGCGTTGCCTTCGTTGGCCCCTGCACAGGCGGTGCCGCTGCGGCAGACCGCGTCCGCGCAGGGGTTGACTCGGCGGCTTGATCCGGCGCGGGGCCTGGATCAGAGTTCTTCTCTTGGTCGGAGGCGGCCGCTTGCGCCGCCGCCCGCCCCAATGCGTCATTGAGAAGTTCGAGCACTTTCACGTGCACATGCTCTGGCAGCGGTTCGTTCAGTTCCTCGCGTCGGAGAACTTCCAACAGCTCCGTCGGCGATGCGCCGGACGTGAGCAGTCGCTTCAGCTGCGCTATGACATCGGCGTACGTGTAGCCGCCGGTCTCGAATGCACGCAAGACCTTCTCGAACACCACGGCCGGAGAGGCGGTTTTATTGCGCATTCGGGCAGTGCGCCGGCATCCCGAAACCGTGGGGCCGCGTAGGTTTGGTGAACTCGGTTCCGATCATGGATCGTTGAACTCATCTTCTTGAACCCGGCCAGGGTGAGTCGTGCGAGTGTCACGAGCGCTCAACGTCTTGGACTGACACCGGATCTCTTCGCTCAGGATCTACTCCCCCACCTGATTCTTAACCACTATATCGCTAAGTATGCATTCTAGACTTACTGTCGATGCTTTCGTTCGATCACTTCCCAGAGCGGATTTGGGGCTTGTAAATCCTACAAATCACAGCACCCAGGGCTCTCCAGCGCAAACTTGAGTGCTTGCTGGATCAACCGAAGTATGGCGGTTCATCTTCTCGCTTGTCGGTAGTTCATCTTCTCGCTGCCGACCCATGACAATCCCTATGTCATTCGATGCGCCGGCTCACTTCATCTCATCCGCGGGCAAGGGCAAGCGGGCATCGACGATCTTCTCGCCTCGGAACAGGAACGTGTAGGTCTTGAATCCGACGTAGCTATCGTTGGAATTCTTCGCGTTGATCGTCGCTTTGACCCTCCAGCCGTATGTGCGCGTCTCGCTCATCAAGACGATGCCGGTGACCGCGGTCGTGTAACCCTGCTGTGGCTTGGTGATTTCCTGATATTGGACGGAATCCGGATGCTTCAGGTGCTCTAGAAAGTACTTTCGGATCGCCTCCTCGTAATCGGTCGGCATGTCGCCGTATTTCGTAGCCGCCGCGCGCGCGGGCTTCGGCGGTCCGGACTCCGGAACTGCCGCCGGCGGCGGTAGCTCTGTTTGCGCAAGCGGCGCGGCCGAGCTTGCGGTCGGTGAAGTGCCTTGGGCACTTGCCGGCGGCGCCCCCGACGGCGCCGCGATGGGCTCGTCCAAGTTCCAGGTATCGGCGACGCATTTCCAGGTGCCGTCGGCTTGTTTTCTCCAGATCTCGAGGCGTCGGCCTCGATCCGATACCGGCGCCCCGCGCGAGTCGCCGAAACGCAGTTCGTAGGCTCCGATCAGAGAAGCCAGGTCGCCCGACCGGGCCACCTCCACTTTGACAGGGCGCCATGCGACCGAGAGGTGGGGCTGCGCCAGGAGGCGGCTCACGGCATGGCGAAGCGGTTCCTTGCCGCTCGCGAGCTGGTCATTGGGCAGACGGACGATCGCATCGGCGGCATAGAACGCCATCCACGCGTCGACTCCGGCAGTGCTCGCTGCCGCGGCCCAATCTGCGTCAGCCTTGCGCACCGCCGCCTCGGCTGCCGCCAGATCGACCGCGGAACTGGCCGAGAGGCTCGGCCGGCAAACCAACACGGAGGTTACGGCCAGAAATGCAGAGAATGCCAGCTGCCCATATTTCATTGATTGTCAGTCTACAGCGACGGCGTTGAAAGGGGGCCTACGTAGGGCGGCTCCTACGACTATATCCGAACCGCAACCGTACCGAGTCCGCGAGAACACGCGCACTCTTTGAACCAGCACAACAAAGGGAGTAAGCCATGCTCACTTTCCACTCACGCGCTATTGCGCTTCGTCGAATTACCATGGTTTTTGGTGTTGGATCGCTGGTGCTTTCCGGCCTAGCGGCTGTTTCGCCGCCCGGGATTGCGAAAGAGAAATATACGATCGATCCTGTCACCGGCACAAAATATAAGCCTGAACCTGAAATGAAAGAGCTTCTCATGGCCTTGGCGGCGCTGGGAGGAAAGCCGATCGAGACGCTGACTCCTACGGAGGCGCGCCTGCAGCCCACCATGGCGGATGCGGTCAACGCCTTGTTGAAAAAGAGAGGCGAGGATACTGATCCAACCAAATTAGCACCGGATGTCACCACCGTCGACGCCACGATTCCTGCCCAGGATGGGACGCAGCTGACTGCGACTTTATATACACCGGCCGGACCAGGTCCCTTTCCTGCCGTGGTGTATTTCCACGGCGGTGGATGGGTGCTCACAGATAGACATGACGCCAGCGCACGAGCTCTCGCGAAAGGGGCGGAAGCCGTGGTGATATCCGTTGATTACAGACTGGCACCGGAGAACAAATTCCCGACGGCCTGGGATGATGCGCTCGCGGCTTACAAATGGACAGCCACGAACGTGGGGAGGTGGCGCGGTGATCCCCGACGATTGGCACTGGCCGGCGAAGGCGCAGGTGGTAATCTTGCCATTTCGACAGCTCTATCGGCAGTTGCCGCCGGTGTGACCAGACCAAAGGCCGTCATTGCCATTTATCCCGTGACGCAAACCGGCACGGCGACGGAATCCTACGTCGACAGCGTCAATGCGAAGCCGTTGAACAAGGCAAGGATAGTTTGGTCCCTCGACAAGACGTTGAACTCGGTTGCCGACAAGACGGATCCTAGACTGGACATCATTCATGCGAAGCTGTCACTCCTGCCGCCGGTCACCATCATCAATGCGCAGATCGACCCCCTGAGGAGCGATGGGGCAATGCTGGAGGAGGTTTTGAAGCAAGCGAAGGTCAAGGTAGCGCGCAAAGAGTACGAGGGTGTGACGCATGATTTCTTCGGTGCCGCTGCCGTCCTGCCGGCAGCGAAGAATGCGCAGACTTTCGCCGCTGGGCAGCTTAAGGATGCGTTTAAGGAATAGTGACGAGGCGTGCCCACAAGTCGGGAACGCCGCGCTGCACAATCTTGAAATCATCGGATATTGCTCTTTGCAAAAAATCAGCCGGCATACTGACGTGGGAATAAAACCCGAAAAGTCGTGCCCATGCCCGGAACCGATTGCATCTCGATCGACGCGTCGAGCATCTCGCAGAGACGCTTGACGATTGACAAACCGATGCCCTCACCCGCTTCCCCGAGGAATGATCGAGTGCCCTCCACGCGCCCGGCGGATAAGTCACCAAGCGCACTGGCCGCTTTGGCCCGGCTGGGTGTCGTGTTTGGAGAAGGCAACGGTGGTTGCTCTGGATCAAGAGCGGCCGCGAGCGGTTGGCCGGAGTCGGTGTGGAAGCCAGGGCCAGTGTCTTCAATGGTCAAGAGCCAGCGCTTGGGATCATTGGCGGCGCTGTCACCCCAAGTCACGGTGATGCCACCTTGGCGCGTGTATTTCACGGCATTCAAAATCAGATTTTGTGCAATGCGCCGGATCTTTACCGCATCCCCATCGACTCCCAATCCGGCCGGCCCCTCGCAGCGCAAATACAGCCCACGTTGCTCCGCCAAAGGACGAATCCCCTCGCCCAACGGCTCCATGATCGCCGTCACATCGAGCGGTTCAATTTGCCGTGACTCGCGTCCGGCCTGCAAGCGCGCAAGGCTCGTCACATCCTCCAGCAGATGATGCAGCGAGGTCACGTTGCGCATCAAAATACGCACAAAATCGTCCCGTGAGGAGTCGCGCCCTCCGTGACGCGTGAGCCCGACCGCTACATTGGCAACGACTCCTAAATTACCCCGCAGATCGTGAGCCGCCTGCCGCCATAGATCGCCGCGCTGCTGCTCCAGCTCACGGATTTGCTCGAGCGCGCGTTCGAGATCCTTGACGTGACCCGCGGCCTCCTGCTGCTGCAGGGCAAAATACTGAGCCACACTTTCCTCGATGCCGGTGCTGCAGAGGGTCGTCCAGACTTCTCGGGCCTGGGACATCGCATCCAATGAAATGTCCGGATGGGCCTTTGCATAGCGATCCAACGCTACGATGACGCATCGATTCAACTGGCCCAATTCGCGCGTGACCTCCCGCAAATCGTAGCCCTGCTGCCAGCGCTGCAAGCCATGCGCGGCGGCCGGCTCCTCGGCAGCGGCATCTGCCGGTTCTAACTGCTCCGCGGCGCGGCGCAGGTTCCGTTCGAACGCGGTCAGCAAAGCCGGGATATGGTCGTACAGCTCGGATCGCGGCAGCGAGTCGCTATTGGTGAGGGTAGGATCGCGCTTTACGGCGCGCTGCCATTCGAGCAATATCGCCCCTCGCTCATCCCTCACGTGGCCTGCCAGGGCGATGAGTTCCCCATGGATGTTCTGCACGTTAGTTCTCCGAAAGGCAAGTCAACCGGCATCCCAATCGGCGTTCGGTACCCGGCCCGACCGGGGTTGCCGATTTTGTAACTTATACGAGAGTTTACTGCTGACGGCGAGCTTTGCCTTCGGATGCCAATCTGACGGTGGGGGGTCTAATGAGGCGCATCGATGGTATGGCCGTTTTCAACCGGTGGGCCGCCTTCTTGTGACTGACGCAAGGGTAACGTGGTTAGAATGAGCTCGATCGTGGAAATATCCACAGGCTTCGTCAGATGCTCATCAAATCCGGCCTCCTTCGAGCGCAGCCGATCCTCAGGAGCCCCCCAGCCGGTGACGGCGACCAACACCGGATGCCCCAATTCCGGCATGCGCCGAAGGCGGCGTGCCACCTCATAGCCGCCCATGCCGGGTAGCCCAATATCGAGCAACACGATGTCGGGCTTGAAGTCGCTTGCGAGCTTCAGCGCCTCGGGGCCATCGTGCGCAATGCAGATATCGTGGCCCGCCAATTGCAGCAGCAGGCTCAACGAGGACGCCGCATCCACGTTGTCATCAACCAGCAACGCTCGAACTGTCCCGCGTTTATTGCTGTCGGGCGCAAGCTCCTCGGCGCTCACGGACTCCTCTTGGACGGGTGCGAGCGGTAGCGTAATTTGAAAATTGCTGCCCTTGCCCAGTCCCTCGCTTTTAGCAATGAGCTCGCCGTCATGCAGTTCGACCAAGCGACGCGCGAGATTAAGGCCAATGCCAAGACCGGCGTGAGGCTTTTTTCCATCCCGCCCGACCCGCGTGAACATGTCGAAGATGCGATTCAGAGCCTCTCGGGCGATCCCGACGCCGGCGTCGGCAATGTCAATCCGTACCTGGGCATCGACGATCTCCACGTGCATCGAAATCGGGCTGCCGGCGGCGCTGTTCTGCGCGGCGTTATTCAAAATATTGGTGAATACTTGGGTGAGGCGCGTCGCGTCCGCCTCGAGATACAGGGGTTCGATCGGAACATCGAGGGTGAGCGTGTTCTGAGTCGCCGACGTGAGCGGCGCGCTCGCCTCAACCGCCATGCTGATAATTTCCTGGAGTGCAACGCGTTCCTTTTTTAGCGTCATCTGTCCGCTACTCACCCGCGCGATATCGAGCAGATCGTTGACCAAATGCACGAGCTGCTCCAATTGACGTTCCATCATCTCGCGAAGTTGCGCCATCGAGGCGGCGTTGTCGCTCGCTTTGCCCATCACCTGCAGGGCATTACGAATGGGCGCGAGCGGATTTCGCAGCTCATGCGCAAGGGTGGCGATAAATTCGGTTTTGCGCCGCTCCGCCTCCGCGAGCTCGGCGGTGAGCTGACGAAGCTGACTCTCGAGGCGCTGGCGCTCTGAATTGTCAGAGAACGTCAACACCGCGCCCTGAGGGGCGCCATCGACCACAATCGGCACCACCGAATAGGACACGGCGAGGGCCCGCCCGTCCTTGTGCGACAACACCGCCCGGCTCCGTCGTGTGGATTCGCCGATTTCCAGGGCCTGCGGGTTTATAAGCGCCTGGCAGATCGAGCATTCAGCCGGCGTAAGGAATCTGCCGCCCGGATGGATGGCATCGTGCAACACGCCGCCTACTAGCTCCGCGGCTTCGTAGCCAAGGAGGTGGGCCCCAACGGCATTGATGTACGTACACCGACCGTCTGCGTCGACTTCGCAAATCCCTTCGCCCGCCGACTCGACCATCCGATACAGTCGTGCTTCGCGGGCGACCGATTCCATCGAACTGCTTGCCATAGAGAGGGTGGATTTCCGCTCCGCCGGATGCACGTGGTTTGGTCGCGTCACTTATATTCGACGGCCAAGGGGTCCGGAGGAGCCGAATCTTGGCGTTTGATGTAGGCCGAACACCGACAGCCGTATTTGCCTTTGTTAGGAACGATTAAATCCGACGGAGTTTCCAGAGGACTCTCGGACATTCACTTTGCAACTCCCTGCTATTTCCGGCGACTTTCAAGCGTCGTTTTCTCGGTTCGCAAATAATGGATACGGCCATGGAGCAGCGGGTCATTGCTAAAGTCGATGCCAAGTGTGGAATACAACGCGTTTCCTTAGTCACGCTTCTTATCGTGGTTATCTCTTCGGTAGGCGGTATCTGACGCCGCTCCCTAAGAACGTCACCTGGGCCACAGTTTGCAAGTCAGGTACGCTGTGATCACTCTCTTCAATTTAGTTCTAATGCCATGCAACCCAGCCACCTCGACGCGCGCGAATCGACTGACTCCGCGCTCCTGACATACCTTCAGGCTTCAGTCGAAATTGACAAGGCCTCACTCGCGAAGGAACTTCACGACGATCTTGGTGGATTAATAGTTGCAGCGGCGATGGATGTCGCATGGGCCGAGGAGCATTCCTCCTCCCTCACCTCCAGGGCCCGCGGCACGCTCGCGAGAGCGCGAGAGGCGTTGCGATCGGCCCTCGACATCAACCGCAGGATCATCGAGGAGCTAAGACCGTCTCTGCTGGACAACGTGGGTTTGTTTGCCGCGCTCAGCTGGGAGTTAAAGCAAGTGGGTGCTCGGACCGGCCTACGTTGCTCTGGGCACTATCCGCCCTCCGAGATGCATTTCACGCCAGAGGCCTCGATTACGATGTTCCGAATCGCGCAGGAAGCACTGGCGATTTCCAACACGCATTCGTCGGTTACAACGGCAGAATTATTGGTATCAACCGATCGAGAGACGATAACACTGCGATTCGCCAACGACGAAACAGCGTCTCCGCCCGTTGGGGTCGATCGCGGGGCCGCCGTTTTTGCGTCGATGCTCCATCGAATCCGGGTGCTCGGCGGAAACCTAGAAATCTCCCCCTCCCCGCCCAATGGAACCGCCATGGCCATCACTATCCCTCTAACGCGCATATTGCTTACACGCTCCTGACTGCCGCGTTTGCAATTGGTCTAGCGGCATGTAGCGGGCGTCTGGCCACTGCCGTATCGTGCCAACGATGAAATCGGGCGAGCGTACCAGGAGCCGCGATGCTCATACCAAGTCGCAATTGACCCTAGCATCGGTGCTTTGTGCTTGGCGTGATGATACCCGGCGCCCGAAAGACGGGCGCCGGGTGTCGAATCGAATCTACCGCTCTGCCGTCTTTTTTTTCTTCGAAGTCGAGTTTTCTTCGTCGTCTCGCTGCACAGCGTCCCCTCCTGGACCGCCCATTTCCGCTATGAGGGCCATTTTACGCTTAATCATTTTGGCGCCCAGGGCAGCCATGTCCACCTTCGCCGTCTTGGCTTTGGGAAACATACTACCCTCTTCGTCTTGGACGTGATGCTCGATCTGCTCGCCGAGGACCGTTACCTTCGCATTATAGAGGTCATCGTCTGACGCCGCGCCCTCGAGCTGGGCTATCAGTTCCTTGGCTCCGGCATGCTCCACCAAAGCCTCGTCCATAAGGTCCGAATCCTCGATAGCTTTTCGAACCGCGGGATAGAAGATCTCTTCCTCGATCGCGGTGTGAATCTTAAGCTCACTACAAATCTGCGCAACGATCGCCGCTTTGTCCTCTTCTGCACCGTCATCCTTGAGCTTGTCGAACTCAGAAAACAGTGCTTTGACTTGCTTATGATCTGATTTGAGAAGGGCAATTGCGTCTTGCTCACCCGCCGAAGCTGGAGCGCTAGTACTCGCCATAGATTTACTCCCGATGTAATGGATTTTCCGGCAACCCTGATGAGGCCGACGCCACCCCACCAGCCCTCGCGAAGTGTATCGACACGAAGACGGCCGCTCACGTATTCGGTCCCTCAAGAGCGTGTCGGATATGGCCGATAAGAGAGTATTGCCCAATCGCGGGCTGCCCCTTTCTGGATTGCAGTATGTCGCCGGTCAGATTTGGCCGACGCACGATGCCGCTCGGAGACCCTAACGACATCCAGCGGGGTGCGGAAGTTCGAGCGCGCGCGTCCGCTACCGCGCGGGTCAAACATGAATAGTGAAAAGAGGGATACCGGTGCGGCGACGTCCTTCAAAGGGACTTTCATTTGGCACTGCGAAACGCCGGGTCCAACGATTGAAGTAGAGACTCTACAGTTTCCGGCGCAACGGGTTTTGTCAGGTGATGGTCGCAGCCGGCCTCGAGCGCGCGGCGCCGATCTTCCTCCTGCCCCCAACCGGTGACGGCAATGAGCATGACGCCGCGACCCCACGGCCTCGGGTCGGTGCCATCGCCGCGGGCATTGATTGCCTCGATCTCATTGCTCTCCTTCAGCATTCGGCCGGTCCGACCATTATCTTACGGAAATCCTTATCTGTCTGTTCGCCAGCCTGAATCGCGCCTTGGATGTCCAAAATGGACTCACGCTGCGTTTTTCTGTGCAGGGCTTAGCTCGCGTGTGCAACAGAGGCGCGTGGCGTAGGTAGATACCTACGTCCGCTTGCTAGACCGTCGGACACTCGCGCCTCTTGGGGGATAGGATGCTATGGCGCACGGGGGGAATACGATTAGAGTCCGCGATCGTGAATTACAAACAGGTGGCCCTCGTGAATCCGCAGGTTGAGTCAACAACGAAGGCGTGGAAAATCGGTGATGTGTTCGATGCGGCGCTTCAGACATTGATCAATGATCGGTGCCGCAGAGCGTACGTTCACGATATACGGGGAGGTCTGCAGGCTGTTTACAGTGCTTTCGAATTGCTGGCTCGATCCGCGAAACAAGGCGCGGCAAGCGGGACGCTGATCGACAATGCATCCGCCCTCGCCAAGCGCGCGATGGCGAACCATGAACACCTCATATTCGAAATCGTAAATCAGCTGACGGTGCCGGAGGATGAGCCTGCGCTCGTCAACGTGACGACTCTGATCCACGACGTTCTCCGATTCTTGCGGAACGAGGCTTCCAGTCGGGATATTCGCATTTCCGTTGCCGGCGGCAAAGATATGCGGGTGTCAGCGACGCTCAAACTGCGCACGTTACTGTTGGGACTGCTAACGCTCTACATAGATGGGTTGTCTGCGGGCGCCGAGTTGCTGATCAACGTCAGCCGCGCGGGAGAGGACGCCTGCGTGGAGTTGCTCAGTGACGTGTCGTTGGGCGAAATTCGCAGCGCGGAGGCGCTTTCGCGGGATCAGCCGAGCGTCGTTCAGCCCCGAGACGTGATATTGGGAGGCGCGCGATACTGGCTCCAACAACACGGGGGTCGATTCGTTGCGCAGCCGGACGCCAAGCTGCACGATGCGCTCAGGATTTACTATCCGTTACACACGGAATGACGTGTAGGCGGTGCGCATCACCACTCGCCGCGGAGCAATTCGCGAGTGCTGCTTTACGATCTCCGTCAGCTTTCGCGAGCGCAAGGTTAGTGCATCCTTCGCAGCCGCGTTGTTGAAACGGCCGGCCGACTGGACCACCGATCGACGTGCTCACAGGATTCTTGGATTTGGAGAATCAGAGGCTCGTCAATCAGCTCGATCGTAGGAGGTCCCCGACTCTGTATGGAGGCTTCGTGCGACTGCCGCGAGCCGGCAGAAATTCTTAGCATCACGCCACCACAGATTCTGTGCGACTGACCAAATCAACCAACTGATTTAACCGATAGGAGTGAACCATGGACGTCAACTACGTTTCTCGAGATACCTACGGCATGTACAAGAATGCGCAGAAGGGTCCCGGACCCGAATTGATGGGCGCCGAGACGCTGCTCGGCAACGATGTGTATAACCTCGGCGATGAGAAACTGGGGACCATCAAGGAATTCATGATCGAAATGAATACGGGACGCATCACCTATGCCGTATTGTCGTTCGGCGGCTTTCTTGGGATGGGAGACCGACTGTTTGCGGTGCCCTGGCACGCGCTTACGCTGGATACCGTGAATCACCGCTTCGCCTTAAACATCGACAAGGAAGCCCTGAAGAACGCACCGGGATTCGATAAGGACCGCTGGCCGTCGATGGCCGATCCCACTTGGGCCACCGACGTGCATAAGTTCTACGGAACGCCGTATCGTCAAGACCGGTCGGCGGATGCCTTGAGCGAACGGAGTCCACGCATCTAATCAGGTTGATCGATTCGCCAGCGGGCCGGCGCATCTGCGCCGGCCGGTTGCGCGATGGAATATCGACACGCACGGTGAGCCGGTCAAACACGACGCCTGCTGTCCCAGGAGCTGCCATATGCACGCGACACTCGCATACTTGAACGCCGCCGGCAGGCGCGCGACTCGTTTGACCCGGAGCGGTTGCGCATTCATACAGGTGATGGATGCTCTGCTCGCCGGCGTCCAGGGCGCATGGCGAAGAAAGGCGAAATCAACCAAACATTTACGCTCCGGGTGCAGGGCCAGAATGTAAGACAGACCTCACGTTCCGATGGGCTTTCTGGATGACAGATATTGCCGCAAATTTTAGGCACAGTTTCACTCACGCAGCGCTGCTGGCGGCGAGAAGATTGAACTCTGACAATAGGAGATTAAACATGGGCCGAGGAATTCTCCTTTGGATGCTGGGTGTTCCCCTTCCGATCATTCTTTTGCTTGCGATGTGTTCGCACCGCTAATAACAGGTAGCCCTCATGGAAAACGTACCGAAGCCGCGCGCCGACGCCGCAACCACGGACGCGGTCGCTCTTTCCGGCAAATCCGCTGCATCCTGGGCCGCGATCATTGCCGGTGCCGTTGTCGCGGTAGCCGCCTCGCTAATCCTATTGGCGTTAGGATCAGGTCTCGGTTTCGCGGCAGTTTCACCGTGGGCAGATCATGGTGTCTCGGCCGCGACTTTCACGGTGACGACGGCAATCTGGCTCATCGTGACGCAGTGGATTTCCGCCGGCCTAGGCGGATATCTCACCGGGCGGTTACGGACCCGGTGGGTCGGCACTCATTCGCACGAGGTCTTTTTTCGAGACACCGCGCATGGGTTGGTGACGTGGGCGGTTGCCACAGTCGTCGCCGCCGCATTAGTGGGAGCCTCGATGCTTTCGGTGGCTGGCGGTGCCGTACATATCGCGTCCGCCGCAGCATCCACAAGCGCACAAGGAATGATGTCAGGCGCTAGCGCATCCATGTCGCCCTATGGGACAGATAAACTTTTTCGCTCGGTGGCTACTACGGATGGTGCTCAGAGCGTGCAAGACTTGCGAGTCGAGGCCGGCCACATCATTGCAAACGCAATGTCAGCGGGCAGTGTTCCTGACGCCGACCGTACGTATCTGGCCAACTTAGTCGCCGCAAAGACAGGCCTTTCGCAAGCTGACGCTCAAACCCGGGTGGATGAGTGGGTATCGATGGGAATGGAGGCGGAAACGAAGGCCAAAGCAACTGCGGATGCGGCACGCAAAGCAGCATCGCAAGTATCTATATACACGGCACTGTCTTTGTTGATAGGCGCCTTTATCGCGAGCATTTCCGCGGCGCTCGGCGGCCAGCTTCGGGACGAACACCGTTAGGCTTATGTTTCGAAAGGGCCATGACAACATTTCGTTGACGCGTTTATATTGCGAGGGCTGCTTTCCGATTTGATATTAACAAGGACGGGAGGACTTTCGACAGCCACTTTGGTCAAGCCCGGAGAACTAATAGCCGTGAAGCCCGAGTGGCGTTGATACCCGCGGGGCGCGCCAGACGGGTCATTCAAATGAGATTCTGGTGAATCAGAGCATGCAGCGATCAAGAACTGGCATTCCTGGTTTGGACGACGTGCTGCACGGCGGATTGATTCCTCAACAGCTGTATCTCGTGGATGGAAATCCCGGCGCCGGAAAGACCACCTTTGCGCTCCAGTACTTGCTCGAGGGCGCGCGAAACGGCGAGAAGTGCACCTACGTCACGCTCTCAGAAACCAGGCGGGAGCTGGAGGCCGGCGCACTATCCCACGGCTGGTCATTGGACGGCATCGAGATCATCGAGTTGATCGCGAATGAGGAGGAGCTTCGCGGTGAGGAGCAACTCACCATGCTGCCGCTTTCAGAAGTGGAACTGGGCGAGACAACCCGCAAGATGCTCGAGGCTGTCGAGCGCAGCGCTCCAAGCCGCATGGTTGTTGATTCGCTGTCAGAATTGAGGCTGCTCGCGCAAAGCTCGCTGCGTTATCGGCGGCAGATCCTCGCGCTGAAGCAATTTTTCGTCGGGCGCCGCTGCACCGTGATCATGATCGATGATCGGACGAGCGAGGGACCGGACCCGCAGCTGCACAGCCTCGCCCACGGTGTCATTGCGCTCGATTCGAGTGCCCCTGCTTACGGACAGGTTCGCCGGGAGATGCGGGTGCTCAAATTTCGTGGCAGCGACTTTATCAGCGGCTTCCATGACTTTACGATTCGCAAGGGTGGGTTGATTGTGTATCCGCGCTTGGTGGCCGCGCAGCACTCCTCATCATTCCAGCGGGGGTTCCTCCCAAGTGGTGTGACGGCGCTCGATCGGCTTATGGGCGGCGGCATCGACCGCGGTACGAGCACTCTGCTCATCGGCCCTCCTGGATCGGGAAAATCGACTCTCGCCCTTCAATATGCCACGGCGGCGATCGAGCGCGGTGATCACGCCGCCACGTTTGTGTTTGACGAAACGAAATCGGCACTGCTTGCGCGCTCGGTTGGCGTAGGAATGCACATCATCGAAGGCGCTGGCGCAGGCGAGATCTGCATCCATCAGATCGATCCGGTAGCGATCTCGCCGGGCGAGTTTGCCCACCTTGTGCGCTATAGCGTGGAACGAGATCGTGCCCGGGTGGTGATCATTGATAGTCTCAACGGTTACCTGAACGCGATGCCGCAGAACAATTACTTGACCGCGCAGCTTCATGAGCTGCTCACGTACTTGAGCAATCAAGGCGTTGCCACGTTCTTTACCGTGGCTCAACGCGGCGTCATGGGCGCAAACATGACCTCGCCAGTGGATGCGAGCTACCTCGCGGATTCTGTCGTGCTGCTGCGGTACTTCGAACTCGCCGGAACGGTCCGAAAGGCCATCTCCGTACTGAAGAAGCGCACCGGTGGACATGAGGGCTCCATTCGAGAGCTGTGGTTTGATACGCGTGGCATCCACCTGAGCGAGCCGCTCCTGCAATTGCGCGGTGTTCTCGCCGGCGGCCCGATCGAGGTTGTACCTGCGAGCGAAGGTGATGGGCACGTCCAGCCCCGCGGCCATGCCGACTGAAGCCAACACGACGTGCGACTATCGGGTTCTGGTGCTTGCCCCGACACGACGCGACAGGGAGGTGACGCTGGAATTGCTCCAGCGCGCCAACATCTCGTCTGTTTCGTGTGAGGGAGCACTATCCCTTGCTACTGAGATCGAGGCGGGGGTCGGTGCCATCCTGATGACTGATGCCGCGTTCAGCGATCCGCATATCGTTCAACTGCTGGCCGCCTTATCCGGCCAACCGCCCTGGTCGGAAGTTCCCATCATCCTTTTGTGCCGCACCAGCCCCCCGTCGCTGGTTGCCGCCCGAGTGGTCGATTCTCTGCGCAACGTCACTGTGCTGGAACGACCGACTTCATCGCGCACGCTTATCAGTTCGGTTCAAGCCGCGCTCCGTGCGCGTGCGCGCCAGTACCAGCTGCGTGAACAGTTTGAAGCGCTACGCGCGTCCGAAGCCGCTTTACGGGACAGCGAATTGCAGTTCCGAACGATGGCCAATTCGATCCCGCAGCTCGCATGGATGGCACACGCCGACGGGTACATTCACTGGTATAACCGTCGCTGGTACGAGTACACCGGCTCCACGCCCCAAGAGATGGAGGGCTGGGGTTGGCAGCGCGTGCACGATCCTCAGTACTTGCCCAAGGTATTGGAGCGCTGGCAGGCGTCGATTGCCACGGGCATACCGTTCGGCATGGAGTTTCCCCTGCGCGCCGCGGACGGCCAGTTCCGCATGTTCCTGACGCGCGTGGTACCCCTGAATGGCGAGGAAGGACAGGTAGTGCAGTGGTTCGGGACCAATACGGACATGGAGGAGGCGAAGCAGACCGAGGTGCGGCTGCGCATGACGGAGGCGGCACTGCGTGACGCGGACCACCGCAAGGATCTTTTTCTCGCGACGCTCGCGCATGAGCTGCGCAATCCGCTTGCGCCCATTCGCACCGCTGCACAGATTCTCGGCTCGCCACGCCTTGCGCCTGACCAGCTTCAATGGGCACAGCACGTGATCCAGCGGCAGGTCGCGCGTATGGCGTTGTTGCTCGATGATCTGCTCGATATCGCACGAATTACACAAGGCAAGCTTGAACTAAAAGCCGAGCGCGTCAAATTGACCGACGTCGTTGACTCCGCCGTTGAAGAGGTGCGGCCGCTGCTCGAGAGCAAGAATCATCAGCTCACCGTCACCCTGCCGTCCGAGGAGTTGACCCTGAATGCTGATCCGTTGCGCCTCTCGCAGATACTCTCGAACCTGCTGACCAATGCTGCCAAGTACACGGACCCCGCCGGTCACATCAACCTGTCAGGCGGCGTTCAGAATGGCACGCTATGCCTATCGGTGAAAGATGACGGCATCGGTATTGCACCCCAGGCGTTGACTCGGATATTCGAGATGTTTTCGCAAATTGATGGCACGGCTGCTCGCTCCGAGGGCGGACTCGGGATTGGCTTGGCGCTCGTAAAAGGGCTGCTTGACCTGCACTCTGGAACGATTGAAGCGAGGAGCGACGGACTCGGTCGCGGCAGCGAATTCGTCGTGCGTTTGCCGCTCACCGCGGCCACTCCATCCGAGGCATCCGCGACAGAGGTCGATGCGCCTCCCGTCGCGTGCGGCCGTCGGGTGATGGTGGCCGATGACAACAAGGATGCGGCGGACGCGCTCGCAATGCTCTTAGAGCTGAGTGGGCACGAAGTGCGTGTTGCGCATCGCGGGCGCGCGGCGCTTGAACTGGCGCAAAGATTTCGTCCTGATGTAGCTATTATAGACATAGGCATGCCGGATTTGAGCGGATACGACGTCGCCAAGGAACTTCGTCGAGAGTCTTGGGGAACCGGAATTTGTCTGATCGCACTCACCGGCTGGGGACAAGATGACGACCGGCAACGGGCAAAGGATGCGGGCTTCGACCGACACATGACGAAGCCGGTCGAAGCCTGGGCACTCGAAGAGTTGCTGTCGAACGGCAACGGACGCTAGAACGCACTGCCATCTACGGCGAAGGGCCCGATGCCGACGCCTGTTTCAGTTGCCAGGCTTGGTCGATTAGATACACATGGATGGCTTCGGCGTCGGCCGGGGACAGCACGTCGTCAAAGCGTGCCATTCCCTTGGGCACGTAGGCGCCCTCGAGCACGATGGAATTGAAGATCGCATGCGTCCCGGGCTGCATCCGCCGCAGGTCCGGGAGATTGCCGCGGCCCATGACATGACATCGGGAACAGAAGCGATTGTAGAGTACCTCGCCTGAGGCGATCTGCCGGGCATCGGCGGGCCGCGCCGGCGGCCCAGGCAGCGGCGGATCGGTGCGCAGCGCCGGCAGCGGCGGCGCCGGTCCGCCGAGTTTCAGGACGATGATGCGTCCCTCGTTCCCGTAGCGATACGCGGCCGATGCGGGGTCGAGCGGCCAGCCGGTAATGACACCGCCGCCGCCGTAACCCGCGACGATCGCGACGTATTGCGTGCCGCCGACTCGATACGTCATAGGTGCCGCCATCATCGAGCTGCCCATGGCCACCGACGCCAGCCGTTCGCCCGTGTCGGATGAGTACGCGTTGAGACTGCCGTTGGCGTCGCCTTGAAACACCAGACCGCCGGCGGTTGCCAATACTCCGCCGTCCCAGCTCGTCGCCGTTTGTGCCTCCCAGACCACGCGGTGCTCCGGGACACTCCACGCGCGCAGGAATCCACGCGAGGCGGTGTTGGTCTTCATGCCGCGCGCGAGTTGGGTGATGGGCGGCAGCGTGCCATATAAAGAGTGCATGGCTTTCGGGTCGTAGACTTCCGGCGGAAAGGCCGGCGTCGTGAACTGTCCCTCCACCAGCCCCGCCCTGCGATCGCTGGTCTCGAGAATCACGTTGCCGGATTCGATCGCCGGGATGAAGGTCATACGCCGCTTCACGTCGTAGGCCATGGGCTGCCAACTGTGAGCGCCGGCCTCGGAGGGAAACAACAGCGCCGGACCATGGTCATAGCTTGCGCTCGGATCGACCGCCGGCCGACCGGTCTTCACGTCGATGCCGCGAGTCCAACTGACAAATGCAAAGTTGTGCGCGGACAAGAGTTCGCCCGAGGCACGGTCGAGCACATAATAAAAGCCGTTCTTCGCCGCCTGCATCACCACGTGACGCAGCCGCCCGTCCAGCTCGACGTCCGCCAGAACCAGCTTCTGCGTGCTGTCGTAATCCCATCGATCTCCGGGTGTGGTCTGGTAGTACCAGGCCATCGAGCCGTCATCGGCATGGATGGCGATGATCGAGGCCGCAAAGAGCTCATCCCCGCCGTGACGCCCACCGAGATGCATGTTGTAGGGAGCGGCATTCGCGGTGCCGATGTACACGAGCTTGAGCGCGGGATCATAGGCCATCCCGTCCCATACATTGCCGCCGCTGCCGGCATCCCACCGATGCCGCGGATCCCAAGTCTTCAATGCCGCCTCCAGATGCGGCTGGTCTTGCGGGCCCTCGGCAGGATTGCGCGGCACCGTAAAGAATCGCCAACGCTGTTCGCCGCTCTTGAGATCGTAGGCCGACACGTAGCCGCGGGCCCCGGCGAAATCAGCGCCGCCGTTTCCGACGATGATGAGATCGCCCGCGAGCAGCGGCGCTCCCGTCACCGTGTAGGGCTTGCGTTCCCCACGCCCGATCAGCGTATCCACCTTCCACGCCAGTTGACCGGTCCGCGCATCGAGCGCATGCAGCCAGCCGTCGAGCGCGCCCACGTATACCCGCCCCTCAAACGCCGCGAGCCCTCGGTTGACAGCATCGCAACACGCGTAGCGCGCCCACTGGCCATCGATGTGCGGGTTGTAGGTCCAAAGCTCCTTGCCGCTCGCCGCGTCGAGCGCATAAACACGCCCGAAGTTGCTGCTCGCGTACATCACGCCGTCAATCACCAGCGGCGTCGATTGCTGACCGCGATTCGTCCCGAGATGGTAATCCCATGCGAAGCCAAGCTTCGCGACGTTGCCGGCATTGATGTCTGCCAAGGGCGAATAGAAGGTGCCGCTGGCGTCCCGCCCGGGAGTGAGCCATTGGTCGGGCTCGCCCGCCGCGAGCCGCTCAGCGTTGACGTCTGCCGCCTTCACGCGAGGCGCCGGCGCCGCAGGCGGAGTGTGAGCAGTTTCCTGGTGACAGCCGCACAAGGCAGCGATCATCGCTGCGGCCAGCGCCCGAACGAGCGTGTCTAATCCACGTGTTGTCATCCCGTTTCCCTCAGCCATCGATTTCCCGCGCGGCCGTCCGCATCCCGCCCACTAGCGGAGTCTACCGAGCTGCTCGACGCAGCACGCGAATCTTAAGGTGTGGCGGAATTCTCCGGTGAAATCATCTCGCCCAAGGTTCCGCCGGCACTCGGTGGGGCGCAGCGCCCAAGCTACGTCGCATAGGACAACTGATCTACTGTCAAACCCGTCAATAGGTTCCAGTGCCGCGCAAGTGGCGAACGGTTCAACGTGAGCCAGCGACGCTCGGCCGGCGGCATGGATTCACGGCAAAGCGTGTCTTCGCGGGCGAGACGCGAACGCTCCAACTTCAATTCGACCGCAGACAGGGGCTCGAGTGCTGAACGGAATTTCCCCCGTGAGACGGCAAGCTCCTTCGTCATCCCGATGAGGAAACCCAAGCGATTCTGAACGTCCTTGAGTTTTACTTGGTCCAAGAGCCATGGCCAATTCAGATCAGGATACGTGCCGAGCACCCATGGCAGAGCTTCGGTCAAGCGGACTTCAAGATCGCGCTGAAGGAGCGATTGCAACACCAGGGCGGCCGGATTGGTTTGCTCCGCACGTAAGTGAACGAAACCGGGATAGCCGAGTCCGGAAAGCTGTCGAGCTAACCTGGAGGCGTCTAAAACCTCATCCGATGTCCTGGGCTCGCGCACAGGTAGGCCGGTCGGGGGAAGGCCGTAGACCTTGGTAGCTAACCGCGCCAGTTCGGGGGTCACTGGGCGTTGGCCTCTCTCTAGCTGAGACAGATAGGGTTGCGACAAACTTAAGCGCTGGGCGGCTTGCATCTGTGTAAGCCGGGTTTGCGCGCGACCCGCTTTGAATTGCTGACTCGTCATGGTTGCCATCCTGATGCAAATCAGAATATTGCAAAGCTTGCAATATAGCAAGTAAGTTAAGGTGCCGAATATCGATTTTTGCCGAGCAATAATAAGTGCCAAAAGTGCCAGATTCACAATCTGGTGAAGTCCCTTGGCTCCCTCCATTAGCGCTTTTTAGTACCCATTTTGGGCATCAAAATACCCAATTTGGGTATCCACGAACCCTAGTCGAAGCGAACACCCAACGATGCCTCGAACGCGAAAACGCCCTGATAAAGACGGTCCATTGCTCCATGGATGTCGCCGGCAGCACAAATAAGCATCGCGCATCCTCCCTGACCTAGCGTAGACAGCGCGGTTTGATCTCTCGTGTCGAGAGCTGTCGCTTGCTGACAGCATAGAGATCGCTTGATCCGTACAAATACAGGCATTTCTGCACGTCAGCACGAACCGCCCGTGAGACGGTCTGCCGCAGCACGACGTCATACCGCGGCTCCGCGATCATGTGCCTGTGGGGCTTGCCGTCGACGACGCTTTCAACGAAGCGCTCCCTTGGCAAGACGTCAACCTGGACGCGAAACCAGACATCATCCAGTAGTAACAGAATCGTGCGCTCGTCCACGACGCGACGGCGCGTTGCGATCTCGGCCTGCTCACGCCGGCGATGCTCGGCAGCACTGTGGCGCCAAGAGCGGTAACCCTTGTTCGCCCGGATCAACCCCGTACGCGGATCGACATACAGCTCCTGAGATATTCCGGCGTCCCTCCGAAGAAAATACCACCGAGCTGCAAGGTCAACCAGCCGGCCGTCGCGAACGCCAACGTCTATGGCGATGAAGTCGCGGATGTGTTGATGGATGTGCTGCTGCACGGTGTTGCGACGGTCTATGCCGGCACAGATCTCGCTGAACACCTTGTTCCAGGGGCGCCCAATCTGTGCATGCAGGTAGCGACGCAGCGGAGCCAGGTTCTCGTTGAGGCCCCGATAGCCGTAGCCCGCGCGCATACCGAGTCGCATCGGCCCATCAAAATCACTACGTAGTCGAGCGGCGGCTGCGTCTCCGCTTTTTCCGCGGCGCGGCCGTTCGACAATCACTTTGTACATATCTTCGCGCATGATCAGCTCCGAATGACAAAAAGCCCTCGGCAAGATTCCCCTGCCGAAGGCTTAAGTTTCGCGTGAGGCGAAGATTGGCCCAATCGGCTTCGGGTAATGCGCTACCCGCAACCGTGAGCTCACGGGCTGGCGCTACATTGCGTGCATGTGTGTCGGCTTCGATGAAATTCGCATGTAATGCTCCAAATTCAGAGCCGCGCAGAATACCTCTTGAAATCGTGATGTCAAGAGTGTCCTCATGGTCGACGGCCTCCCCTCGACGCGCTTTCACGACCCAGAAAGGCCCAGGATAGTCCCACCAGCGCTTCGCCGGCATAGGAGCGAAGCCCCGGTTCAGCGAGATTGCGAAGAAGCAGACCATCAGGCCGGCGATTCATGGACGGAAGGCGGTCAACTCCACTACTTCCGTATCAGACATACTAGAACCTGCTCATCTGGTCAGTAGACCGCAGGGAACGTGCGTCATAGATTGGTGTCGTCACAGAGGAGCTGCCCCATGTCGAAACCAACGCCCGCCATTTCGCCGCAACAACTGTCCGATGCACTCGCCGGTATCGTGGATCGAGCGTCATCCAGTGTCGTGGCCGTTCACTCCGCACGCTCCCGCTCCAGTGGGTTCGTCTGGCGTCAGGGCTTGATCGTTACAGCCGATGAAGCGCTTGACGACGGGAGCGACATCGCGGTTGTGTTGCCGGGAGGTGAAACGGTCGCGGCAAATCTGGTCGGCCGCGATCCGACCACCGATGTGGCTCTTCTGCTGGTTGATCGTACCAACACCCCCTCTGTTACCCTCGAATCCGCATCGGTGCCGGCCGGCGCTCTCGCATGGGCGGTCGGCTCTGTGCAGGGGGCGCCGATCGCCGCATTCGGTACGGTCTCGTTCGTCGGTGGAGCATGGCGCAGCTTTCGCGGGGGCGAGATCGACGCAAGAATCGAACTTGACCTTTCCTTGCGTCGCGCCGGCGAAGGCGGCGTGGCGCTCGACGCTTCTGGCCGCGCTTTCGGCATGGCGGTGTTCGGACCGCGACGACGGGTGCTGGTCATCCCCGCGGCCACCATCGAACGCGTTGCCGCCACGTTGGAAACTCACGGAAAAGTCCCCCGCGGCTACCTGGGACTCGGCCTTCAGCCGACCAAGGTGGATGGGGACGACGGACTCGGGGTCATGGTGATGAGTGTCGATCCCAAGGGGCCGGGCGCGGCCGCCGGGGTTCGGCAAGGAGACGTCATCATCAAGTGGAACGATCAGCCGATCCCAGGCGTGCGGATGCTTTTGCGAACCCTCGGCCCCGCCACCGTCGGGTCGACCGTCAAGCTTGCCCTGCGGCGAGGCGGTGAGCCGGTTGAGGTCCACCTGACCTTAAGCGAAAGGCCAGAGACTTGACCGGCGAAGGCGCGGTGGAGTTGATTGTCCTCGCCATCAAGGTGGACGATCCGACACTGGCGGACCGGCTGACA
>Ga0073928_10002755_pt1 | contig 29233 bp, 26 predicted proteins | sample PaiPotPPA55metaG_FD_76969 | JGI IMG/M metagenome (GOLD analysis project Ga0073928, IMG submission 76969) | Iron sulfur acid spring bacterial and archeal communities from Banff, Canada, to study Microbial Dark Matter (Phase II) - Paint Pots PPA... ...
GTATGACGACCTCATTGAGCACTCGACCTCGTTAGTACTAAGTTGCGTAAATCCGCGTAGGGCTCGTGGCGACGAATAGGACTGCAGTCCCTCCCCCTGACCAGGGGGAGGATCAAAAGCGCCACGTCGTACAAACAACCCGAACATGCCAAGTCGAGAACCCAAACCCTTGTTGGGCGAAATTATGCAGGTAACCACTATAGCGAGCGCTTCAACGTGGCGCCCGCCAGCAGCAGCATGACCGCCGTGAACGCGGCGAGGAATGCGACGTCGCTGGAAATGGCGGCGAAGTCGGCGCCCTTGAACATAACTGACTTGAGGGCGCTGATTGCATGAGTCTCAGGGTTCCAGCGTGTAAATGAGTGCAGCCATGGCGGCAGGCTTTCGATTGGATAGACTGCCCCGCTTGGGAAAAACAGGATCACGTTAAGAAAACCGGCTGGCCCGCCAATCAGGCGCGGATTGCTGGCGCGGCTGTACATGGCGAACATCATCGCCAGCAGTCCGGTGCCGGTCAGAACAATGACACCGCACAGCATCGCCAGCGCCCGGATACCGCCGGCCATTCCACCTCCCGTCAATGCGAGTCCTGCGATCAGGACAGCGACCGCCTCGAGCGTGGTGGCCAGAACGCTGCTGCCCAGTAAGCCGCTCGCGATATTCCACGGCGACAGCGGCGTCACGAGATAAGCTTCGGTCACACCCGAGAAGCGATCCATAATCCAGTTGAAGACCCCGGAAGTCATCGAGCCCATAAAGAGCGCCATTACTATCACGCCCGGAATCAGCGAACGGTCATAATCGACGGTGACGAACAGGTTACTCGGACGCAGTACGATCTCGTTGAGCTTAGGTTCACGGGCGGTGACGTAACCACTGCGTATCGTGGCGGTAGCCTGCCCGACGACAGCTTTTAGCGCCGCGGTGCTGATACTGTCGACGTTGTCGACGAACAGCCCTAGCTCGCCGATACGCCCAGCGATTATGTCTCGGCTGAAGTCCGGTGGAATGACAAGTGCAGCTTTGTAATCACCGGTTTTTACTCTCTGAAGCGCCTCGGCGGGATCATGCATGTAACTTACCGTGATAGTCTGTGGTCCTGCCGCCAGTGCCTGCATCTTTTCCAAGACGCGAATTCCATACGGTCCTTGGTCCTGGTTCACGATCACTATTGGCAGGTGTTTAAGCTGCCCTTGCAAAGAGTTACCGAAAATAACCAGGAACAGAATCGGCATCACCACGCTGGCGACGACCAGTGCAGGCGCCTTCGACAGCTTGATCAGGTCACGCCGCATGATTGCCCACGACTTCTTCATGAAACCCTCCGGGACGCAGCCGCAGCAAATAAGGGATCAGGTAACGGGGCTGCTCGGCCGCCGCCTTCCTCGCGCAGGCGATGCCCGGTAAAGCTGATGAAGACGTCTTCGAGCGAGATTTGCTCGATGCTCATTGCCTGGATTTTCGCGCCGGCCTGTTCGAGTTGCTCAATCACTCCTGGCATTGCGTGAGCGCCGTCGGCGGTTGCGATGATGATCGCACCTTCGCTATCCTGGCCGGCTTCCAGCACGTACGGTTGCGCGCGCAGCGCGGCTATGGCCGCCGACGGGTCGCCGGCGATTTCGAGCCTGATGCGGTCTGAGCCCTTGACCATCGCCTTCAGTTGCTGGGTGGTACCAATGGCGACAATTTTTCCACCGTCGATTATGGCGATGCGGTCACACAATTTTTCCGCTTCGTCCATGTAGTGAGTGGTCAGCGAAATCGTCAGGTTGCTTTCGGCGCGCAACTCTTCGAGCAGTTCCCAAACGGCGCGGCGCGCCTGCGGATCAAGCCCGATGGTGGGCTCATCCAGGAACAAAACTCGCGGCGAATGAATCAAGCCGCGGGCGATTTCCAACCGCCGGCGCATCCCGCCGGAATAAGTCGCCACCATATCGTGAGCGCGTTCCTGCAACCCGACCATCGCCAGCAGATGCTCGGCGCGAGCATGGCGCGCTGCCCGCGAGAGGCCATAGAACTGGCCATAGATATCGAGGTTTTGCCACGCCGTCAGCTCCAGGTCCGAGGTCAGCGCCTGCGGTACGACGCCGATCTCCTCACGCACCCGGCGCGGCTCGCGGCTCACATCATACCCCGCAACCCAGGCCTGCCCGGAACTGGGCGCGAGCAGCGTAGTCAGGACCCGGATTACCGTAGTTTTGCCTGCGCCGTTCGGACCAAGCAGGCCAAATAGTTCACCTCTGGCGACCTCGAAGTTGACATGGTCGACCGCGGTGATATTGCCGAACTTCTTAGTGAGTTCGCTGGCTTGAATAGCTGCTGGGCTGGTTTGCATCGACTCGCCTGAACGTAACTTCAGCCGTCATTCCTGGCTTGGCAACGCCGCCCGCCTGTAACAGGCGGACTTTGACGTAGAACGTCCGTATATCCTGACGCCCGCGGCGCACATCGGTTTCCGTCGCAAACTGGCCTTCCTGGCCCACCGCCATCACCTGGCCGCGAATCACCGTGGGCGGTTGAATGGACAGCATAACCAGCGCGGGCGAGCCAACCTGAATAAAACCCAACTGGGTCTCCTCCAGGTCGACGCGGGCCCATATGGTGGATAAATCATCGACGGTCAGGATCGGCGTCCCGGGATTGACCCATTCCCCTACCTGTAAATTCTTGCTCACCACGACGCCTGAGATTGGCGAGCGGACCACGGTATCGGCGAGCTGATCTTTGTAGTAGTCAAGGTTGGCCTGCGCCGCCTGTACCGCCGCCCGATCCTTTTCTACTCGCGTAACCGCGTCGTCATAGGCCTGCACTGAAATAACGCTCTCTGCGAAGAGTCCCTGATTGCGGCGCCTGGTGCGTTCGGCGTCATTGAGCTCGGCCGCCGCGTTTGCAAGCTCGGCACCAGCTTTGGCGAGCTGGTTCCTGATATCAATGTCTTCGATGTGGCAGACTGGCTGCCCGGTTTCAACCATGTCGCCTTCGTTGAGTGTGAGAACCGCGATTCTTCCTCCAATCCTGCTGCTGACATTCACCTCCTGCGCCTCGATGATGCCGACGCCATGAATCACACCAGGTTCTGGCACCTGCCAGAGATAGGCTTTGCCCAAATAGTAGAACGCCGCCGCCCCAACCAGCACGGCGGCGAGAATCCCGAAGCGCCTCAACCAAGTTCTCATCGGATGCCTCTAGCGGACTCACTCGTCCCCCACTGGCAGGCCAGACGACTGGGATGTCCGAGGACGACCGCCCGCAGCCGGCGTGCAAGGAGCGCACGTTGCCCCGGCCGGCGCGCCAGCGCGGTACACCGTCTTGCTGCCCGCCTGCTCGTGACGATCGCTGAATGTGGGGGAAGCTTGCGCGGCAACGCACCGAATTGCCATACTTCACATATTACATATTATTCACGCTCTTGTGAAGCTACTGAAGTCCATGCATCTTGATCTAGGGGACCAGCCGGACAATGATGCAATGGTGACGATGCGGTCGAGATACAAGCGTGACCCACATTTGGTGTCGGCGTTTATTGAGCGGTTCGCCATAGCGCTGAGCGAGGCCGGCTTTCCTCGGATGCCAGCCCGGGTGTTCGCCGGTCTGCTTGCCACCGATTCCGGGCGGCTCACCGCGGCCGATTTGGCCGCTCTACTGCAAGTCAGCCCGGCCGCCATTTCCGGTGCGGTGCGCTACCTGGCTCAGATCAACCTCGCGAGCCGGGAGCGCGAGCCGAGGTCGAGGCGCGACTACTACCGGGTGCATGACGACGTTTGGTACGAGGCGATCGCGCGCCGTGAACAGGTGCTCACTCGATGGGAGCGCAGTCTGCGTGAGGGAATCGAGGTGCTGGGGGGCGATACCGCAGCCGGGTCGCGGATGGCTGAGACCTTGGCCTTCTTCGAGTTCCTCCAAAAGGAGCTGCCGCTGATGCTGAAGAAGTGGCGCGGGCATAAGGTTAAACTGCAGGCGCGCAGTTCAAATCCGCTTGATCCAGTTGATGCGAAGCCACTTGCGAGAAGGTCGCTCTCAAGGAGGTTTCGCGGTCGTCAGCGGCTGGGCGTATAGAAAATTTCAAAGCTCGAAGCTCGATTTCGTAGATGATGCCGACCTTCATGATGAGGTTTAAGGAGGTGGAGATACGGCTTATTCAGCCTGGTCGCCTCGCATCCGCCAGGAGATAAATTAAAATGAGCACGATCGTTGCGCGGTGGCAGGACTGGACGGGCAAGGGCCTTGAGCATCTTGTCTTAACGGAGGAGCCGGACCAGGTCGTCGGGGAGGCGGCGATCCTGGGGAGCGTAGACGACAATGCCTTCGCTGCGCACTACCATATCCGCTGTGACGCCTCCTGGCGTGTAAAGAAAGTCGAGATTGCCGAAATCGGTTCTGACCTCATAACCCAACTCACGAGCGATGGTATCGGGAGCTGGGTAGATCGGTCAGGCGCTGCAATGCCACAACTTGGAGGGGCGATCGACATCGACATCTCGATCACTCCATTCACCAACACCCTACCGATTCGACGGTTGAATTTGCGCACGGGCCAATCTGAGGAAATCCTCGCTGTGTATATTCAAGTGCCAGGTCTCAGCCTTACCACCGACCGGCAGCGCTATACGTGTCTAGAGACTGGGAGACGTTATCGATACGAGTCGCTAGATAGCGACTTCACGCGCGAGATCGAAATCGACGTCAACGGGCTCGTCGTGATTTATCCCGGCTTGTTTCGAAGAGTGCTCTAGCAGGTTGCGAAAAAAAGGGCTTTAACCTCAAATACATAGAGATGGGGAGTCCAAATGGACCCTTTGGAGTTGGCGGTCCAAGCCGCGCTAGTGGGGTTATGCGCCCACCCACAAGCTCCCAACTGGAACGGCCGTGAGTGGACAAGGGAAGTTCTTACGAGCATCGGTGCGGTCATGCAAGGCGCAAACTATGTTTGGTTGACCAATTGGTTGTGGGACGGGGTTGCAGTCGTGAGAAGCTCTAGCGGTCAACTGATCGATATACCGCTCGTGCTCGAATCCGAGTTTGGCGGCTGGAGCGCGATCTGTTTCGACTTCGAAAAGCTTTTGGCGGCCCGCAGCTCGCACCGTGTCATGGTCTGTTCCGCGAACACGCTTCCGGGGGCGCAAACGCATCTTACGCGGTTGCAGGCAATCATCAAAGCCTTTCAGTTCGGGCAGTCTGGCGACCGTTGCTTGCTGGCTTGCTGGTATGAGGCACCGAGAACAGCAGGCGCGTTCAACATCCGACTGCACATCGTCCCCTAGCAGGATGTGAAAAGTAGCATTCCTCAGCAGCGAAGTATATATCGAGTGACTATTTAAGCCGGTGAGGAAGTGGGGCAGACACTGCTATGACAAGACTCCATACCTTCGCGCAATCTGTATGCCAGAGTACAAAATGATGATGCAAGCTAATGCACCTACAGGTTAATCATCTTTAAGTCACTGTGGCGAGGAGCGGCGGCAGCGGGCGATGCTTATGATGATCGATCCTGAGAAGCGGGTGGCGAGGGATCATCCGTTGAGGCAGATCAAGCAGCTGACGGAAGAGGCGCTGGCCCAGCCCATTACCCGGTATGCCTGCGATACGTTGCCGAGCTGCTTGGCCAGCCCCAGCTAATGGCTGTTCGAAGGCCCCAATATCGCGCGCGCTTTGGTGAGCAGTTCACGCTCGCTCTTGTGGCTCGCGCGCTGCGGGGCTTCTTCGAGATCCACCCATGTGGCCTCCGCGATTTCCGCGTCATGTGCGGACAAATCCCCGCCGCGCGCCTCCATCAGATAGAAATAGACCCGCTTGAAAATTCGCACGGGCGGCAGTTCGGGCCGATCGTGCCAGGAATAGACGTAGGAGACGTCCCCAAGCCGCTCGCCGGGTATGACTTGCAGCCCGCTTTCTTCGCGAGCCTCGCGCACGGCAGCATCCTTTACGGCCTCGCCGGGCTCTACGTGTCCCTTCGGCAACACCCAGGTTTCGCGCCCGGTAGGCCGCACCAGCACCACCTGAACGCTATGGTTGGGTTCCTGCCGGCGCCAGATAACTCCGCCTGCGGAAATTTCCCGGCGTACTTGAAGGGTCTGTTTGCGTCTAGGTTCTTTTGACTTGGCAGCCACTATGCCTAGCTTATATCGGCAAGGCCGAATCGGGAATCCAGCACATGCCGCGAAGAAGCGATAATGGCGCCGCCTACATCTCATCCTTTCTATTAACCCACATCGCCGAGGCTGAAACCGAATTCCAGCATTCGGGTGAGCGCGTTTCGCGGTCCGCTGGATGCTGCCACCGTAAGTTCGGGATCATGTTGAAGCCATTCTTGCGCCAGGTCGCCGGCCTGTTGGATTAATGCGAAGTCGCGGATGAAGGTGGCGAAACGCAAGGGCAGGGCGCCGGTCTGGCGCGCACCAAACAGATCACCCGGTCCGCGCATCCGGAGGTCTAACTGCGCGACTTCCGTCCCGCTTTTGCATTGCGCCAGCCGTTCAACACGTGCGCGTGCCTGCTGCCCCGCCTGATTCGAAACGATGAGGCAACATTGCGAGGCGTCGGCGCCGCGCCCGACACGTCCGCGCAGTTGATGTAATTGGGCCAGCCCGTAACGCTCAGCGGCGACGATGACGATAATCGTTGCCTGCGGGACATCAATCCCGACCTCGACTACAGTGGTCGAGACCAGCACCTGCACCGCACCGTCACGGAACTGGCGCATCACCTCGTCCTTATCCGTGGGCCGCATCCGGCCGTGCAACATACCGATGGGAAATCCCTTGAGCGGTCCATCGCCGAGCCGCTTGGCGGTCGCGAGTACTGAATCCGGATCGTCCTGCGCGCCTTCGATCAGGGGCAGCACGTAGTAAGCGCGCCGTCCCAGTTCCAGCTCGGCCCGGACTCTCGAATCCACCGAAGCGAGCGCATCTTCGCTGACGACTTCCGTTGCCACTGCGGTTCGTCCGGGCGGCAACTCGTCGAGCCATGAAACGTTGAGACTGCGGAACAGCGCCATTGCCAGGCTGCGTGGAATCGGCGTTGCCGTCATCAGCAACACGTTGGCTTGCGAGCCGAGTGCCATTAGCCGGGCGCGATCAAAAACCCCGAATCGATGTTGTTCATCGATAATCGCGATTCCCAGCCGGCGCATCGCCACCCCCTCCTGGATCAAAGCATGGGTACCAAAGGCCACTGGGATCTCCCCGCGCCGGAGCGCTCGCAGAAGTCTACCTCGTTCATGCGCGCTAACCTGTCCAGTCAACAGGGCAGCGGTGATGCCGCGCCGGCCGCACATCCGGTTAAAATTGGCGAAATGTTGCTCGGCGAGCAATTCAGTCGGCGCCATGATCGCGGCTTGCCAGCCCGATTCAACCGCGCGCAGGGCCGCATGGAAGGCGACCAATGTTTTGCCGCTGCCTACGTCGCCGACAAGAATACGGTTCATCTGCGATGGCCCCGCAAGCTCTGCTGAGATTTCGTCAATAGCGCGAAGTTGCGATGCCGTCAGGGCAAACGGCAACGATGCCCTCAGTTCGGACGTCAAACGGGCTCGACCGTTGAGCTCAGCGCCTGCTCTGGTTCGCAGGCGCGCTCGTTCCCGCACTAGTGCTAACTGGAAAGTAAACAGCTCGTCGAGGACAAGCGCGTGATGAGCCGCAGTTTCGCCGATCTGCAACTGCTCCAGGTTCGCGTCCGGAGGCGGCTGATGCAGGTAGCGCAGAGCCTCCACGATCTCGCACAAGTTTTCCCGGATACGCAGCTCCGGCGGGATAGCGTCGAGGCCAGCACGGCTAGCGTGTTGGAGAGCCCGTCCGACAATCGACGCAAACAGACGCTGCGGAACCTCGGCCGGCAGACTATAGATTGGACGGATGGTAGGAGCAGAGCCACTACGCAAGCGATGGATTTCCGGATGAACAAGCTCGAGGACTCCGTTCGGCGTGCTGATTACACGTCCCGACAACACCAGTGGTTCACCTGCAGGCAGGCTCCCGCTTCGCAGATTGAACCAGACCACACGGATTCCTTTGCCCGAGGCCTGCTTGAGAAACCCGGTAGCGATCCGCCGCGACCACCGTCCCGGCATCGGCCGGTCCGCGGTGTTGTGCAGCACGCCCTCCAAGACCGCGGTCGCACCGGGGCGCAATGTCGTGACCTCGTCGCGCCGCCGCAGATCCTCGTATCGATACGGCAGATGCATCAACGCGTCCGCGAGAGTAGCGATCTGACGCGCCCGCAGTGAGGCTCTGCGCCGCGGCCCGACGCCTGGGACGTTTCCGATATCTGCCGTAAGTGGCGAGGCTGCGGCAAATTCCGAGGATTGAGTAGCGAGCAGCGAAGAATAAGGGGAGGCGCCGGCAGGCCGCGGGCGCGGAGGCGCGAATCGTGCCATCAGCCGCGATGATAATCCTGCAACGCGCGGGTACGGAGGGGATTTAGCTTTAGAGCCGCTATCGCTTCGATCGCGGCTTCGGCGCCGGCGATAGTGGTGAAAAACGGCACCCTCAACTCCAACGTCGTGCGCCGGATCAGGAAGGAATCGGCCGTGCCTTTTTCATCGGGCGTATTGATTACAGCTGCGATACGTCCGTCACGCATCAAGTCCAGCACGTGCGGGCTGCCGTCAGTAACCTTGTTGATCGCCGTGCACTCGATGCCGAATCGTTCAATATCGCGTGCCGTGCCGCCGGTGGCGACAAGCGCAAAACCCATCCTTGCGAGCCCGCGTACGACTGGTTCGAGCGACGGTTTATCGGAATCGCGTACGCTGATAAATATCATCCCGCTCAGCGGTAAATCCGTGCCGGCGGCCAACTCCGCCTTGGCGAATGCCATCGGAAATGACTGGTCGATGCCCATCACTTCGCCGGTCGATTTCATCTCGGGTCCGAGGACAGTATCGACGCCGGCAAATCGGATGAAGGGGAACACCGATTCCTTGACGGCGACGTGTGCAGGCACGTGCTCCGACGTGAAGTCCAGTTGGCGCAGCGTCTTTCCTCCCATCACCCGGGCGGCAAGCTTCGCCAGCGGCACACCTATCGCCTTGCTGACAAATGGAATCGTGCGCGATGCGCGAGGATTGACTTCGAGTATATAGACGTCCCCTTGATAAATGGCGTATTGGAGATTGATCAGCCCCACTACCCCAAGTTCGCGTGCAAGCTGGCGGGTCTGAGCGGCAAGCTCCTGTTGGATATGCCTGCTCAGTGTGCGCGGCGGCAGCGTGCAGGCGCTGTCGCCGGAATGGATTCCAGCATGCTCGACGTGCTCCATGATACCGCCAATTACCACGCGCTCGCCATCGGCAATCGCGTCGACGTCGACCTCGATTGCCCCATCGAGATAACGGTCGAGCAGCAACGGCCGCTCTTCCGAGGCGTGCAGCGCCTGTTCCAGATAGCTCTTGAGATGAGTCTCGTCGGCGATAATCTCCATCGCCCGACCGCCGAGCACGTATGAAGGCCGGATCAGCACCGGATAGCCAATCCCCGCGGCGCCGCGGATTGCTTCCTCGGCGGTGCGCGCCAACTTTCCGGTTGGCTGCCGTAGGCCCAGTTTTTCAACCAGTTGATTGAAACGTTCGCGGTCCTCCGCCCGATCAATTGCATCGGGGGGAGTGCCGAGAATCTTCACGCCCGCGCGTTCCAACGGCACTGCGAGTTTGAGTGGAGTCTGACCGCCAAATTGGACAATAACCCCGTCGGGCCGCTCACGCTCGACGATCGCCATCACGTCCTCGAACGTCAGCGGCTCGAAATAGAGGCGGTCGGAGATATCATAGTCGGTCGAGACGGTTTCCGGATTGCAATTGACCATGATCGTCTCGAAACCGTCTTCCTTCAGCGCCAAGCTGGCATGAACGCAACAATAATCGAATTCGATTCCCTGGCCGATGCGGTTGGGACCTCCGCCGAGAATCATTATTTTCCGCCGGCTGCTGGGATTGGATTCGTCCTCGCCCTCATAGGTGGAATAGAGATAGGGCGTAAATGCCTGGAACTCGGCGCCACAGGTATCAACCGTTTTGAAAACCGGGGTAATGCCGAATTCGCGGCGCCGATGAGCAATTGCCTGCTCCGAGGTCCCCTTCAACTCGCCGATACGGCGATCAGAAAAGCCCATCGCCTTAATCGTCTCCAGCCATTTTGGCGAGAGCGGCTCGGCCGCGATGCGCCGTTCGGCCGCAATGATTTCGGCAACCGCGTCAATAAACCAGGGGTCGATTTTTGTCAGCCGATGGATCTCGGGAATTGGCATGCCAGCGCGTAGTGCATCGGCTACATGATAGATACGAGTGCTGTTGGGTTGTGCGAGCCGACCCTTGATATCAGCGAGCGCCGCCTCGTGCGAAAGTCCTTGGCCCCGGCTTTCGAGCCCGTAGGAGCCGATTTCAAGCGAGCGCAGGGCCTTTTGCAGCGATTCTTTGAAAGTGCGCCCAATCGCCATCACTTCGCCTACCGATTTCATCTGGGGGCCGAGTTCATCAGCCGCTCCGCGGAACTTCTCGAAGGTGAAGCGTGGAATCTTGGTGACTACATAATCGATCGTCGGCTCGAAACACGCCGGCGTCATCCGCGTGATGTCATTCGGGATCTCGTCGAGCCGGTACCCGATCGCTAGCCGCGCGGCAATTTTCGCGATCGGGAATCCGGTTGCCTTGGACGCTAATGCGGAACTTCGCGAGACCCGCGGGTTCATTTCAATCACGACCATCCGCCCGCTGGCAGGGTCGACCGCAAATTGAATATTGGAACCGCCGGTCTCGACCCCAATTTCGCGGATAATCTTGAGCGCCGCATCGCGCATCAACTGGTATTCCTTGTCGGTCAACGTTTGGGCGGGCGCGACGGTAATCGAGTCGCCGGTATGCACCCCCATTGGGTCAAGATTTTCGATCGAGCAGATAATGACGACATTGTCAGCCCTGTCGCGCATCACCTCCAACTCGAATTCCTTCCAGCCCTCGACCGACTGCTCGATGAGAATTTCGTGGCTCGGCGACATTTCGAGGCCCCATCGCACCTTGACGCGAAAATCCTCCGCGTCGCGCGCGATCGAGCCGCCGGTACCGCCCAGGGTGCGCGAGGGACGAATAATTGCTGGCAAGCCGATTCGCGATAGCACCCGCTCGGCATCGGCTATCGAATGTGCGATTTCAGAGGCGGGCACTTCGAGTCCGATTTTCACCATCGCCTGCTTGAACAGATTGCGATCCTCGGCCTTTTTGATCGCTGGCAGTTTCGCGCCGATCAACTCGACCCCGAAGCGATCAAGGACGCCGGCTTCGGCCAGATCAATTGCCAGATTCAGCGCCGTCTGCCCGCCGACCGTCGGCAGCAGAGCATCGGGCCGCTCCTGCTCGATTATCCCGCTGACGATCTCCGCGGTCATCGGCTCGATATAAGTGCGGTCGGCGAGTTCAGGGTCGGTCATGATAGTGGCGGGATTGGAGTTGATCAGGATAAGCCGCAAGCCCTCTTCGCGCAGAGCCTTGATTGCCTGAGTGCCTGAATAGTCGAATTCGCACGCCTGGCCGATAACAATCGGCCCCGACCCGATTAGGAGAATCGATTTCAGGTCTTTTCTACGCGGCACGTGAAAACGATTTCCGGCTATTCCTCAGAGGCTGGTTCAAGAGGCGCCCCTGTACGGCCTGCTGATTCGATTTGATCCAGAGCGTCGAGTCCGTACCGTGGGAACGCTTCGACCAGTTTGCGGAAACGGGTGAAGAGATAACTGGCGTCATGTGGTCCCGGCGATGCCTCAGGATGATACTGCACCGAAAAAAACGGCAGACCTTTGCCGCGTAACCCCTCGACCGTCTTGTCGTTCAAATTCAGGTGCGATAATTCGGCCTTGCCCTGCAAAGAATCTGGATCCACCGCGAAGCCATGGTTTTGCGACGTTATCTCGACGCGGCTGGTCCGCAGGTCGATAACCGGATGGTTTGCGCCGTGATGGCCAAAGGTTAGCTTGTAGGTCTTTCCGCTCAACGCCAGCCCCAGAACCTGATGACCCAGACAGATGCCGAAGATAGGTTTTCGGTCCAGCAAGCCGCGCACAGTTTCGTGCGCGTAAAGGACTGCGGCCGGATCGGCCGGCCCGTTCGACAAGAATACCCCGTCGGGGTTCACCGCCAGGACTTGCTCAGTGGTCGATTTCGCCGGCATTACCTTAACGCGAAAGCCAGCGGCAACCAGCCGCCGCAGGATATTGCGCTTGATGCCATAATCGAGGGCTGCGACTAGAGGCGCATCGCGTAGCTCAGCAGGCGCCGCCCGCCGGTAGCCGGCAGTGATGTCCCAGTCCGCTATTTCCCAGTCATAGGGTTGATCGCACGTGACTTCCTTGACCAGGTCGCGCCCGACCAGACCCGGCGACGCTTTGGCCTTGGCCACCAGTTCGTCTGCATCGAGATTTTTGCTGGAGAGCACCGCCTCCTGAGCGCCGGTGGTACGGATATGACGCACCAGTGCACGGGTATCGATAAGCTCGATGCCAGGCACGCCTGCTAACTGGAGGTATTCGCCCAGTGGCATTTCCGATCGCCAGTTCGACGGCCGCGGCACGTACTCCCTTACAATGAATCCCTCGACGTAAACTCGCGCCGACTCTTCGTCCTCACGATTGATACCGACGTTGCCGATTTCTGGATAGGTCATGCACACGAGCTGGCCCTTGTACGAAGGGTCACTCAAAATTTCCTGATAGCCAGTCATCGCGGTGTTGAAGACCATCTCGCCGGTGACCTCGCCGAGCGCGCCAAACGCGCGGCCCCGAAAGACACGGCCGTCGGCAAGCGCCAGGATAGCCTCGCGCGCCACTATTGAACCGCCGCTTCCCGGCGATTGAAGACGATTTCGCCACCGATAATGGTTGCTGTAGGCAGTCCCCTTAGTCGCATTCCGGCAAATGGGGTATTACGGCCCTTCGACCTGAACCTAACGGGCTCCACCGTCCATTCGCAGTTCGGATCGATGATGGTGATATCGGCAGGCACGCCGGCCGCCAGGCAGCCGTTTTCGCTCAGGCGCAACAGCCGCGCGGGATTCACCGCCATCATTTCGACCATTCTGGCAGCGCTGAAAATTCCCCGATGCACCAGCGACAACGCCAGCCCGAGGGCGGTCTCAAGTCCGACGACGCCGTTGGCGGCATGCGCCAACGTTTCCGCCTCATCTACGGCAAGGCGCGGTACCGGTTTGCCCGGGCCAAACAGGCTGCCCAACTCATTCATGCGTTTTGATGCGGGATCATGCGGAGCATGATCGGTGGCGATCATGTCGATAGTACCATCGGCCATCGCGTCAACCAGCGCTTCGACATCGGCGCGATTCCTAAGCGGTGGCGCCATGCGCGCGTTCGGTCCCCATACCAGAACTGCACTGTCGTCGAGGGTGAAATGATGAGGTGTGACTTCGCAGGTAATATTAGCCCCGCGCTTTTTTGCGGCGCGGATTAGCTCCAGGGTTTCGGCGGTGGAGACATGCGCGATGTGAACGGGTGACTCCGAACCGATCGCAAGCGCGAGATCGCGGCGTACTCGCAAGCTCTCGGCTGTCACCGAAATTCCTGCGGCGCAGAGACGCCTGGAAGCTTCGCCTGCGTTCATCGCGCCATTTGCACCGAGCGCCCGATCCTCCTCGTGCAGCGAAATGGCGAATCCCGTTCGCGCCGCCTCGTCGAACGCGCGGGCGAGCACCGCCTGATCGTCAATCGGGATCCCATCGTCGGAAAACATCCGCGCGCCTGCCTGAATCATCGCGTCGAAATCGACCAGCTCGCATCCCTGCAAACCCTTGGTTACGGCGGAAACGGGAACCAGGCGCGCGCCACGGACCTTGCGCGCCCGCTCCAACATGTAATGCGTGGTCTCCACAGAATCATTGACCGGCAAGGTATTTGCCATCGCCGCAACGGTTGTAAAACCGCCGGCCGCCGCCGCGCGTAATCCGCTCGGGATAGATTCCTTTTCGGGGAAGCCAGGGTCGCGCAAATGCACATGCGGGTCGATCAAGCCAGGCACTACCCACATCCCGCCACAATCGAGCACGAGCGCGCCTTCGGGCGTGACAATTGTTCCAGCGGGTTCGAGTGCGTCAATTGCGCCATTGAGCACGACTAAATCGTAGAGGCCATCGACGCCCGAGATTGGATCGATCACACGCCCGCTCTTGAGCATCAGGCTCGTCACAGTTTGTTCTCGGCTGTTTTATGCGATTCCAGCATCGAGTATAGCACCACCCGGTCGGCTGGCTTGCGGTCGTCGCCGCTCGCAGCGGTAATTCGGACTTGGACGCGATCGGTTCGCGCCGTCGGGATACTCTTGCCGATGTAGTTCGGGCGTATCGGCAAAGCGCGATGGCCGCGGTCGATGAGCACGGCCAGTTTGACGCCAGCCGGACGCCCCCGCTGCCATAGTACGGTCATCGCGCGCTGCACGGTCCAGCCGCTGTTGATGACGTCATCGACCAGAACAACCATGCGTCCATCGACTTCGAAATTGTCGACGTCATCGAAGGAATGGAGCGCGGTCTCGCCGTAAACGTCCAGCGCGGCACATGGTGGACGCACACCGGTGTGTCTGCCGACCAGTTCGCGCAGGCGCGTTGCCAATAATGCTCCGCGGCTCACGACACCGACGATTGCGAGCGAGGTCGGATCAGGTGCATCGGCGGCGATCTGTGCCGCCATTGCTTCACATGCGCGGACAATCTCGTCGCTGTTCATGATCTCGCGTTGAGGACCGCGCCGGTAAGGCTCATAACCGCGCTCCTCGGCTTCCTTGACGGTGTCAAACACGGCGAGAGTGCCATCCTCTATCCATTGGCGAACGTAGCCGTGAAGGCTTTCGTCGAAATGGTAATAGCGGTGTGAACTGGTATGGCCGACGTAATCGATCCGTAAGTTCCGTTCGCAGAAGTCGCATCTGAGCGACAAACTCGCGCGATTGGCACTGGGCGCGAAACGGAACCGAGGCCGCAGATAAGAACCCTCGTGGCGGGTAATACAACTCGGATTCCCACATCTGGGCACCGCACCACTTTTGAACGAGATCGCAGCCTGGCAGAGGGCAGCCGGCTTGACCGGCCGCGGCCTGTTTTCCAGTAGCCACGCAATCAACGCCATCCGCACTGGAACTCCCGCCGCCGCTTGCTCGAAATAAACCGCGTGTGGATGGCTGTCGAGTTCGTAAGCAAGTTCATCGGTACGAGGCAACGGATGCATCACCACCGCATCGTGAGTGCGGCTGGTGCGCAGCGCCCGCGCGTCGAAGGGAGCGTAGCCGCCTGGCGGTGCATCAGAGGCGGCGAGCCGCTCGCGTTGCAGCCGGGTCAGGTAAAAGGCATCGAGCGAGGCCGGCGGACGGACCTCGGGCATATTTTTCAGCGGGTTCTCGCCCGTAAAAAGCGCCATCTGATGCGGGGCATTCGGAGTCAGATACAGGGCATCGAAACCGCCATCCTGGGACTTCAACTCATCGAGTGACACCGTCGAGAATCGGTAATTGCGTTCTGCTGCCACCCGGTCCAGAACGTATTCCGGCACTTCCATCCCGCCGAAAGGTGCGGTGACGATGTTAGCGCCGAAGCGTGCCAGCGCATAAATCAGCGAATGGACGGTGCGCCCGAATTTGAGGTCGCCGCAGATTGCAACGGTCAGTCCCTTGAGGTGCCCCTTCTTGCGCCTTAGGACGTAGAGATCGCACAGGGTCTGCGTCGGATGCTCGCGGCTGCCGTCGCCCGCATTAATCACCGGCACCGGCGCATATTCAGCTGCGACCTGCGCCGCGCCGTCGGAGGGATGACGCAGCACAATCACGTCGGCATAAGCAGACACCACTCGTGCCGTGTCCGCAAGGCTCTCCCCTTTGGCGGCCGAAGACGCGTGCATATCGGGCGAACTGATGACCGCGCCGCCCAGCCGATGCATCGCCGATTCGAAACTCAGCCGGGTTCGGGTCGATGGTTCATAAAAAAGCGTAGCCATGATCAGACCATCGGCTATTCGCTGGGTCTCGCCGCGCGCCAAGGCTTCGGTGAACGAATCCGCCAACTCGAAAATATGCTCGATCTCAGGGATCGGCAGATCTTCAATCGAGACCAAATCGGATTTCGCCAACCGCGCCATGTTTCACCGATTCGTTTCCTGCGCACCTCCGGACTACCCGCTTGCGGGTCGAACTGCGGACTCGTTTGCCTTCGGCTCTGCTCAGGGCTTGGGGCCGCTGCGCCCGGCCCTGGCTCACGGCTTCGACCGAAGCGGTCCGCTAGTGCCGTGGGCCCGGAACCTCAGAGGTCCGGCGCGGCGGTATCACGCCCCTGCTGAAGGCTGTAATGCGGCGCGCCGTGCTTTCTTTGAGCAGTATCTCCACCCCTCATTTGTTCATCTGGGCGGCTGCTACAATCCCTTCGCCCGGTCTTTTGCGGGAGCGGCTTCAGCCTTCTGCTCCCCAATCAAGACGGCATCGACTCCATCGACTTCAATCAACCTGACATAAACCCGCTGGCCTTCAGGAGCCGCGATATTTCTGCCGATATAATCGGCGCGAATCGGCAACTCGCGCTCGCCTCGGTCGACCAGAGCCGCGAGGTCGATCGATTGGGGACGCCCAAGGTCCGCTAACGCGGTCAGCGCCGCTCGGACGGTGCGGCCGGTATAAAGCACATCATCGACCAGCACCACTTGGCGGTCATCTAACACAAACGGAATGTGCCGCCCGAGGAGGCGTGGATCGCCAGCGACCCCTTTGCCGTCGTCGCGATATGACGAAATATCGAGGGTCCCGACCGGAACCTTCGGCCCACCGTTTTCGTTGAGCAGCGCTGCGATACGCTCGGCCAGCTTTGCACCGCGGCGGACAATCCCAATCAGCGCGAGGTTGCTGGTGCCGCCGTGATGCTCAGCGATTTCCCGTGCAATCCGTTTGACGCATCGGCCAATCGCTTCGGTGTCAAGGGCGACCGACGCTCTTAAGATCATGACGCTACTGCCGTATGCAAGCGACTTGCATCCGCCAACACTGGGCAAAACAACACCGGCATGCAGATGCAGCCGGTATGCTGATTAGCCATTATCATGGTTTACCTTACCGCCCTCACAGGAGCGATTTAAAGGTACCTAAGTGTAACCGCCGCCGACTAAACCGTCAATTCGGTGCGGGTCAACAACTTTATAGCGCCCCGTTGCCTTCTTGGGGAATCGCGGCGCCGGCGTCATTATGCGTGAATGCCCGCCGCATCGTCGGCCGAGCCGGAGTCTTCGAATTCCTCAGCCGCTGCAAGATCCTTCAAGTTGACGAGACGGTCTATGTACCACGGGATACTGACCACTACTACTCTGGGGCCGCCGTGTTTGAGCAGCGCACGCCTGAGCTTGAGCGCACGATGATTGTGCAGCAAATGTTCGCACCAATGAACCTTGATCAGCTAGGGAATAACAATCGCAATCAGCCGATTGGAAAATTCTTCCTGTAGCTTTGCCACATATTGCAAGATTGGTTCGACCAGCCGGCGGTACCGGGATTGGATGCAAACCAGTCGCGGCGTGTTGACTCCCGCCCGCGCAGCCGGCCGTTCGACTTCACGCGTCCAGCGCAAGCGCAGTGCCCCGGCATCCGGTCCTTCGTCAGCGCCCCCGACGGCGCTCACGTGGAGAGCGGTTACGTCATTCGATATTTCAATCGCAAAGTTCATCGCTTTGGCAGCCTGAACGTTCCAATCTTCGAACGGCAGCAGTACAACCGGCGCAATGCTTTGCTTGAAGATCAGCGGACCTCTTCTCTTCCTTGTCGGCGGTCTGCGGCTGGTGAATATATTTCAAATCGATACCATCCACCTGCGCATCATAGACTTCCGCTTGCTCGATCCAGGGCGCGTACTGCACGATGCCGATGCTGTCCATGACGCCGCCATGGATCGTAAATTGGCATGACTGATTACTGGGTCGAAAGGTTCGAGCTGAAGCCGTTGCACCCAATAGCGAATCATACCCCGGCGAACGGTTTCGCGAGGAAGTTAGCATACCCGTCGACTGTAAGCTTAGCCTGATCGAACAACACGCTGTTATCTTGCAGAGTTGAAGAATAAGTCTTGTTCGGCGCGTAGATATTCCGGATGTTAGCAGCGGTCAAATATAGGTGCGCAAGATGTAATGGTCGCCTGGGATCGACATCGACGTAAGTCAAATCACCGTCTTCGATGCGGATACGGTTGATCTTGAACGGGTATATATTCTGGAGCGCATCCTGCCAGCCTTCCTTGCTGACCGGTGTCTTCTTACTCGATTCATGCTCCAGTTGGATCAGATTGATATGCAGCCGCGGCCGGCGAATCTCAAAAGCAGCAACCGGTAAACAGCGCGCGCCATTCTACATAAGCCGTGATTGAACCTATGTCCATCACCGGTGGATTTGGGTGCGCATTCTGGGCTACGAGAACTTTGATCAACGCTAAGTCGCCATCGAGTAGATTAAGCCGGGCGTGGCCGGCGGTGGTATGATAACCTACAAGTTTCTGATTCAGCTCCCGCTCCCGCTCGGTATGGCCGCGTATAAGTCCATTAGTGAATGATGGTGCGACTAGCAGGCCGATTATGAGAAAGGTGACAGCCGCGGTGCAGACTAAGAAGATTTTTACAGCGTTCGAGCCGATAGCTTCAATTCCGGATAACAAACGCATAAACGGCACCGCGGTGAACTTTCGGCGACAATACGCTCAAAGTAGGAGCCACCGGCCACAACTCGGATATCTTGACAACAGCCCAATCGCAGCAATGGATAACCTGTGCTGGACGAGCAATAGATATGCCCTTTTGAGCAGGTTGCCGCGCGACGGCTTTTATGAGCTTTGAGGTCTAACCAGCACCGCCGCTAGTAAGCAGCTTGTACATTTTGGGGCGAGCCATTTCGGCCGGCCGCGAGATCTCGCGGCATCATCGGCGAAACGTGGGTTTTTACTGGTGGGGGCCGTTGTCCCGCATGCTAACCAGACCCCAGATCTCGCTCGCGTACTCGGCCACCGTGCGATCGCTAGAAAAACCGCCGATTCGAGCCACATTCAAAATCGCCTTCCGGGTCCAGTCGGCGGGCTTGAGGTATTCGCGCGATATTAGGGCCTGCGCTTCGATATAGGCGGCAAAATCGGCCGCGACAAAATATTCGTCGCGATTGAGCACGGTCTCGGGAATCCACCTGAAGAGACCGGGTTCGTGCGGGCAAAAACGGTCCCCACCAAGCGCGTCAAGCACCCTCCGCAGCCCCGCATCCCGTTCATAGTAATGGCGCGGGTTGTAGGCCGGCCGCAGTTCGCCGATTTGTGGAGCACTCAAGCCAAAGATGAACATGTTGTCGGCGCCTACCTCGTCGCGAATCTCGATATTGGCGCCATCCAACGTCCCGATCGTCAACGCGCCGTTCATCGCGAACTTCATATTTCCGGTCCCCGACGCCTCTGTCCCTGCAGTCGAAATCTGCTCCGACACATCGGCGGCTGGAATAATCTTTTCGGCAAGTGAGACGCGATAATCGGGCGCGAATACGACTTTAATAAAGCCTTGGGCGCGGGAGTCGCTGTTGATTACTGCGCCGAGATTGTTGATCAGCTTGACGATCATCTTTGCTGCCCAGTAACCCGGTGCCGCCTTGCCCGCCAACAGATACGTTCGCGGTGCCACCGGCTCGATTCCGTCTTCGACCAGGGCGAGGTATTGGTGCGCGATGCCGAGCACCATCAGAAGCTGACGTTTGTATTCGTGAATCCGCTTGGCCTGCACGTCGACGATGGAAGCTGGATCCAGATCCACCCCGGCAACCCGATGAACGATGGTGGCGAGGCGCTCCTTATTTGACCGCTTGACAGCCGCGAAGCGGCTCTGAAATTCCGCATCATCGGCAAATCGTTCGAGTTCGCGGGTGCGTTCCAGTTTTATCCGCCATTCATCGCCTATGGTTTCGTCGAGCAGACGCGCAAGTCCCGGATTGGCCATCAGCAGCCATCGCCGTTGCGTCACGCCGTTGGTTTTGTTGTTGAACCGTTGCGGCCATAAAGTGCAGAATTCGGGCACCACCCGCGTTCTTAGCAACTCCGAATGGAGCTTCGACACACCATTAACCGAATGGCTGCCGATGATCGCCAGATGCGCCATCCGGACCTGCTTCTCGGGACCCTCCGTGACGATCGATATTTCGCTTGATTGCTCTGCACTGTCGGGCTGCAGCGTGATCGCTTCGGCCAGAAAGCGGCGGTCGATCTCGTATATGATTTCGAGATGACGCGGTAATACGCGCTGCAGGAGGGCTACCGGCCAGCGCTCCAACGCTTCAGGCATTAGCGTGTGGTTGGTATATGCGACCGACTCGCGGGTTATCTGCCAGGCCGTATCCCATGGCAGGTTGTACTGATCGACGAACTTGCGCATGAGTTCGACAATCGCTAGCGCGGGATGAGTGTCATTGAGCTGGATCGCCACCTTCGCGGAGAAATCATGGACGTCTTCACCCCGGTCGAAAAAGCCCCGGGTGATATCTCGGATCGCGCAGGCGACGAAGAAATATTCCTGGAGCAGTCGAAGCTCACGCCCGGATTGCGCAGCATCTGACGGATAGAGCACCTTCGAAATGGTCTCCGACACCATCTTCTGCTCGACCGCTTTGAGATAATCGCCGCCATTGAAAATCTGGATGTCGAATTCGTCCGACGCGCTTGCCGCGAACAATCGAACGTAATTAACGGTTCGGCCGCCGAACCCGGAGATTGGCAAATCGGAAGGCATACCGACGATTACACCATGGTCGGTCCATAGCCGGTGCTGGTCCCCATCGCGGGTTGCGCTGGTCTCGACCCTCCCATAGACCGGAATGATGCAAGCTTGTTCCGGGCGAGAGATCAGCCACGGCGACATCTCGCGCCGCCAACTGTCCGGTTGCTCAACCTGGTAGCCGTCGTTGATATGCTGGCGAAACAGGCCGAATTCGTAATTGATTCCGTAGGCGTAACCTGGCATGTCGATGGTTGCGAGGGAATCCAGCATGCACGCCGCCAAGCGGCCCAGGCCGCCATTGCCGAGACCGGCATCGACTTCTTCGTCAAACAGCAATTGCAGGCCGATTCCGTTTCGCGCTAGTAATTCGCGGCAATGATCGATTATGCCGAGGTTGAAAAGATTGTTCTCAAGCGAACGGCCTATCAAATACTCCAACGAGAGATAATAGAGCTTTTTCGCTCCCATTCGTTCAAAGCGTGTTTGGGTCGACAGCATTCGCTCGACCAGCATGTCGCGAACTGCCAGGGCAGTAGCGTAGTACCAGTCGTGGCTAGACAAACGGGAGTGCGGCTTGGCTGCACTGAACCGGATATGGTGTCCGATCAGCTCCTCCAAGGTTGCCGAATTGCCCGTTTGAACATCTGTTGTGATCGCTCTCATTAGCGGCCGTCAGGCATGGGCCTTCCCTCGGCTGTAAGCGAGAAGGAGCAACTTAAAGCACACCTATGCTTAAAATCCGATGTTAATAATATACATAGCAGACGCCCAATATGGAAGTAACAAAGGTAACAATTTGGGGGCCGTTCACCATTTCAATACTGGATGGCAAAACTTGTTCAAGAGGCGATCATCGGTCGGGCAGTCGCCTAATTTCTAGGCGCCTTTTGATGCATTTTCGTCTAACGATGGTCCGTTATGGTCCCCGCTGAAACGTTCCAGGGACTGCTTGCGCGAACCTCTTAGGGGGCGTGGAGAGCCACTGAGGTTTCGGGGGACTGGTACTTGCTGCTCCAACAACTTAGAATTGTAGAACTTAAAAAGGAATAAGCATCGCGATGGAACGCGTTGAAATTATCAGAGATTGCGAAGCAATTCAGATTCCGGCGGGAACCGAGATCACCCTCGAGAAAGGCATCGAGGTCTTCATCACTCAATCGCTCGGTGGTACCTACACTCTGCAAGTCCCGGCCTATGGCGGGCTGTTCAGGGTTTCGGGCAAAGACGCGGATGCTTTGGGCAAGACCCCCGAAGAAGCCGCTGCGACCGCGATTGCCGAAGGTGATCTTGAGACCATGGTGTGGGAGCAACTCAAGACCTGCTTCGATCCAGAGATACCGGTGAATATCGTTGACCTCGGGCTGGTTTACGGGATGGAACTGACGCCGCTAGGCAACAGCACGCACAAGGTCGACGTCAAAATGACCCTGACAGCGCAAGGCTGCGGGATGGGCGCGACAATCGCAATCGATGCGCGCAACAAAATTCTCTCGATCCCAGGAATCACCGAAGCGAACGTCGATGTCGTATGGGATCCGCCTTGGAACCCTCAGATGATTTCGCCTGAAGGCCGCGAACGCCTCGGACTTGATTGAGGATCAATCGGGGCCTCTCCGGGCAATCCTCTGGATGAGGACTCTTGTAGAGACCCAGCAGGGAATGCCCGCTATCAGGGCGTTGAGAAGATTATTAACGGCATTTGCTAGACTATTGGCCTCAATACCCTGCGTAAAAGCTGGCTTCCTTCCTTTGGTTCTCCCCCCGTTGGGGGAAGGCACAGAGGGGAGCAGGGGGATTCTGATCCGGCTATGTTTGCGATCGTAAAAACGGGCGGAAAACAATATAGGGTTGGATTAGGCGACCAGATTGTGGTTGAGCGGCTTGAGGGAGACGTCGGCGCTGAAATTTCGCTCGACCAGGTGTTAGCCATCGGCGACGGCGACTCGGGAGCAATCGGTCGTCCGACGCTCGCCGACGCTTCCGTGCGTGCCCGGATTATTCAGCAGCCGCGCGGCACTAAGGTTATAGTCTTCAAGAAAAAAAAGCGAAAAAACTATCGTCGCAAACATGGCCATCGGCAGGAATTGACGGTGTTGCGTATCGAGGAAATCAGGCGGGAAACAGTAATCCGCCATGAAGTGGATGAGGGCGCCGCCGGAGAGGACCCGCCTGCAGCACCAACTGATTCGGAGGTTTAGCCCATTATGGCGCATAAGAAGGGGCAAGGCTCTACCCGCAACGGGCGCGATAGTCCGGGACAACATCGCGGCATCAAGGTCTACGCTGGTGAGACGGTGAAAGCCGGCAATATTCTGGTGCGTCAACTCGGCACCAGAATTCATCCGGGACGCAACGTCGGCCTCGGACGCGATTACACGATTTACGCAAAAATCGATGGCATCGTGAAATACGAAGGCTACCGCGGCGATCGCCGCCAGGTCAGCGTAGATCCGGCCGCATTTTCGGCGGCCGCCGAATCACCTCAAACCTGAGGAGCATCTACTTACGGGCGCTCTCGCAGCTCTTCGGGCTGCCACTTTTCTGTTTCGTCCACATCTTTTGTTCAGGCCGTCCAAGGTCGAAACCGGCCTCTTCGGCCGCGGCGCTACTTCACTACTTCGATGCTACCGAGTTCGCGCGACCGCTTCCCATTTTTCGACAGAAGGCGCACATTCCTGTCGTAGCCTGATTATTCCGCAAAGGAGGCGGCCAATGCCGCGACGAGTTGTTACCGGCCACGATTCCGACGGGAAATCGGTTGTAATCATTGACGGACCACCCACGCCTTCTGGCGCTTTCTGGTTCACGGAAGTTGCGCCGGCTGACAATGCGGCCGTGGGTGACGCCGCCCAACTGGTGAGCAAACTTGAACCGCCGCCGGGCGGAACTATTTTTCGCTATGCGGCTATCCCGCCGGAGGATCCGAGCATCCCAGCCGAAGAACGCGAACGAAGTACGGCCAAATTATTCGCGCAGATGGACGCCGCGCATTGCCGCACCGACACCCGCCGCCACCCCGGGATGCACAAAACGCGCACGGTAGATTACGTCGTGCTGCTCTCCGGCGAGGTCACGATGCTGCTCGATAAGGGGGAGGTGAATCTCAAACCGTTCGACGTGGTGGTGCAGCGCGGTACCAGCCATGCGTGGGTGAATAAGGGCAAGCAAACAGCGATTCTCGCTGCTGTGCTGGTAGACGCGAAACCCATTTAGGGCCCTATTCGTTCCAGGGCGCAGATGGTTTCATCCGCAGCGATTCCGCGACGGCCGGATGCACGATTTGGCCGCCGTAGGTATTAAGCCCACTCCGCAGAGCCCGGTCTCGGGCGCAGGCCTCGAGCAGCCCGTGATCGGCGATTTCCAGTGCATAAGAGAGGGTCGCATTAGTCAGGGCGTAGGTTGAAGTGTGCGGCACCACGCCGGGCATGTTGGTAACACAATAGTGCACGACGCCGCCGCGGATATAGATCGGCTTGGAATGAGTAGTGGGAAGCGAGGTTTCGGAAATTCCGCCTTGATCGATCGAGATGTCCACCAGCGCAGCGCCGCGCTTCATCTTGGCGATCATGGCCCGCGTGATCAGCCGCGGCGCACGCGCCCCTGCGACCAGCACAGTGCCGACCACCAAGTCGGCTTGTCTAATCTCCTCTTCGAGGGTCGCCCGGTTCGACATTACCGTTACGGCCTGGTTGCTTAGCAGGTCATTGAGGTAGCGCAGCCGCAGCGGATTCACGTCCAGGATAGTCACTTGGGCGCCAACCCCTTCCGCCACCCGGCAGGCGTTGAAGCCCGCGATACCCCCGCCGATTATCAGGACCTTACCTGGCCGAACTCCAGGCGCGCCGCTCAGTAATATTCCGGCGCCGCCGTTTTGCGCTTCGAGGCACCATCCTCCGACCTGGATCGCGAGCCGTCCGGCAACCTCACTCATCGGCGCCAGCAATGGCAGGCTGGAGTCTTCGAGTTGGACGGTCTCATAACCTAGCGCGGCAACGCGGTGCTTGAGCAGCGCGTGGGCAACCTGCGGTTCCGCCGCAAGATGGAGATATGTGAAAAGAACCAGGTCCGGGCGCAAGAATTTAAATTCAGCCGCCAGAGGCTCCTTGACTTTGAGCACCATGGTGGCGCGATTCCAGACCGCAGTGGCACTAACGATCCGAGCACCCGCCGCGCGGTACTCCTCGTCGCTGAAACCGCTGCCAAGCCCGGCACCACGTTCGATATAGACTTCGTGGCCATGCAGCATGAATGCCGAGGCGCCTGCCGGCGTCATCGCTACTCTGCGCTCGTCAGGTTTGATTTCTTTGGGCACTCCAACGATCATTTTTTTCCTCACTCATCAGCGCCATAACATTTGGTGTGATCAGCGTGATCTACGCGGGCTAACGTACAGGATGATCGCTCCACCTCCATCGTCGTGGCGCACACATCGCCGGCTCATCTTTCTTCGGCTTTGCTCAGGGCTTCGGTTCACCAGGTCCATTTCGTTCCGGCTGGCATGCTGCGCAAACTCTGTTCATGATGACAGAAGAGACCTCGGCCGACGCTTGACAACCGCTATGGGGCCGCGCTTGATGAACACTACAGCTCATAAAATGCCTGCTGTGCCCGGCTGCTTGAGGCGGGCCAGCCCCCAGCGCTTTGGAGGAGAAGATGGAGGCTCCGCCAGGACTCAAGTACTCGAAAGAACACGAATGGGTGGCGGCTGAAGAAGCCGTGGCTACTATCGGCATCACCGATCATGCCCAGGAACAACTTGGAGAAATTGTTTACATAGAGTTACCCTCGATCGGCGAAAAGGTCAGCAAGGACGACCCGTTTGGAGTGGTGGAGTCGGTCAAGGCCGTCTCGGACGTCTATGCGCCGGTGAGCGGCACGGTGCTTGAGGTCAATGAAGACCTCTCGGAAAGCCCCGAAGCCGTCAACGAAGATCCATACGGCGACGGCTGGCTCATCAAGGTCAGAGTCAGTGATCCTGCCGATTTCGATGATTTAATGGATAACGAGGAATACGAACAAATGATCGTGCATGAGAAGGAGGAATGAACCGTAAATCGCGGGCAGCGGTCCCGGGAATGGCGCGAGTGCAAAGCTGGGCGGTTTGCTGCCGGTCCGGGGGTTCCTGGTGCCGGCCTGCGGGTCCCATTCTTTAGTCGTCGCAAGCCAGGCTGCACCTTTGTTGCGGCGTAGCCAATGGATCAACGCGGAGAGGTGTGCCTGGAAACGTGTCGACAAATCTACTTCGCCTCGATCTATCCAATACGCTCGCCAATGCGCTCACGTCTTGCGCTCTCTTGGGTCAAGATCACAAAAATTGAAATTAGTGAAGAACGGGATTAGGAAAAAATTCGATGGGTGCCGTGCAAAACCGCAAACTGATTGAGGATGCCTTCAATGGCTGGGTGGGCGGAGACCGTGCCGCCTTCAACAACCTCCTTGCAGACGATCTACACTGGACCGTAATCGGAAATAGTCCGGTGTCCGGCCGCTACAACAGCAAGCGGGAGTTTCTCGAAGGAGCAGGCGCGCGAATGGCCGTGAAGCTGGCTACGCCGATTCAGCCAACGTTGCGCCACGTGATCGTCGACAGCAATATGGTCGCTCTGGTGTTCGATGGACGCGCGACCGGTAAGAACGGTACTGACTACAGACAAACCTACTGCTGGGTATTGCGAGTTGAAGACGGCAGGATTCGCGAGGGAACCGCCTACCTCGATACCGAACTGATCACCAAATTGTTCGCTTGAGCAATTGGCTGCGGTCCGCTGCTGGTTGCCCTGGCACAGGCCGCCTGTCCAACTCACTTGCGGAAGAATGGCGAGTGAGGTTATGCAATGCGCGCTTACGACGCCGGTTCCTCAACGTTTGGCGCCGCCCCCGGTACTGCCTGCGAAACTGAAACATCGTAGGCATGCGCGACACTTGGCGGATTCATGAAAACCGCGACAAAGCGGCAGCTCGCTGATGGCTCTAGCGTGAAACTCCGAGCGGGCTCGAGTTTCTGGAAAAACTCGATCTCGTGCGATGTCATCTGGCCGATCATCCCGGCCGATACGCTATTGCCGCAATATACCGCCTGGGAGGCAAGCGAGCGGTGCTCCGCATCGCGCAAAGCTGCGGTCAATTGCACGATGCGTAATGATGCGGTGCCGACATTTTCCGCAGTGCCGCTAATCACCAGTGTCTTCTGCCCTTCTTTGCCATGTTGATAAACGGCATACACATCGCGCAACGCAACAAGTTTCGCCGGCGTCGCCGCTACTACGAATCGGTCACCGATCACCGGGAGGTAGCTCAGCACGGCCGACGAGCTGCCCGGAGCACCTTGGATGAGCAGGGTCAGCGCGCCAAAGCCGAGACCGACCAGAAAAATAAGCAGCAGGAAAAACCGGGCAGAATGAGTCATCGCGCGGTTGTAAACCGGCGCCGCCTCCTCGTCGACGAACCTGGTGTCATCAATGAACTGCGGCTCAGTTTCGCTGGTTCGCATCTGGCGGCGGGCTGGGCGCGGCGTGTCCTCCTCGGCCAACGGATCATTGTCTCTTGGCCGCGCCGCTTTTGAGGTCGAACCGTCGTCGCCAACTTCCCATCGCTCGGAATCGCGATGCGGTGGTTCCGTCGCTTGGCCTTCACGCCGGCCTCGTCGGGTGAACCGCGCTTGATCGAGGGCCGGTTCTTCATCGGCAAAATCAAAAGACAGATTTGCGCCCGATGCAGCATCCGGATCCTTGCCTGCGAATAGCCGAGAGTAGAATTTTTCAGCCTGCTTCGCTCCTAGTTGCGGAGGCGATGCCGGTTGCGGCGCGGCCATCATTCCTGCGGGATCAGGCTCGTCTCGCGGTAGAGGCTGCGACTCCAAGGCGGGCCGCTCTGGTTGGTCTCTTCTGCTGGCTGGCTCTTCACCCTCGACCGGAATGGATTCAAAACGAGGAAGAGTGCCGTCAGCGCTCGAACCGCCTGAATTGCCAGCGGCCTCCGAATTCTGAGAGGAAGATGGCGACTCGCTGCGGGCCATCGTACCTGCGTTGGCCGGCGGCACCTGCGCTTCCGGCGGACGTCCTGCACGTGCAGATGAGTCGCGAGTCGAGGTGGGTGCGGTGCGGGGTTTTGGCGTAGCGCTCTCGTTCTGTCCATCGAGCCGCGCTTTGCGCGGGTCAAAAGTGAAAACGTGACCGCATCGTGAGCATTTGAACGTCGGTAGCCCTTCCGGCAAAACCTGTTCGTCGATACGGTAACGCGTATGGCAGCTGGTACATTGAACTTCGATCATCCGCGCTCCTCCCAACCCCTGTTCTCATTGACGCGCCGTATGGCGCGGGGCGACCGTCGCCATCATGTCTTGCGCCGTTTTGATCCCTCTCGCCGATGCGTCCCGCCTCTCCGATCAACGATTATCATGTCGGCCGCTGCTATGCAGCCACACTTCAACGGCCGATCTATCTGCCTACGCCGATGCGCATTGCTCTCATAAGCCGCCGGTTCGATGCCTCAGGCGGTGGCACGGAACGCGATCTGCTTTTAACCGCGCGGATTCTCGTTGCCGCGGGCCATCAGGTCACGATTTATACGGATGAAGTTCGTAGCCACAGTGACGATCTTGTGGTGCGTCGGGTAGCGGCCTTGCCCTTTGGACGTGCTTTGAGATTGCTCAGCTTTGCTCTTCGGGTTGCTCTAGTGGCCCGGCGAGAGGGCGCGGAATTGGTCGTGAGTTTTGCTCGCGCAATCAATGCTGACATTGTGCGCTCGGGGGGTGGTGCACATTCGAGCTATGTTCGGGCGGCCCACCGGTGGCAAAGCGCGACGGCCTCGGCGGCGATGCGGCTCAGTCCATACCATCGGGTGCAAATTGCGCTGGAGCGAGCCAGCTTCAAATCGCGATATCTCCAATGCGCAATTGCGGTGTCCGAGCTGGTACGCCAGGACCTATTGAAAACGTTTGCGTTAGCTCCGTCAAAAGTCCTCACATTGTACAACGGAGTGGACTTGAAACGCTTTGCGCCGAATCGTGATAAATCGCGAGCAAGAAAGATAAGGCGCGAGTTTGGAATCCCCCCAGATTGGTCCGCGGTTGCGTTCATCGGCCACGGTTTCGCACGCAAGGGGCTAGGATTTCTGCTTGACGCCTGGCCTCTGGTCGACTCGCGCGCGTGCCTCGTCGTTGCAGGCGCCGATCGAGCGGCAGCGGCCTACCGGCGGCGGGCAATCCAATTGGGCATTGACGGCAGGGTAGTTTTTATCGGCGCGCGCGCCAATATCGAGCGTCTGTTCGGGGCAGTTGACGCCCTGGCATTACCCTCGTTATTCGAGCCCTTCGGCAACGTAGTGATGGAAGCGATGGCGGCGGGTTTGCCGGCGCTCTGCAGCAAGCTAACCGGCGCGGCGGAGCTGATACCGCGCGAATTGAGTGAGCTGGTAATTGACGATCCCACCGATATAGGGGAATTGGCACGCCGGGTGAGTCTGCTCCTGCGCCTGGGAAGCGACGCGTCGA